>JABLTT010054912.1_pt1 | contig 167177 bp, 186 predicted proteins | sample 7160061 | NCBI WGS metagenome assembly JABLTT01 (sample SAMN14651232, study PRJNA627086) | human gut metagenome | isolation source: feces | host: Homo sapiens | reverse complement strand
CAGAATATTTTAGAGGGAATACTGATTCCACATCAATATCCCCCTTAATAATTTAGAGCGAATTTCGCTAAAGCACTCGATTATTTAGAGCGCCCTAATTTTTAAAACTATGAATTGGGGCTGGTATTCTTCCACCACGATTTATAAATTCTGAACAATCAAATTCATTAACAGGCATAATAGGAGCATAACCTAATAATCCTCCAAATTCAACCGTTTCACCTACATCTTTTCCAGTTACTGGAATGATTCTTACAGCTGTTGTTTTTTGATTGATCATACCAATAGCCATTTCATCAGCAATAATACCAGAAATAGTAGCTGATGATGTTTTACCAGGAATAGCAATCATATCTAATCCAACACTACATACACATGTCATTGCTTCTAATTTTTCAAGTGTTAATGCTCCATTTTCTACAGCATTAATCATTCCTTGATCTTCACTTACAGGAATAAATGCACCACTTAGTCCCCCAACATAAGATGATGCCATTACGCCTCCTTTTTTTACTTGATCATTAAGTATTGCTAATGCTGCAGTAGTTCCAGGTGCTCCTACACTCTTTAATCCCATACCTTCTAAGCAATCTGCAATACTATCACCAACAGCTGGTGTAGGTGCAAGAGATAAGTCAATAATTCCAAATGGGATATTTAACATTTTTGAAGCTTCTTGAGCAACAAGTTGACCCACACGAGTAATTTTAAAAGCAGTTTTTTTGATTGTTTCGCATAATTTACCAAAATCTTCACCTTTACATTTTTCTATTGCGTTTTTCACAACTCCTGGACCACTTACACCAACATTAATAATACAATCAGCTTCACTTACACCATGAAATGCTCCAGCCATAAATGGGTTATCATCAGGTGCATTACATAAAACAACAAGTTTAGCACATCCAATTGAGTCATTTTCTTTTGTTAAATCAGCAGTTTCTTTAATAATTTCACCCATTAATTTAACAGCATCCATATTAATTCCAGTTTTAGTAGAACCAACATTTACTGAACTACAAACATTGCTTGTTACTTTCATTGCTTCTGGAATAGATTCAATTAAAAGTCTTTCAGCAGGTGTCATTCCTTTAGAAACAATAGCGCTATATCCCCCAATAAAATTAACTTTAAGTTCGGCAGCACATCGATCTAAAGTCTTAGCAATTTTAACAAAATCCTTTGTTGATTTACATGCATTAGAACCTACAAAACCAATAGGTGTAACAGAAATACGTTTATTAACAATTGGAATACCATATTTCTTTTCAATTTCTTCACCCGTTTTAACTAAATCTTTTGCTACAGTTGTTATTTTGTTATATATATTTTTGCATAAAACATCAATATCATGATCCATACAATCTAATAAACTGATCCCTATAGTAATTGTACGTACATCTAAATTTTCTTGTTCAATCATTTTATTTGTTTCTGCAACTTCAAATAAATTAATCATTCTAATCTCCTTTAAATTCGATGCATTTTATTAAAAATATTTTCATGTTGTAACTTGATATTAACACCTATTTCATTTCCTAATTCATTAAGTTCATCACAAATAGCACCAAAATCTTTTGTTGCATTTTGTAATTCAATAATCATCATCATATTGAAATATCCTTGAATAATAGTTTGAGAAATATCTAAAATATTAAGTTTGTTATCAGCTAAATATGTACAAACTTTAGCAATAATTCCAACTTGATCTTTCCCAACAACAGTAATAATACCCTTTTCCATAATTATCCTCCTTATACTTTTGGAATATTATAGCATATGAAAAAAAATTAAAAAAGACTAAAATAAAAAACGACTGTTTAACAGTCGTCTCTAGTGAATTATTCACCCATCATAGCTTTAGCTTTTTTATAAACAGCTTCACCATTCATCATTCCATAATCTTTCATATCGATTACGTCACATGGTTTGCTTACACCAGCAGCTTCCATAGCTTTTTCAATAGTATTTTTTTGGAATCTAACTTGTGGGCCAAGTAAAATACAATCTACATCACCAACACGTTTTTCTCCTTCAGAAATTGGTAAAGCGAAGATTTCAACTTCATCACCCATTGCTGCAGCAGCTTTTTCCATTTTAGTTACTAATAAACTAGTAGACATACCAGCAGCACAAACTAACATAATTTTTTTCATAATAATAAATACCTTCCTTAACTAATTTTTTAAAGGGTTAACCCCAATTTTTACTATTTTATGTGATTAATCACCAATTAATTTTTTAGCCATTTCAAAAACAGCTTTACCATTCATTGTTCCATAATCTCTCATATCAATTACTTCAACAGGAATTGGTCCTTTTTTACGTCCAGCAGCTAATTTTTCAATAGCAGATTTTTGGAATCTAACTTGTGGGCCAAGTAAGATAACATCAACGTCTTCTAAAACTCTTGGTGCATCAGAAAATGGTAATGCGAAAATTTTTGCATCATATCCAGCATCTTTAGCAGCACCTTCCATTTTAGTTACTAATAAACTAGTAGACATACCAGCTGAACAAACTAATAAAATTTGTTTCATTTTTAACACTCCTTCTCATTTATAACCTGTATATATTTTATCAATTATCCCTTTAAATGTAAACCCTTTCCGCTCTTTTTTTTCTATTTCAGAAAATAGATTTGAAATAGATTTTTTATTAAAATTAGACTATAATAATTTATATTGATATAATGGAGGTTTTTTATGAAGATACTTTTGGTAAGCGATAGCCATGGCTATGATGATGAATTAAAAAAAGTTTTAGAAAATGTAAAATGCGATCTAAAAATACATTGTGGAGATAGTTGTTTTGATAAAAATTCTCCATTTATAAAAGAATTTGCTGCTATTGTAGATGGAAATCATGATCAAGGTTTTTTCCCTTTAACTGCAACATTACCAACAGCATTAGGCAATATATTAATTACACATGGCCATAAATTTAATGTTTATGCAGGATATGATTATTTAGTTGAGTACATGAATAAAGCGGATATTCATATTTGTTTTCATGGACATACACATGTCCCACATTATGAAATATATAAGAATAAAATATTTATTAATCCTGGTAGTATTATGTTTAATAGAGGGCAATCTCAATGTGGAAGTTATGCTATTGTATCTGTTGATGATAAACTTCATGTTGATTTTTTTGACTCAAGAACACAAAAAAAAATACCCCAATCTTTAATTGATAAAGATCAAGATATTTTGAATGAATTTAAACGTTTTGCTTGTCAAAAATAATATTATTTCAAATGACGTTCTTCATTTCTTTTTCTTTTATATTCAATAATAAACATGATTTCTTTTAAATCATCATCAGGAAGTTCAGTAAGTAAACGAGCGATATTGGCAATATTATAATAGTCATATTTTTTCCCGCTCATAATTTCTTCTACACTTCTACCATATAAATTTGAAAACACTTTTAACTCGCTAACAGTAATGTCTCTTTTACCATTTTCTATATCGGAAATTGCAGAATGAGGAACATTTAAATGCGCAGCAACATCTTTTTGTGTTAAATGTTTAAAATTACGATATGAACGTAATCTTTTTGCTAATTCAGTATCAATCGCCATACAATAATCCTCCCATATAAAAATTTTAGCATTTTCATTAAAGACATTCAATTATATTTTTTTTAATTATTATTTTTAAAAAAAACATTTAATAAAAATTATTTTTATTTTGTAAAATATCCTTGAAAAATATCATAATTATTCTTATTTTTAGATAATAAATGTTTTGTAATATTAAGATAATCATTAACAATTGTTTGAATTTCTTGAGATGTTTCATCTAAAAAATTTAATAAAATATAATCCACATTTAGATCATTGATTTTATCAAAGTAAAAACGATGCGTATGTAAAACATAATTATTACAGTATTGATCTGTTACTATTTTAAAATTCATTTCTTTTCTATCTTTTAAACAATATTGATGTTGTTTACACAAATGACAGCCTTTTTGTTTTCTAGAAAAATAATGATTTGAAATAATACAATGTTTTAAATTCATATTAATAATTTGTGAGTAAGCTGTAAAATAAATGTCCTGATTTGTTTTAAAAGATTGTATATCATTTTTCGATGCTTCATAAGAAACAACAAATGGTAAATTGAATTCTTGAATTGCTTTATTATTTGTAATATTCATATGATATCCTAAGACTATATTTTTATCATTAACAAGATTCAATGCACCAAAATCATTCACTTGAATTGATTGACACTTTTGATAATAAACACTATTTAAAAATTCAATAAAATCTTGTTCATCATATAAAAATGGCACATAAGGTATATATTTATCGCATTGCACTTGATATTGGTAAAAAGGTACAAATACTTGCTCAACACCATACAAATCAAGCTGTTCAAGTTGAGAAATATCAGATACTTGAATTGCTATTTTCTTATGATCTTCTCTTTTTTTAGAAAGGCAATTAAATTGTTCTAAATCATTCATCTTTCTAAAAGACATATCTAACATTTCTTTTTCAAGTTTATCAATAGCCACTCTTCTTAAATTATTTAATTCTTTAATGGAAATAATTCCATCATTTGGAAAACGTATTGAACATTTTTCTAAATAAAAAATTGTATTTCCTAATTTAGATAATTGTTCTTTTATTCTTTCATTTGTTAAAGGTACGTTTTGTGCTTTTTCAATGTATTGATCGCTTTTAACACTAATTTTTTTATTTTTATAAATCACTGTTAATTGTAATGGTAAACCAATTAACCCAAAAACTTTCATTTGAATTGGTAATTTAATATGTTCATTTTTTATATATTTACTATTTTCTTCAACAATTTTTGCATCAACAACCTTATAAATATCTTGAAAATCCAATAACTGATCCATTTCAATAGAAACAAGATCACCTTGATATGCAGTATTAACTAATCGATTATTTTTATATAATTTAGTAATTGTACGTGTAAAATCATTTTTAGGAAAATAAATACGATCATTTTGATAAAGGGTATCTGATAACTTAATATCCAGCATTTTTCTTTTTTTAGAATAATTAATCATTTTACCAATTTTGATGCCTTGGTTTCCAGGTATATCTTGTGCTAGATTAAGATAATCTTGAAATAGAAATCCCTGTGTAAATCCCCTATTAAATACTTTTTTCATCTGTAAAATATCAGGCGTGTAATTTTTTTGATCAAAATAATAATCTATAGCTTGACGATATGCTTTTACGACTTCACCAACATATTCAGGTCTTTTCATACGTCCTTCTATTTTAAATGATTTAATACCCGCATCAATAAGTTTAGGTACTTTTTCAATTGTACATAGATCCATTGGTGATAATAAGTATTTTTGTTTTTTGATTATTTTATTATCTTCTAATAAAGAATACGGCAATCTACACGGTTGACCACATTCGCCTTTATTTCCACTTCTTTTAGCAATCATTGATGACATTAAACATTGACCAGAATATGACATGCATAATGCACCATGAACAAACACTTCAATATCAATTGAACAATTATGACATATTTCTTCAATTTCACGAATGTTCATTTCTCTTGCAAGTACAACACGATCTATATTTTGTTTAGCAAAATATTTGACTCCTTCAATATTTCTAACACTTGCTTGTGTTGACATATGTATCTCTATATCAGGAAAATGATTTTTAATAAGAGAAAAAAGCCCCATATCTTGAATAATAAGAGCATCTACACCAATATGGTAAAGATATTTTAAATAATCAAAAATTTCATCGATTTCTGCATTATTATAAAGAGTATTTACAGTAACATATAATTTAACATTTCTTAAATGACAATAATCTACAGCCTCTTTTAATGCAGCATAATCAAAATTATGAGCAAACGCTCGTGCCCCAAATTTTTGGCCACCTAAATAAATAGCATTAGCGCCATTTTGAACAGCAGCGACTAATGCTTCAAAGCTCCCTGCAGGAGCTAATAATTCTATATCTTCTCTTTTTTTCATAAAAAACCTCCTTAGGCTTTTACTAATTCAACACATAATTTAGCCGAATTTTCACTAGCAATTTTTAAATATTCATCAAATTGCATAGAAGATTCACCATGACCATAAACGTCCGATAAAGATCTTGTTATAATAAAAGGAACTCCAAATTTATAACAAGTATGTCCTATTGCAGAAGCTTCCATTTCTGAACATAATGCATTTGGAAAATCTTTTTTTATTTTAGAAACTTGTCCTTCTTGAGCAATAAATTGATCTCCAGAAACAATTAATCCAACATTTTCATGAATATTCATTTTATGAAGAATATCTTTTGCTTTATTAACCAAATTTTCATCTGCAGGAATGAATACAGGAAGTTCTGGTAATTCACCCATAGGACGCCCAAAAGCTGTTAAATCAACATCATGATATGCTACATGACTAGAAATTACAACATCACCAACATTTTGATAATCCTTTAAACCACCAGCAGAACCAATATTAATAACATAGTCAATGTCATAATTTGTAAGTAATAATGTTACACAAATAGCAGAATTTACTTTTCCTATTCCACCTTGTAAGATAACGACTTGTTTATTATCTATTTTTCCTTCGTAAAAAACACAATCTAAAATTTTATTTTCATGAATATCTTCTGTTTTATCTAACAAAGCCTTTACTTCTTCTTCCATTGCTCCAATAATACCTATCATAAAATCACCCCTTTTGACATACAAATATAACTCTTTCACATTCAGTATCGTATTTAGAAAAATCACTATATAACTTAATGTTTTTAAAACCAATTTTTTCTAATAATTCAATATAGGTTTCAACATCATACGTTTTTTGATAATGTTCTTCATAAACTTGATCATTTTCTACTTTATCAATAATTTCTACACTATGTTTTACATATCCTTTACTGATACGATCAACATGCCAATGAAAATAAAAATCATCTTCATCATTTTCTTCATCATAATCTTTTAAAATTGTTTCCATTTTATACATAGAATCAATATCAAAAATAAATGATCCACCTTTTTTTAAAGCATTATACGTATTTTCAAATACTTGTTTTACATTTTTTAAATCAATAACATAATTTAAAGAATCACATAAACAAAGAATAAGATCTAATTGACTATCAACTGCAAAATCACACATATCAATACGTGATAACATCACATCCACTTTAAAATCAATACATTTGTATTTAGCAACCTCTAACATATCTTTTGAAATATCTGTAGCACAAACTTGTTTTCCTAAATGAGCCAAACGTATTGCAATTTCTCCTGTACCACATCCAAGCTCTAATACAGTTTGATAATCTTTTACATGCTCATTAATAAATTGAATATAATCATTATAAAAATTTTGATCCATTAAACTATCATAATAATAGGCAAATGCTTCGTACGACATTATAAAATATCCTCTACTTGGACAAATGGCTTATCAGACCATAGTTTTTCAATTCCATAATTTTTTCTTTCTTCTGGATCAAATAAATGAACAACAATATCACCGTAATCCATTAAAATCCATTTACAATTTTTTCTACCTTCAATATTTTTTACATAGTATCTTTCTTTATAACAAGCATCTTCAATATGATCTTTTAATGCAAGAAGTAATCTTTCGTTACTTGCACTTGCAATTACAAAATAATCACAAATAGGACTGTCAATTGACATATCAATAACAACAATATCCTCTGCTAATTTTTCATCTAATACTTTTACAATTGTTTTTAATTTATCCATTTAAATCTCCTTTACAATATACTTGATAAACATCAAAAAAACATTTATCAATAGGTCTATTTTTCTTCTTCGAAAATTTATAAAAATTCTTTAGTTCTCCTTTAAAACCTTCTATGATATCTTCCTTACATAATGCAATTTGTTTTGAAGAATCATATCCTCTTAAAGGATCTAGTTTATCTGCACAATATACGCACATATCTAACAAGGACATGTTTGTTGAAGCTGTTGTGTGATGACGAATTGCTTGTAATATTTCAGCATCTTCAATCATAAAATCTTTTTGTGCTAAATATGTTGATAACCATTGATGATAAATTGCTCTTGGTTTATCAACATATTTACTAAAATACTTTTCCATCAAATCATCTTCTTGTTTTTTATCCATTTCTTTGGCAATATCATGCAACATTCCTGCAATATATGCTTTTTTACCATCAATTCCATTTTCAACAGCAAATTCTCTAGCAAGTTTTGCAACAGAACATGTATGCTTAAATCTTTTTTCGCTCATATATCCTGAAACAAAATTTTCTAAATATAAGCCATTTTGAAATGCATATGTATAAACATTTCGATCAACGATTTCTTTATTTCCCGCTTTAAATTGAGTGCTTGATTCAGCCGTTGAATCAGCTTGAATAAATTCAAAATGATAATCATTTAAAACATCATTTTTTTGATATCCTTTTCGATTAAAAGCTACTAATTGAACAAGTTCACTAATTTCTTTAGCAGATTTCCATTTATCAAATTGGCTTGCCTGATCCATTCCCATCATAAAATAGAGCTGATCATTTTTATATATTTTTTTTAATTCTTTAATTGTATCTATCGTATAATTTTTTTCATTATCTTGTCGATCAATTTCTAATGTACAAACTTCACATTTTGAATTATCTTTAAGAGCAATTTGAATCATTTCTATACGTTGTTGATTATTTGCAACACTGTCTTCTTTCCAAGGATTGTGTTTGGTAGGTACAATTAACATCTTATCAAGTTGAAGAGATATAATTGCTTCATTAATGATTCTTGTATGACCTAAATGAATAGGATCAAAAGAGCCTCCAAAAATTCCTATTTTCATGGTAAACGATAAATTTCCTTTTCGCTTTCACGGTATAAAATGATTGTACGCCCTAATATTTGAACAACTTCAGCATCAGTTTTTAAAGATAATTCTTGTGCGATTTCATTTTTATCTTGTTGACAACTTTCTAAAATTTTTACTTTAATAAGTTCTCTTGATTCTAAAGCTTCATCAATTCCAATAATTTGATTTTCATGTAAACCATCTTTTCCAATTTGAAAAATAGCGTTTAAATGATGCGCTTCATGTCTTAAAAATCTTTTTTGTTTTCCAGTTAACATAATATATCCTCCTTTAAATTAACGCTTCTCTTATAAAGACTCCAACTTGTTCGGGAGCTTTCACTTCTATTAATGCATTTGGACAATGAATTGTCACAAATCCTAATCCTGAAATAACAACATCGACTTTATTTTCAGGTAATCTAAATTGATATGTTTTAAATGATTGAATATCTTTTAATTCTTCAACTTCAGGTTTTAATGTTTTATGTCGATTATAAAGAGCATCCGCATTTTCTAATTTTGTACGGTGAATTTGCAATCTTCTATGAAAATAACATGTCATTGATGTTTTTGAACCATTTAAAAAATCTAAACGTGCTAATCCACCAAAATATAAAGTTTGTTTACAATTCAACTGATAATTAACAGGTCGTAATTCACTTTGTGGTAAAATATCTTTTAATGTATTTTCATCAATAAGATGTGCTATTTGATGTCTATTGACAATACCTGGACTATCATAAATGGACGAATTTTCATCTAATGGAATTTCAATAAGATCCAATGTTGTACCAGGAAACTCACTAGTTGTAATTAAATTATCTTGAACATCACTATAGGCTTTCAATAAAGAATTGATTAAAGATGATTTACCAACATTAGTAACTCCTACAACATAAACATCTCTACCTTTTCTATATTGATCAATCATTTGCATTAATTCATCTAAATGATAATTCTTTTTTCCACTTGTAAGTAACACATCTAACGGTTTAATTCCCTCTAATTTAAGTTGCCTTCTCAACCAATGAATAATTTTCGTATCTTTGATTGAACGAGGTAAAATATCCCTCTTATTACCAACAACAATGACATCATTATAATTAATATGACGAACCAATCCTTGAATTAAACTTCCATTGAAATCAAACAAATCAACAAGATAAACAACTAAACAATCCTTTTCTCCAATTTTATTCAAAATTTCAAGAAAATCATCATCTGATAAATTTGTTGCTTGTAATTGATGATAGTTTTTTAAACGAAAACATCTTTTACATAATACTTGACTTCGATCTAGTGCATTTTTAGGAACAAAACCAATCTTTTTTTCATCTTCACTTTGAATAATAGCTCCACAGCCGTAACATCTTAACTCTTCCATAAATTACCTCTCTTTATCACATAACAATTGTACTCTATTATACTTGATTTTTAAAGAAATGTTAAGCAAAAGAAATATTAATTTTATTTATCATTTTTTGTCAAAAATAGCATTAATTATAATGAGGTGATCAACATATTTTCATTATTACTTTCATTATTGAATAATGCTTACTTTATATCTTATATCAAGTCTAAAACTTTTGATTTACCACTCACTTTCAAAGAAGAACAATTTTACTTACAAAAAAAATGTAATGGCGATAAAGTCGCCAGAGATCTACTTATTGAAAAGAATCTTAGGCTTGTTGCCCATATTGCCAAAAAATATAATAACAATAGAGATTTGCAAGAAGATCTCATTTCAATTGGCACTATTGGACTTATTAAAGCCATCGATAGTTACAGTATTGATAAAAAAACCAAATTAGCAACTTATGCTTCAAAATGTATAGAAAATGAAATTCTAATGCATTTAAGATCAGCAAAAAAAATAAATCAAGAAGTTTCTTTAAATGAAGTAATTGGAGTTGATAAAGATGGCAGTGAAGTTGTTTTAGAAGATTTAATTGATAATAAGGAAAAACCTATTTTAGATCAAATATATGATGCTGATAATCTTCAAAAGCTTATTCAATGTTTTGATGTATTAACTTCAAAAGAAAAAGATATTTTAATAAAACGCTATGGTCTAAATTCATCTAAAAAAATGACCCAAAAAGAAATTGCTAAAGAGTATCACATTTCACGTTCTTATATTTCTCGAATAGAAAAAAGAGCATTAATTAAATTATTAAAATGTTATTTACAAGAAAAAGAAGGATAATCAATCATCCTTCTTTTAAAATTCATCATCATTTAAAATATCTTCTAACGTAATCTTTTCATATTTAATTGTATTTTTCTTTTTTGAATTAGATGTTTCTTTTTTAATAGGAACTTCTTGAATATCAAAATCATCTAATAAAGTTTTTTCTTTACTTTCTTTTAATTCAATAACACCACTTTGTAAATTTTGATTTTCTTGTTTTACATTGTAATCATTTGTTGTGATTACTCGATTTATTTGACTCCATAAAATAGTTTCGTCTTTTTCTAACTTAATAAACGATGAAAATCTTGATTCTAATGAAGCGTTATTGAAATCTGTTGGCTTAAATGTATACTCTTTAGATTTTGAAGTATAGACAGAAGCACTTTCTTTAGATGAAAGTACAAATGCATTCTTTACATAAATTGTTTTCGTTTTTAAATTTTTATACAATGTTGTTCCTTTAGTTGTACGTTTACATGCTGGTATATCATTCAATTTTAAACGTTTCATTTGACCGTCTTCACTAAGAATCAATACTGAATAATTTTCTAAAGGATCAAACACATCAACCGCTGCTATTGAATCATTTTTTAAATTAAGAGCTTTTATACCTGCAGCTTTTAAACCAACAATTGATACTTCTTGTTCACTATATAATCCACCATAGCCAGCTTTAGAAACAATAAATATTCCTTGTTGGTTATCAGTAAGTAAAGCACAAATCATAGTATCTTGTTCTTTTACTTTCATGCATGTGATTGCTTTTGAATATCTAGAAACTTCAAAATCTTTTAAAAGTGTTCTTTTGATTTGACCATTTTTTGTTGCCATTAAAACATAAAGAGGTAAATTAAAATCTTGAACAAGAATTGAAGAAATAATTTTTTCATCTGCACCTACTTTTACAAGATAACTTACATGTTTACCTAAATCTTTCCATTTAAATTCTTCTATTTTATGAACTGGTACAAATAAATAATTGCCTTTATTAGTAAATAATAATACATGATTTAAAGTATTTGCATGATGTAAAGAAATAAGAATATCATCTTCTTTTTTACCAAATGGAATATTCGTACTTGCTTTCATTGATCTTTGTGAAATACGTTTAATATAACCATCTCTAGTAACAGATACATAGATATCTTCAGAAATAATCATAGCTTTTTCATCAATTTTAATTTCACTAACTTCTTCTTTAATTTGTGTTAAACGAGGCATAGGATATTTTTGTTTGATTTCTTTAAGACGTTTAATGATGACTTGTCGTAAAACATCATCACTTTCTAATATTTCATTCAATCTTTGAACACGTTTTTCAAGTTCTGCTTTTTCTTCTTGTAAAGAAACAATATCAGTATTAGTCAATCGATAAAGTTGTAGCATCACAATTGCTTCTGCTTGCTTTTCAGAAAATGCATATTGTTTTATTAAATTGTTTTTTGCATCGCTTTTATCTTTTGACGCACGAATTGTTTTAACAACATCATCTAAAATAGAAATTGCTTTAATTAACCCATCAACAATATGCAAACGTTCATTTGCTTTATTTAAATCATATAAACTTGCTCGTGTTACAACATCAATTTGGTGATCAATATAACCATCTAGAATTTCTTCAATTCCCATTAAAACCGGTCTTTTATCCTTAATGGCTACCATATTATAGTTATAGTTTTTTTGTAAATCGGTATTTTTATAAAAATAATTGAGAGTATTTTGAACATTTACAGTCTTTTTCAAATCAATAACAATTCTCAAACCTTCTCTGTCTGATTCATCTCTTACTTCTAAAATACCATCAATATTCTTATTAAAACGAATCTCATCAATTTTTCTTACTAATTCAGCTTTATTGACTTCATAAGGAATTTCAGTAACCACAATTTGATTCATGTTTTTTTCTTCAATAATTTCAGTTTTTGCTCGAACAATAACTTTTCCTTTTCCTTTTTCAAAGGCCTTTTTAATACCATCTAATCCTTCAACAATAGCGCCTGTAGGAAAATCAGGCCCTTTGATAAATTCCATTAATTTATCTAAATGACAATGAGGATATTTAATTCGATGAATTGTTGCATCAATAACTTCTTGTAAATTATGTGGTGGAATATCTGTTGCATATCCAGCTGATATTCCAGTAGATCCATTGACTAAAAGATTAGGATATGCAGCTGGTAAAACCGTTGGTTCATACTCTGTATCATCAAAGTTTAAAGACATTAATACAGTATCTTTATCTAAATCTCTTAATAATTCACTTGCAATTGGTGAAAGTCTAGCCTCTGTATAACGCATAGCTGCAGCAGGATCATTATCAATTGATCCATTATTTCCTTGCATATCAATTAATGGTGCTCTGATTTTCCATTCTTGCGAAAGACGAACCATTGCATCATAAACTGACGTATCACCATGAGGATGATAATTACCAATAACATTCCCTACCGTTTTTGCCGACTTACGATAAGGTTTATTAGCCGTATTTCCTTCTTTATTCATTGAATAAAGAATTCTACGTTGAACAGGTTTTAATCCATCACGTACATCAGGAAGTGCACGTTCTTGAATAATATATTTTGAATATTTTCCAAAGCGATCACCCATGATTGCTTCTAAATTCATTACAATTTTTTTATCAGACATAAAAACCTCCTAAATTTGATAATTATCTTCTAATGTAAATTGTACATTTTGTTCAATCCATTCACGTCTTGGCTCAACTTTATCACCCATTAAAACAGTCACATTACGTTCAACCACAGCAGCATCATCAATTGAAACTTGAATCAAGGTTCTTGTTTCGGGATCCATGGTCGTTTCCCATAATTGAGAAGCATTCATTTCCCCTAGACCTTTATAACGTTGAACATTGTATCCTCTGCCAATTTTCTTTTTAGCATCTTCAAGTTCATAATCTTCCCAACAATAAATAACCTCTTCTTTTTTTCCACTTTTTTTAGATACTTTATAAAGAGGTGGAAGAGCAATATAAACTTTCCCTGCTGTAATCAAATCTTTCATATAGCGATAGAAGAAAGTTAATAATAATATTTGGATATGGGCCCCATCCGTATCTGCATCAGTCATAATAATAACTTTATCATAATGACTATCTTCAACTTTAAAATCTGCACCAAATCCAGCACCAATAGTATTGATTAATGTCGCAAGTTCTTCATTTTTCAAAATATCTTGTAAGGATACTTTTTCACTATTTAAAACTTTTCCTCTTAAAGGTAAAATTGCTTGATATTTTCTATCTCGTCCTTGTTTAGCACTACCTCCGGCAGAATCCCCTTCGACTAAATAAAGTTCATTTTTCTTTTTATTTTTAGTTTGAGCAGGAGCTAATTTCCCACTTAATATTCTTTCTTGTCTTGCACCTTTTCCTTTTCTTGCTGCTTCTCTTGCTTTTCTTGCTGCATCCCTTACTTGAGCAGCTTTAATCATTTTTTTAACAAGATTATCTGCAATTTCTTTATTTTCTTCTAAAAAATAAGATAATTTTTCATATACGATACTATCTACAATATTTCTAGCTTCTGGTGTCCCTAATTTTGATTTTGTTTGCCCTTCAAATTGTAAATAATGTTCAGGAACTTTAATGGAAATAATCGCTGAAAGCCCCTCTCGTACATCATTTCCTTCTAAATTTTTATCTTTTTCTTTTAATAGACCATATTTTCTCGCATAATCATTGAATGTTTTTGTAAGTCCAGATTTAAAACCTGTTTCATGTGTTCCACCATCACCCGTTCTTACAAGGTTAACAAATGATAATGTCGTTTCTTGATATCCAGAAGTAAATTGTAAAGCAATATCTACTTCCATCCCATTTTGTTCACCTTCAATAGAAATTGTTGGATGAAGTACATCTTTATTAGTATTTAAATAATCAATAAATGCTTCTAATCCATTTTCAAAATGGAATTCATCCATTTTTCCAGTTCTTTCATCTTTTAAAACAATTTTGATGCCTTTTAATAAAAAAGCACTTTCCATTAGTCTTTCACTAATTGTTTTATAATTAAATTCTATTGTTGAAAAAATTTGATCATTTGGTAAAAAATGAATCAATGTTCCCGTTTCTTTTGTTTTTCCAATAACTGTTAATTTTCCTATTGTTTCTCCGCCATCTTCAAAACGTTGCTTAAAAATCTTTCCATCTCTACAAACAGTCACTTCTAACCAATGAGAAAGTGCATTAACAACAGAAGCACCTACTCCATGAAGTCCTCCCGAAGTCTTATAACCACCATCTTCAGAGAATTTACCCCCTGCATGAAGAATTGTCAAAATAACTTCTGTTGTTGGCCTTCCTGAAGCATGCATGCCTGTTGGCATTCCACGTCCATGATCTTGTACTATAATACTATTATCTTTACAAATAGTGACTTCTATTAAATTACCATATCCAGAAAGAGCTTCATCTATTGCATTATCAACAATTTCCCAAACTAAATGATGTAATCCTCTACTATCTGTAGATCCAATATACATACCAGGTCTTTTTCTAACTGCTTCTAATCCTTCTAGAATCTGTATATTTGACTCATCATATGTATTCTTTTTTGCCATATAATCACTCCTTTTGTTATACTTGAACTATTATATCAATACTCTTGTTTTTTTTCAAAGTTTAATTGCATTTTTATAGGATAACTGTATAATTTAGCTTGGTGATAAAAATGTATGAAATATTATTGATTCTATTAGGTTATTTATACGGTTCTATCCCCTTTGCCCTTGTTATTGGAAAAGTATTTTATAATACGGATGTTAGAGAAAGTGGCTCGGGCAATTTAGGAGGAACAAATGCTGGCAGAGTCTTAGGAAAAAAAGCAGGTATTTCTGTAATTGTACTAGATGCTCTTAAAGCAGTTATTATATTTTATTTAAGTAGTTATTTATCTTTAAAATTCAATTTAAATCCTGATATTAAATATATCGCTGGATTAGCATGTATTTTTGGACATTGTTATCCTATCTTTGCTGAATTTCGAGGAGGGAAAGCTGTTTCAACAAGTCTAGGTTATTTTTTATGTATTGAACCATTATATGCAGTTGTTGCTATTGTTGTATTTTTACTTGTTTTAAAAATTTCAAAATATGTATCTTTATCTTCAATTTCTACTGCTTTGATTGTTTTATGTATTACACCGTTTCTAGCGGTGTCCATAACAGCAAAATTATGCATGCTTGTAGCTGTTATCTTATTAGTTTATAGACATAAAGATAATATCAAACGTATTAAAAATCATACTGAATCAAAAATTCAATGGATGTAAAAAAGATTAGTTTATGATCGTTAAACTAATCTTTTTTATTTATAACTAATTTTTTCTTTTAAAGGTGTTAAAAAACAATCTTTCCCAATAAAATCTATTTTATGTTTTTTTCCATCAAATTCAAACAACGAAAGCGAACATCCTCTTACAATTTCTTGATTAACTTCATTTAATCGTTCAACAGGTAAATCTAAAAAAATTCCATGTAATATTGTAAATAACATACCATGAATTGTTATAAAAATTGTTTGTTGAGGATCTTCGTTATATTTTTCTAAAATAAAATCATTCAAACGAAAAACAACTTCTTCATATGTTTCTCCATTTGGCAAAGAAAATGACAATTGCGGTTGATGCCACAAACAAAAATAATCATGTTTCTTTTTTAAATCTTGAATATATTCTCCTTCATAATCACCGAAGTTCATTTCCTTTAAACGACTATCTTCAATAATATTTTCATTTTTAAAAATAAGTCTAGCTGTAGATTTTGCTCTTAATAAAGGCGAAGAATATACTTGATCAATATGTATTGTTTTCATATATTCACCTAATTTTAAAGCATCTTCTTTCCCTTGCTTAGTAAGCGGTGAGTCTTTCCATCCTTGTAGTCTTTTTTCTTCGTTCCATGCAGTTAAGGAATGTCTAGTAATATATATTTTCATATAAACAAAAATAAGGGTATCCCCTTATTTATATTGTGATTTAACTGAAGCCATGATTCTTTTAATTTGAGCCTCACTTGGTTTTCTTCCCATTTCCATATACATAGCACGAATCATTTTTTCATTGATAGGTGGATTTTTTTGTAATTGTTTTTTAAAGAAATAACGAGACGCAAAGAACCCAGCAATTAATCCAACGATTAATCCAAGAATTGCATATAACATTGATAATACCTCCCTTACAAATTCTCATCTATTATAACATAACTTTTTAAATTATGATAGAGAATATCAAAGAATATGTTTGTTTTATCTTTCGATTCAATAATAATTTTATAATTTTCAACATATAAACGACTTATTTCATGTGTAAGTTCATTTTCAAATATATGCATTTTCCCAACTCGATGATATTCTTTTCTATTGTGCAATTCTTTATAAATAAGTTCATTCATATAATCAACACTGTTATAGACGCAATTTATAAATTTATTCATAAAATCATTATCTAATGTAAGATTATCAAAATATTGTTTTAAATTTGGATACTTTTCAAATAATTGTTTTATACCTTCTTCGTATTCATATATAACATATTTCATCTCAATCACCTATTACTAAGGTATCATAACAATCAAGGGAAGAATGTAAAAAAAAGGGAGTACTCCCTTTATTTTAATAATTTTTCAATATTTTCTACAACTCCATCAACAGTAAATCCATAAGATTGGATAACATCTTGTGCTGGAGCACTTTTACCAAATTCATTAATAGACATTGTTATACCATCTAAACCAACATATTTATGCCATCCAAATGAACTAGCCATTTCTACTGATAAACGTTTACGCATTGCATTTGGTAAAACAGCTTCTTTGTATTGTTCATCTTGTTGATCAAAGAATTCTTGACATGGCATAGATACAACACGTACATCAATACCTTTTTCAAGAAGTACTTTTTTAGCTTTCATAGCTAAATTAACTTCTGATCCAGATGCAATAATGATAGCATCTAAATGATTTTCTTCTTTACCAATAACATAAGCACCCTTGCTTACACCTTCAACAGAACTATTTTCCATTGTTTCTACATTTTGTCTTGTAAGAATAAGTGCTGTAGGATTTTCAGTTGATTCAATCGCTAATTTCCATGCTGCTGCCATTTCTACGGCATCTCCTGGACGAATAACATGCATATTTGGAATTGATCTTAACATAGCAAACTGTTCAATTGGTTGATGAGTTGGCCCATCTTCACCAACTGCAATAGAATCATGAGATAATGGTAAAATAATTGGTAATTTCATTAAACAAGCCATTCTTACTGCTGCTTTAAAATAATCAGAGAATACTAAGAAACCACCAGCTGAAACTTTTACACCTTTATGCAATGTCATACCATTCATAATAGCAACCATTGCAAACTCACGAATTCCAAATACTAAATTACGTCCATTATAATTTTCAACACTAAAGTCATCTTCATCTTTAATTTTTGTTTTTGTTGAACTAGCTAAGTCTGCAGTTCCCGATAAGAAAGTTGGGTTTTGTTTAGCAACTTCTTGAATAACTTCTAATGAAGTATTTCTTGTAGCATCATTATGTCCTACAGGATAATTCTTTAAAAGTTCATCAATGTTTAAAGAATATTTACCAGCAATAGCATCTTCTAATTGTTTTGCTTCTGTTGGATATTGTTCTTTATACTCATTGAATAATTTATTCCATTTATTAAATTTAGATTTTCCTCTTTTAATTGTTTTCTTTTTAAAATCTTCATATACTTCTTCAGGTACATAGAATTCATCATGATCAAAACCATAAGATAATTTAGCGTTTTTACCATCTTCTTTACCTAATGGTGCACCATGAACTTTATTTGTTCCTTGATTTGCTGAACCAAAGCCAATAACTGTATTTACAATAATTAAAGTTGGCTTGAATTGTTCTTTTTTACCTTTTTTAATAGCTTTATGAATTTCATTAATGTCATTTCCATCTTTAACTTCTAAAACTTGCCAATTACAAGCTTCATAACGTTTTTTTACATTTTCACTAAATGACATTGATAAAGGTCCATCCAAAGTAACCTTATTTGCATCATATAAAACAATTAATTTACCTAATGATAAATGACCTGCAAGAGATGCTGCTTCATAAGTAACTCCTTCTTGCATATCGCCATCACCACATAAAACATATGTATAATGATCAATAATATCAAAGTTTTCTTTGTTATATTGACTTGCTAAAAATTTTTCAGCCATTGCCATTCCAGCTGCCATTGGAATACCTTGTCCTAATGGTCCACTTGAAGCATCAACACCATGTGTCATTTCAATTTCTGGATGCCCAGGTGTACGAGAATTCAACTGTCTAAAATTCTTTAGATCATCGATCGTAACATCAAACCCTGTCAAATGTAACATGCTATATAAAAGTGCAGAAGCATGTCCACTTGCTAAAACGAAACGATCTCTATTAATCCATTCAGCTTCTTTGTTATAAATGTTTAGTTCTTTATTAAACAATGTATATAAAGCAGGTGCTGATCCAAGAACCATTCCTGGATGTCCAGAATTTGCTTTATTGATTGTATCGATTCCTAAACTTCTAATTGTTGCGATTGATAAATTTGAAATATCCATTTACATTTTCTCCCATTTTTAAATAAGTCAAGACATATTATACACATTTTCTATAAAAATTAAATATCTTCTACTAGAATTCCTTAATTTTTTAATTTTTCTTGTTTTAATTTAAGCGGTGTTATATCATTTCCTTTTTCATCTACAACTTTAATTGCTTTTAATTGAGATTTAAATCCTTCTCTAAAAAGCTTAATATATTCTTTTCTCAATTTATCCTGTTCTTTTAATTCTTCAGGAGTAATTGTACCTTCTTTTTTCTTTTTAGCTAAAACATTTATTCTATCTATAAGTTTTTGATCTATTGCTGCCATTTTGATTTCTCCTTTTAAATAAAAAACTAGAGAGCTTTTAGATTATCCCTGTTACGTACAGGTGGGCACCTTTAAATAATTTTAGGATTCCTATTCAAAGATAGGCTTTCAACACCATTATTTAGATCAGGTTCCCGTATCTAATGTGTAGGAAATTTATTTACACTCTCTAGTCGCATTACATTATACCATAAATTATTTTTAAATATACCCCTTTATTTATCTTTTTTAACAATATAGCTTGAAGCATATTCCTTATTAAAGTATCTTTTTACTTCATTTATATCTGCCAATGTCATTTTACTTACATAATCTACTAAATCAAATGAACAAATCCCTTCAAAATAATAACGGCTAAAAGTATTCGCAATATTTTCTGGACTATTGTAACTATTGATGAAGTTTCCAATTGTTTTTCTTTTAATTCTTTCAAAGTCATCTTCTGCTATTTCTAAATCTTGAACATGATCTATAAAATTAAAAATTGTCTTTTGTAATAATTCATAATCATCTTGATCTCCACCCATTAAAATAAAAGCATAATCTCTTTCTTGCGTAAAACTTGCACTAAATGTTTCATTAATATACCCTTTTTCTAACCATTCGTTATATAACGAAGAACTTTTAGAAAAATATAAATCAAATAATAAATTTAAAGCTAATTCTCTTTTAATTTTATCTTGAGGATCATTAAGAATTTCATTAATTTTAATAGAAACAATCAATTTATTCATTTCAACTTGCATTGTATCAATTTGTTCTTTAACAGCCACTGATGTTGGTTCTTCTATTTTTAATCTTTGAATTGCATTTTCAGATAAGAAATGCTTTTTATTTTGATTTTCTTTAATGACACCTATTAATTCTTCAGGATTAATATTACCTACAACAAAAAGCATCATATTATGTGGATGATAAAAAGTTTGATAACAAAGTTCCAACATATCTTTATACGTATTATTAACAGTTTCACAAGTTCCAGCAATATCAATCTTAACAGGATGTTTATGATACAAGTTGGCAATAGCTCCAAAATAAACACGCCAATCTGGGTCATCATCATACATTTTTATTTCTTGACAAATAATTCCTTTTTCTTTTTCTACGCTTTCGTCTGTAATATTTAGACTTTGTACAAAATCTAGTAAAAGTTCAACACAATCATTTTCATTTGTTGTCGTTGAAAATAAATAGGCCGTACGACTTGATGATGTAAATGCATTTGAACTTGCCCCAAGTTTAGCAAATTCATCAGCAGCATCCCCATTTTCCATATCAAACATTTTATGTTCTAAAAAATGAGCAATTCCGTCTTCGACTTTTATCATTTCTTTTTGTCCTAAAGGTACAAAAGTTGTATCAATCGATCCAAATCTTGTTGAAAATAAACCATATGTTTTTTCAAAACCAATTTTAGGTAACAAATATACTTCTAAACCATTTTCCAATTTCTCATGAAATAACGTTTCTTTTAAAGTTTGATAATATATTTTTTCCATTACTCATTTCTCCCTTTCAACAAAAATATTGTATCAAGTTCAATATTTTGACAAACATCTACAATATCTTGATAAGTAACATTTTCAATTTTTTCTAAATATTGTTCATTTGTTTCTTTTTTTCCCGTAATATCTCTATTGTATTGAACGGCAACTTGACTTAATGGCTCATCGTTTGTTTTTTTCATAGAATTTTTAATCATTAATTTTGCAGTATCAATATCATCTTGATCAAAGCAACCATCTTGCATTTCTTTTAATTGTTCTTTAATTAATTGAACGGTTTGATGATAATCTTTTCCTTCTATGCCAGCTGTAATGACCATCACTCCATTAAAAGCATCATAACTTGAAGAAATATAATAACATAATGAATTTTTCTCTCTAACAACTTTAAATAATTTAGATTGACTCATTCCACCAAAAATCGCATTAAATACTACAAAAGCATAATGATTTTGGTGATTGTAATTTACTGATATACGATATCCCATATTAAGTTTAGCTTGTGTAACATCTTGCTTTTCGATGATTTCTAATAAATCTTTTCTATTTTTTTCAAATGAATATACACTTTCAAAAATTGAATTATTTTTTTCAAAAGATAAACAATTTTCAAAGACATGAACAATAGATTCATCTACATTTCCAACTACATAAATATGTTTTTGGTCATTTTTTATACATTCCTTAAAATACGAAAATAATTCTTCATTTTCAATTTTTTTTATATCTTCAATATTTCCATGAGAAGAAATCCCTAAACATGTCCCCTTTCCCATATATTCAAACATTTTTTCTAAACTATAATAAAATTTATCATCTTGATTATTAATAAGACGTTCAACCAATTCTTTTTTCTTTCTTTCAAACATTGTTTGATCAAAAACTGTTTTTGAGGCATTAGGTTTAAAGAAAATATCATTTAACAATTGGATTTGCCGTTGAATAAGATCTTCTTTGTAAGGTAAATATTCTTGATTAATACAGATTGAATTAATATTAATAATATGACTCTTACCTTTAGTAACAACATTAGCTCCTAATTTCATACCATACATGCTTTCTAAATATATAGAAAGTTCTTGTGTTGAGGGATATTTTTCTGTACCCGTAGTCAACATAAAAGATAGTAATGTTCTTTTAGCAACCGTTTTTTCATCTAGTGTATTTTGTAATTTTAATGAAATTGTAATATTTTTAAATTTATTTGTAGGGATCAAATGTAAATCATACCCTGGCATTTTATAAACTTTTTCCATAATCATTTCCTTTCATTCTCATCTATTATACACAAATAATCAAAAAAATAAAAAAGTATTATTTCCTAAGAAACAATACTTTCAAATATTTTAACGTTTTGATTTATCATAAGGAATCCCCGAAGCCTTAGGAGCAGCAGAATTTTTAGAAGTAAACGCTAATAAAATCAATGTTGCTACATAGGGAATAAGTTTATAAACAACACTTGGGAAACCTAATGCTGATAAAAATGGAATTGCTGTATAAGTATATGCTAATGTCTTCATAATTCCAAAGAATAATGAAGCAGCAGCAATACGATATGGTTGCCAGTTACCAAAAATCATTCCTAAGCATAAAATACTTGCGAATAATTTTTTCATGTTCTTCTTCCTCCATTTAATTTTCCTCTATCATTGTAGCATTAAAAAAACATTTGAAAACAGTTAACATAATAAAAAAACGGTAAATACCGTTTTTAAATTTCTTCTTCATTATAGCCACGTACATATACTTCACGTGGTTTAGATCCAATTTGTGGACCTATAATACCATCCGCTTCTAATTGATCAATAATTCTGGCTGCCTTGTTATAGCCTATTCTAAATTGTCTTTGTAAAAGTGATGTGCTCGCTTTTTGTGCTTGAATAACAAATGCTCTGCACATTTCATACTCTTCATCTTCTTGTTCTTCTTTAGAAGCAGCTACTGCAGAAATTGGTTTTACATTTGTGTATCTTTCATCATATGAGGCTTCTTGTTGTTTCGTTGTATAATAAGTGATTGCTTCCACTTCACTATCATCAACATAAGCTCCTTGCACACGAATCGGCGAATTCGATCCCATTGGTAAAAAAAGCATATCTCCTTTTCCTAAAAGTTTCTCTGCGCCTGTACAATCAAGAATCGTTCTAGAATCAATACTTGAAGAAACAGCAAAAGCAATTCTTGATGGAATATTAGCCTTAATAACACCTGTAATAATATCCGTTGATGGTCTTTGTGTAGCTACAATTAAATGAATCCCAGCCGCACGTGCTAATTGAGCTATACGCATAATACAATCTTCAACATCTTTACTAGCTACCATCATTAAATCTGCAACTTCATCAAGAATTACTACAATATATGGAAGTTTTTCTAATTGATGTTCCGCATCATTTTCTTGATTTTTCTTTTCAACATATTGATTATACGTTTCAATTTTTCTAACATTTGCCCCTGCAAATAAATCATAGCGTCTTTCCATTTCCGAAACGGTTTCTCTTAAAGTGGCCGCTGCTTTTTTAGGATCAGTAACGACCGGTGCTAATAAATGAGGAACCCCATTATAATTGGATAACTCAACCTTTTTAGGATCAACTAAAATAAGTTTAACCTCATCCGGTTTCGCACGCATTAATATGCTGCTAATGATCGTATTAACACATACAGATTTACCTGAACCTGTTGCTCCAGCAATAAGTAAATGAGGCATTTTATTAAGCTCTGCATAAATGACTTGACCATTAACATCCTTTCCTAAAGGAACAACAAGTTTATTGTCTTTATATTTATCAGGAATGTTTTTAAATACCTCTTTAAAAGAAACCATTGATGATACTAAATTAGGTATTTCAACACCAACCGCTGGTTTTCCAGGGATAGGCGCTTCAATACGAATATCTTTAGCTGCTAAAGCTAATTTAATATCATCTTGTAAAGACATTATTTTATTGACTCTTGTCCCCGTTTCTAATTTTAATTCATATTTTGTAATTGAAGGACCAATAGAAATATTATTAATAGAAGCATGAACTCCAAATTCATTTAAAACAGCTGTTAATCTTTCAGCACTTTCTACAGCATGATTTTTATTTTCACCTTGTTTTTTATTAACCACATTATGTAAAAGAGATAACGGTGGTAAATGATAATTTTTATTTGTATGCTCTATGACTGGTTCTTCAATTTGTGATTGATCATTTTGAACTAATTCTTCATCCACCGATGGAATAGGTGGCTCTTTATCAACAATTTCTATTTCTTGATGTTCATCATTAAAAGTAAAAGCTTGTGGCAAAGTCACATCTTCTTTCGCTATTTCTTCAAATATAGTCGTTGGGGTTTCATCATCTTCGAAAATAGCATCATCAAAAAAAGTTGTCTTATTTTGTTTTTTCTTAAAGAAATTTCCAAAATAATTTGAATGCTGTTTTAAAGAATCTTTTGTTTTATTAAAATTATTTTTTGCTCTTTTTTGAATTTCTTTTTTGTGTTCAAAATAAAACTTACTTCCTAATAAAATAATTCCTGTTACAACAATAAAAACCGCCGCAATGATTGCTCCCATATAATCAAACAATGCACTTAAAAAGCCATATAAAATCGCCCCCAATAATCCTCCTCTATTTAAAGGAACTTGATTAAAATAAGACTGTATGACTTTTATCCCTGTAAGTGATGGCGTAGCAGAAATAAATAAAGTTAAACCTATAAAGAGCAAATAAAGACCTGCCGCCTTAGGACCATTAAATTTAGGGAAATCCGCCTTAATAACAATATATCCTAATAAAAGAATACAAGTAAGATAAATAATCCCATTTAAATTCCCAAATACATACATAAAAACATAATTCAAGTGGTCTCCAATCACTCCTAATTGCATAGCAGCAATAATTACTAAAAAAATGAAAAATAAACAAATAATTCTTAATTTTAATTCTTCACTCACTTGTTCTTGCTTACTTTTTCTTTTTCTTGCGGTCTTAGCCATCATATCACCTCTTTACATATCATATTTAAAAAACAAAACAAAAGCAAGATATTCCTTGCTTTTATAATTCTATAATTACTGGTAAAATGACAGGTCTTTTGCCAGTCTCTTTGATAATATATTTGTTCACTTTATCTTTAATATTTTGACGTACATCTCTAATATCTTCTTCCATCTTATTTTTATAAGACTCTAACTCAGTTTCAGCAATATTCATAATTCCTTTTACAACATTTTCTGAATCCTTTAAGTAAATAAAACCTCTTGTTTGTACATCTGTATTGGCAACAATTTCTCTTGTTTTACCATCAATTGTCATACCAATAATAACAACACCATCATTTTGTAATTGATTTCGGTCATCAATAACTTTAACACCAACATCACCAATTCCAAGACCATCAATCATCACATCTTCAATTGTAATAGAATCTCGATAACTTTGCAATTTTCCATCTTTAAAAGTAATCATTTCTCCATTATCAACAATAGCAATATGATCATCATTTATATTCATTTTTTTAGCAACATCACTTGCAGCAATAAAATGTTGATATTCTCCTTTGATTGGTACGAAATATTTTGGATTTAAAATTTGAATCAATACTTTAATATCCTCTTCACTTGCATGCATAGATTGCAATTCTTTGTTTTTCAAAACATGAATATGTGTATCAGTTTTATAAAGTTCATTGATTGCTCTATTAGCTATTTTTTCAGTTCCTGGTAAAACAGGTGAAGCTACAATAAATGTATCACTATCTTGTAATTTAAGCTTATCATCTCCTCCATCGATAATATCTAAAATATCATGATAGATGCGACGAGGACTACCACTTAATAAAACAACCAATTTATCATTATCTTTATTTTTTTGAATATCATTATTATCACCAATACAAGCTGGATGAATATCCAAGATTGGTTTTTTCTTATTTTTAGCAATTCTCATTAAAGAATTGGTATTATCATATTTATCTCTTCCATAGAAACAAATCTTACGATTATATTTTTTAGCTAGTTGAGCAATTTCTTGAGTTCTAAAAGCATTTTGTGCATAACTTGAAATAATAATACGTCCTGAAGCATCTTCAAAAATACTTTCTATTTTAGCAGTTAACTTATGATTAGGAGAAGTATAGCCATCATTTTTTGAATATGATGATTCACAAAGTAAAGCTAAAACTCCTTTTTTACCGATTTCCATCATCTTTTGAATATTACACCTAAATCTTTCAGGTGCTCCAAAATCAATAATAAATTCACTACTATAGACAATATAACCATAATCTGTTAAAAATGCTAACCCTACACTTCCAGGAATAGAATGCGTAATTGGGAAAAAGTCCACTTCAACTCCAGCAACTTTAATTGTTGCATTCATATTTACTCTTTTGATTTTATATTTATATGAAACATGAGAATGTCTCATATATCTTTGTAATAATTGATCAATTAAATCAGCTGTAAGATCTGTTGTATAAATAGGAACATTCACTTCTTGTAATAAATAAGGTAGTGCTCCCATTACATCATCATGACCATGCGTAATAAATATAGCTTTAATTTTATCTTTATTATCTTTTAAATAATCAAAATTAGGAATAATAACGTCCACTCCTAATTTATCTACTTCTGGAAAACGATAACCTGCATCAATAATAAACCAATTATCATCTATTTCTAAGCAGTACATGCTTTTACCGTTTTCAGCTTGACCACCAATTGGCATCAATTTTATAATACTTTTTTTCATTATTTCCTCCTTAATTATATCTTCTTACACTCACTTTGCTATTATTCTAACAAATTATTAACAAAAGAAAAAGTATCATTTACTCTTTCTTCATTAAAAATAAAGGTTGAATTTGTTTATCAACCAATGCATTGATCATCGTTTGAATAATTAAATCTCGCCGTGCAATCAAACTATTTGGTTTCTTGATTACATCATCTTGATACATTGGCACCAAATAAAAATGCTTTGTATTAAAAATCTTCATCATATTCATTCCGCTTGTTGAAAGTAAGTCATTACTACATAAACCAAGAACGATATTGTGTTGATTTCTAAGTGTTGATTTAACAGCCATTGTCACCGCATTATCATTGATTCCATGTGCCATTTTAGCTAATGTATTGGCACTACATGGATAAACTACCATTAAATCCAAGGGTATTTGTGGCCCAAAAATTTCTGCTTCAACAACTGAACAAATAACCTTCTTTTCAATAATTTTTTCAACTTCTATGATTAACTGATTCGCCTTAAAAAACCGTGTATCACAAGAATTCACTTGATCACTTATAAAAACATAAATATCTACAGGATATTTTTTTAGTTCCTTTAAAAATCTCAAACAATTACTTAACGAACAAAAAGAGCCTGTAATCCCAACCCCTATTTTCATTCCATTAAACATGTCTCATCACTCCGTGAATATATTGAAACATCAATAATGCCGATTCATATGGAAAATACAAATTAGGTATATTTCTTAGTGATTGATAATCTTTACCCTCAACTGTTTGTGCCAAATCATAAATTTGTTTATATTTTAATTTTTTATAATTGATTTTACAAACAGGAATCGTATTAATAATTAAATCATACTTTCCTGATAAAGCATTTAAATCCAAATGATGATAGATTTGTTTTATTTCATCTAAATCCTTGTTATTTCGATTACAGATTGTAATATCATAATTACTTTTTAAAATATTTGCAAGCTGTTTTGCTAAATCTCCATAGCCCAAAATAAGTATATTCTTATAATGTGCTTTATCTTGTATTATTTTTAAATAGAGTCCCATTGCTGTTAAAGTATTATTTAAATGTTTAAAAACTTTATCTTTATTAATAATATATTTTGTATTTATATTATTAAGAGAAAACGTATTGTCATGATCTATCTTTTGATTTTTAACAACATAAAAATCAAGGTTTTGTGCTTGTTTATCATTTATTTGATAACCATGACTTAAAAAAATATCTTTTAAAAATTGTGTTCTTTGATCATATACTTCAATAAACCCTTTCATATGCCACCTCATTATACTATATGAAAGGGTTTGATAAATGTGAAATCAGCTCGCTTTATTTTTCATTTGTGATGTCATCAAAGCTATAATTTCTTCTACTTTTGGACTAATAACACTCACAGCTGACATGATCATCTCTTTTTCATTTTGATAATCATGACATAAAAACGCATACTCACATTTTAGATGAAATAAACATTGTTCCTTTTCATTAACAGTCGTTAGAAACATTAAATTGATTGCATTACTATCGCAAATTTTGTAAGAAACAGACATGACTGCCCGAATATCTTCTAAATTACGAATAACACTGTCTTTTTCAGCATTTAAGTGTACACTTAATAAATGAATTTGTGATATACTGTTTTCCATATTTATTTTACCTCCTTCACTATATATATTGTTATTTTTTAGGTTTTTTCTTTTTATTTTTTTAGAAATGAGGAATTTTATGCAAATTATTACACTTATTTATTCAATCATCTTATTATTTTTTTATCATCCACTTTATCAAAACTACACAAGTTTAATGAATACGTCATTTTCTTTTTTTTATTACAGTTGGTGTGTTTTATTAACTCTTTCTTTATGCTTAACTTTTTTTAAAGTAACTTCTTTAAAAAAATTCATTATTTTTCTTTCTCTGTTCTTTTTTATTGGATTAATTTTACCCTATCATAAAAATTATCCAATCTTTTCAACTTTACATGTTTTTATTCCTTTATCTTGCATTATCATTGCACTTTTATTCTTAGCATATCTTATTAAAAATAAACAAAAAAGTGAGCCAATTTTAGCTCACAAAATTTATTTATGGTTTTCCTACGGTCTTTCAATCATTGCCATGTTCATTATTTTCTTTTCTCAAATCAATGGTCTTATCGAAATTAGCGTTTTACTATTTATCAATTTTATTCTTTATGTGCTTCAACATTCATAAGATATTCATATTGCATACCTTGTCTTAAGTTTGATGAATCGTACCCTAAGCTTTCTAAAATAGTATATCCAAATTCTAAGGCAGCCGCTGGTCCTTTACCTGTAATAATATGATCATCTTTTTGAACAATAGCTTCTTGATAATTAGCTCCGGTAAGTTGTGTTTCAAAACCTGGAGAACAAGTACAGATTTTATCTTTTAAAATACCTGCTTTAGCTAAAACAATTGGTCCTGCACAAATAGCAGCAATCAATTTATGTTCCAGATTGAATTGTTGAACAATTTCAATAACACGTGCATCATCTCTTAAATTTGTTGCTCCAGGTAAACCACCAGGAATAACAATTCCATCATATTCTTTGATTTGATCATTAAAGACGCAATCCATTTGAATTGTAATTTGATGAGAACTTGTCACCTTTAAATCATCCATCCCTACTAAATCAACATGAACATTTGCTCTTCTTAAAACATCAACCGGTGTCAATGCTTCGATTTCTTCAAATCCATCTTTACATAATACAGCTATTTTCTTCATAAACACTCCTCTTTTCTTTTAAAGATATTTTATCATGAAAACCAAAAAATAAAAGAATGAAATACATTGTATGGGATTTCAAAATATATTATAATGTTGCATAGATGTAAAAATCACCCTTGGAGGTTTTATGAAAAAAATTGTTATTGGTATAACAGGAAGTATTGCAGCATATAAAACGTGTGAACTTATTTCCCGTTTAAAAAAGAAAAATTATAATATTGAAGTTATTATGACAAAAAATGCAGCTCAATTTGTAACACCACTTACCTTTGGAGCACTTATTCATAAACCTGTTTTAATTGATGATTTTGATGAAACAGGTTATCAAATTAAACACATTAACATTGTTAAGGATGCTGATTGTTTTATTATTGTTCCAGCAACTGCAAATATTATTGCCAAAGTTGCTCATGGTTTAGCAGACGATGTTTTATCTTCCGCCTTTTTAGCAGCAACATGTCCAAAAATCATTGCTCCTGCAATGAATGTACACATGTATGAAAATACTGCAACTCAAAAAAATCTTGATATTTGTAAATCTTATCATATTAAGATTGTGGAACCTGAAATTGGTGAACTCGCATGTGGTTATCAAGGAAGAGGACATTTAAGTGATATTGAAGATTTACTTGATGCTATTGAATATGCGACATCTCCTCATCCATTAGCTGGAAAGCATGTTCTTATTACCGCTGGTCCTACTCAAGAGCCACTTGATCCAGTGAGATTTATTTCAAATCATTCAAGTGGAAAAATGGGCTATGCACTAGCAAAAGTTGCTCGTCAATTAGGAGCTCATGTCACATTGATTAGTGGGCCATCATCTCAAAGAGCTCCTTACGAAGTAGATGTAATCAAAATTCAAAGTGCACAAGGTATGTTTAAACAAGTATTAAGTTATTTTGATTTTCAAGATTATGTTATCATGTCTGCTGCTGTTGGTGACTATCGTCCTTTAGAATATAGCAATCAAAAAATAAAGAAAAAAGCTGACGAATTTTATTTAAAATTAGGAAAAAACGAAGATATTTTATCTTATATTGGAAAACATAAAACAAAACAAACTATTTGTGGGTTTGCTATGGAAACAGAAAATGTTATTGAAAATGCTCAAAATAAGTTTTTTAAGAAGAATTGTGATTTATTAGTTGTTAATGATTTATTTGAAGATGGTGCTGGATTTAAAACTGATACAAATAAAGTTGCTTTAATTACAAAAAACTTTGTTGATTATTTAGATTTAATGAGCAAAGAAGATCTAGCACATATTATTTTAGAAAAATTAATGAAAGTTAAAGGAGAATAAAGATGCTAGTAGTTGTAGATATGGGAAACACAAATATTACAATGGGACTTTTTAAAGATGATCAGCTTATTGGCAATTATCGTTTAACGACTAAACTGCAAAGGACATCAGACGAATATGGTTTTATGATTCTTGCTTTTTTAAGCGCCTATAATGTAACCGTTGAAGATATAAAAGATGTTATTATTTCTAGTGTCGTTCCTAAAATCATGTATTCTTTTACAAATTCCATTCGTAAATATTTCCACAAAGAACCTATTATTGTTGGTCCAGGAATTAAAACAGGCATTTCTGTAAAATATGATAATCCTAAATCTTTAGGAAGTGATCGTATTGTTGATGCTGTTGGTGCCTACTATAGTCACCATTGTGCTTGTTTAGTAATTGATTTTGGCACTGCTACGACATTCGATGTTATTTCTTCAAAAGGTGAATTTATGGGTGGCGCAATTGCTCCTGGTATTGGTATTTCTGCTGAAATGTTATCTAATCGTGCTGCTCAACTACCTGAAGTAGCAATAAAAAAACCACAACATATTATTGGTAAAAATACTGTTGAAGGTATGCAATCAGGGGTTGTTTATGGTTATATTGGTTTAACAGAGAAACTGATTGAAGAAATTAAAAGCCAATATCCTGAACCATTAAAAGTCGTTTCTACAGGTGGTCTAGGTAGAATGATCTATCAAGAAACAAATTTGATTGATGCCTATGATAAAGATCTTACATTCAAAGGTTTAAAAATTATATATGATATGCAAAAAAGGGATTAAATAAAATCCCTTTTTAATTCGTTTTTTAAATAAAAATGTATTGTTTGTTGTCCATCTACATACAAAATAACAATTTCTTGAAGATTAATTCCATGAACTTTCATAATTTGTTCTAACCACTTTTGATTATGATGAATCAATTCTAAATTTTCATAAATAATTGTTCCTTGTAAAATAAGAATTGTTGGTATAAATTCTTTTTGAACTTCTTGATGTAGATCACCTAATTTTAAAGGCCTTGACAATGTCTTAGGATAAAAAGTAAATTTCCCATTTGTTTCTAAAATAATTTTATCTAACTCGTTAAGCTCAAAATAACCATTCATTCTACAATTCATCAACAATTCATTCAAATCAATTTTTGCTTTATCCAAACTTTTTAAATATATCTTATCATTTTCAAATAAAACAACAGGTTTCCCTTCAACAAAAAAGCGAAAATTTAAATACCTTTTTGTTAAAACAGAAACACCCCAAGTAAAAACACCATAAACAATCATTCCAATCAACGGCTTTAAAATATCATTAAAACTTCCCATAACCATTTCAGCAGCAATAGAACCAATTGTAATTCCAATTATATAATCATATAAAGATAACTCTGTTACTTGCCTATAGCCCATTAATTTCGTTAGTAAAAACAAAACAATCAAAGAAATTAAGGGCAAAACAAAATATTCAAGCAAATTCATTTTAATCACCCTTTTAAGTATGGACAAAATAAAAAAAAGAAGTCAAAATTATGACTTCTTATACAAAATTCTCATTGAGTTACAGATAGCAATTAAAGTAACACCTACATCAGCAAAAACACCCATCCACATATTTGTAAGTCCAAACAAAGTAAGAACTAAAACTCCAATTTTAATTAATAACGTAAAAGTAACATTTTCTTTTAAAATAAAGTTTGTATAATGAGAAACTTGAATGGCTTTAGCAATTGATGTAATATCGTCACTCATTAAAACAACATCTGCAGCTTCAATAGCTACATCACTACCAACGCCACCCATCGCAATACCAATATCACTTCTAGCAAGAACTGGCGCATCATTAATACCATCACCAACAAAAGCTACAACATGATCATTACCCATTAATTTTTCTAATTGTGTAACTTTATCTTGTGGTAATAAATCACTATATACTTGATCAATTCCTATTTTAGAAGCAATATCACGAGCAACAGTTGAATGATCTCCTGTAAGCATAACCGTATTTGAAACATGTGCCTTCTTTAAGTCTTGAATACCTGGCATTGTAGATTCTTTAATAACATCTGCAACAACGATATGTCCTAAATATTGTTTTTGACATGCTATATGAACAATTGTTCCAATAGATTGAGGTTGACTCACTTCAATACCTAATTCATGAAAATATTTTTCATTTCCTAATTCATATTGTTTTTGATCAATAACAACAGAAAGACCTTTTCCAGCGATTTCTTTAAAATCTTCTATTCTTGTACTATCGATTTCTTTATTATAAGCTTTAACAATACTTCTAGCAATTGGATGATTTGACATATATTCACCATATGCACCAATTTCTAATAAATAATCATCTGAAATTTCAACAACTTCAAATTCACCTTTAGTAAGTGTTCCTGTTTTATCAAAAACAACAGTATCAATATCTTTTAATAATTCTAAATAGTTTCCACCCTTAACTAAAACACCTAAAGCACTCGCTTTACCAATACCAGCATATAAACCTAAAGGTACTGAAATAACAAGTGCACATGGACAAGAAACAACTAAGAATGTACATGCACGATAAAGCCAATCATAGAAATTTTGATTTGGTAAAATAATCATCGGAACAATTAATAATAAAACAGCAAGTCCCACAACAGTTGGTGTATAAACTTTTGCAAAACGGGTAATAAATTTTTCAATTTTAGCTTTTTTACTTGCAGAATTTTCAACAAGATCAATAATACGACTTACTGTACTATCCGCATAAGGTTTTGTTACTTCAATATAAATAACATCATTTAAATTGACAACTCCTGATAAAACCTCATCTCCTACTTCAACACTTCTAGGAACTGATTCACCTGTTAAACTTGCAGTATCTAACATACTGTTTCCTTTAATAACGTTACCATCCAACGGTACTTTTTCTCCAACTTTAACAACAATTGTATCTCCTACTTGTACTTCTTCAGGAGTTACTTGAATCATTTGATCATCTTTTACAATTGTAGCATACTCACTTTTAATATCCATTAAAGAAGAAATAGATGATCTTGTCTTATTAACAGCATATCCTTGGAAAATTTCACCAATAGCATAAAATAGCATAACCGCAATTGCTTCACTGTAATCACCTAAAGCAATCGCTCCAAAAGTTGCTAAACACATCAAGAAATTTTCATCCAAAAAGTCTTTTCTACCAATATTTTTAATTGCTTTTAAAATGACTTTATAACCAATTAATAAATAAGCAAACAAATATAAGAAAGTAGCAAAACCACCTGCAAAGAAATGTGCCCCTATAAAAATAATAACACCTTCAACCAATTCCATATTTTCTTTTAAATCAAATAATTTTGGTTTACTATATATTTTTTGATTATCTTCCTTTGATAAAACAACTCCTTCTTCAACAGAGTCAACAACAGCTTGTAACTTTTCCATTAAAGAATCATCGTTTTTTACTTTAACCATTAACTTTTGAGTAGAAAAATTAACAACCGCATCTTCAATGTAAGATTGTTTTTTTATCTCAGCTTCTACTTTACTTGCACAGTTTGCACAATCCAAACCAACTATATTAAATTTGATTGAATTAGCCAATTCACGATGATCTTCCACATGTTCATGATGGTGTCCGCATCCACATTCATCGTGATGATGTTCATGTTCATGATGGTGCCCACAACCACATTCATCGTGATGATGTTCATGTTCATGATGATGTCCGCATCCACATTCATTGTGATGATGTGTTTTGTTTGTAGAGAGGTTATCTATTGTTACTTCATCTTCAATGGATTGTATAAAAGAAAGAAGTTCATTATCATTAATTTCTTGATTACTTTCAAAAGTCATCATACCTGTTGCAAAAGAAATTACACAATCATTAATCTCTTCTTTTTTATTTAAAGCATCTTCTAATTTTTGTGTGCAATTAGCACAATCAAGGCCATTAACCTTATATTTATATTTCATATTATTTATCCTCCATGATATGACTATAACCAGCCTCAAAAATTAGTTTTACATGCTCATCATCTAACGAATAGTACATCATTTTACCATCTCTTCTATTTTTAACTAATTTATTGGCTTTTAAAATTCTAAGTTGATGAGAAATAGCTGACTGAGTCATATCTAAACAAGCAGCTAAATCATAAACACACATCTCATGATCAAATAATGCACAAATAATGCGTATTCTTGTTGAATCACCAAACACTTTGAATAATTCAGCAACATCATATAAAGATTCTTCCTCGGGCATTGCTTTCTTTACTTGTTCAACAATTTCATTATTAACGATTTTATCCATTTTTTCTCCTTTCATATGAATATATGTTCATATGAATATTATATGATATTTATTTACAAAGTCAATATATATGATAAGATTAAATAAAAATGATTGGAGAAATTTTATGAAAAAATTACTGATTGTAGTAGACTATCAAAAAGATTTTGTAAATGGTAGTTTGGGATTTAAAGAAGCTGAAGATTTGGATGAGTATCTTGCTTCTTTAATTGATCAATATCATCAAAATAAAGATGATGTTATTTTTACTTTCGATACACATCAAAATAATTATTTAGAAACTCAAGAAGGAAAGAATTTGCCAATTGAACATTGCATTAAAAATAGTGATGGTTGGGAACTATATGGCAAGGTAAATACTGCTAAAAAAGAATATGATATTTGTATTGAAAAAACAACTTTTGGTTCTCTTGAATTAGGAAATTACTTAAAGGATAAAGTATATAGTCCAAACATGTTGATTTTATAAGGATTTTTGTGCTTGTTTCTTACTTGTTACTTACCGTTTAAAATATAGTTGACTATCCTTATTGTATATAGTGGTTATTCGTACCTATATTTCTATCTTAGGATAGATGGCGATATTTTTCTATCAAGAAAGATAAAAAGAAAAGAGATTGTATAATAGAAATCTCCTTTCTAATAATTTTAATCATCTTTAGGTAATTCTTCAGTAAATGTTTCTAAGAACTTTCTAATCCATTCATTGACACCTTTGAACATAGGTAAACCCATAAGTGTCCAATTCTTTAGAATGCTCAATAATTCAAATACTACAAACAATACTGAAAATAAATCACTTATTCCGATATTATCCATATGGATTAATTTAAAGATTTGTAAGATTTGTTCAGGCAACCAACTGATTAAGTTGATATGCAATAAGAAATCTAAGCAAATTAAAAAGACTACACACGCTAACATGCTAGTCTTTCTTGTCATACCATCAATTCCAATTGAGCTGTTTGTTTTTCTTTCTTTCCAAGATCTAATGGCACCTAACAAAGTATCAAACACGACTGCGATAACAACAGTAATGATTGTAGTATGAAGATGTAAATAGTTTAATAATACGTCCATAGTAATCATTATTCCTCACCTTCTAACATTTTTGTCAACAAATTGTATTCTTCTTCATCAATACGCCCGTTTAATAAGAAAGTATCCATTTGACTTCTTAATGTTTCTTTAGCCGCATCATTTAACATTCCTCTATCTTTTTTTACTGTAATTACTCTTTTAATTTTTACAAATGTTGTCATATTAACATCCTCCTATAACCCTAACTCTAGACATGAAAGTCTGTAGTCGATTTCTAAATTTTCAATAATTTGTTGATCGTATCTATCTAATGGTTTATAACCAAAATAAGATATTGGATCGGCTTTGATGTCATCTTCGGAGATTTCATCTTGTGAAACTTTAAACCCTGACATCTCATAGACATATAGCGATTGTTCAACTACTTCCGATTCTTCATCATTATCAACTTTTCCAGACGTATCCAGTTTCATTTTTCTTTCTTCTTTGAATCTATAAATAAATACATCTGCTGTGCCATCAATTAAAGGATAATATCGGTACTTCGGTTGTTTCTCTGTAAAAACGCTTTCGTTGTTTATCATGTTGACTCACCACCTCTTTAGCACGTTCTATAAGTGCTTTTAATTTATATTTAACTGTTATTTTGAATGAGTTGGTATGTTTAACAAATCCATAAGTCGAACAGATACTTCTTGCTGTATGCAAATCTAATTTTCGATTTTTGAATTTGATCCATTTTCTTCTCATCTTTTTGAAATTTCTTTTTCTTATTGCAATATGGCCTTCGTATATTTTATAACCCATCATATCAATGAAATTCTTAGACAAACTGAATAAACGTTTGGTCGATTTTATAGTAAGTCCTAAAAGTTCATTTGTGTAATTTTCTAGCATCTCAGCTGCTTTCTGAATATATTTCCTGTTTGATCCAAGTAATAGAATGTCGTCCATATAAAATAATACATGACTGCATAAATTAACTCGTTTGACTTCACCACTTCTTCTATTTCTTCTCAATCTATAGCAACATTCACTTACAAAATGATATAAATATGATAGAAAGTAGTTTGCTAAATATTGTGAAAGATATGAACCAATACAAAGTCCTTTCTTTCCATAAGATTTGATAAGTGTTACAAGTAGATATATCAAGGTTTTATTCTTAATATCTCTTTTTAGCAGATCTAACAACTTCTCATGATCAATACTTGGATAATATTTCTTGATATCGCATTTGAATACCCATTTACATTGTGTTGGATTTTTCTTTATCCATTTCTGAATAGCCTCAACGCCATACAAAGCTCCTCTATCCTTTATGCTTGCACACTGAAATCTTCCAATTTTAGCATTGAACATATCTTTACAAGCTTCAACCGCTACATAATCAAGGATCTGTTGCTTGATGGACGATATTCCAATCTTTCTAACTTTTCTACTTGTCTCATCATATCTTTGTTGGTATTCGATAGGCTTTAAATATATTCTTTCTTCTGTGATTTCTTCATACAAATCCAATGCAACACGTGGATATAAATGTATTATCATATCTCTATGTTCCTTCATTAAATGAAGCATGTACTTTGCATTAATGTATGTCGGATATACCTTTTTATTGAAATAATAGTATGCAAAGAAATAAGCTACATCCATACGTTTCCATCTAGATTTTTGATTTGATGAATTCATAAACTTTACAATACAATCCTGAATAAAATCAGGTGTTAACATAAAATTTTTACAATATCTTTTCATGTAATATAATCTCTTTTTCGACTTATAGGCTTTCATATTCGTTACTAACTTATAGGATTTGCGTCTAATTTTTAGTAATCTATGGAGCATTATGCTGTCCTGCTTAGGTACGACAAATAACCAAGTAATACAAATAGAGATACGAGCAAGGTAATTCCACCTGGTATTCGAGAAGCCATTATTAGCATTCAGGTAGGAAAGTCCACTGATAGAACCATTCCTGAGGTTTCCAAGAAGCAACCAAGCTTTTGATTAAATGTCCCATTTTGATTTTTTATATCCTTATAAAGAGATTAATTCCTTTCTAAATAATAAAATAAAAAAAAAGGGTGAACCCTCTAGCGGACAAGCCGCTATTCACCCCTTACAGCCATTATAGAGATACGAGCAAGGCAAGACCACCAGGTAATCGAGAAGCCATTAGAAGCATACAGGCAGGAAAGTCCACAGAAAGAACCAGACCAGAGGTGACCAAGAAGCGAGAATTCCCTTTGGCCTGTCACAGCATTATCACAATAGAGTCCATCTCCAAACCCTGTTGATGAACCTGAACCGCTTTCTCCTGCAGCTAACGGCAATACACATCCTAACTCTGTATCTATGCCCATCTTAGTAATATATTGCCAATTATTTACTTTAGATGTTTTTATTGTCATATTGGATTTCTTCCATGTATTCATGATAGTTTGAGTATTTGTGGATAACTTTGTGGCATCATGTGTAATATAGATCTCTCTATCTCCATTTGCATTTAAAATATTCATCATAGCATTACATGGAATTTCATAACCACCTACAGCGCATTCAATACCTGAAATAACGATAGGATGTTTTGCACTCTTTGGATCGGTACCTAAAGAGCCATCACGTCCTAAAATTTCATCAGAATATCCACTTAAATAGTGCATTGTAGTAGCTCGACATGTTGTGGTTGTCGTAATAGGTTCAACCAAGTCCAAATTCAACGCCGAATTACTATCATCAACATCTTCAATACTAAGAATCTTTACATTTCTAGCAATATTGTGGCAATTTTTATTACTTCTATCCATTGAAGTAGCATCACCCCAATCACCGATAGAAACACAACTTCCAACAACATATCTAGTAGCATTTGATTTTGAAACAATTACACGTTTTACGTTTTCTTCAGCTACAGTAATTGGATATTGCAATGCGTAATCAAATACCCCACCAAGAACAGCTTGGGAATTTGTATTTGCAAATTTAAGCATAAATCTTGTCCAGATGTATTTATAATCCCACATCAACCCACCTGTATAATATTTACCTCTTTGCTTGCAGTATGAAACCATATGATTAGCTGAGATAGTTTCAAACGGATAATAACATGGAATCAAGTCTTTGCTAGAATATGGTTGACCATCTATAGGACCGGCAACATATTTAGCATATAAAGCATAAGGTCTGATTAATCCATCTTTTTTAAGACATTCTTTAGCAATGGTGTAGCCCGGTTTTGGAGAATCGCTGATTGAATAATACCAATAACCATCTTCAATCCATGTCTTTTCGTAATAAGACATAGTTAGAACGAATACGTCGACTTTACCAGTATCTTGGAAGTTTTCGTCACCTTTAAAAGCAGTTAGATGAATTTCTCCGTCGTTATCAACATATGCGTTAACATCGAATGTTTTAAATACTGGGATTTCATCATAATCATTTTGACCTGCATAAACTGGAGTTGATGGTTCACAAATTAAACCTCTGTTAGCATCTAATTTTTCTCCTACAGGAGATTGAGATGTTTCCCATAATGGAAATTTCACAGTATACACCCTACCAGTACGCATCAAGTTAAACCATTTTTCAATGTAACTGTCGCTATATGGTTGAATATCATTAACTGATTTATCATACTCAATTTCTTTATTATCTTTATCTTCAATCCATGACTTCAAGTTCAATTTATAATAAAAATTAATATATGGTTCTACTTCTAAATCAAACATAATATTTGTTTGAGGATAATATGATTTGAGAGATTGAAGTAATGATTGTAAGTCTGAAGGAATTGGTTCTTCAGTTGGTGTTGTAAGTTGATAATAAACTGTGATTGGATTTTGTTGCATGTATGCTCTAAATTTATTAATAGTAGAGTCAGCATCGTCTGCATCGGTAACTCCGGTTAATGAATGCGACAATCTTATAGCAAATCCATAAGAAGTATTTACCATTGAAACTCCATTAGCGGTATTTTGTTTCATCCAAATGCTCTTATTAACACTAAATGCGGTTAATTTATCGCATAATATTGTTATTATATCTCCATATATCATATTTGAGGTAAAGCCAAGAGATTTAGTGAGAACGACAGTTGAAATATCATTATAATAGTTTTCTGTATTTGTAAATAACCATTCATCATCACTTCCATCAAAAGTTACCACACCAACATTTCTTACAATCTTACCTTTATCAACATCGATATAGTCATATACTGAATCGCTTAAACGATAGAGTGGTTTAGATAGAGTGTGGTTGAATGGTTGGGAAGTATATGGTTGATAATCAGTTTGTTCTTTTGAAATCCATATTTTAATTTTAGCGTTTGTAAATGTTCTTGAATCATGAATCCATAAACTATTAAATGATTGACCTTTTAGAATAGTAAATTTAACATCCTTATCAGGTGCAATCCAAGAAGATAATACGTTACTATTACCCATAATGCATGATGTAGTATTATCAACTGTGCCACTGATAATTTCCCATCTAAAGTAATACGTCGTATCTTTGTCAGGCTTAATCGCTTCAAAGGAAATACCAATTCCACCTTTTCCGTTAATTGTTAAAGTTCCATCAGTGTTAACGATTATCCTGTCGTTTTGTATTTTTTTATAATTAATCAAGTTTGAACCAACGATCTTACCGCTAATTTCACTAACCCCTTTAACCTCTTGAGGATAGTCTGGGTTAGGTGATGGTTGACCGCCTGTGTATGGTTCAAATGGTTGTACAGTTTGTCCTTCATTAAGCATTGGCTTGAACAATAAATTAGTTACTGTTGTTCCTTTTTTGACTATAATTCTAATATAATTGCTACAATCTTGATTTGGATTTCTAATAACTACACCATTACCAGTATCAAAATTATATCCTCTTGGATCTAAATAATAAGTTGTTTCTGAACCACCAGAAGGGCAACCACTTAAAGTATAATAAGTATTTTGTTTTGTTGTGTATGGTACAACAGCAACATCAAAATCATCAGTAGCAGTGCCATTTACAGTATAAGTACCATCTCCATTATTAGTCATAGTAATACCATTTACAGTAGTCGTTTTTCCAGTACAATTAATCAAATTCAATCCTTTTGTACTATTTTGCACAGTATTTCCTTTAACTACAATATTCTTTAACGAACCATTATCGCTATTAGTAACGTGAGTCTCACCTTTATTGTTCAAATATGGTTGTGTTACTTTTAGATCAACTTCCTCATTCAACTTATCGAGCACTTCACCTTGATGTGCACTTTCTTGTTGTAATGTATCGATTTGCTCTTGATATTGTTCTCCTGAATCTTCAATATTTTTAATTGCTTTATTTTCAGCTTCATCAATATCATTAAGCACTTCAGTCGATTTATTTTGAATATTTTGCAAAGCTTCATCTTTAGCATTTTCTACATTTGCAACTGATTGTGCAGTTGTATCTTGAATATTTTTAATTGCTGATGCTGTTTTTTCTGAATAATCATTTTCGAACGATTCCATTTTTTCTTGATAATCAGTATGAAATGCATTCATTTTTGCTTCATAATCGTTATCAAATTTATCGATTTTCAAATCAGTTGCGTCTAATCGAACAATAATTTCATTTTGCTTATCACTAATAATTTTCAATCGACTATCGAATTCAGTTTTAGATTCTTTCAACTGAGTTAATGTATCTTCAGCAATGGCTAAGATATCTTTCTTAATTGATTCAGGTAATTGATCTTCTGGGTTTAAACCTTCTTCAACTCTACCCATAGCCATTGTACTGTTATATCGCTTTAAGATTGATCCATCTTCATCAAGCTTAGTTAATTGCACTAAGAAATCTACTCGACCTTTAACACTTGTTACTGATGGGTCTAATGTCCATTCGACGTAAATGTAATCTTCGTCAAAGTCAGCCATAGTATTCTTTACTATTTGAGAGCTTATAGTTAACTCTAGGCTTGAATACGGATAAATCAATACCGCAATAATATCTATCTAACTGAAATCTGATAATCTTAACTTCTTTATCCCCTTCTACACCTAAAAAATATCTAGATGAATTAAGGTTAATAGTTCTATCAGTCTCAACCGATAATACCAAATTATTTCCAGTATCTAGCATGTATTTTCCTCCTTTGTATAAAATAAAAATGAGAAAGAATTATTTAGTTCTTTCCCAAATATAAGTAAGCTGTGTTGGTTGGATATTTTGTCCATCGCCACTACCTGAATCCTTAGACCAATTCCAATATCCTTGACTCGTCATCAAGTTATTTGATGGTGGATTACCGGCAACCGCAATAGCATTTTGTGCATACACTTCATTAGCCCAACCGGTTGAACCCCAATTAAATGCATGTCCATTAAGTTGATGGCCGTGTTTATGTAGCCATTTACTACCAATTTTTTCGCCGGCTTCCTTATTAAACGTTGTATTGGCTGTTGTGTCAGTATCGTCTTCATTTATACCAGCAAGTACATATCCTTTAATCCTTACCCATGTTGTATTTGGATAATATTTATTAGGATTAAATTCTTTGTTTGCATTATATATTTGAGAACCTACTGGATATATCAAATCAACCAAATTTACAAATTCTTTTAATCCATTTTGAAGTTGAACTTCCCATCCAAATCGCGCTGTTTTAGAGGGTCCGGGAGTAACACCTCCTATGCCGATAGCATCTTTAGTTTCAGCAATCATTATTGGCATGAATGTTACTTTAACTTCGGTTCTTAATGTTAAAGTTTCTCCAAAGCTGTCTTTTATTGTTAATACAACTTCGTATGGCGTATTAATATCGTAATTGCCAAAATTATTTGCATAAGTAGCTTCAAATTCTGTAGACACAACATTGTTTCCAATAGATAATGATAAAAATTCCAATGATGTATACTTACTTATCAAATAAGTCGTATCAACATGTATATAAGTTCCCGAAACATCATTTCTAGTTCCGTCTTCATCGCAACGATACGCTTTTAAGCTTCCACTAGGTCTGTCATAAGCAACCACTTCAACAATAACAGTTTTAGTATCAGATCTACCTCTTTGATCATAAGCTGTTACAGTATATGCATACTTACCAGTCTTTGTTAAAATTGGTGATGTATATGTCTTACCTGACCCGCTATAGTTAATACCCTCTCCTTGAATCACATATCTTACAATTGGAGATTTGTAAGATGTTTCGGCAATATCAGCATCTAATTCAAACTTAACAGAAGAATATCCTGACAATACGTATCCATTTGAACCGTTGACAGGTGTAATATCTACTGTTTTTAAATTCGGTTTATACTTTTCTTCGATTTCTAAACTTAATGTTGTTGTATTAGATTCATCATTCGGTAATTTATCACTGCAAAATTGCATTTGATAATTTACACCTAGCATGTCACTATGATCCGACTTAAAGGCTAACACTCGACATTCGCAATATAAATCTGCAGAGTCTTCCTGAGCAATGTCAGCTATAGCTTTTAGTTCTTTATCATTTAAAATGATTTTATTGGTTTCAGTAGCGTTTTCATCAGTACATGTGCCTAAGAGACAATATATATCAACCCCTTGATTATATGCATGTATATCTGAACAATTACTAAATACATGCAAATATAAACAGTTCCAAGAGCCATATACTGGTGATGCCCATTGACATTCGAAGGTTCCAGAAATATATTTTGAATCGCATGTACAACTAATCAGCATTGAACCCTTTGGTGTGCCTTCAAGGGTTACATTTTCTTTTACTGCCATCATGTTGCTAGCATCACTAGGTAATGCTGTCACAAATAACATATCAGAAAAGCTACCGGAATCGTCGTACCAAAGACTGCTTGAAAATGTTATTATTTCTTCCCAGCTGTTTGAGGTAAATGTATGTGATATTTTGTCTTCAAATTCATAAGCTTTAATACCAGCATAATAATCTATATCTGCTTTATGTGGAAAATTCTTTCCGTTATATCTTATATACAGCGTTATGTCACATTTAACTTGCCATACTGGATATAACGTATTTGAATATACCATGATTCGAATATCATAATTATCGGTACCTTCACCAGTAAAATATTCTCTTTTCATTTTGATTTCCTTCCTTTAATAAATAAGCAATCCCAAACCTTCAACATATTCAAAGACAAATTCACCAAGTATGATCCTATTCATGATTACAGCTTCGTTAATGTGAAGTTGGTTATTTGATACCCAAGCTACTTTAGTATTTGAGTCATAGAATCCTAATTCTTTAGTAGATAATCTAACTTTACAAGTAGAATTACTTTCTCCTAATTCCAAAACGCCATCTTCAAATCTAGCCCACTGTTTAATATCTTCTTTTGTAGATAACCCATTTAATTTTTCAGTAAAATCAGTGATTCTTTCAGTAGTAATTGTGAAAGATTTCATGTCCTGTGTTACTGTACTCATTTGAGCTTGTACCGCATTATAGTTATCATTGATTAATTGCTTTACTTCGGCAATATTTGAACTGCGAACACCATCTACATCAGTAATTTTATTCATTAATGTAGCCTGAACATTTTTCATGGATTCTTCAATTTCTTTTTTTATGACGTCAACTAAAACAGGTTCATTATATTCGATTGAGCCGTCTGACATTTTCTTCTTTACACGTTTCCAAATGAATTTACCAGATGACCATTGAGGATAAGTTTCATCCCAACTCCCATTTACCAGCTCTTCATTTGATATTGATAAATAATACTCATTCGCAAATTCAACTATTGCGTTTAAATCTTTGCTGGATGGTGACCAATCTGTACAATAATCACCTTTTTCAAGTTTAGCTTCATAAAAATATAAAACCCCACCTTCACACGAAATATCAATATTAGCATTTTCCAATTCATACAAAGTAAAATGTATTTGTACTCTAGTCCATGAAGTTTTTACATCATAAGTATAAGTTGCATCATTTATTTTGATTTTTAGAACACAATCATTCGATTCACTTTTAACCCATATACTAAACGAATAAAAGTCTAGTATTGGAAATGGTTTCAAACATCTCAAAAGAGTATTGTTTGATGAAAAATCAATTCTTAAAATATCATCTTCAGTATCGCCATAAGGATTCGTAACCGAGATTCTATCTTCTTCACCATTAACAACCTGATAGTATTCATTACCTTGTAACTTTTTACTGTTTCTTAATAAATTGGTTCCTCCAACAGTAATGTCTATTGCTGAAGACCATGCGATTTCAATTTCCGGTTCCGTATAATCAATAACGTCATTTGTAAATGTGATTTCCTGTCTTTTCCAAAGATATTTCGTTCTGTCAAATTCAGGCTGAATATAAGTCCATTCTCCATTGAGTGGTTCTTCTAAAGAATCTGATAAATAATATTGTATTTTGATTGATTTCAAACTTACTCCGTCATTTCCAGAAAGACATTTGGACACCCCGGTTACAGTTTTATCATCAGTATAAGTTATAACCATTCTTGACCATAAATAACTTCCTGCTGGAATATCAGGAATACTGTTTTTCCATTCTCCACCTTGTAAACTTGTGTGAGAAGTTGAAACATAATACTCTTCGGTAATTGAAGATACTCCAACACCATCGTCGCCATTTTTTCCGGTAAGTCTTGTCCAAACATAATCGCTTGTATTAGTAGACGGTATAGATGATTCTTTGTTTATACCAATTCCAATATAATCTCTTCCTATAGGACTATCAGACATATTAGATCCGTTTTCATCAGTAGCAAATTTAATCCAAGTATAATAAGTAACAGCATCTTTACCTTTTATCAAAGACCACTTGTAATTACTAGGGTCATTACTTTCATCAGTATCTTCCATTGAAACTTTCTTGTTAAAAGCAAAACCAATGTATACTTTACCTATAGGGTTTGATGATATTCCAGTTCCATCAGCATTATCAGCATATTTAATCCATGTATAAGATTTATCAGCATCTTCGCCTTTAATCTTAATATACTCATAAATCTCAGGATGTTTGATAGATTCAGCATCATCTTGCTTAGTCATATGATTATAGCTAACACCAATGTAAGTATGATTTTCGGGTTTAACAGAAATATTCAATCCTTTATCATCATCAGCATATACAGTCCAAGTATATAATTGTCTTTTGGAAGCTAACTTAACGAATTCATCTGATAAATCCTGTATTTTTTGAGAAACATCATAATCTCTTAATTTATAGTTACCTAAAGTAGCTGTCGATGTTCCTTCTATTTCTTTAGTTTCAAGTTTAAGAACACGAGCATTAATGTATAATCTATGTCTTTCATCTACTATATTAATGGTATCTCCAATCCTTACATTATCAGGTAAGATTGCAATATCCACTTCATATTCGACTTGAGTATCACAAACTTTTTTCAAAGATGATAATGCGGAATTAAAAAGGTCTTGCTGAGTAGTAAGACTTGAGGTGAAATTTTTAACAATATGCCCAACATCATTAGATAGACCTTGTTCCCATTGATATCGGCTCCATTTTGAAAGAGCGTTACGTGACATCAGCCAACCGCTCTCGCTAACATAAAAATCGCCATCGTCATACTTATAACCAACCAAAGTAACAGGATTTTCAGCACCTTCAGGAATTCCACCAGTAACTCGATAACAAGTAGCTAAATTAGCTATAGACTTTTTAACTTTAATATTGTTTATTTGCTTATCCAATCTAAGAGTAGCTACATCTGTATTACCTCTTTTTTTATGTATATTGACAATCTTCTTTTTAACCATTAACCCATCGATTTCAAAACTGAATGATATCTCTGCTTCAAAAGCATTTGCTACTGTATCTAATTGCGCAGTTGCCGTATTACCAGCTTCCCATTGTAAGGTTCTACTTCTTGTCGATCCTAGTTCGTCTAATCCTATTTCAAATCCAGTATCATAAAGCAATGTGTTTACGTAATAAGCAATAGGATGTGCTATAGTGTTTTGTAAAAAGGTATCATCAGTTACTTCATTTAATAAATCTAAGCCTTCATCTTCAGCATATACATTGATACACATGGTTTGAGTATCATACTCACTATCAATAATTGTATAGAATTCATACCTATCTTTATTCTTTTTTAAGATATAATTACCGGCAACTGCTGAATTCATCGCTTTTTCACGATTTTTTTCAGTAAAATATAAATCGAATTCAAAAGTCACAGCACCGGTATCAACATCTTCGACTTTATCGTCATTTGCAAGTATTAGACCTTGCTTAGTATTAGACGAGGCAACGCTCACGATATTCATTTGTTTATCAGTAAAATAAATTATCATAAGAATGCCTCCCTATACGTTAATTTTAAAGTTGGTGGTGTTGTATTCCATGAAGATAGGACTGTTTTGATCTGATTGGTACCGGGTTGTAATTCAAAATTATCCCAATCGTTACCAATTTTTCCAATAGACGATTTATCCATACCATTTAAGGTTACTTCCATCGTATTTGTGTCTACCTCTAATTTATCATCTTTTGCAAATAAGTTTGTTGAATCTACCCAATAATTGACATTTAATTTATCAAATGACATTGCGTTAAAACCATAATATTGTAGCATACTATGATTATCATATTCTTTTATGCCAATTTGTATTTTTGTACAAACCATATCTTCTATTTCTGGGATTACAAAGGTTGGATATTTACCCCAATAAAAGAAAGTTAATTTAGATCCTTCTTTTCTCAAATCGCAATGCCCCCAATCACTATACCAAGGATTTTGTTCATGCAAATGTGATGTTATATAGCTATATGTTGCTAATACTTTCCATGGCATCAATGGACTTCCTGGATCGGCTTTTTGATATGTTATAAACTGATAATATCCCGTATTACCTGTTTTATCAGTTTTAAACCAGTTACATCCTGCAATAAGTTTATTGTCCTCAGTACAAAATGCTATTGACATTTCTCCCGTTTGCCCCATTGCGCCTGCATAAAATATTAGATGAAAATATGAGTACCAGTTTTTGGCGCCTTTAGCGCCTTGAGAATCTACTGGAATTTCAATTGTTCTTAACCCTCCACCAGCAGTGTTATATGGTCTACCTGAATTTCTAAGAATCAAATAGTCGTCAGTATATCCGCCTGTTGAGATTCGCCCAGTTCCTAGTTCGCCATTAGAACCGTATTTTGGATGCATAACATCATAACCGCCGACGTCATCTTTAGCTTTTACAAAATCACTAAGTGTCACTAATCGTTCATTACGTTGTTTAGTTTCTCCATCTGCCTCGTCGACATTTCCAAATTCTAAGATATGTCCATTTTGATCAAGAAAGCCAACATAGCCATTATCAGCTCCCATTGTAACTTCAATTTTAGGTTTGGTTGGGTAGGTTCCTTTATAATCGATGCCAAATGTATATCCATTATCCAAAGTGGCATATACTGTGGTTTCTTGCACTGCATATTTATGTGGATCAGAGCAGTGAATATTGATTGTTCCAGCACATCCAACTCCTTCCATATAAAAAATTGGGTCTGCGTCAATTGATTCTACAGTCCCAATGTAATATACTTCAGGCTCATCTCTAAAAATAAAATGTTGCTCTTCTTTGGATAAAGCTTGTTTGAATTTCCTAGCCAAATCTTGATATTCAGATGTGGTATCCGCTATCAAGAGGAAATTTATTGCTAATGATCTAGTTTCTTCTTTTTTGTATCGATATGTCGAACCATCCGATTTACCTACAGATATTTCAGTAATATCAACACTCATAGTCTCTCTACCCTTAACTGAATTAGTACGATAACCTACGATTTCTTCTTCGAGATACATGTCTCCAATCTTAATCGCACTATCAGGTAAAGGAAGAGAGGCAAAATATTCCTTTAATCCCATTATAGGATACCTCTCTTTCTATCATTTCTAGTTTGAATTTTATCTATTTCTTTTTTTGTATATGGAGCTGTAGCCTTTGCAACTTCACGTCCGTCAATATTGACTGGAACTTCGATAGTTACATTAGTTTCTTTATCTCCATTTTGAATATTTTCATTAAGTTTTCCAATTGCGGAATTTACGGCATTATCAACAGTTTCTCTTAACGATTGAGCTTGTGATTGAACGTTGATTGAACTAGCTAAAGCTAATGAACGTGATCGATTAAACATGGTTTCAACTTGAGAAAGGCCACTATTAACATTTGATAAATCCATTAAAGGCGTTAATACTGGGTTGTTTGTTGAAACATTGTTAAGCAATTCTTTAGCTTTACTCATTGTATTGCGTACAGAATCAATTGATGCATTAGCTAAGGCTGTACCGGCATTTTTTGTCGCTTTTACTTTACCAATAATACCATTAACTAAGCCTTCTCCATAATAAGCCCCTATTCCATATCCAACTTTCGATGGCGAATGTTCTTGTAGTGCTTTGGCACTGGCTTTGGCCGCAGCTGATGCAATTTCGCTTCCAGCATCGATTGCTTTTTTTTTCTTACTTTTCATTCCGTTAATAAAGCCTTGAATAAGATAGGCTCCATTATTATAAAATGTGTTGTAATGAACTATATTCCCAGATGCATTTGTTGCTGCAGCTGCCATATTAGCTACTGCTGAGACAACTGCCTCTCTTTTTCCATTGATCCCATTCGCCATGCTAGTTCCAAATTGTTGACCTGTTTTTTCAAATTTTCCAGTTTTACCATTAAGTGTTTGAAGAATTGCTTCAACAATATTACTAAATGCGGTTTTAACAGTTCCACTATTGCTATTAGCTGCAGACGAAATTGTTGACATAATTCCGTTAACTGCATTTGTAACTCTGGTTTTGCAATTTTCTAAAGGATTTACAATATTATATACAATTAACGATCCAACACCCGCCAAAGAACTTGCGTTTGAACCTAATGTAACAAAGGCTGAACCTAATCCAACAATTCCAGAACTAATACTCGAAATGTTTATAGCATTTAGTTTTTCTAAGCTACTTACTACACTTTTTAATGCTCCCAATGAACCAGATATATCTCCTACGCTACCAAATAATCTTAAAGCAGTAGCTAACGTACTTAAATCGTTTGAAATATTTCCAGGGAATGTAAGATTTGTCCATTTTGAAAGTGAGTCCGCCAAGGTTCCTAGTGGTTTTGCAATTTCGGATAAGACTGCTCCTCCTACACCAGTTGATGAAAATGCTTTTACCCCTTCTGCAATATTTGTTAAATCTGGTTTAACATTTGGTGATACATAAACATCAGCCCATTTTTTAATTGAATCCGCTAGCGTTCCTAATGGCGCACAAATTGTTTCTATACTGAAACCTCCAGGTCCTGCAAAAGTAAATGCTTTAACGCCAGTTGCAATATTAACTAAATCAGGTTTGATGTTTGGTGATACACTAAGATCTTTCCATTTCTTAACAGAATCTGCTAATTTACCTAATGGTTTGGCTATAAAGTCAATAGAGAAACCACCTATACCTGCAAAACTGAATGCTTTAACACCTTCAGCTATATTGATCATGTCTGGCTTTACATTTGGAGATACGTTGACATCTTCCCATTTTTTAACAGAATCTGCTAATTTGCCTAATGGTTTAGCAATTACATCAATTGAGAACCCACCACCAAAGGCAAATGTGAACGCCTTAACTCCTGTTGCAATTCTTGTTAAATCAGCTTCGGCGTTAGGCGATACATAAACATTTTCCCATTTTGAAAGTGAGTCAGCTAAAGTTCCTAGTGAACTTGAAACCTTAGTGACAGTATCTGCTCCCCAACCTCCAAGAGTGAATGATTTGATACCATCAGCTATATTAATTAAATCCGGTTTAACATTTGGTGATACGCTTACGTCCGCCCACTTCTTAATTGAGTCAGCTAATGTTCCTATCGGTTTAGCAAGTGTTGAGATTGTATCAGCGCCCCATCCGCCAAGAGTGAAAGATTTAACGCCTTCTGATAAGTTAACTAAATCAGGTTTAATGTTTGGAGATATACTTACTTTTTCCCAACGTTTGAGCGAATCCGCTAAAACACCTAAAGGTTGTGCGATTTTTTTTATTGTGTTTGCTCCCCAACCTCCTAGGGTAAATGCTTTAATTCCTTGTGATAGATTAATTAAGTCAGGTTTCATATTTGGTGAAATATAGACTTTTTCCCATTTCTTAATGGAATCTGCTAACTCCCCGATAGGTTTAGCTACTTTGGCAATAGTTAGTGCTCCTAGTCCGCCTAAGGTATTTGCTAAATTTCCTATAGCAATATTGCCTAAAGCTTTGCCCATTGCGTCTAATCCACGATTTATTTCATACCATGACATACTTCCAAATTTCTTCAAAGCATCTGCTAATTCGCCTAAGCTTGATATAGCGACAACGATAGTTCCTGCGCCTAGTAGTCCACTTAGTCCAGTTAGCGTTCCAAGCAAACCACTGACTACACCTAATTCAACAAGAGCACCTCCTAGTCCAGCTAATCCTTTTATGACTTCATCTTCTTTTAATTTTCCAATCTTTCGTAAAGCCTTTGATATTTCTTCTAGACTTTGAACTGCAATTAAGATTGTTGCGGCTCCTACTAATCCTGATAGTCCAGCTAATTTACCAAGTAAACCTGTAACTATGGCGAGCTCAGCAAATGCTCCGCCCATTCCTGCTAGACCTTTTGCAATTTCTTCCCAACTTAAGAATGAGATTCGATGTAAGAATTTACTGATTTCTTCTAAGCTTTGAACTGCGATTAAGATTGATGTAGACGCAAATAAACTTTTTCCTTTTCCTAGTTTACCTAAAATACCGATAGATACACTTAACTCTGTAAGCGCTCCTCCCATAGCAGATAATCCTTTAGCTATATCTTCCCAAGACAATACGCTTACTTGTTTCATGAATTTTGCAATTTTACTTAAGCTTTGAACTGCAATAACAAGTGCTGTTGATGATTTAATGCTATCTGTTTTAGCTAATTTACCAGCAACACCAGTAATGATACTAATTTCTGATAGAGCTCCGCCCATTCCTGCTAGACCTCTAGTAATGGTCTTCCAGCTCATCTTTCCAAAAGTGCTTAATCCGTCAGCCATATCAGTTAAACTCTTAACTGCAATATTTAAAGAAACACTGCTTAATACTGATGCTTTACCAAAATATTTATCAGTCAATTTAGTAATAATAGATAATTCGGCTAAAGCACCTCCCATAGCAGTCAATCCTCTAGTTATTTTGTCCCATGACATTTTTCCAAATTCTTGAAGTGCCTTTGCTAAAGTTTCACAAGATTTACTTATTACTGTTATTGCTAACATGCTCGAAGGTGATACTTTTGCACCATCCATGCTTTTCATAGATGTTATTAATATTTTTAAAGCGATTGGTAGCGTTACGAGAGATTTAGTTAATCTTATTCCATCGATTTTCGCTATAATTGTTAGCGCCTTACCAAGAACCTTGATTGATTGAGATATTAAGATAAGAGCGGCTCCAGATTTCACAATTCCTCTTAAATTACTTCCAGATACTATTTTCGAAATTGATTTAAATGATTTGTCAAGCATAAAGAACATAACGCCCATTGCTGTCAAACCTTTACCAACATCAACCATTTTGATTTTCGAAATTGTTTTCAATGATGCTGTTAAAATTCCAATTGAAGTGGCAATAGAAACTAATGTCACAGTTTTAATACCGCTTGTAAACGCTTGTAAAGCATCATGTATTTCAGCTAATCCTGAAGATAAATCAGAAGAGGTTTCTTTAAAGTTCAATTTATCATGCAAAATTCCTTTCACTTCATCAACTATTCCCGATATTTTTCCAACAGATTCTTCAATTTTATCTAATAATCCGCTAAATGTTTTGACACCTTGGAAAACACCTGCACCGAATAGACCTGCAAATATATCTTTTGTTGAAATATTATCTGTGATCCATCCAAATAGTTTACCGAATCCGTTCCAAATACTATCGACAAATTTACTGACATAACCACCGATGATACCTAATGCGTCGGCGAAATTGTGTAATGATCCTGTAACCCCAACTACTAAATTTGAAATTCCAGTAACAACTTTACCTAGGCTTTCAGTAACGCTTGTTGTTTCAAATCCATTGTCTAGCGATGTAAAGAAATCCCCAATACTGGCAGTGCAACTTAGTAGTAAATCAATTAAAGATGATGTCCCATCTGAGTTTACAAAACTAAAAATAGTTTTAATAACTGTTTCTAATCCTTTTTTAAAAATATCTAGAATAGAAAAAAGACCTTCAAAAGTTCGTTTTAGATTATTCAAACGTTCTTCTGTAGGTTTTAACGATTCACAGAATTTCTTAAATTGTTCTGTATATTTATATAGCATTTCTCCTTGCATATCAGGAAATACATCTTTCCAAGCTTCTTTAATACTTGAAATATATTTTCCTAAAGTATTAACCGCAGACGATAATCCGGCAATAACATTTTGTCTACCAGATAACCTATTAAATTTCTTAGCGAAATCATCAGCAGATAAACTGCCATTTTGTAAAGAGGTATTTAACTTATTTACGTTATCAATCGTTTCTGAAGTTACACCTGCATTCTTTTTCTGTTCAGCAGACATTGACGCATAAGATTCAGCCATTTTAGATACAGTTTCTTTTAACATATCTCCGGTAACCCAACCTTGCTGACATGCTTTCTCAAATGATCCTGTTTTAGTGACCATATCGTCAATCGCAACGCCATGATCTTTTGCTACTTGTTTAAAAGTTTCATCAAATTTTCCAGTATCAGAAATTCCTTCGTTAATGAATTGCTTATATCCTGTACTTAAATTTGATAATAATTTATTTCGTTTATCCGCTGTCTCTTGAATAATTGCTCCGGCACTGTCACTAATACTGGTCAACAAATCTTTAGATTCTTCAAAGTCTCCTATGATTATTTCCCAAGATTGAGTCCATCCCGATTGAGCTGCTTCTTTTAAAGTATCCCAAAGTTGAGTTACAGTCTTAACTTTGGTTGCAGCGTTTACTGCCGTTTCAGCTAATTTACTAATTTCCTCAGCTTGCTTATCAGTATAGCCTTGTGCTATTAAATCAGCTTTACTATATGCTCCAGATAATTGTGTTAGTGTTTCAGTGAGTACTTCTGTCGTCAACCAATTCCCTTGCGAAAGTGATTCTCTAAATGAGCCATATTTTTTTATAAGTTCATCAACGTTCTTACCCATATGTGTAGCTGTTCGTTTTAATGCATCTTGGAATATTTGTCCACCCATGCCAGCGTTTACCACTGAGTTCCAGTCTTGTAGCTTTACGGTACCAGCAGCTAATGCTTGCGACAATTGATACATCGCAACTGAAGCTTGTTGACTAGTCGAACCAGATACAGCTGCTAAGTTGGCAATACCTTTAATAGAGGATACCGATTTGTCCAAGTCGACCCCTGCCGCTGTAAATGTTCCAATGTTTCGAGTCATTTCCGTAAAGTTATAAATAGTTTTATCAGCGTAAGTATTTAACTCATCTAAGGCTGCGTTAACTTGCGTAAGATTCGACCCTTTACTTTCAGTATTTGCTAAAATTGTTTGTATTGCATTGATTTGTGTTTCATATTCGTCCAACCCTGTTTTAATTGGATCAATCGTTAAGGCACTAACAAGTTGTTTTCCAGTGTTTATAGCACTGTTTGCAATATTAGTTAAAGCAGTTATTCCAATAACTTCCATAGCAGACAACTTTAATTTGACAGTTTCAACTCCATTTTGAAGCTTACTAAAATCAACTTTTTTTGCACCTTTATCTAATTGCTCAAAACCTTTAAGTGACTCTTTGAAATTTAATTTACTTTTTAATTTTTCTAATGTAGATAATGTAACACCTACATTCTTCTCAAAATCTTTATTATTAAATTGCATCGAGACAATTTTTTCATCTATTTCTCGACTCATACTTCAGTCACCTCTTTCCATGCTTCTTGAGCTAATTTATTAAAAAGAGGTTGGATAGCAGGATTGATATAATCTCGACCCTGTACCCAACCTCCATTACGAGTTCCATGTCCATACTGTAAGATGATAGCTATTGGAACTCCTTTGTTTACATTTGAATTATAGAAATTCAAAGATACTGAATTTTTACTACGTTCTATCTTGTAATACCAAGAATTGGCAGTCTTACCAGAACGTACAGGAGTAGCCTTAGAAAGTAGACGAACTCCCTCTTGTCCATATTTATCTAAAATTTCTATTTTTGTGTTTTTGTTTACTTTTTTTAGATAAGCAGTAAGAGCTTTAAAATCGCCCTTTTGTTCTATTGAAATCATTTGAATTAAGCTTTTACTAGATATGTTCCTTTAACAAAACCGGATGGAATCTTTGCCCAGTCATCAATCCATTCTGAGACTGTCACTGTAGTTCCAGGTAACAATCCACCATTTTCATTGGAATGAGCTTGTCCATCTTTTGTTAATTTACTTTTAGGAACTCTGTCATAAGATTCGCCAGGCCCTTCTCTTACCTTTAAAGCAGGTTTAGCTGTTGTTTTATAATTACCGAGAGCTTTACCAGTATTTTTATTTCCATTTTGAATAATAGCATCGCTATTGATTTTTTCAGTATATTTCAATAGGATCCATCCATCAGATGTTTCTCCCCATCCATTACTTTCAGCAATAATGTCTAAAGGCGTGTGGTTAGGATAAGCTGTTACAATATTGGCATTAACTGATGGGTTTTTCCTACAGTTTAAACCACTTGGCGTATTAACTCTTACTTTGTATAATGTTGTTTTCTTTACGCTTTCAATAGGTTTTACTGCAACTTGATTAAAGTTTGGAACACCATAACCTCTAATATATTTTCCATTAACTTTTAATGTTCTTCGAGCAACCGAATCGTTTTTATTTCCTTCGATTACAGTAATAACTCCTTCGGATACTTTTTCAACAATACCAACATGTTCAGAAGAACCTTTATTGTCACCAACACCACTATCTTGCCAGTCATAAAAAATAATCCAGCCTGATGCAGGTGTTACTGATTCATTTTCTTGCCAACATCCGATCTTTTGAAATAATTCAATCATTTTATTGCAACTGCATTCTGTAGGGATAATATTAGTGCAACCAGCTTTAATAGCACATGCGCTTACGAATGTTGCACACCATGAATCTGTATATTTTACTTTGTAACCTCTAGCTAAAGGTGTATGTGCATTATAAACATCAATAATTTGCTTATGAGTGTTATCTTTTTCATTACATCCTAACCATCCTCTAGCAATATTTAAAATTGTTTCTGAATTAGCCATAGTTATTCTCCTTTCATTTTTTCTCTATCTTTTCGAATTTGTGCTTGTCTTATAGCATTTAATTCAGCATATTGTAAAGCTAAATCTTGTTCGCTCATTTTCTTTTCCGGAGCATTTTTTAACACAAATAAATTAATTAATGTTAATAAACTATTGAGATGCCATTTTGACATTTCAATAGGTATATGGAGATTAATCATGTAATAATAAATCATTTCAGCAGTCATAATCTCTTTCTTTTTAATTCCACCTTTTGTTGATGTGGAATTATTATTAAGTTTTGTAGCAGTATGCGGTGAATTTATATACTGCTCTATTTCTTTAAAATCTTTTTCAGTCAAACGTTCGTAAATACTATCATCCACATTTGGTGTTACGGTCATGCACTTTGCATAACTCATCCTTTCTTCTAAGGTGAGCTTTTCAGTATACAAAAAAGGTTTACACCATATTTCCTCCCATTTTTTTAACGACATTAATGAATGTTCTAATTCGATGGTTGCGGATGGAATCGGTATGAACATTTCTTTATCCGAATCCCAATCTTCTCCTTCAGGAACAAATAGTTTTAACATAATGTATTACGCGTCTGGTGTATCGCTTTCGTTTTCTTCTAAATCTTTAACAACTAAGCTTTTAGATGTACATCCATTAATAAATGAAGCAGCAGCTTTTGCATCTGTTGCCAAACTTAACAATAATTTTGAAAAAGCATTAGTACTTGCAAATGAATCAGATAATTCTTTTGATTTAACAAAACCTCTTCCGTCAGCTGTTTTTTCACCATACGCTTTTAAGATAATTTCTTTGATGAATTTAATGATACTTTTTCCATCTTCAGCTTTTATGATTCTGTTAATATATCCTTCAATTCCATCTTTTTCTTGAAAATCTAATTCAAGCACCTCAGCCTCAGTGTAATTAAAAAAGAATGAATCTTTACGATCATTTCCATTAAAATCTTGATATGAAATATTTAATTTGTACATGTTTTTCTCTCTCCTTTAAAAATAATAAAATAAAAAGGAATCGCTTTTTACACGATTCCACAATTCGATTATCCTTCTGCCACAATAATGCTATAAATTTCTTTTGGTGAAGGTAAAGTTGCTTCTTTTTGTTCTGTACCGTAAATTAAGTCTTCGATTTTCTTTAATTTACCAGCATCGATAACTCTACTATCAATAACGATATGTGCAGTTGGTTTTAATTTATCAACTCCTACTTCAACAGGTGTTGTAGAGAATTCCCAAGATAATTCTTTAGCTTCCGCAGAATCATTCTTTGAGTTATTTGTTTGACTAGATGGTTTTGCTAATGCATTATAAACCAAATGTAGTTTATATCCGTGATCATCTAATTCTGTGTCATTACCAACTAATGTTCTATAAGAAAATCCGAAATGCTTTCTTACTTGTTGAGTGACATAAACACCAGTATTTTCTTTCATTTCTGCAACACCTTGACAAGCGTTAAAGCCTGCAGGGTAAGTGTAAGCTCCAATAGTACCTGCAAATTCTTCTTCAGACATTAATTCTAAGTACTTATGGTTATTTGCGTAGATTGCTGAAGGTTCCGCACCTGATGGACTTTCTTCGACAGACATCAATCCGTCCCAAGCTTCTCCTGTACCATAGGCACCACTTGCTTCTAAAGGATAGTAAACGCCTTTATCTACGCCTGTTTCATAATATTTTTTTCCAGTTTGATCCCAAACTAATGCAGCCATTGTTTAATCCTCCTTATACAATTAAATTAAAAACGTCATGATTTAGTCCATCTGCAATATAACTGTTTTGATATGAACAATTTATAATAGTTGATATTTTGGCAGTTATCGCACTATCTGGATCATAATCAATGACAGTGATTTGATATGTGAAATTTTGCTTGTAAACTAAATTGTCTGCAAAACGATTGCTGATTTGTTTTCTTGAGTATACGATTGCAGGGTATTCAAGTTTAACATTCTCTGGAGGTTGAAAATACACATGATCTGTTCCTAGAATTTCTACTAATCTTTCATGTAGTTTTAATCTTCTACTTTCCATTATATTTGCCTCCAAGAGTTAGAAGTATTCTAGGGTATTGAATAGAAATATCAGTAATTTTCCATTTAACACCCATTACTTCAGCGTAAAGCAGATCATAGCAATGTTCAGAGATAAATTGGTCAGCAAGAATACTCAAGGAACTAACAAAGTTAACATCATCATTAACTTTGTTGCTAGTTTGTCTTCGCCATCTATCATTGATTAAATTGCCATAATAATTTCTTGTTTCAATTACATTTGACCAACATCCTGGTTTGATTTCTTTTGTTATCCCATATGCAATCTTGCCGTACCATTTACTCATTTTGAATTTCTCCTTACAATAAAAATTACACAGCATGACCGCTTGAAGCTGCTTCTACAGTTACATCTTCTTCTAATGCGATTGCTGAGTAAGGTTTAACTAATGCACCAGATAATCTAGTTTCCATTAAGTATTTGTATCTGTTGAAATCAATATCGAAATCTGAGAATTTAGTGATTTCTCCGCCTTTTGTAGAACCGATATTATAGTCAGCCATATTGACAAATAAACCTAAAATTTGTTTAGTTTTAACTACGCCTTTTACAGTAACACTTCTAGTTCTGCCTTCGAATTGTTCAACAGTAACAATATCTTTAACGTTTAATGCTTTTGCTAAATCGTCTTTAGAATTATAAATTCTACGACCGTTTAAATCTCTAGCTAATAACATTACGTTTAACATATGAGGTGTACAATATAATTCTAAATCACCACTACCTTTATAAGATTCTCTTAAGAATAACGCTTTCTTAATAATTGCTTCAGCATAAATGTATTCGTCACCGAAATTAGCACTTGTATTAGTACCTTGTAATTCTTTTTTCATAGTTGCAAAATCAATTTCGCCATGAATAGTGTAAACATCGTCATCGTTCCAAATAGATCTAATGTTGTCTTCTTTAATTTTATCTTTATCAGAAATTGCTCGTCCGTCACCAATTAAGATAGCTACTGCAAGTTCTTCTTTTAAAGCACCATTCATGACTTTATATTGATATGCAACAACATCGAAATCAGTAATGTCAGTAATATCATCTCTATCTAATTGATCTTTAACAAAAACTGTTTGAGGATCAGTTGATCTTTCTAATAAATCAAGATTTCCAATATTAGTTTTTTCTTTTCCTTTAACATATCCTTTAGCTCTAATTTCAGCTTTTCTAGCATCACTAACTCGTGTACGGATTCTAGAGAAAGGAGTTTTATGAGCACCATTGATAACATGATCAACAAATCCGTAATCTCTTGTTAATAATTCAGGAGCACCTGGATTTAAATTAGTATACTCTGGAAATAATTTGTCAATATCATCAATACTATGTGCTAATCGTTGATTTTGCGACATATATTTTTTTAAAGTGTCTTGGAAACTTGTTGTATGTTCGTTCACTGCCATTTTGATAATAGCTACTTCGTCACTGTGTGTTAGTACTGCTTGGTTTTCTCCAGCGTTTTGTTCAAATAAGTTCATTTGATATCCTCCTTGTGTAAATGTTTCATTTTGTTCTAAACCGTGTTCGACTTTGTCATTTGTTTTGCCTTCATCCTTATCGTCCACGTTATCTAGCTTTCCAGTTTTAGCATCTTCAACAGCACGACCAACTAAGAAGTACATAACTTCTTTTTGTTCATCACTCATACCGTCAATAATTTCTTTGATGCTTTTTCCTTCTACATTTGATCCAGATTCTTTTGTGTTTTGTTGTTCTTTGGTTTTATCATCGGCACCATGTTTTAATTGAAATTCATCGTGAGAAACAATAATTGCTTCATCGCCTTCTTCGGCGCTATGTTTCATCACTGACTCAATAACTGCACCAGGATTAGCCCCTGCTAAAACCAATGAAACTTCACTAATAATTCCGTGAACCACATTAGAACCTTGTTGCTTTAGGCCTCCTGCACAAATAGAAAATCTTGTAATGTCTTTATGTTCAGTTAAAGATTTCGCTACTTTTCCAGATTCAGTGTCATTAAATTTCACATATGCATAGACACCTTCTGGACGATTTTCTAATAAAGCATGACCTAGTACATTTTCGGGATTGTTATGGTCATGATTCCAAACTACTGGTACTGTTTGTCCGTCTTGATGTTGGAATGCATTTTCCATGATTGTTCTGCCATCCATGCATTTGATATTGCATTTGGTAGCCCAACCCTCAATGTCGTAGTTTTCATCCATTTTGATATTCCTCCTCTGTATTTGATTGGTTATTTAACGATTGCTCATCTTCAGCCGGAGCACTTAAATTCTTATTTCTAAGCTCATCTGCCTTCGGATCGGACGATGGTTTCCATCCCATCTTTTGTCTCATTTCGTTGGATGAAGCAATTTCGTTACGAGTTAATTTGTCTGCGATATCTGCCAATTCTGTTACTGGCACCAACTTGAATGGGTCTCTAAAATAAAAAATCGACTGCTTTTGTGTTCTAGCAGTCTTACTTAAAAATTTTCTTCTCATCTCGCAGACAATTGCGAATACAATAGGTTCGATCGTTCTACTGAAGTAATTCATCATTGTCTTGTCATCAGCTGTACCATCTAAAATAGATTGTGTAATTCCTAGTTGGCTGTATAGCATGTTAGTCAGATACTCAATCTGTTTCATAAGGTTATTATCCAATGATCTATTTAATTGAATTACATGTTCAGTTGAATCAATGTAACCTATTCCTAATTTCGAGTTATTTAATTGGTTTTCCAAATTCGTTCTTCGTTCTTCAGCATTGTTTTTTCTGATCTCACCTTTTAACGCATAAGGTAATTGAATAATTAAATCTAATTTTCCTGAACCGCTTTGTTCGTCAATGGCGTCCAGTAAGTTTAATTTTCTAATCAATCTTTGCATTGTTGAGTTATATTCATTGATAACAGAAAAGAACGGATTTTCGACTATTGCTACCGATTTCTTGGGTACAATGATGTCTTCTTTCCGTCCTGTATTTTCGTTATAAACTGTTACTTTTACATCTTTTGGATACCATTCAAGTATCCTACCAACTCTAATTGTTTTTACATCAAATGAATTGGTTTTAATATTTAATGTAGTGTCAATCGGAACCAATGCTACACACCCTTCATCAAGCATGGACATAACCGCATTTTGTATGAAAGCTCGACCAGTCTGATCTAAATTAGCCTCTAATGTTAAACAGTTATTTAAACCACTATCAATAACACCTATGAAACGACCATCTTCGTCTAATTTCACATGTTCTATATCAATAGTGCTTACATCCATTGCTATTCGATTAAAGATTGATGTAACAATCGATCGCTCATTACCTCTTGTAAATCTAGGTCTGTCTGGGCGATACGAATATCCAATGCCTCGTTCTACTATAGTTGGGTCTTTATTATTAATAAAAGCATTCCAACCATGCTGTAATCTATCTAAAATTTTCATTTTGTTTTTTACTCCTTAAATGGTTCTATTGTTTATATGCTTCTTATTGAATTAACAGTTGTGATAATTTATAATCAATATTAGGAAGGTGAAAACATATATGAAATTTGAAATTAAAAAACCTAACATACAATTACCAAATATTAAGATGCCAAAAATATTAAAAACTCCGGTACAACGTTCTCTAACAGAAGAAGAGGTGTTGAAGCGATTAGATATTCCTGATTGGCGTCATATGACAAAAGATAAGATTATGTCTTTTACTTCATCATTACCATATATGGATCCTGAAGTTGCTAAAGAAGCTTTAAAGAAGTTCCCTGAATATGCAGGAATGTGTACAGATGTTTTATCGAATATCAACAAATCTATGAATGACGTGTTAGATCATGCTGATAAATCAACAAAACAAATAATAGAAGTTTGTTCATCGCAAATAGAAGTTTTGCAAAGCGAACTAAAAAAAGAAGATTTATCTGTTGAAGATAAGTTAGCTATAAATGATAGTATAGTTATGTTAATTGAAAAAATGAGCGAATTAAAAAATCATGATGACGAACAAGCTCGTAAACTTTTTGATAAAGTTATGAGTTTTGGAGCTGGAGCATTAATACTTGCTGCAGCTATAATCGGTGTGGATATTAATAAAAGATAATAAAAGATAATATATGCTAATTTAACTTACTTACGATTTTTCTTCCAAATCGTTCATATGTCTTATAAGCACCATAAGCCGCATTTAAAGTACCTGCAAAACCAATGATAGCTTTCACTGCTTTTTTTCCTGTGTTTTGACTTTGCGTCATTCGCATATACTGCTCTTCAGCTTGAAGACGTTTGTTGCGTTCTCGTAATTCCATATCACTTAATTGATAGGCTTTTTTACCATCATGAACTTTTAGATAGTCTTCATGATATTTTTTAGTATTCTGTTTTCGACTAATAGATGAATGTGCTTTTCTGTGTCCCCATTTCATTCCTAGGACACCATAATGCATTAATTCTGTTTCTCGTACTAGCATCGCTTAACCTCCTTATTCAAATGCTTCGATATTAACTTTGTATGCAACATAGGCGTCAACCAATGCTGCAACTGCATCAATTTTTCTATCTCTTTTTTTCTTATATAATTTTCGATTACCATTGGTGTCTTCCAATGTGATACAATTTCCCATTGCGAAAGACATTAAACTTTCATCGAATATTAATTTTCTATCTTCTGATAATATCTTTATTTCACCTAGAGGAACACTTTCTGTTCTAGCCCCTTGTCTAACCGTTTCAACACCAAATGGTCCATTTTCAGTTGTCCATCTTTTTACAAATTCTTCAGCGTTGTAAGGGTCATAACCAAAGCTTTGAATAATGTACTCTTTTTCAATGATGTAGTTATCTAAATCTTCATAAACTTCCATCATATTAAGAACCGCTCCTTCTAGAACAATAAGACTTCCTTCTTTAATGAATTCTTCATATTTTTCTCGCATTGAGAGTGGTAAGCGATTTAAGGTTCTTCTAGTAATATAGTTTCTAGTTTTAACACCAAAATCACCATATTTGAGTGGGAATAAGAAAGTAAATGCACAGAAGTCATCTCCTTGAGACAAGTCTGCACCTAAAGAACAAGCCATTCTCCAATAATCTTGTTTGGAATGAGGTAAAGTTTCTTGATAAGTAAAGAAATAGGTGTAGCCTTCCATTGGTATACCAAAGCATTTAGCTAAGATATCGTTTCTTGCCGCTGGCGCTGCTTCCGCTCTTTTAACATATCGATGATATGCTTCATAGCTAATTGTTTTTCCAATGTTAGGTTGAGCTTTCACCCATAATTCAGGATGTGCAACTTCGTCAATCGAATCCAAGCAATACCACCAAATAGAAGTATGAGGGTCTTCGATTTCGCCCTTTAAAATTTTCTTTAATTCTATTTTGATGTCATCACCAGAACCATTTCTAACCGTCCCTTCAGAACTAATAGCAACAATGAGCCAATCCTTTACTTTGTTAGCCCCTTGTTCTAATGGCGTCATTACATCTTCACGGATGTCTCCAGATAACCATTCATCAATTGTTGCGCATTTTGTATTTAACCCTTGAAGTTTGTCAATTGTCATTGGTCTAATTTCAACTATGGAATCCGTTAGAAAATTTTGAATTCCTTTCTTTGTAGACGCTAGGAATTTTTTATCCATTTTAGAAGTGCTGTTATGTATATTACCAGCTGTTAAAAATTTGAAGAGAGGACCTCGTGCCCTCGTAATCGAAGTTCTAATTGGAGCAAGTACTTCTTCTGCTTGACGCATTGTCGGAGCAGTAGCAACTTGTTTAGTGGTTGTAGTATCAACGTTTAAGAAATAGTTATGGATACATGCCCCATACATTGATTTGGCGGCACCTCTGGCTACTATTAAGTACTGTTTATTGGTAAGACGTTTTTTAATTACTTTTTTGACATACCGTCCACCGTTTCCGTCAGGGTACGGTTCATATACTTCTTCTTCTACAAAGTAATACCAACCAAATATTTGCTCACCCCATAGTTTGAAGGTGTCTAATAAATGTAAATCGGTACCATCAGTTAGAGTTAATTCACTCTCGCAGTAAGAAATCCATCCTTCAATTGCTTCATCATCGTAATAGAAATTAGGATCTGCTATCAGTTGGTCGATACGATTCATTTCCATAGAAATGTTGCGATTGACTGGAATCTGTCGATTGATTACTGCGTCTCTGAAACGACCATAGTAAATAGGTACCGCTGTGTTTGACAGCATTTTGTAATCAGTCCTTTCTATTGAGAATTTAATTTATTTTGAGTTTATAGTCCAGAAGCAACATTGATTCTAAATTCCAATTCCTTTAATTGGTCTTTAATAGAATCGCCTACTGCTGAACTTGTGGATGGGTCAAATAAAGTTTTTACTTTTAAATACATATACTCACTAACTGCATTAACAAGCATTTGATTTTCAGAAAACTCGTTCCATTCATCGTCTTTAGACTCAATGCTAAATCCATCATCGGGACCGGCACCTATTTGATAAAGTGAAATAAAAACGGAATTGATGTGCCTGATAAGCTGTTCATCAAATTCCGTGTGGTCTTTAGGAATACCTAATTGTATTTTTACTGAATTTAATATACTATCGTCCATTCTAATCACTCCTTTTCCATGGACAAGTATCAAATAATCTTCTAGGTTGGTAATCATCCATGAGTAACTCTTCATCACCATAATGTATGGCTTTATGAGTGTTATCGGATACGCATATTAAGTTATTCATGTCAAACACTATTGGAGATCTGTTTACTATGTCTTTTTCCGTAATTGGATTAATGTGATGTACATTTATAGGTCCATTAATTTCTCGACCTTCTATGCCCAAATCACAACCATTATCACGAATGATAACCTTATTTCTAACTCGCATCCATCCTTTACTCTTATATAGCATTTGGTTTAAATATCTTTTTGACCCAAATGTTTGATTCCCAATTTTGTTTTTAACTTGCAAATATTTGAAGCGTTCTTTGAATGTATGAAGTTTAGATAATTCACTGTAATTCTTTGTCATATTTCGAACTTCCATTTCCGCTGTATTGTTTAAATGCTTCTAGAGCTTCGTTGAATGCTTGTTCAGATGCTTTTTGGCTTTCTAGAGCTTCTCTCTTAGCAACCAAAAGTGCGTTTTCATTTTTTAGTTTTTCTAATTCCATTTCCTCTTTTTCCGATGAAATCGACATAGCTAATGAAATCATTTGAGAAGTTGCAGTACCATCTTCTAAGCGGTTAAGTAAATTGGACATTGCTAATGAACGCATACGTCTTTTGTCAACGTCAGGTGAAATGGATGGATGTGAAGTTCTAGATGTTTTAGAGTCTTTTTTTTTCATTAGTTTTTACCTCCTTTTGATGATGTTTAACACGTGTTCTAATGTCTTTGAAGCTACTTATAGATAGGTATCGATGAAGTTGGCAGTTATTTTCGTTATGGCTTGTGATCTATTTACAGGAGAGATTATATAGGTATTGTTACGCAGTTTTATATTGTAATTGAAGGTGCATCCTATGGAGTAAAAAATGTCTATAAGTAGCTTCAAAGACATTAAATATAGAAAAAGTCCCCAGAATTTTACCTCCGGGGAAATTTTTAAGACCAGCGCGATATGGGAGGGGGTGCGATTTTTCGAGACCCCCCGCTATCCGATTGCTGAATGTTTGATTACTATAATAGTTATTTGATTAAATATTTTTCTTTTTTATCATTAGTTTTTAATAAATAAATTACTTTTTATGATTATTCATTTGAATGATTCATTCAAATAATTTGTATTAACGTTTAACTTTCACAAACTTTTTTTCTAAATCGTATTCAATAATGTCATCAATTGCTCTTTCTACTTCAAGTTCGTATTCTTTATCGCTTAAAGTATCAGAAGTCTTTGCGACTCTAGCTAATAAACCGCATGAATCATGACCTTTAAGTAAATCAAACGCATACCAATTATCGAAGTCGTCTATGGGGTCAAAGGGATTATCGACTGTTGTTAAAGCTACCATGTCTGTCTCCTTTCTATTTGATATACTTGATTACAGTTGATGCTGAAACTCCAAGTTTGTTTGCTATTTCATCTGTTGTAAATCCAGAGTTTTTCATAGCTCTCATGCTTGCAATCTTAGCATCTGTAATAGCTAACTTGTTGCGTGGTGTTGCACGTTCTCTAAGTTTATCGCTATCCGTATGATTAAAGATTTGTGCTTGCTTTGTTGGTGTAATCGCTCCTGCTTGAATCGCTTCCCATTCACTATCAGTAATTTCAACTAATGTGCGCTTGGCACCAACAACCGTTCTAGCTCTAGATAGAGCTTGTTGACTTAGTTTCTTTTCTTCTGAGGCTGTGACTTCAGGGTTAGCTGCTTTCTTAGCCTTAACCTCACTGTTGGCTAATGCTTGTGCTGCCCTCTCCCTAGGTGCATTCATTAAAGATAGTTTAAGTTTATTGTCTAAAGACTTAATCTCATTTGCATACTTATATTTAGCCGCTTTGTTAGTTGTGGGGTTAGAAGTGTACACCATCTCTTTACGTGCTCTATTGGCTAGGAATTTTAATCCATTAGCAAAGTCGGCATATGTTTCCTCTATAGGGGTCCCAGTGGATAACGTATGGGCGTCAGCGGTCTCAGCCATTCTAGTACTCTTCATTGTACGAACTTGAGTCTTACCATGCTTATCAACATACTCTTCACGCACTTCGTTGTAAATGTATGCTCCTTCAGGTTTACTTGAATCATACCAAGGTTTTCCTTTTTGATTAATTTTAGGTGTACCAACTCTTTTTAAAACTCTTTGTTCAGACTTAGCACGAGACAATAGTGTTGAAACACCATGAGATTCAGCACCGGTTTCAGGATCAACATTTCGTTGATACTTCTTCTTTAATGCTGAGATACCATTATCTTGTTCTGATTTTTTGTAATCAAGTTCATGTTTAACAGCATCAATTACAACCATTGAATGTCGTACTGCCCTTGCTAATTCCTTATCAGTTGCACCTTTGATTGTCATGTCAGTAATCAAGTTTGACGTCACACCCATTTCGATTTGTTTTTGCTTTTCGGACATGATTTTCATACCAGCTCGCTTAGGATATGCATCTTTAGGATCGAAGTTTTTTAATCCATCTAATGGCCTAGTAGAAGTAATTTTTACTTTACCTGATAATGGGATTGTAGTAACAGTATCACCGTCAAAGTCTGCACCTGAAAGAATGCCTGCTGTTTTACTATTGATACCAATAGCATCTAATGGTGTTGTTCCCATCATTTTCTTTCCTTCAGCATTCTTATTGTTAACTGTAAGAATAGGTATTTCAAATGTACCAGCATGAGGATAACGAATTAATGCTATCTTTTCTCCGTTTTTATAGAATGGTGCATAAACTTCGTTGTCTTTAATTGTAGTTAGTGGAAGTAAGACGTGAGTCTTTTGTCTAGGAAATGCTGCAGCTTTTAGATGAACAGAACCTGCATCGCAATCATCAGCAAACGATTTTAATAAGCTTTTCTTCAGTACTGGATTGGTTAGTGCACAAATGTTGTCAAATTCTAATTTCTTTTCTGCAAGCGTTAAATCTAATTGTGTTTTTGCTGTACCAGGAGTTTGTTTTGATAAGACTTGACCTGAAATCTTTTTAGCCCATTCATTCCAATCTCCTTCTTCTGCTCTTTTATTGATTAAAGATAAATGTTCTTTACCATCTTTGCCGATATAATAACTTTGTCCGCCTCGTTCTTTAATCAGTGAACCAAACGGATTGTGTGGATCATCTTTAATATCTTTAAGGCATTCCATTTTACTTTTTGATTTACTTTTATTGGTATTGAATCTAACATCAACACCGTTTGGTAAATCATCAGAATATACAGCCATACCTTTGATATACTTTTTGTTATCAACCAAGATTCGAACTTGGGCATACATCGCTCCACCTAAATCTAAATCTTTAACGCCAGGTCTAAGTTCAATTAATCCATCTCTGTCCGTACCGCCTTCTTCTGCATATCGAATAGCTAATCGTTTTGAATTCATGCTACTTGGATATGCGAAAGCCGGTTTAAATGTTTCGCCGTTATCGTAAGAAATATAATCTTCTAAAGAGTGTATCTTATCGTAATTAAATATTTCTTTATATTCTGTTCCCGGCGGGCATAATACATTGATGGTTGTGTATTTACCATTATTGGTTACTTGTGGCATTTGACCTGTATAAACTTTATAGCCTTCGCTTTCTAGTAAATATAAACTTTCTTTTAACTTTTCTTTTGATACATTTAAAGAGAGTTCAACACCAGCGCCAACATCAATCATTCCTTTTTCATTAACTTTACTCTTTAAGAAATCAGCTGTCTTTTGCGCTTTATTACTTCTTGCTTCGGTTTGAGAATTTAAAAGGGATCTAACTGAACTTTCAGCAATCCCCATTTTATCTGCTATTTGATAGGTATTGAACCCTTTTTCTTTTAATGCTTTAGCTGTATCTACTTTTATGTTTCTAACTTCGTTTTTAGCAATAGAAGTTTGTGCTCGTAAAGCTGTGGTAGAGATCCCAAAATAATCAGCAATTTCTCTTTCAGTAACGCCTTCGTTCTTTAATTCATTTATCCTTTGAACAAAGTCATTAGCTGAATATGGACCACCGTGTTGATAAGGTGTGTCTCCAGAACCCCAAGGATAACGCCCACTTCTTCTAGGCATTCCATAATGCTCTAGTTCATCTTTTAAAACTTCAGCTACTTCCTCAATTGGAATTTTAAATATATATTCTTCATCCATTTTAGATTTCACCTCGTTTCACTTGGTCAATTACTCCATCAAATTCGATAACAATATCCATGATTTCCTTAATTTCTTCGGGTTCAGGTTCGAATTCAATAAACGAATTGAATTGATAAATACGTAAAATAATTTTGATATCAGAAGGATTCACATCATACTCTAAACAATATAAAGCTGCATAAATCATCAATTGATCCATTTTTGCAGGTGTTTCTCCGGTTTTCAAATCATGAATTCGTAATGTCTTATTTCTAAAACATATAGCGTCAGCTGTTCCAAAACAATTTAGAGAGTATTTAAGAACTACTTCAGGTTCCATTCTGAAACCAATCGCATCGTTAATGTGCATGCAAACCGTTTCTTTTGTTTTTGGTTGTTTTCTTTTTAACCTAATTGCTGTAGCTGCATATTCATGTAATCTAGTTCCACGTTCTACTGCTTGCTTAGCATTGTAAACATCAATTAATTTATTCTTATCATACTTAAGCCATCGATAGTTACTTGCGCTAAGAAACGCATGCTTACCTTCTAACTCGTAATGCTTGTTGAAGCTCATTAATAATCTCCTCCTTGTTTTCCGGATAAATAAATCTAGCAAAAGACATATCATCCATTTTCTTCACATAATAATCTTGATTAGGTCTATGACTGGCAGTCCTATTTTTTTTACATTCTAGTACTGCCCATCGATCGTTATAGAAAATAGTTAAATCAGGAATCCCTTGAATATAATTCGCATCATTTTTTAATATCATGCATCCAGGGAATAACTGTTTAAGTTCTTTTATAAGATCAGCCTGAAATTTGTTTTCTTTATTAGCCATAATTCTCTCCTTAATTTCACTAATAAAAAAGAGAGAACAAATTTAACGTATTGTCTCTCTCCCCTATAATAGTCCTTGTATTTTTCGCGCAAAAAGAAAAGAGCCTAAATATTAGACTCTTAACTCATAATTATTAAAATTCATCTTCGTCTTTAACGTATCCATAAGCACACCATATACAACCAGGATATAAATTGTCACATGCATAGCATTCTTCTCCTGGAGGCTCGGCACCTATGTAATCGAAATATTCTTGTCTGTTCATTTCATATCCGCAAGCTAGGCATACAAATGTATTAGTGCCATCTTTGAAATATATTTCTTCTCCACAACTTGGACAACAGACAGAATTACCTTCTTCGTCATAAGCTTCGCTGAATTGGCTTATGTACTCGTCGCTAAAAACCATTCCTTCTTCCTCTCCATCATCATCAAGCTTAACCAGTCCTTCAAGAACTTTAATAATCTGCGACATTGAAAATCATCTCCTTTTGATAATTATATATCAATCAGCCATAAAATATAAGTCTAAACATCATCATACTCCTAACTTCAAAATATCTTTGTAAAAACCACAAAATAACCTTGTGGTCAAAAGCCCACTTTTATTTGTAAAACTTTTTATATTTTATTAAATTTTTCTATAAAAGTAAGAGAAAAAAGTGGGCAAGTGGGCAAAAATCGAAAAAACGCTGATTATATCAAGGTTTTTTACTGCCCGGTTTTGAAATAAAAGTGGGCACAAAGTGGGCAAGTGGCCACAAAAAACGTTAAAATCAACCATTTTTACTCAAAAAACTGACCAGAAAATATAAAAGTGGCCAAAAACTGACCAAAAGCCCACTTTTGAAAAATGAAAGTGGCCACTAATTTTACTGTATTTTCACAACAATTCGCCACATATTTATCTATCCAAATACTAATATAATGATTGCTACCACTAGTAACAATAAAAATTCTTCCATTAGTCGTGCCCCTTTTCATATTTCTCATAAGCGTCCTTAATCCGTTTAGCAATAGCTTTTTTAGTATCGAATGTAAGGTGGTATTTATTATCCAAAAAACTAATCATGTCTTTAATAGTAGGACCTAACGTATATTTAAAATCTAAATCAACATCGGTGTATTTCTGTTTAATCTCAATGGCATAAGTTTTCAACTCATCAAATTCATCAACAATGTAAGCTAACAGTCTTTGATTGCCGGGAGTTAAATAACTTTCATCTATTACAACTTCAAAGCCCTTACAGATAGATTTTTCCTTATCCTCCAACCCTTTAATATATTGAGTAGGTATTTCATATCTTGGACCATCCACAATACACCAAACGCCATTTTCAGTCGCTCCAAATTTATATCCATCCTCCATCATTTGCTTAGCATCAATCACCAACACAATTGGCGTTTCATTTTTCCATCTTTTTGCTGATTTCCAAGCCATAGAAATATCACCCGTCAAATGAATAGCGTTTCTTTTCATTCTTTTAATAGAACCAACTCTATCAATCGTTATATAATTGTTCAAAGTACTTCCATGATATAATTCATCAGGAGGCGCAATATCAGTACTCAATTCCATCTTAACCCAAGGGATGGAATGACCTTGATTACATTTAATAATTTTACCTTTAAATGAATTTTTAACTGTGTATCTTTGTTTTTCATCATACTTAACAATACGTCTAAGCATCTTTTCATCAATACGAAATTTACTACATGTGTTAACATGTTCAATCAAATCCATTGTTGATACATAACCATATTCATCCATATGCAAACCTTCAGGATCATGTCTTAATAGATAGCATAAATATCTACTAAGATCATCATAATATTCTTTAACTTTACTCATGATCATCGCCTCTCATCTTTTCTCTAATTTTATCCTTCTAACTAAATGCCAAAAAATATAGTAACAACTCTTATTGCTATTTTTATTTCTTCCATATATCTTCTATCCTCCATAACTCATCATCTTTCTTAAATAACTTGCATACTCACTATTATTAGGGCAATATTTTTCTGCTATTTTCTCAGGTGTATCTAACCCCATAGCAAAGTAATTATTAGCTAAGTTCTGTACCCATGCATCAATTCCTTCATCGATAGTGTCATAATAAATAGGAACTTCATTTCTACTCATACCGCCTGGATTATTCTTAACAGTACAAGCATATGATTTCCACCATCCAGTTTCATATCGACCAATTGCTAAAGTAATATTATAGTCCGCTCCATAAATATTACAGGCAATTTTAATTTTTTCTTCCATCGACCCACCCGCAGCAATTTGTTCCAAAGGAGTCAATTCTACAATATTATCTTCAGGCTCTTCTGGAATCCAAATTTCAATAGGTTCAGTATTCTCAGCAATGTCTTCTTGTGTTGGTTCTTGTTCTACTTGCTCGGTCTCTCTCGAAACATTCTCAACCAATTTATCGGTGGGACACTCCCTCTCAATCTTTGTATCATATACTTTGCTTATACTAAAAGAATCTGAATCTTTAATAGCATCATATTCCAATTTGATTTTTTCTTCTTTTTCTAACGCATAAACTTTTTTCAAATTTATACTTAGCATGCCCAATACAAAACCAATCACAATAATATAAATAATAATTTTCTTTACTAATTTCATAATTTTCACACCTTTCAAAAATATAAATAAAAAGAGACTGATTATTTTTCAGCCTCAATTTGTTCTTTTATCCAATTGCAAATATCATCAATACTAAATTCACTTTCTTTCATCACATTCTCCATACCATAATTATCAGTAACAAATAAATAACTAATACGATAAAAGCTATAGGATATGTCATTATATTAAATAAAATAAGATATACTACTACCATGACATATATTGTAGCTAGCACACAAATTAATAATTCTTTTCGATCCATATTAAGCCTCACATTCAATTCTTAATACTTTGCTATTTACATCACAGCAAACAACATCAGCGTTTAAAATGATTTCACTAATATTTTTCCAGCTAGAAAATACACAATCCATAATATACTTATCTTTCTTAACATCGAAAACTTGTAATTCCATAGGTTTACAGTTTTTAGTGGCATCAAATAAAGATATCAGTTCCTTTACCTTAATCTTCATCATAGTGTTTCACCTCTTTAGGTTCTTCAAACATTTTACAATATTCGTTTTTGTCACAAGGAAGTTTAAATATCATATTATTACATAGTTCATCAAGCGAATCGCCCATATCAGGATCACATAAAATACTAGTGTCGGTTCCTTGTAAACATCTAGTTATCATTTCTAATCTAGCAATGTGTTTAATTAATCTATTAAATGCTAAATATGCATATCTTTCGCTCTCATAATCAACCATAATAATTTCAGCATCAGCTGAATATAAAAGGATACCTTCTTTTTCTAACATAAACATTCCGTTTTCTTTTAACACTTCTTTATCATTGATTTTAAAACTAGTTACTTCTAACATTCTTTCATTGCATTTAACCCATACACCCATTTTATTTTTCCTCCTTATGATGTTTTTGAATTGGTATATAGTGACAATCTATTAAATACTTTGCATATACTAAGGAATCAAGAATATCATCGTGAATAGGATTGCTAAATGCTCTTAGTACTCTTGCTGATGTTTCCTTTTCCATATCTTTCAATACATAAATATATAATTCGATTTCATTATCATCATTAATATCGATATGCGCATGACTAAATGTCTTATTTAAAATTGTATCCGATAACATGTTAATGATATTTTTAGTATCATATACAACAATACTTAATTCACCACTAGAATATTCTTTACTATCTACCAGCTCATTAATTGATATAGCAAAATAATTATTAATCGCAAGTGTTTCTAAAAATTCTCTAACTTTCATTTTCTTTTTCTCCTCCGTATAATTGGTATAAAACTTCTAAATACTCAAAAGGGACTTTTTTCTTAAGCCCCTTCGAAACATAATATAATTTTCCATACTCCTCTTTTAATTCTTTAAAATGATCAAATATAAACGTACACTCTGAAACTGTCAAATCGTTATCCTTACAAAACTGTGGAGTTAGATGTAAGGTTGGTTTGCAATTAACCATCCGACAATATCTAATAAACAAATCAAACATGCTTATCCTCTGGAATTTGGAAAATGTCATAATGAGGACATCTTTTAAAGCTACCTGCAAGTGCAATAATAAGTAAATATTCTTGTTCCAATCTGCATACATGATCTTGAAACTCATTAATAACTTGCAAAGCATCTTCTTTGTTTTTAAAGAAACTCAAAGGATAAGTACAAAATTCACTTGTTCCTATTAAAAAATAACCATATTTCGGTGCAACATTATCACACTCATCGCTAAATGTTAATCCGCTTACTTTGCAAATAGATTCTTTATCCTGACTTCTAACCCAAATATCCATAATTAATATCTCCCATCAATATAATCTTTAACTTTATGACATTTATTATTTAAAAATATGTTTTGACGAGCTGCTATTAGTATATCTCTTAAAACCAATAGTGTAGCTTCATCGTAGTCGTCCAAATTAACTGCTTCAAGTTCGTGGTTAATATCTTTAACCTCTGCTTTTATTTGATCTAAATATTTTTCTTTAACATTCATAACATTAGCCCTCCTAAATAACTAATTCTAAAATAATAGCAAACAACAATGCGATTAGTGCGCAATACCAATATCCATACCACACACAAATAATCGTTACGATTACAATTATCAAATCTAGCATCATTCTTCTCCTGTTATTAAAAATGAGAATTCCAAAGTTTCAATCCACTTACAGAATTCTCTCCATTCATCTAATTTATGATTTTTTCTAGCATGATACATGTTGTATAGCACTTCATAATTTAACATGACATTGCGAGTTTGATTATAGCTACTTGGTAATAATTGAATAATTTGCCACCAAATATCTTTTTTCGATAATCCGCACTCAGTTATAGGATATCTACCACTTCTTCTTTTTACTTGTCCTTGAGGAGTTCTCATGGATTCTTTTTCATATGCATCTTGCTCTAAATAATAAGATCGCCATTCATTTAATTCATTAATAGTGATTCGTAAATTACAAATTGCACTTTCACCTATTAAATGCTCATAACTAAAATCTTCTAAGTTAAATTTTTTATCAGTAATTTTATGCATTGTACTACAGCTATTAGCAACCGTTCCAACCTTATAAGTATCAAACTCCTTCCACCAATATAAAGGCGCAGTGATTCGAACCATGACAGGCATCATTCTCATAAATTTACGATGATCAGTTCCAGCCTTAGCTAGTTTTTTCATTAAGTTCTTGTCATTAGAGCCTAATTCTAAACCATAATATTTATAACATGATTCCCTTTCTATATCACCACGTTTGCAACAACCAGCTCTATCAATATGACCGCATTTTTTACAATCATATCCATCATAACTATCGCTCTTATCCCAACTATTCATTGGATTTCTCATTCCCTCAATTACAAACATCATTTGTTCAGGGCTTGGTTCTACCGTATGTTCTAATTTAATCATTTTCTTTGCTCTCCTTTAGCCTTTAAATTGTCAAAAAATGTAACCGCATCTTGTCCAGTGTACTTATAAGCTCTATCGTCAATATATAATTGAGCAACAATCTTTCTATTTGTAACACCTACACAAGAGCAATCATTATAAAATACTGTATCAAAATCTAATACTTTTGTTGGAATACCTCCGCTAAACCATTGTTTATCCCACCAATCTTTAATTTGTTGAGGGTCTCTAGTTGACATAATCACACAAGGAATATCATTCACTATTAATAGATTCATTATTTTAATTATTTCTTTATTATGTTCATCATAGATATCTCCATCTTGCCATCCTTTAGAATATTTATGAATAACGCCATCAAAATCAAATGCAACAGCATATCCTTTTTTCAAATCTACATTTCCATAATTCGTAATATACATTTTCTTTACTCTCCTTTTTTATAAAAAATAAAAGAGCCTTATTCAGACTCTATTAGTTCAATGTACAACTTTGATTTTTTTATACCTTTAACATATGCAATTAGGTCACCAATTTCATCAATATCATACTGAAAAATTACGAATTGCTTATTAATCGGTCTAAGATGTGGTCTCATTTTTGAACGAACAAATCTTCCATATTCAGGATTGATATCCCATTGATTATCACCGCCTACTATCGGTTCACCAAGCAAATCGTATTCTGAATTTATTTCAGATATATGCTCTTTATATATATTAACCACCTTTGACCTATGTTTCATAAACCATTTCGCCATGCTTTTCTGTAAAATTTTTGGCACTCTTTCATAATTGTATACTATTTTATAAAATGTTTCGTTCATATTATACGTCTCCTTTCATTAAATAGATTGTATAATTCACGTACATTTAATTTTTATTGTTTGTTTTCTCCTTTTTCTATTTCTTCTAACTTTGCAGTAAATAATCTTTTTTCAGCTTTAGTTATAATAGCAATTCTACTAGATCCTAGTACATGTTTGTTGTAACAAGTGATTTTGTAATCTTTTTTATTAATATCAATAACTCTTATTTTGTGATCATTAACATGCTTGAAATAAGTTAAATGATTATCAACGCTTGGTTCAATTAATTTATATCCTGCTTCTAAAATATCAATATCAGCTTTACTAGGTCCATCTTTGAATCCGCCATGTTTTTTAATTAATTTAATAACTGTTTGAACTGGGACATATGGATAAACAGCATCGACATCTCCGGTTACACAATCAAAACCAGGATCTTTATCTTCGGCATAAATATCAATAAGTTCATCTTGATCACTAGGAAATCCTAATTCAACGCTGGAATATGGATATGCCCCTAACTCTCTAGGATTACAATGAGCCCATTTATTTGCTTCACAAGAAAAGCTATACCCATCTCTACAAACAACTATTTCTACAAAAGTATTGCTATTAACTGCTCTATTTTTTAGCCATTCATTTAATACATCCATAACATACACTCTCCTTTATTTTTCAACACTAATTTTAGTTACATATTTATATCCAACTTTATATTTAGTAGCTCCTCTAGGATAAAGAGCCTCCAAAGTTACTCTTATATTCATTAAATGCTTTCCATGAAAATAAATATGGAGATATCGACCATGATAGAACCCATCAGTAACTTCCTCGATTAATAAAGTTTTAGTAAGTAGCATACCCATATAATTGTCTGAATTAATTTCATAGTTAGTAAATTTAAAAATCTCTTCTAGAATTTTTTGATCTGTTTTATAACTTGTTAGCTCACATATTTCTCTTAATTGTTGATATAAAAAATCACAATTTTCAGTGTGTTTATTTGTAGTTATAATCAAATTCTTAGTAATTTTTGGCCATTCGTATATCATATCAGTACCTCCACTTAATCAAATATCATTTGCTTAATAAATCTAATAAGCATAATTCCAGCCCATACTCCAATTGCTTTGCTAAAAGAAAAAGGTATATCCCATCCAAGACACACAACATATAAAAGACCTTCAACAAAAACAATCGAAGCGATAACACTTACAAACTCTTTCATTATCTTTCTCCTCTTTAATAAAATAAAAAGAAATAGAATCGGAATCGAACCGATATTTCCCGCAGGCGTTTTTACCTAATAAACTATCCATTTCTCATAATATAACATGGAAATTTTGCGTAATAAAAAGAAGAGTCTTTGTTAAACTCTTCTTATACTTAGAACCTTCACTTCTGGACACAATATTCTCTCAGCAAATATCCAATTGACATATTCATTTACTGTTTTAAAATATCGAATATCTTCGGGCACACCATCTCTAGTATATTTAATTTCAATCATACAGCTATACCCTCTTACTTAGAATCTCATTTCCGCAAGCAGCATAACCAGCAATATCGACATAGCTATCACCAGTTCCACCGCCATTTTTAATTCTTGAGATTTTCATTAAGATCATCATGTCTGCTACTTGTTGAGCTGAAATATCTTTATCTAAATAGTCAGTCCAGAGTTTAGCAATAGTAGCAAAGTTAGATTCTGGTGTACCATAATCTTGTTCTCTATCACCCATGACACATTTTTTAGCTTCATCTAATGTTTGCTCACGAACTGAAACTTCTTCACTGATATTGCGATTGTTAAAGACTGCTTTAATTTCGCTCTCATCACGAATTTGATCGCAATGTTTGATAAATGATTTAATTTGTGTCATTAAAAAATTCCAATCATAATCACTAAAATCACTTGCCATACATACTAGTGTAGGTCTATCGTATGCATATGATGATAAATTAGCTTTAGTAAATCCTGTATAAAGTTCGTTTCCTTCATATCTACACAAGATATAATACTTATCATCCATGTATATTAATAGATGCTTACCTCTAAACTGATTGTAAAATTCTTCAATTCTTTTTGTATATGATAATAAATCATTCATTGCTATTTACCTCCTAAAAACTAATAAATCCTAAACGTTCAGCCCAGCGCTTCCATTTAGGATTATCTAAAGTATTAAATTCTTCGATTGGATGATTTCCTTCTAAATGATATAACAAATCTAAACACATGTTTAAATCACCGCATTCTTCTTCAAGTGCCTTATTTTTTGTGCTGTTTAGAATCGACACATTACCTTGAATTTGATCATTAATATTCTTAATGTCTTCAGGGGTTTTGTTTTCGGTATCTTCAGTAGCTCTAATATTCTTAATAGCATATTGAGTAATAAATGATGCACTCATTGAAATATCATGTCCGACATTAGCCACTTCACTAGCTTCTTCAGCAAGTTGTTCTAAAATATCACGACGAGTTAATTTAGTTAAAAGGAATTCGATATAATCAATATTAGGATTATACTGTGTCTCTTTTTTACCATATTCGTACATTAACGTTTGTCGAATATGATTTGTTTTATTAGACAATATATTCAATCTCTCAAATAAACTGACAGAATCTTCATGGTTAACATAATAATTCCCTACTCTATTTTTCAATTCTTGATATATATTTTGATGAGCACATAAATACTCTAAAACATCATGAACGACTTCAATATTCTTTCTGTATGAAATCCAAAGAGTAGCCATGATGTGATCATTAATAGCATCAATAAATTCAACTTTAGTTACCCTCGTATTTTTTTTAATTCTAATACTAATCATATTGTTAACCAAAAACATGACAACACCATCAATATCATTTTCCTTCATTTTTAATTTCTCCTTTAATTTTATTTTCTAATTCTTCTTTTTGTAATAATAAGTATCCTAAGATGGCTCTAGCATCTATTGGTATACAAATTACTCTATAATCTATGCCGACTAAATCAATGTTTATTTCTGCATCATACCCTTTACCTTTCTCCTTAGCATAATCGCACATTCCTTTTACTTTTCTAATTGCGTGATTAATATTTGCTAATTTTTCAATCTTTTCTTCATCAAAACCATTACTCATCAAGGCATCCTCCAATACTGCATAATACTTTATGATTAGGATCAATTTCTTTAGGAAATGTTTCATAATATCCAAATTTAGAACGCCAAATGTTAAAATTTGGATGACTACTACTCACTAAAATATATAATGATTCATCTAGATTGTTAGCATCTTCGATTTCATTTTCTTCAATATAAAAAGAAATGTCTTCTACAACATTTCCTCTACTACATGCAGAATATAAATAAGGTCCATATAAATTCATAAAGTCATGCAATATGAAACTTGTATATCCCCTGCATCTTCTTTTGGCATTTTTGGAATAATATTTTTAAAGCCTCTTAAGATTAAATCATCGTTTTTATGATAATAAATATCTTTTCCAAAATCAGTTAATTTTACTTTTACAATTGAATTAAAATTTATCTTTTTCATTTTCATCGTCTCTCTTTTCTAAATATTCTATTTCTTGGAACCACGTTATAATAAAAAGAGACAAACCTAATACCACATCACCTATTAAAAATATCCAAGCGTATGGTCCGTCTGCCTCTAAATATGTCAATTGCATTCCAATCCAAAACAAACTAAATATAGTTAAAACTGCCTTCCACATTATTTAACAACACCTTCGACTTTTTCTCTAATCTTACCTAAAATATCTTCAACAGTTTCACGAGTATCATCACTTAACAAAATATGAGTTTTGCGTTCATCGTACCAGTTAAAGATTTCCGATAAATTTCCAGTTTTGAAACTGAATGACCACCAATCGCAAATCATTTCGATAATATAATTGTAAGGCATATCTAAACAGATAGTTCCTTGTTTTGGGTCATCATTAATAAGTACCCAATGTTGCCAGTGATGTGGGTTGACATGAATATGGCGCAACCAAGCTAAATTGAAATTTTGTGTATTTTCAAATGATTTGTTTCCATAGAAATAACTGTCATATGCATCATATTCTTCAGAATCTGATTTGCTAGCATCATGTTTTAAAATGATTTGCCATTCCCAATCAAAATTTTTTCCTTCTTCATCTTTACGATTCAACACCTCTGGCAAATTATCTTGTAACCAAACCAATGCTGCACCAACGTTTGCCTTATGTTCTTTTAAATAATTGTCATATTCTAAACTCATTCTTTACTTCTCCTATTCTTACCAATTTGTAAACTTTCTCTTATTAAATTCTTTCTTAGTGTCCAAAGCTCTCTTAATAGCCAAATCAATGCTACTGTTACTTTGCAAATGAAAATAAAATAAATCATGATACAAAGTATTTAATCTATCTATTCGACCACTTGCTTGAGTCATAACCTTATAAGAATAATTTGGACTAAAAAATATAATTGTGTTTGTTTTGATGCAATTCCATCCTTCACATCCTGCAGTATATTGAACTAGATATACCCATTTATTGCTGTCAGGTATTTCTTGATGTACTCGTCCATTCCATTCAGCTATTTTATAATCTTCACCATAATCTAAGTTTTTTAAGATTTCTAACTCATAATTAAAATTGTAAAATATAATAGCTCTTGGCGTCTTCTCCATAACCTCTAATAAAGCTACTTGTTTCGATTCATCCGAATTAACGATTTTTCGTAAAATATAACACATTGAACTTGGATTGCTAACCGGTTCATTTTTAAATGGATCCCATCTATTTTTCAAAGCATTGCGATACATTTTAATATCATAAGTATGCCTTACATAAATATGGTGAGGCTCAGTATGCCTCTTCACAGAAATATCAACAAGCAATTGATTTCTTAATTTATTTAATTTATATATACCCATGTATTTATCTATTTTTGGATATTTTGTAAATCTTGAATAAATAACATGTTCGTTGATAAATTCTGATTTATTTCTATAAAATCCATTTGCAATAAACACAGGAATGTAATCAGACCATTGATCTCCTGGTGTTGCGCTCAATAATATCCAATTGTTATGCTTAGCAATATGGATAAATGTTTTAGACCACTTACCATATCCAACTACTCTTTGTTCGTCAAAAATAAAAAAGGACTTGGCAATGTCCTTATATTTATCAATGTTATTCCATGAGTCAACAATGACTTTATTAGAATATAAATTAACTTTTTCATCTGTTGACAATAAATATGGTGACATGTCCCCAAGCCATTCATGCGTATCACGTTTTCGTGCAGTTGTAATAATATATAAATCTTGTGGCGGATCATTCATTGGGATATAAGTATCTGATGTTAAATCTCCACCATTTTCTTTATAGTAATATCCTAAAGCAGTTCTAGATTTTCCAGTACCAACACCGCCACATAAAATACAGCCATTATGCATTTTAGATACAGCTTCTAATTGAAAATCATATAATCCAACACTCATATTTATCTCTCCAATACTTTTTTAATTCCTAAAATGGTGAATATAATTGCGATAACTGGAACTGAAAAGCACACAATCTTCATTACTGGTGGATTACAAATGACAAAACTTATTATTTTGCTAATCATTTCTTATCCTCCTCATAATTAATAGGTTTATGCGATGCAAAGTTTAATGGATTACTTAAACATGAGTGACAAGGATCTTTCCAATCCTCGCACTTTGCATGTATACAATTCTTACAATATTTATCGAAATATACTTCTTTATAATATTCAGTATCATCCATCGTACTGTCTCCTAAAATGCATCTCCATCCATATTTGCTGGATTATTTTCATTTTCATAATCTTCATAGAAAGGGTCAGTGATTCTTTGATAAATTTTTACACTTTGAGCCCAAGCAGTACGAGTTCCTCTTTCAAGATTATCATATGGTCTAAAATATAAATCTACCCCAGCAATACTCATATCTTGCAGACTGTCTAAACGGTTATTTGATTCAACTTTGTATAAAGGATTATTTCCTGATTTAATATAAACGTTAGGACCTCTTCCATCATCTCTGAAGTCGTTAATATTAATAGGCAAATACATAAATGGTTCTTCATCTTCATGGAATGGTGGTTTAATTCTTACATTCCATCCTCTTTTAATTAATTCATCTTTGATTTCTTCAGTTGGAATAACTAAACAGAATGAACGTTTTCCACCATTACCAAATTTATCCCCTCTAAAGTTTTTTAAAGCGACTCTACCATCTTCTACGCTTACTAATTCTCTTCCATTGTTTTCTTTAAATTCAATTCTCATTTTTCTTTCCTCTTCTTTCCTCTTCTTTCTTTTTCTAAAACAAAAATAGAGACCATGTTTGATCTCTATTTCTACTGAATTATTTAGTTGTTTCTTTAATTGTTTCTTCAATGATTTTATTGTATAAAGCTAATTCGTAGTTTTTAACTCCTTGATTATGTCCGATAGTAAACCCTACAAAGCTTATTGCAGCTCCTGCAAATATACCAGCTGCATAAACTATTCCAAGTTTATTTTCTTCATAAAAGTCGCTGACTCCTTCCTTGCAATTTACAATTTTTTCTTTTAAAGATTCTTTAATTTTTAACATACTTAATTCCTCCATTTCATAATACACTTTGTAAATTTTGCGCATTATTAACAGAAAGAATACTTTTTGGAATATATGGTTCTTCGGATATAAACCAGTCTAAATCACCATATTTTCTAATTTCCTTCGATGCTTTATCCACTAGAACATCATAATATGATGTATCAATACAAGCCTCTTTATGATTGACTTTAACCACTTCAGCTTCTAACCATCTATAGCCTTTTGTTCCAGTAACAGCATAATATTTGTTTTCATTAAAACGATATAATACTCCACCACCGCAACCTTCTCGAACTGGACAGAATAATCCAACATTTCCAACGAAAATATAATTATGCGCTTTATCCAATTCGTCAGATAATTGCTCTATTTCATTTTCTAAAACACTAATTTGTGGATTAGCGGGATTTTTGCGTTTTAATTTCGTAATTAATTTGCGTTTATCTCTTATTGAATTTTCAGCATTAAATATAAATTCCGTTTTATTTTCATTCATATCTAAATAGATTGTACCTTTGCCAACCGATTTAGTTTCACAAATATCACTGAATTCGATAGGTTCATGACTAAATAATGTCTTGAATACATATGGTACTGCAAATTGAGTACCAGTCGCAGTCCATGGGCTTTCAGCATGATCCTCATTTTCCCCAGGAATATAATCAAATAAAGCTTTACATCCTGCTGGGTCTTTGTATTTAGCAATATATACGGCATCATTAACTAAACACATTCTGTCATATACAGCTTCAAACTCAAATATGTAACCGTATAGCTTGCCATAATCCATCACGAATTTAACAATGTCGTTATCCGCATCTGGTATTTTGATAGAGTCGGTTTTAATATGAGCGACTGTATATCCACGTTTTTGAACTTCGTGTTTTAGATTAATCATAAATAAAGCTCCTCTTTTCGCGACAATATTATCAACATTTCTCGGATCTTTAAATTCATTGTTATATGTTGCTTTAGTTAATCCATAAATCGAATTTATGACAATCTTTAATGCTTGAGCCAAATCACCATTACTTATTTGACCATCAAGAATCATATCGATATATGGATTTAAAGCACCATCTAGCATTCCTCTTGCTGTATCATAGTCCTTATGTTTAATAGCAACTCGTGCATCTTTAATGTCTTGGAAACGTTTTGTATATAACTCTCCAAACAATAGCTCCGCGATTATACTCGAAGGATGCATCGAAGCAATATCTAATAGCGCTACATTACCATGCATTCCGGGTTCAGCATAAACATAGCCACCTTCTCCTACCAATTCATTTCGATAATATGATTTACCAAATGAAAATTCATATCCAGGAAATACCGGTTGATGATATTTATTAAATCTCGTATATTCATCAAAGCCATCTACAATATAATCTTCATTTGACACTTCTCCTAAGTCTCGATAGTTAAATTGATTCTGAGGTGATTTATTTTTGCCAAATATAATTCTTGTAGATAAAGTATTTGTGGTATCGTTAACAGAGATATTGTCAATACCATGCATCTTCTTAACGATATCTACTAAGATTTCTCTTGCACTAAAGTCTGCTTCTCTAGCATAGAATACCGCCTCAGTTGCTCTAACGTCATTGTCACAATATTCTGCAACAAGCTCCCATAAATTTTCAGCAACTGGCTTATCCCATGGTAATCCTAATTCTTGATGGTGGATGCCTAATTCGATTTCCCACTTTTTCAAAGATTGTTTTTTACTACAGAAATCATAAATATCAGTATAGGATAAATTGTATGCTTCTCCAAATCTTGCATTTCTTGCTAAATCTTTATCGTCTGATACTAATTTTTGTGACAGTTCGTATAATTTTCTATTATTCCATCCTAATAGTCGAGCATAGACAATATGATTGTCGTATTTTCTGCAGTTGAAACCTACCAATCTAAAATTGAGTAACTTTTCTACTTCTGCTGGCTTTGGATTGATCATCCTAATAACTTTTTTATCTTCTCCTGCAAGTTTCCAATTTAATACGAATAAATTACTAAATACTTCGCAGTCAAAGAATACAAGCGGTGCTTCATCATTATTAATAGAATCTGCTGGTTCATCTGATTTTAATTTCATCTTTGTTAACATATCTAGACAATATTCTCTTTGATGAGTGCTCCCTAAACAAAAAGAATATAATTCATCATACATGTCAGACACATCATAATGTAAGCCACTGGTGTAGGCATCTTCTAGAATTTTATAAATAAAATCAACACTAGGTTTTGTACCCGGATGATATTGTTTTTTAAAATTGTTTTTAATTAATTCTCTGATTTTTTCTTCACTTTTAACCGCCTTAATATCAATCATTGGTTTCTCCTTTTTGAAAGGTAACCCCGAACTAATGGTCGCTATCGCTAATGTGTTGCATAGAAGTAATTTCCTTCTCAGTGAGCTCTTACCATTGAATACTTTAACTTCTATATGATCACTATATTTCGTATCTAATTTAGACACGTCACCTTCGTAAATATAATGTAAGTGAAGTCCTTTACCACTTTTACTGGTTTCAACATATGTTGGCGGAAAATCTTGAGCAGCCTTTAGGTTTAATTCAAGTGACTTTTCTCCATTTTCATCTTGAATATCAAAATCTATTACAATATGATTTAATGGTACTCGTACATAATGTAACTTATTTGTATTGATATCGGTCAAAGTCGTCTTAACAAAATCCCAGCCATTTTGTGGCGTTTCATCTGCTGAAGCATATTGTGCTGGACATTCGCTACATTCTTTATCAAAAATAGATGATTGCTCTTTTAAATTTATCCATGATTCTTTACTAGTATTCGAATCAACAGTTTTAAAAGTTTCACCATCTATTTTTTCTGCTCTAAAATTGTAATAATATGATCTAACACGTGTACCATCAGCTAAGGTATGTCTTTCTTTAAACTCTCTAAAATAATTTTTTAATTCTTCTTGAAATATACGTTTTGATTTTTTATATTGTACATTTGCTTCTTCACAATAGTTTTTATACATATCCCATGCTCTTTGCAAGCTAACGCCATTTTCTTCCTCAAAAGTAAATCTAGAATCTTCAACGAAATTATAAAAATCGTTTGTCGCGCTAAGCATAGACAATGGAATATAACCATCATAGTATCCAGGGTTTTCATTGAATACTTGTAAACAATGATAAGCAATAGCACCTAATTCAAAATCAATCTGTTGCATAAGTTTGTTGTATTCATTAAACGAAAATTTTTCGCCTGTTGGTGAAACATCAATCAAACGTCTGATTAAACCTGATTTAGCATCAGTTATTTTTACAGGACTATTTGTGCCTAGAATCAAAAAACTTCTAAAACTTGCCGAATATGTTGACTTATATTTTTCATTAACCCTCATGGTTTCATGCGATACCAAACTATTTAATCGAGTATTATCCTCAATTTTTGATAAGTTACCATCATCTTGAATTGCAACTAATGGATTCGATTTAAAAGCCTCTAAAGCAAACGACGAGCCGTTTTGTCCTAATGCCTTAGCATCAAATGAATCGCAATACCCTTCAAAGAGCTTTTCTATGATTCTAAGTATTGTCGATTTACCTGTTCCACCAGAACCATATAAAACCATAAATTTTTGAATAAATTTTGATTCTCCTGATACGATAGCACCAATAGCCCATTCTATTTTTCGCTTTTCTTCAGGAGAATATAATTTACTTATAAGTGTGTCGAAAGCTTTGTAAGATCCTTCTTTTAAAGGATATTTTAATTTCTTGCTTGCATAGCTTTCTTTTGTTATTGTCATGTTAGAAAATACAAGATTGTCATCTAATAACTTATATTGATCCCACATTTGCTTTTGACAATATTTATGCCATTTATCAATCATACCACTGTCGGTATCCCATAAATGTAAAACTCTAATTGAGTCTGATATATTTGCTTCGTTCTCTTTTGCAAATTTATCTAGCTCTTTATCAATCAGTCTAACTGCATCATTTTCTTTTGTTGACCATAACTGAGTTTCTTCATCATATATTGCATAGAAATCGCCACCTCGAATCATTAAATCTGATGAGTCTTTTGCAATAAACTTAGGATAAATCTCAGTAATACCTTTTTTTGGAGAGCGAGTTGAAATCAATAAAAAGTCTAGCATATTTCAAACACCCCCTAATCATAGCTAAGATATTCATTAAAGAAAATCATAGCTTGATACCAATATTCTTCTTTTCTCATATCAACATTTTGTTTACGTACTGTAAATAAACCTCCATCACCATTTGAAAGATATTGTCTATTTAACATTCTTTCAATGGCGACATTGCAATAATCTTCATCAAAATGTTCATCATCCATCATATCTAGATGAAGACTACATATCATTTTATAGAACCATAGTGACGTCCTGTCACCATGTGAAGCATCTCGCATAATTGTTTCATCGCATCTTAAAACTAATCCAATCATCATTTCGAGTACACTACATTTGAAACCTCTCAAAGCTTGCATATCCATAATCGACATACGATGTTCGTCTATGAAACGTTCTCTTAAATTGAGACCATCTCCTACTCGGTTTGCATCATATTCGTTTGTGTAATAAAAATCTTTGCTAAATAAAAACTCACAGAGTTCTCTATATCTGCGAGATTTATCATTTGTGGCTATTTTAAATAGCCATTCGAAATATTCATCAATCATTAACGTACCTGATCAAAACTTCGGTCATCTTGCACAACTTCATAGTAAGCTTTGTACTTATCGTTCTTGAAGTAGATAGTGTCTCCGTTACTTTCTTCAAAATATTTAGCGAAATCTTCTCCTATTTTTTCTTCGATGTTTCCAACTTCAGCATCCATGTCATCAATTAAGACCCCATCAACTAGATATACCAAAGTGATTACATCATATTCTTCTTCTAAACCGAATTCATCAGATGGAATAGGATGAATATATGTTTCTACATCATTTTTTTGAGTTTTTTTTTTATTATAAACAGTTGCGTAATTAGTTGATTGTCCTTTGTATCCTTCATTATTAACGATTTCATCTAATTTTGAAATATTCTTTTTCTTTTCACTGTTCTCATTATCTTTTTCTTTGTCTTTTAAAAGTACTTTTTTCATCGATTCAATTTCTTCATCAGCAATTTTTTCATATTTAATCTTTGCAAAATGCCATGCGATTGTCACGCCTAATCCTGCTCCAACTAAAAATGAACAAAAAGCACTTAAGCCTCTATTCACTGTCTTCATCCTCCGTTCCTATGCTTAAAGCAGTAAATGCTAAGCCGCCAAATAGTAATGACACACTTAGCAAAATACCACCAGCAATATGTCTTTTTCTTTTTGAGTTTAATATGTTATCTAAAACCGATACAGTCATATCAATCCTATCCATGATGATTACCGCCTTTTAATACTACAACCCCTCCCCAGAAACATAGTCCGGAGAGTGTTGCTAAAGTATAGAATACTGTCATATAAATCATTCCTTTCTTAGATTAAATCTAAAATATATCCATCAGGATTAAAATGCATAACGATGCCAGCAGGATGTTCAGAAGCTTCATCTCTTGTTACCATTTCATAATATTTTCTGAATTCATCTAATCCAAAATCGACATAATTTTGTTTTGTTGGATCGTTAGGGTCATAGAACCATCCAATTAATTGACCTTGTTTAGTTTTTTCATGACCGATTAAATCGTATACTTCATTCAAGAATAAATAACCTCTTGTTTGTAATAATGTTGTTGCATAAGATTGTTGAGCTTCTAGATGGCACATATTATAGTAGTGGTCGTTTTCCCAACCTCTATCGCCTTCGTCAAAAATAATTTTATATTCATCGCTCGCATTTTCTTTTAGCAATGCATGATCAATAATATATGGTTTTTGAGTATCTTCATTTTCTTTGAAATTTTCATTTTTTCTAATAATACCTAACTCTAATCCCTTATCAACATCTTCACCAAATACTTCTTTAACGCCTTTTCTATATTGTTTATATGAAGTATCTAATACCGTATATGCTGCAACTAATGATGCATTTCTTTTCTTTAATAAATTATGAGAATATATGATGCTAATTAATGATGCTGTTCCAATTAAAACCGCTGGTCCATATAATTTAGCTAATTCAACACCTAAATTCTTATAAGTGATTGCTAAATCTTTTACTGAATCAGCTTTTGAATATTGTTCATCAGAAATGTTTTCATCTTCTAAAGCTTTATGAATATTATCAATATTAGTTTTTGCTTCTTCTAATACTTCGTTTACTTTTAAAGTTGCTTTACAAGCTAACACTGTACTTACAGTAATTCCGCAAATACCTCCAACGATTAATACAGTTGGAGCTTTTTTACTTGCTTTAATGGCTAATTTATTTAATTTATTTGTTAATATTGTTTTATTAATTTTCATTGTTGTTTTCCTCTCTTTCTAATCAATTGGTAACGGTCTTGGCAATTTAATCATATAACCGTCTCTAACTCTCACGACACGTGCGTTATCTAGATTTGTCCATCCATATCTTTCATCCGTGTATCGTGTTGGTTGATTTACAATTCCATAATATTCGCTAACAGTGACAAGATTGTATCCAGCGATTATGTTTAACAATTCTGATAACACGTCTTCGGCTGCAGTTCTGCTCTTGAAGATAATGTCGTCACAAGAATACACATATCCTGAGAAATTATTTTTTCTATCTGATGTAACAACAGTGTTTTCATTTGCATTATAATAATCGTCATATGTTTTATATCTATTAGAATATCTTTTTGAACTTGACCTAGTTTCGCCATAGAAAATCATATCGATCGCTGTTTTTCCACTTTCAGCTAATGCTTTTTTTATCGATGGAAAAATAACTTCCTTTAAAATATGATCTTTGACACTGATTAAATCTTCTTTGAAGAAAATGTCAGCAAGTTTACTTAACTCATTTTTCTTCTTAACTTCAACTTTACAATCAATAACTTTAATATTTTTCTTTTCCACTCTCTTTACCCCTTTCAAAGAAAAAAAGACAAATACCTTGTATAAGATATCTGTCTTTTAAATAGATTATTCATTTTCAGAATTGTTTTGGTCAACAATATTTCCATTTTCATCTACTGTAACCAATCTTAATCTTTTTCTAAAAGTTGGTTTCTTGATTTCTTTGTCGCCACATTTGTTTTTCAAATATTTGAAACCTCTATAAAGTCCAGCTCCAATTGCTACTCCAGCACTGATTGCTAAAGCAACTGTAGCCTTACTAATTTCAGTTCCTTCATCATTTGATTCAGCATCAACTGGTTCATGTAAATCATTTAGTCCTACTTCTTCGATGTCATATTCATCGATTGGTTCTTCAGTATTTTCTACTTCCATTTCTTGTTGTTCTAATTCATTTAATTCTTCCATATTAAAATCTCCTTTTCTATTTATTTCATAATACAATATGTTTTTTTCGCGCTTACCAACCTAAATCGTAATCGTATTGTGGTAATGAATTACGAGTAAATTCGACAGCCAAATACGGAACACCTTCTTTGGTTACATCTCCATAAATATCAACACTTATCCTTCTAAATGACGTGTTCCATCCCATTAATTCTCCTAGCTTATTAGGTTTCGCTCCTGCACATTCATAGAAATAATTAAGACTTGCACTATTCTCATGATAGATTCTAGAATTGACTTCATTAACGGCAGCCATGATTTTGTTTTTATTTGAGTAAAAACCTCTACCAGCAAATACGTCATAGCATAATACTAAATCGTTTTTATTTAAATCAATATCACAATTTTGTTTTTCTGTTTTTTCTATTTTTGACACTTTTTTTTCTACAGTACGTTTTGCAATCTCTTTTTCTTTTTCTTCGCCAATTAACTCAACTACAGAATCTTTGTATTCGTTAATACCTACTTGAGCCACTTGATATGCAGTAGCTAAAGCTGCAGTTCTTTTAGCATGCATTGAGTTTGCTCCTAAAATACATGCAGTTGATAAAACACCTGATACCATTGGTGGAATAAAGCATTTGTATGTTGTTTTAATTAGTTCCTTATGGTCAAGTTTGTCAGCATTTAATTCCTCTTTTTTTTCGTTGATTAGTTCATTAGCTTTAACCGTAGCTTTACCTGCTAACACCGCAGTTGCAACAAAACCACCAATGCCCACTGCGATTAACAGTTTTGGATTTGTTTTTGATACCGTTTTTTTTATTTTTGGTACATGTAATTTTTTCATAATAATCTCTCCTTCTTATTAAAATTAAAAGAGATAGAGATTTCCAAATTCGGGGGATGAATTCTTAATCTCTTGACAAAGTTAATTGTCTTTCTCTCTCATAATACAGCTTGAAAAATCGCGTAAAAATAAAAAGACCTATTAAATAGATCTCATTATTTTTCGTTAGCCTAATTTTTCTTTAACTTTTTGTTCAACAAGTTTTTCAAGTTCCATGTTGCCGGCCTTATCCTTTAGCAATTGTCCTAATCCTGCTAAAGCAAGTCCAGCAATACTTAAAATTTGATATCCATGTTTTTCAATTAGTTCTTTCATAACTATTCCTCCTCATGTTAGTCATTGTTTATATTGCGCTAAAACATCAAATTAGGTTCAAATGACATCTCAATAGCGTAAAAACATGAACCATCGTCCATAGTTACTTTACGATTATCGAAATCGATCCAAGTAAAGCCATCATCCATAGACCAATTTAGCATATCACCATCATCTGTAGGAGCTATTCCTAAAAAAGAGTTGAATTCGTTAACAGAAGCTTCGCCTCTTAAAGAAAAGTTCCTATTTAAATGATATTCTGCTTGTAATACTTGTTCCATTGTGCATTGAAAAAATCTATCTCCAAAATGGTCATAGAACGTTTTTATTTCACCATCGTCATCTGGTAATAAGACATCATTGCCTACTAAATTTTGAGCGTATACAAGTTGTTTGTCGGCATGTTCAATATAAATTTGATCCAATAGTTTTTTATGAGCATCTTCCCCATATGTTTGTTTAACTTTGCTCTTATATTCATTAAACGTTCCATTAATAAATTGATATGCACTAATTAAACTAGCTTGTTTTTTCCTGTCGAAATATTTCATCCCATGCACACAAGCTAATGTGGCTGAGCATAGCACAAAAGGTGTAATATAAACAGAAAAAGTATTTAAAACCACTTCTTTACGAGTAGGTTTTCTTTTTTTCTCAACTTCGATTTCATTATAAATTTCAACAGCCTTAATTGTAGCCTTTGTAGTCGAAACAACTGTAAGCACCATTCCTACTGATGCTCCAATAGTTAGTAACGTTGACGAGTTGTTTTTTAAGAATATTTTTGAATTGTCAAGTATATTCTCTAATAGTTGTTTATTTTTCATAGTCTTATCTCCTTTAAAAAAATAAAAGAGTCTACTGACTCTATAAAAGATCTACTAATGACACAGCGAGACCAGCTATCACGCATACTGCTACTCCTATTAAAATTCCTTCATAGAATTCATCGCTATGCTTGATAGGTTTCTCATTATTAGTAAATCTCCTATCCCAGTCAAATGACTCTTTGAAAATTAATTCTCTCATATTTATCACCTCATAATAGGGACGATTTATTTTGCGCTTTTAAATATACTTACGATCAAATACTGTTTCCCAAGGTTCTTTTTTTAATGGTTTCATTTTTAATGCCCACATTATTTGTCGTACTGTAACTGTAGGATAGAATCCATTTTCATTTTGTAATGCACCTACTTTATCGAAATAATTCTTAAAATTAGTATTTAAATATATTTCGTCTTGAAGTTCAGTATCTATATCGCTCCACCAAGTCGTCTTTGTGTCAGAGTCAAATCTTTGTTGAATAACGGCGATGCCTCTGTCTCCAATTTTGAACAAAGTGCATAAACTGTACAATGGATGATTACAAGCATATTTTATACCATACATTGTAGTCTTCCTTGATGTGGTAAAATAGTATCTCATTTAATTTCCTAAAAAAATAATAGATCGTGTATTACGATCTATTTTTAAATTTGAATAATTTTGGAAAATCTTTGATCATCGATTCAAGAATATTTGAGCGAATAACACCATCTTTTTCTATAATGAAACCATTGTTACAAACTGTCGCATAGATACATACAGGAATTGCAATCTCCGCAATTTTAATAACATGACCAATACAGCTATGAATATTTTTTTCAATCCTATCTTTTTTATCATTTTCACGCTTTCTATCCAAGTCTATAAGTTTTGAATAGTTGCTTAACGCTGCACTATATCTATCGCTACCAGCATCCCATATTTGCATTTCATTTAATAATTTAGCTTTAATCACTTCTTCTTGTTCGATTTGTTCATTTTTTTTCATAATTAATTCCTCCTCATATTAGTAATTGATATCATCGCGCGAGTGGACTTCCAATACCACATATTTTGAATGCGATATCTCTTTTGCACTTTTATTGAATTGCGCTCCGCCAATAGCCTCTTGATCTTGATCATTCATCATGATATACAAGTCTCCATCTTTATTCGGTTCACGAGCTATCAACATATACAAACAACCTAACGCAAAACCTATACAAATTGTAATAAAATAAACCATATAATCTCCCCTTTCTTTGTTAAAAAATAAAGAGAAGGATATAAGTCAAGCGTAAACTTATATTTAAGGCAATCTCAACTATCCTAATCAATTGCTCTCCTTCTCATAATACAACATGAAAATTTCGCGCAAAAATAAAAGAGCTTGTAATAAGCCCATTTATTCTAAAAATCAACTTCATCGATAATATACATGTTGTAATCATTCTCTACAAGAATTCTAATTTTATCCTTTTGATCGAAATTAATTCTTCTATATATAGCTTCTCTTAATTCAATAGCCTCATCCATTGTTACTTTGAATGAATATTTTCTTGCTTTAAAAGTTCCATAATTTCCACGTCTTACACGTTTCGTACTATTTATCTTCTCAAAGCATTTAAATAGTTTATTCATGTGTTCATCAGAATAAGATCCTATCGTATTAATATAAATTATATATGATTTTTCACCTCGATTCTTTCTAAAATCCTTTACTTGTTCAATATTTTTATCCATATCAATTATCCTCGCTTTCTTTTCATTAAACTAATTGTAAATATCGCGTTCTCGTGTTATCATATTTCTACTATCCAACAATACAGAAAGGAATACCAAACATGACAAAACAAGAAATACAAGAATTTATCGAAAGAATGCAAGAAGCTGGAGATGACTGGACCGAAGAACAAGTAACGAGAGAATATGGAGATACTTCTCTTGAAGAAGCAACAGCAACAAGACTTCATGAATTAGAAATGATGGCTGACATATTAGTTACAGCAACGTTAGCAGCAAATAAGTAAAAAGAAAAAGGGTTTGGTATCTTTACGATACTATTCCCTATTTTTCTTTTTTAAAGCTAATTTATCGATTTCCATTTTTACATCTCGAACGGCTTTGTATTTGTAATCATATATGTCTGCACGTTTTTCATCACCTTTTTCACTGGCTTCTTTTTTCAAATTATCGTACATGTTCATATGTAAATTAATAATAACCATCACACCGTTCATTAATCCTTCATAATCCATAATTGTCACCTCCGTTAAATAGATTGTAGAATATGCGTAAAAAAAGAAAGAGCCTGTTAGCTCTTCTTAAACTATATCATCGAAACTAACGATGCGAGTGAAAGTTGTATAATTTTATCTGTAAGAATATCTGTAACAGCCATTAACAAGCTTTCTGCTTTTGATTTATCTTCAATACATTCCCATATAAACTCGTCAATAGTTGCTACTAAAGATGCTCCTGCACAATACAAATCCTTTTCAGCTTCCGTTCTCATACCGTTCGCAAGTTCCATAGCATTCTTTGCTAAATCTCTTCCTTCTTTTATTTTCATTAACATTTCTTCATGTGTAAATTCCATATTTACATCCTCCTTTATTTTTTATGATAATGTCTTTCATTAAAGTGAATGTATATTTCGCGTCCTTCTTCCCAATACCATATTATCAAGAAATATGTGATAGAAAACTATCAATATCAAAATACTTCAATTCATCGTTTAACGTTTGATATGCATTTCTTGTATGATATTCTTCTTCAACCCATTTAACACCTTTTTTCTTTACTAATAAATCTATAGCTAAATCCTTTGATATAGGTGTTAAAGCATCTAATATCATGTTTATGTCCTCTATTACCGATTCAACATTATTAATTTTGTTAATAATATCATCACGTTCAGAAATCAATTTATTCCACAAAGCATAATTATTCTTATACTCATATTTAGACTTATATCTTTTATTTAAACTTGGCGACGGTATCTTCTTTAGATCCTGATCAATTTTAAATAATTCTTCACTTAAAATATTCTGTTCTTTATGTAAAAAGCGTAGTTCTTTTATACGATATTTTAAATATTCAATCTTATCGTGCTCATATTTAGAATATCTGCTCATTAGAATCACCTTTTAAAAGTTTTAACCAATTTAAAAACGGTATTCTGTATATGATATAAGTCTTGCGTGTTTTATTTTGAATAATAAATGCTTGAGGAATTGCTCCATTTTGAACTTGTTGCCTGATAAACAACTCAGACATGTTAGATAGTTTAGATGCTTCTTTAACTGATATAGTAAGCATTCAACTTCCTCCTAAAACAAAATTCATTAGCTAATGTAATTTAATTATATATGTGAAAATATGATAAAAAACTATCAATTGTGTGATGTTATACTTATAATGGAATTGGAGGTGGATTTATGAAGAACCCTAACGGGTTTGGTAGTGTAACAAAATTAAGTGGTAGAAGAAGAAAACCTTGGGTTGCTAAGGTTACAGTTGGATTCGATAAAGAGAGTGGTAAACAGATTCAAAAGAGTATTGGAACATTTGAAACTCGTGCGGATGCGATGAAACAATTATCTTTATATCAAGTTTCTAAAAAGAGTAAGAATTTAGCTTTAGAAATGGACTATGTAAATGCTAGAGAAATTCAAAAGAAAGCTAAAATATCTCATACGTTTGAAGAGTGTGTTCGAGGAGCTATTGAAAGAGAAAAAGATGGGAAATCTATGTCTTGGATGGGTTGCAGAAATGCATCACTGGATTTTTTAAGTGATTTGATGAAAATGAACATAGATGAAATTGAGATAGATGATATACAAAGAATTTTCGATTCAGGTTCACAGTACTCTTTGTCTCATCTAAATCATTGTAAAGTTACTTGCAATATAGCATTCCGATATGCAATCATGAAAAAATGGATACGTCCTGAAGACGATTTCATGAAATATATTAAAATAAAGAGTAAAGCTTCAAGAAAGACAATACATAAACCTTTTACTATGGAAGAAATCAAAACAGTTAGAACTGACAATTCTATGGAATCAAAAATAGTTATGGTTTATTTACTTACAGGTTGCAGAGCTAGTGAATTATTAGATGTTTCCGAAATACACGATGAATATATAGTTTGTGGATTAAAGACTGAAAGTGGAAAAAGTAGAAAAATACCCATCCATCCAATCATTAAACCCTATTATAAGATAGCGTTAAAAAGACTATCTGGTCAAACATATAAAAAATTATCTGGCATGTTTAAGAAAATGATGAATAAATACGGTATGGATCATACAATACATGACACACGTTATACATTTGCTACACTTGGGAAAGAATATAACATGAAGCCTTCCGCTGTAAAGAAAATTATGGGACATAAATTACAAGACTTAACCGATGATGTATACACTCATGAATCAATAGAATATTTAAAAAATGAAATAGAAAAAATAGTCATTAATTAGAATGACTATCTCTATTGTTACTTATTTGTTACTTACCAACTTATTTTAACTTATTTTTAACTTTGTAAATCCTTATAAATCAATGCTTTTTGACTTAAAAACTTATTTAAAGGATAAAAACTACCAAAATATTACTCTAGTAGGTGTTGTTTCTAATATTTGTGTTTTATCTAATGCTGTAATTGTTAAAAGCGCTCTACCTGAAACACCTATCTTTATTGATGTAAAAGGTATTTCTAGTAATGATTTAACAATGCAGGCAAAAGCAATTTCAATTTTAGAAAATTTGCAATTCAATATTATTAATAAATAAAATACAATTAATAATTTTTTATTAAAATAAGTTATAAATTATTATTGACACTTCATCTAATGAGGCGTAGAATTTGCCTAAAGATATATATAGGAAAGGAAGTATTAAAAATGTCAAAAAAAGATATTGATTGGTCAAATATCGGTTTTGGATATATGCCAACAGAAGCAAGATTCGTATCAAATTATAAAGATGGAGCTTGGGATGAAGGCGTGCTTACTGCTGATGACAAAGTTGTTATTAGCGAATGTGCAGGTGTTTTACAATATGCACAAACATGTTTTGAAGGGTTAAAAGCTTATAGAACAAAAGATGGGAAAGTTGTTTGCTTTAGACCTGATTTAAATGCAAGTCGTATGGCTGACTCTTGCAAACGATTAGAAATGCCTGTTTACCCTGAAGATAAATGGGTAGAAGCCATTGAAAAAGTTGTTAAAGCTAATATTGATTATGTACCACCTTATGGTTCAGGAGCTACTTTATATATTCGTCCATATATGTTCGGTAGTAACCCTGTTATTGGTGTTAAACCAGCTAACGAATATCAATTTAGAGTATTCGTAACTCCTGTAGGGCCTTACTTCAAAGGAGGAGTTAAACCTATTACAATTCGTGTATCAGACTTCGATCGTGCTGCACCTCACGGTACAGGACATATCAAAGCTGGTTTAAACTACGCAATGAGTTTACATGCAATCGTTGATGCACATAATCAAGGATTTGATGAAAACATGTACTTAGATGCAGCTACTAGAACTAAAGTAGAAGAAACTGGCGGAGCAAACTTTATTTTCGTAACAAAAGATAATAAAATCGTTACTCCAAAATCAAACAGTATCTTACCTTCTATCACTCGCCGTTCTTTAATGTATGTTGCTAAAGAATACTTAGGATTAGAAGTTGAAGAAAGAGAAGTTTATTTTGATGAAGTAAAAGATTTCGTTGAATGTGGTCTTTGCGGTACTGCTGCTGTTATCTCACCGGTAGGCAAAATCAATGATCATGGTAAAGAAATTTGTTTCCCAAGTGGAATGGATGAAATCGGACCTGTTCTTAAAAAACTTTATGAAACTTTAACAGGTATTCAAATGGGTACAATTGAAGCACCTGAAGGTTGGATCAAAGTTATCGAAGAATAATAAAATATATAAGAGTTGTCATCTTGGCAACTCTTTTCTTTTATAAAAAAAGCATTGATTTAACAATGCTTTAACGATTTTCCATTTTAATATATTCTTTCTTTTCCCCAACATATTTACCTGCTGGACGAATAATTCTTCCTGAATAAAGTTTATTTTCAATATTATGTGCAACCCATCCAACAGAACGTCCAATAACAAACATCAAGGTATAAAGATCTTTAGGAATTCCTAGCATATCATAAACGAGCCCGCTATAGAAATCAATATTAGCACATACATGAATACCTTTTCTCTTTTCAATTTCAGCAACCGCAATTTCTTCAAAACGATGATATAAGTCATATTCTTTTAATCTATCTTTTTCAATAGCTAGCTGCTTACATTGTTTAGAAAGAATTTGACAACGAGGATCACTCAATGTATAAACAGCATGCCCTATACCATAAATCAAACCAGATTGATCATTAAATTTTTTATCTAAAATATCATTTACAATTTGTCTAATCTGTTCATCACTTGCATTTAAACCAACAGTATCAATAACAAGTTCCATTTGTTTAGCTACCGCTAGATTAGCCCCACCATGTTTAGGACCCTTCAAAGAACCAATCGCTCCTGCAAAACATGAATAGATATCAGTTCCCGTAGATGACATTACCACATTTGTAAATGTAGAGTTGTTCCCTCCCCCATGATCAGCATGTAATACTAAACACATATCTAGAACACTGGCTTCTGTTTTAGTAAATGAACGATTTATTCTTAACATTTGTAAAATATTTTCAGCAATCGAGTAATCAGTATTTACAGGATGAATAAATAAACTATCACTATCAAAATAATGTACTTTACAACGATAAGCATAACAAACAATTTCTGGAATCTTAGCGATTAAATCTAACCCCTTATTTAATGTTGCTTCTGGTGAAATATCATCAGGTGTTTCATCATACGTGTAAAGCATTAAAACTTCTTGTTGAAGTTTATTCATCATATTTTGCATTGGAAATCCTAGTATACGTGCTTGTAAATAATTCAAAGGTAAATCATATCTTGAAGCTAATTCTTTTTTAAACGCATCTAATTCATCTTTATTAGGTAAATATCCAAAAAGAATTAAAAAACAAGCTTCTTCAAAAAGAAAACGATTTTTTGGATCATGTCCCTTTATAAAATCAGAAACTTTAACACCCCTATAATAAAGTTCCCCTTCTGTATCAATCTTTTTACCATTTTCTTTTTTATATCCCACAACATCTGATATTCTTGTAAGTCCAACAAGAACACCTGTTCCATCTTCATTTCTTAAACCATTTTTTACGTTGTATTTAGAATATAAAGAATTGTCAATTTTATTTAATGATGTACTTCTTTGAAATACATAATCAATAAATTCACTCATATTTAAGCCCCCTTATCATAGTGTTAGAAATATCATATCACAAATTTGTATAATTGTATACAATTATTTACTTGTCTTATTTTGTTAAAGATTGTCAAATGACAAAAAGTATTCTAAAATAGAATACAAGGTGATAGTTATGAAAATATTTGATAGAGAATTCTCAGGTCTATCTCAAGAAGACGTTTTAAAAAGGCAACAACTTGGGAAAACTCATTTTGTGGAAAGTAAAACAACAAAAACATATAAAGAAATTATTTTTAATAATATTTTTACATTTTTCAATTTAATTAATATTCTACTATTTGCATGTCTTGTTTTTGTTGGATCTTATCGTAATACCCTTTTTATCTCTGTTATCTTTTTTAATACTTTAACAGGAAGTTATCAAGAAATAAAAGCAAAAAGGACATTAGATCAGTTAAGTATTTTAACAAAACAACAAATTGATGTTTTAAGAGATAATCAATTATCTAAAATCAATGTTGATGAAATTGTTCAAGATGATCTCATCATTTTAAATACAGGAATGCAAATACCTGTTGATTGTGAACTTTTAGAAGGTCATATAGAAGCAAATGAATCACTTCTTACAGGTGAAAGCGATGCTATTTTAAAAGTCAATGGTGATTCACTTCTTTCAGGAAGTTTTGTTACATCAGGACGTGCAATTTGTAAAGTAATTCATGTAGGAAAAGAAAGTTATATTCATAAGCTTACCGCTCAAGCAAAAGAATTTGAAAGCAAAAAATCAGAGCTATCAAAATCGATTGACCAAATTTTAAAAATTATCTCAATTATTATCATTCCTTTATCAATTTTACTCTTTTTTAAAGAATATTTTATTGGTCATTATCCATTTAGTGATGCAGTTGTTTCAGTTGTAGCTGCTGTTTTAGGAATGATTCCATCTGGACTTGTATTACTTACAACAATCGCCCTATCTTTAAGTGTTCTAAGACTTGCTAAAAAAAATACTCTTGTCCAAAATCTATTTTGCATTGAAACTCTTGCTCGTGTGGATACTATTTGTTTAGATAAAACAGGAACGCTTACTGAAGGTAAGCTTAAAGTTGATGATGTTATTTGTTTTGATGATCATTTTAATATTGATCAAATTATCAAAAATATGAATTATTGTTTAGAAGATGGCAATATGACATCTATAGCACTTCATCAATACTTCTCTAAAGAAAAAAATTATCAGCCTTTCTTTGTTATTCCTTTTTCATCGCAAAGAAAATATAGTGCTGTTTCTTTTAATGAATTTGGAACCGTTTATTTAGGAGCAAGTCAATTTATTTTTGAAAATCTAGATTCTAAGATTGAAAAGAAAATTAAAACTTATACCTCTCAAGGTTTTCGTGTTTTGTGTATTGGATATACTCCAATAACTATTAATGATAATACTTTAATAAAAGATTTAAAATGTATTGGAATTTTAATTTTATCTGATGTTATTCGTCAAGACGCTAAAACAACATTAGATTATTTTAAAAGACAAGATGTTGATATTAAAATTATTTCTGGAGATGATCCTGTTACTGTTTCAGCAATTGCTAGACGTTGTCATCTTTTAAATTATGAACATTACATAGATGTTTCTTCTTTATCGGATGAACAAATAAAAGAGGCCATTGAAAAATATACTATTTTTGGACGTGTTTCTCCAAAACAAAAACAATTGATGGTCAATACTCTTCAAGAAAATAACCATACGGTTGCAATGACAGGTGATGGTGTTAATGATGTATTAGCTTTAAAAGCAGCAGATTGTTCAATTGCTATGGCCTCAGGAAGTGATGCAGCTAAAAGCGCTTCACATATTGTTTTATTAAAAAATAACTTTAATGCCATGCCACATATCGTTAATGAAGGAAGACGTGTCATTAATAATATTACTGCTTCTGCATCAATGTATTTAATTAAAACAATCTTTTCAGTTGTTTTATCAATTGGAATGATCTTATTTGGACATGGTTATCCATTTAAACCTATCCAACTAACTGTCATTTCTGCTTGTTGTGTAGGCATCCCGACTTTCTTTTTGACCTATGAACCAAATTTCAAAAGAGTGTCTGGTGATTTTTTAAAAACAGTCTTTAAAAACGCCTTCCCTTTTGCCTTTATGATTGCTATTTGCTCAACAATTATCGTTAATGGTGGTCGTGTCTTAGGTTTAGAAAAAGAAATGCTTTCAACAATTTGTGTTTTACTTACAAGTTGGTGTTATTATAATGGTTTAAGACATATTTATTCACCCTTAAGTCATTATCGTATTTTTGTAATCTATATAATGCAAATTGTTTTATATATTTCTTTAATTGTTGGTCATCAATTTTTAGGATTAGGAAATATTGATTATATTGGTGCCATTACTTTAATGTTTTTAGTTACTTTTTCAAAAATCATTTATTTATTGAATTTTGAATTATTTGATTATACTTATTTATTCTTGCAAAGAAAACGAAATAAACACAAATAAAAAGGACGTTTGTCCTTTTTATTTACATACATTTTTCTTCAATATAACTTTGACATGTTTTTTCAACAAATAACATATCTTCTTTTAAATCTCCTGTAAAATGTAAACGTTCCATATTCCTATGTATATAATCATTTTCTCTGATAAACAAATAACTTGATTTAAAATTTAAGTCAAATACGAAAGCCATATAAGAAACCCACATATCTACTTCATTGTGCCTATTTTCTTTTAAAATCAAAGTATGATTTTCAATATCTTTCAAAATATTTTGAGAAACTCTTTGACTATAAAAGTCAGCATCTGAAATACTAAACAAAGTTTGTATTGATTCTATATTTTTTACTCGAAAATTATCTAATTTATCACTATCCCTAATAAGTAGAACTTGTTTTAATAAAGAGGGTTCTAAATTATTTGGTATTTTGTATAAAGAATGATAAGCAATCGCCTTTTCGATAATTTCATCATATTGATCATCATCAATAAAATTTCTAATCATCCCCTCTTTAAATAAAACCTGCACCCCTAATTTAGCATGATCAATATTTCGATCATCAAAGCTATTAAAACGTTTTATTTGTTCAAAACGTCCTATATCATGCAATAAAGCAATTAAATAGGCTAAGTCTCTTTCAACACCTGTAATATTTTCATGGTGGCATAAATATTCAGTTGTATGTACGACTTCCAATGTATGAACAAGTTTTAAATGAATTTTATCATTCGTTAAATCAAATTGATGCACATAATTCATAAAACTCTCTTTTGCTTTTAAAATATCAAACACCTTGACCTTACTCCTTTCTTTATTTTATACTATACCATAAAGTGAGGTAAAAATATGAATGACTTATTATTAAAACAATACATTGGTTTAATTGAATGTAACAATGAAGAAATTTCAATTCTAGCCAATACATCTGCTTTTATTATGCAAAATTTTCAAGATATCTCTTGGGCTGGATTTTATTTATTTAAAAACAATGAACTTATTTTAGGACCATTCCAAGGTAAAATTGCTTGTACTAACATTCCTCTAGATAAAGGAGTTTGTGGTAAAGCAGCATCTACTCGAAAAACTGTTATTGTAGAAGATGTTCATCAATTTGCAGGACATATTGCCTGCGATAGTGAAAGCAACAGTGAAATTGTAATTCCACTTATAAAAGGAAATCAATTATATGGTGTATTAGATTTAGATTCTACATCATTTAGTAGATTTTCTAAAGAAGATCAAATTATTTTTGAAGAAATTTCAAAAATTTTAGTTCAACATTTATAATTATTTACATATCTTTGATATGAGGGGAAACCATGAAAAGACATCTTTTATTATGTTGTTTAATAGGAATAATGAGTATACTGGGTTACTTTTATTTTCAAAGAAAGATTATATTTATTGATCATCCAACAATTGAAATCAATAGTCCATTTTATTATAAAAAATATATTAAAAAAGTTAAAAATGGTTCTATTAATGACATCACTTATAATGGAAATGATTTAAACAATCAAACTTTAGGACATTATACAGTGACTTATTTTTTTAAAGGAAAAACATATCATTTGAAAATAGAAGTGATTGATACAAAAAAACCAACTATTAAAGAATCTGAATCTTTAAAAATTGAAAAAGGGAAATCTTACGATTTAAAAAAAGGAATTATTATTAAGGATAATTCTAATCAATACAATTTAACAATTGATACCAATGATTTTAATCCCAATCAAATTGGAAACTATACAATTTATTATAAAGCAAATGATCTTTCCAATAACCAAGCGACTTTCAAAAGAAAAGTAACTGTCGTTAAAAAAATAGAAATTGGCACACATATAGAATCTAATAAAAAAATAGTGTATCTTACGTTTGATGATGGTCCCAGTCAAAATACTGATCGCATTTTAAAAATATTAAAAAAATACAACGCTAAAGCAACTTTTTTTGTTACAGGATGTCATCAAGAATATAATCAATATATTATTGAAGCTTATAAACAAGGACATACTATTGGTTTGCATAGTTATTTGCATGAATATCAAGATATTTATTCCTCTAAGGATGCTTATTTCAAGGACCTTAAAAAAATAAAACAAATGGTTAAACAACTTATTGGTATTCAAGTCCACTATATTCGTTTTCCAGGAGGAAGTTCTAATCGTATTTCTAAAAACTATTGTCATGGTATCATGTCTCAATTAACACGTGAAGTCATTAAACAAGGTTATCAATATTATGACTGGAATGGTGATACAACAGATGCAAGTGGCAATCATATCCCAACTGCAACAATCATTAAACAAGCTACAAGTGAAACACATCAAAATATTGTCCTTTTAGCACATGATACAGATGCTAAAGATACAACTGTAGCTGCTCTTCCTTCTATCATCCAATATTATAAAGAAAAAGGTTATCAATTTTTAGGCATTGATGATGAAAGTTACTATGTACATCATGATATACAAAATTAGCAGTCATTTGACTGCTAATTCTTTTTTAAATCCTCTAATAAATAATTTTTCATTTGTTTATTTTTTCTTTGAAATTCTTCAATTTCATGAAGATGTGTTTCTTTAACCAATAATTCGAATTCTCTTGCAGAAATACGCATAGCCCCTCTAGAAGAAACAATAATTTGTTCTAAAGCATCTGAAGTAGCTACATAAACACGATATTTTTGTGATAAATCATGTGTTACTTTCTCTATGTAGTTATCTGCAGTTTGCGCTTCTTTTGTATAAACAACATAAATATTATCATTTTTTTCAATTGAGCCAATATTCTTTTTAATTTTATAAGCATCAAAAACAACAATCAGCAAACATTTTCGATAACCTTGATAATTATTCAAAATATCTATTAAACGATGTCTAGCATGGTCTAAATTTGTTTTAGCAAGTTCATTTAATTCATCCCACGAAAAAATAATATTATATCCATCTACTAATAAACATTCTGGTAAAATTGTCTTTTTTTCTTCAACCTGTTTTTCTATTTTACGATTCATTTCTTTAGAAAGTCGTCTTTTAATTGGTCCATATGTTCTAATAAATATTTCCTCTAACTCTTTATCATCGACTTTATAATTTTTTGTAACTGGACGTGGTTTATTTTTTTGATATACATAAGGTAAATGCATATAATTTTCTACTTCATCATAAGGGACATAAAATCCTGCACCCTGTTTACAAAAGATAGAACCTGTAGGAAATAAAGCATCTTCTTCACTATTATAGCCAATTTCTTGAATAATTTTTTCTTGATCATGACACTCAAAGTAACCAGCCATTTGATAGAACAGCTTCCCATTACCTTTTGTAAGCGAAAGAAAATCCTTTTGATAAGTCATTAAATAACGAACAGGTGCTTTTCCTTTAATGATTGTTAAATCCTGTTCATAACTTATTTGATAATCGCTATGAAATGTATCTAAATCATAAATAATCTTACTTGAAATATGATTTTCTACAATCATCTCAAATTCATAATAAGGTTCTAATAAAAGAGATTTTGCCTTTTTTAAGCCTTGTCGAATTGCTCGATAGGTTGCTTCTCTAAAATCTCCGCCTTCAGTATGTTTTAAATGGGATTTTCCTGTAACAAGAGTCAATTTCATATCTGTAATAGGCGATCCTGTAAGAACACCAAGATGTTGAATTTCTTGCATATGTGTTAAAACAAGATTTTGAAAATTAAGCGGTAAAGTATTTCTTTGACATTGATTTTCAAACACAAGTCCTTTGCCCCTTTCTAAAGGTTCTAATAAGATATGCACTTCAGCATAGTGACGTAAGGGTTCAAAATGACCTACTCCTTCAACTTTATCCAAAATCGTTTCTAAATAAGTAATTCTTCCTTCATCATAATGAATTAAAAATCCATAACGTTCCAAAATAAGATTTTGTAAAGTATCTAATTGAATTTCTCCCATAATTTTAACTGAAAGAATTCCTAATTGTTGATTATATTCAAATTGTAAACTTGGATCTTCTTTACCAATACTTAGTATTTGTTCAATAGCTTTACTTTTTTCAATATCATCAGGAAGTAAAATTTGATAAGACATAAAAGGCTTTAAAATATTTTGTTGTGTCTGTTTTTGGTTTCCAAATGTAAAACCAATAGGTAACTCATCTAACCCCAAACAAGCCACTATATCACCTGTTGAAGCACTCTGAACACTTTGATAGCCTTGTCCCGTATAAATTCTTAATTCATCTACTTTACTTTCACTAATAACATCTTTAACATGCAAAGTTCCACCTGTTACTTTTAAATGCGTTAAATGTTTTTGTTTATGAAATGTCTTTTTAAAAACAATCCCACTTAAAATATCTAAAGCTTCTTTTTGACAAGTATATAAATCTAAAGCTTCCATAAATTCTTCTACACCTTCATCTTTTAACGCTGAGCCAAAGAATACAGGAAACATTTGTCTTAAAGAAATAACTTTTTGAATATCTTCTTGTTTCATTTGTTGATTAAGATACTTTTCTAATAATTCATCATTTAATAAAGAAATGTTTTCATAAAAGTTTTCATCAATTGCAAAACAATTTTCATTTAATTCTTTTTGAATATTTTGTAATAATTGCTCTTTGGTTGAGTACGTACTATCCATCTTATTAACAAAAATAAAAGTAGGAATTTGATAAGTTTGCAATAATTTCCAAATTGTTTTTGTGTGCGCTTGTATACCATCTTTAGCCGAAATAACAAGAATAGCATAATCTAACACTTGTAACGTTCTTTCCATTTCACAACTAAAATCATTATGCCCAGGTGTATCTAAAAAAGTCATTTGACTTTCTCGATACATAAATGAGATCTCTTTTGAAAAAATAGTAATACCTCTTTTTCTTTCTTGTATATCATAATCTAAAAAAGAATCTTCTTTATCAACTCTTCCCATTTTTTTAATAACACCTGCATGAAAAAGCATTGCTTCAGATAATGTTGTTTTTCCAGCATCAACATGTGCTAAAATCGCAAAAGTTACTTTTTTCATGAATTTCACCTTCTTTCTACTTTATATGTAGTAAGTCTCTTACAACAACACTTGCAATGATCAAACCTGCACAACTTGGTACAAAAGAAATACTACCAGGTGTTTTTTTATGTGTCTCAGGATCTACAGGTGCATCTGTTTCAATGGGCTTTTCTGTAGAATAAACAACTTTTAAAGCAGGTATTTTTCTTTTCTTAAGTTCCCTTCTCATAACTCTAGCAAGTGGACAAATAGATGTTTTATAAATATCAGTTACCTCCAACTTTGTTGGATCTAACTTATTACCTGTCCCCATTGATGAAATAATTTTAATCTTTTTTTCTTGTGCTATTTCTACCAATTTAATTTTAGCTGTTACTGTATCAACAGCATCTACAATATAATCAAACTCATCAAAGGGAAAATGATCAACTGTTTCAGGTAAAAAGAAATCATCATATGTTAAAACATGACAATGTGGATTAATAGATAAAATACGTTCTTTCATAACTTCTACTTTTTTTTGATCTATTGTTTGATGTGTCGCAATAATTTGACGGTTAAGATTCGAAATAGAAACCGTATCATGATCAATGATATGAAGTGTCCCTACACCAGCTCGAGCCAGTGCTTCAACGACAAAACCACCCACACCACCAACACCAAAAATAGCAACGGTGCTGTTTTGTAAGGCCTCTATTCCTTCTTTTTTTATTAATAGTTCTGTTCTTGAAAATTCTTCCATAATAATCACCTGTAAAAGTATACCATAAAATAAAAAAGGCTTCCGCCTTTTTTATAAACCTTTTTCAGTTAATTCACGTGCAACATCATCTTTGATGGTAACACCTGCTGCTTTTAACTCGGCAATCTTATCTGCAAATTGTGGTAAGTATTTTTCATGAGCAATCAATAATTCATTTAAAACATTGACCATTTTTTGTCCTGATACTGTTTGTGGATTTAAAATGAATGCTTGCATTAATAATCCATAATCACCAGTTACAGCTGCCTCTTCAACACATAATTCCATGTTTTTCATGCATTGTAACCATCCTCTTTGAGCTGGTTGTAATGGTCCAAAGGCAATAGCTCTTGCTCCTGTTGAACCAATATATGCTGAAACTTCTACTGCACAGTCAGCTGGTAAATCTGGTACAGATCCATTATTTTTAGTTGTTACAACGATATGTGATAATTTATTTCCATAAATAGAAGCAATTGTTTCACAAGCCGCATCTGAATAATGTGCTCCTCCACGTTTTGCTAATTGTTCTGGTTTATGATCTAAATCTGGATTTTTATATAATTCAAATAATTCATGTTCTGTTTGTTGTACTTGTTGTCCACGAGTTCCTACCTTAGGATCATTATATTCTTCTAAACCATGAGCCAACATTTCTTCTTCACGATAATAATATCTATGATATCCACATGGAATCATATTCATTTGAAGTAATTGTTCTTTAAAGAATGGAATATCATGAATGTTTGCAGGAATTCCCATATCTTTTCCTTCATACATTGCTTCAATGATATCTTTAGTCACTTCTTTACCATTTTCATCATAAACTTTATGCCAATGGAAATGGTTTAATCCAGCAAATTTATAAGTTAATTGATCTAATGTTTTACCAATTGTTTTTGGTTCATCAAGCATTGCTCCAACAGGAACATTACATAAACCAATGACTTTATCCCATTTACCAAATCTCATAACCGCTTCAGTTACCATTCCTGATGGATTTGTAAAGTTAACAAGCCAAGCATCTGGGCATAATTCTTTCATATCTTCAACGATTGATAAAATAACTGGAATTGTTCTTAAAGCTTTAAACATACCTCCAGCACCATTTGTTTCTTGACCTAACATACCATAGCTAAATGGAATTCTTTCGTCTTTAATACGAGCATTTAATAAACCAACTCTAAATTGAGTTGTAACGAAATCTGCATCTTTTAATGCTTCTCGACGGTCTAATGTTAGATGAACTTTAACATCATAAGGAGAAGCATCCCACATACGTTGTGCCATTTTACCAACGATTTCTAATTTTTCTTTCCCATCTTCAATATCGACAAGCCAAATTTCCTTGATTGGAAGTTCATCATATCTTTTAATAAATCCTTCCATTAGCTCTGGTGTATAACTACTTCCTCCACCAATTGTTACAATTTTTACAGGTTTTTTACTCATTTTTATATCCTCCATTTTTGACACATTCATTATAGCATAGAGGTATAGACAAGTACGTTTCTTTCATAAAATGAAAAAAATAGAAGCTTTTCACTTCTATTTTAATTCATCTAATACTTTATAAATTTCTTCAGCAACTTCATCCATTGATTGATTTCCATCAACGTTAGTAAGTTCACCTAACATTGTGTAGTAATCAATTAAAGGTTTTGTTTGTTTATTGTAAGTATCAATACGTACTTGAACTGCTTCTTCACTTTCGTCAGAACGTTGTGTTAATTCTCCACCACATACGTCACAAACACCTTCTTTTTTTGGTGGGTTATAAACGATATGATATGATTTTCCACAATCAGCACAAGTTCTTCTTCCTGATAAACGTTTAACTAAAACATCTTCAGGAATATCTAAGTTGATTACAGCATCAATTTTAAAATTGAACATTGAACAAATATCAGCTAATTTTCTAGCTTGAATGATTGTTCTTGGGAAACCATCTAAGATGAAACCATTTTTAAATTCTTCAGTGTTAATATTTTCTTCTAAATATTCTTGAATCATTTGAATTGTAAAATCATCTGGTACTAAATAACCAAAAGAAATAAAATATTTAGCAATAACACCAAATTTTGTTTCTTCTTTAATTGCTTTTCTAAATAAATCTCCTGTAGAAATTTGTTTTAAACCATATTTTTCCACCAATTTAGCAGCTTGAGTTCCTTTACCAGCACCTGGTGGACCCATTAAAATTATATTCATTACTATCTCTCCTTTAAGCAATGCCTATTATATGCTTTTTTTTCATTAAATGGAACTAATTTATGAAAAAAAGAATACTTTTTTAACGATTCTATAATTCTTTTTTAAAGAAAGGGTTTTCATTTATTTTTTCCATCTAAAATAAAACTCTACACCATCTTCTAAATTATGAACTCCATACCTCATTTCATGAAGTTCTAAAATATTTCTAACGATTGCAAGACCCAAGCCTGTACCTTTTTGATCATCACTTACAAAAGATTCCCAAATAGTATCCATACGTTTTTCATCAATTTGTTTTCCCTTATTTTCAATAGAAAACTCATTTTCTTTGATTTTAATTTTAATCGTACTATTAATAAATGCATGTTTGATTGCATTTGATAAATAATTTTGAATAACCATTTCTATTCGTTTTCTATCACTTACAATTAAAACATCTTCTCCTTGTATTTCTATCTTTAATTTTTTATCCATTAATAATTGTTCATAATCATCAACAATATCTTCAGTTAGCTCTCTTAAATCAATTTCTTTTTTATCTAAAGTAACCGCCTTTGCTTCAAGTTTTGATAAATCTAACATTTGTAATACTAAATCATTAATAACACTAATTTCTTTATTGATCACCTCTATGTACTTAGCTTTTTTATCTTCATCATCTACATTTTCTAATAAATCAATATTTCCATTAATAATAGCAAGAGGTGTTTTAATCTCGTGAGTAAATTGAGCAATAAATTCTTTCCTTAATTGTTCCATTTTTTTCACTTGATCTATTTCTAGATTCAAAGCGTCTATATTTCTTTTCAAGTTAGAAGACATTGTATTAATATGACTTGAAAGACTTGATAACTCATCATGTCCTTTTGTGTCTAATACACCTTTAAAATTATTATTTGTGATTTCCATTGCAACACGATCAATTTCTTTAATACGTCTTGTTGTCATATAAGAAATCAAATATGAAAATAAAACAATAAATAAGAAACCACCTAAAAGTAATGGAAAGTTATCTTTAATCAAATCATTTCTTAATTGATTTCTCCCTCCACTTTGAAAATCATAGAAAACTGCAATAAAAGCCTCTGGTGTATGTTCTTGTCCCTCAGTATAGCCTTGATATTTATATAAAGGCAGAAGTAATACTTGATAAGAATAATCATCTAAAAGTTTAGTAAACGTTGCATACGTTAATGTTCCTTCTTTAATAGATGTGGCAATTTCATTTGTCATTTTTCTATTTTCTTTTGAAGTAATAGTATCTTTATCTAAAAATGAAGCAAGTCTTACATAAATATTAGAAAAATGATTATCGATAGCATCTTTTGTCAACTGGTTCATTTTCAATGTTGAAACTTTTTTTATGTCATTGACTACTTCTCCATGCCTCGATAAATGATAATCCCCATCATCAACATACGCTTCTAAAGTCGCACTAATTGAGTTTCCTTGCTTCTTTCCAAAAATATCCGTATTATAATGAATAAAGGTTGGTGTGACTTTAAAATAGCGAATTTTTGCGTTATATATTAATTGGGATGTTTCTTTAAAATTTTGTAATTCTTCTATTTGACCTTCAAAGCATAAATTTATTTCATCATAGCCTTTTTCATCAACATCCTTTATTGTATCTTTTAAGAGTTTATATTGTTTATTTGATAATTCTGATAAATCGATATAATATTCTAAATTGTAATAATCATTCGAATCATCACTTTCTACAAAAGGACTGGAGGCAATAAGTAATCGATCTTTTTTATTATACCCGTATTGATTGATAAGTTTTCCTTTGGTATCTAAAAGACAAATTTCAGTCATATCATCTTTAGGTAAATTACCTAATTCTTTTTTTATTTTTTCTAAATCTAATTCTACTTGATGAGGTCCTCTACTATCTATAGTATTGCAAAAATTAATATAATCATCTGAAGCCGTGTAATCAGTATTGTAAACCAGTTCATTAAAACTTTGATCATATTTAGTCTTTACAATATATCCAAATACCACCATAAAAGAAATAAATAAACAAATAAACACCTTAAACTGAATACTTCTTATCTTCTTCATGATTCTTCTCCTTTCCACATATATCCTGTTTTAACAATGGTTTGAATATAATAAGAATATTTTCCCAATCGTTTCCTTAAACGTTTAATATACGTATCTACTGCTCGTCCATCACCATAATAATCGTAGCCCCATAAAGTATCTAAAATTTTTTCTCTTGATAAAACAATCCCTTGATTTTTCATTAAGTATCGAAGAAGTTTAAATTCTTTATCTGTTAAAACAATATCATTTTCTTCAATCACTAAAATATGTTTATCTAAATCCAAAATCACTTTTCCTGATTGAAGTTGATTCGTTTCAATCTTTTTATTTCTTTTTAAAAGTGCTAAACATTTTGCATACAACAAAGAAGGTTTAAATGGTTTAGTAATATAATCATCTGCCCCATATTCATAAGCCTTTAATTGGTTTTCATCTTCTGATAAAGCACTTATAAAAACGATGAGCGTATTATATTGACTTCTAATTTGTTTACAAACTTCATAGCCATCAATTCCTGGCATCATAATGTCAAGTAAAATGATATCGATTGTATCATCTAATATTGCTAATCCTTCATAACCATTTTGAGCTTCTATAACCTCTATTTCTTTATGATCAAAATACTCTTTAACAAAATCTCTTACTTCTTTATGATCTTCTATCATCAATGCTTTATACATTACTACCACCTCTTCAACTTTATTGTAGCATGACTATGTGTAAAAGATGTGAAAAAAAAGGTGACGGTTAGTCATCTAGTTCTTTCGTATAATTATAATGTAATTTTTCATAACCTTGTCTTTCATAAAAACGATGCGCACCTTTACGATATGTGGAAGTAGAAAGCTCAATTTGTTCGAGTTGCTTATCTTTTGCAATCTCTTCAATTTTTTCGATAAGTTGTTTACCAATTTTCAAACTTCTTTTTTCTGGTAAAATAACAAGTTCTACAATTTCACTTGTATCATGGTCATGATGTAAATAATGATGTATTTTAAAACTTAGAAATCCTTCAATTTTTTCATCTCGATAAACTAAATAAATAATATCTTCATTTTTTAAAGAATTTTCAAAAACGCAATCAAAGTGTTCTTTATTAATTTATTTATTTTCTAAAATACAAATCAAATTATAGATTTCTTCTTTATCTTCTAATTTAGCATATTCAATCATATTCTTCTTCCTTTATCAGTTTTTGTAAGTCATTTTGATAATCAATATCATAAAGTTCTTTTTCATTTTCAATTCTAAAATAGAAACATTCTTGTGGATATTTATTAACGATCTTACGCCCTCCTTGATCTTCTTTTAAAGAATATAACTCATTGAAATAGTCTTTAGAAAAAATCACAGGATTTCCTACTCTATCTTTAAACATTAAAGAACATATAGAATAAGATGATTGATTAAATGTATCAATCATCTTATTGAGTGTTTGATAAGATAGATAGGGTTGATCGGCAACCATAAACATCATTTGATAGTCATCATCTTGATTGATATGATTTAAAGCAGCTTTAATAGAATAGGAAATTCCTCTTTCACTTAAAGGGCTTTTATAACTATGAATATATTTTTCTTGTATATCAATTGTATTAGAAACAACGATAATTTCTAGATCATTATGATATTTTAATAATTGTTTCAAAGTATCAATTCCATAAAGATAAAGCTCTTTTCCTTTAAAAAGCGCATGTAACTTATCTTCTTTAAAACGACGACTATTTCCTGCTGCTAAATAAATAATATATGTTTTCATTATTCATCGATTGCCATTAAGATTTTTTCAGGAGTCATTGGAAGATCTTTTAAATACTTACCAGTTGCTCGATAGATGGCATTGGCGATTGCAGGAGATGGTGTATTAATAACAATTTCACCAATCGATTTTGCACCAAATGGACCAGTTGGTTCATAGCTACTTTCAAATTCAACTCTAATTTTTCCCATATCCAAACGTGTAGGAATTTTATATTGCATAAAAGAATTTTCAGTAATAGCACCACGTTTTGTATATTGAACATCTTCATAGAGAGCCATACCTATTCCTTGAACTAAGCCCCCTTCTGTTTGAACACGTGCTAAATTTGTATTAATAACAGTGCCGCAATCAACAACAGCAACATAATCAAGAATATCAACTTGTCCTGTTTCTTTATCAAGTTCAATTTCAACCATTCCTACCATATAAGGTGGTGGCGAAAATGGAGATGAATGGGTAACTGTAACCTGTGTTTCGATATTATTTCCACACATTGCTTTTAAAGCAAGCTCCTTTAAAGTTAAAAGTTCGTTTGTCTTTAAATTTTTAACACCTTGTGAGGTAAATTCAACATCTTCTTTTTCACAATGAAATGTTTCTAAAGCAAGGTTACATAAATTATTTTTTAATTTTTCACAAGCTTGCTCTACTGCCTTTCCTGTTACATAAGTTGTTGAAGAAGCATAAGAACCTGAATCATAAGGTGAAATATCCGTATCTGCTCCAAAGACAACAATATGATCAACATCACAGTCTAAACACTCAGCTGCCATTTGTGCAAGAATGGTGTCACAACCTGTTCCCATGTCAGCTGCCCCAATATGAAGTGTATAATAACCATCGTCTTCAAGTTTTAATGTAGCAGAACCTACATCAACCCCTGAAATACCAGATCCTTGCATGGCCATGGCTACCCCAGCACTTCTAATTTTACCGTTTTCTAAGACGCGTACCTTTGATTTATTTTCCCAATCAAAAAGTTTTTTAGCATGCTCCATACATTTATCTAAGGCGCATGCTTTTGCAACCTCATTATAATAAGCCCCCATTGTTTGACCTTGTCTAACCATATTCTTTTCTCGAATAACTACTGGGTCAATACCTAAAATTCCTGCCATTTCACTTACAATCGATTCTACCGCAAAAAGTCCTTGAGTCGCTCCATAGCCACGATAGGCACCAGCAGCTTGACAGTTAGTATAAACAACATCATAAGAGAATTTAAAGGCTTCAAGATTATTTGTATAAAGTGGAATCGATTTATGTCCCGATAAACCTACTGTTGTTGGTCCATGCTCACCAAAAGCACCACTATTTGAAAGCGTATAAACATCCATTGCACGAATTGTTCCATCATTCATTGCTCCTAATTTAACAGTCACTTGCATTTCATGACGCGGTGTAGAGGCAATTTGTGATTCTTTTCGACTATAAATCATTTTAGAAGGTTTCTTGGTCATCCATGTTACAAAAGCAGGATAAACTTCAGCTACAACAGTTTGTTTAGCCCCAAATCCTCCTCCAATTCTTGGTTTTTCAACACGAATTTTCGATTGAGGAATATCTAATGCGTTAGCAAGAATTCTTCGACAATGGAAAACAATTTGAGTTGAAGAAATAACATGAAGTCTTCCATAAGGGTCAATTTCACAATAAGTTCTAAAAGTTTCCATCATTGCTTGTTGGTTTGCTCTTGTATGATAGGTTCTTTCAATGACTTGATCACAAGAAGCAAACACTTTTTCTAAATCACCTTGACTTGAAGAATCTGTTGCCACAAGATTTCTATGATTATCAGCACCTACTGGACATAAAGCTTTCCAATTTTCTTCAGGATGAACTAAGATGTTATTATCTTTTGCTTTCGTAAAATCAAGAACTGGTGTTAAAACTTGATATTTTACTTTAATAATTTTTAAAGCACGATCAACAACCTTTTCATTAATACCAGCAACAATAGCAACAGCATCTCCCACAAAACGAACTCTTTGATCTAAAATTAAACGATCATAAGGACTTGGTTCTGGAGACGTTTGACCTGCCATGGTAAAACGTTTTTGAGGGACATCTTTATACGTATAAACAGCTTCAATACCTGGGATTTTTTGAGCTTTAGAAACATCAATTTCTTCAATCAAAGCATGAGCATGTGGTGATCTTAACACTTTAACAACTAAACAGTCTTGACTTGTTATGTCATCTACATAAACAGGTTTACCAAGCAAAAGATTCATCGCATCTTTTTTCATGACCGGTTTTTCAATATGTTTATAAGCCATTATTCATTCCCCTTTTCTTCAAGATAGTTTAGGTAATTTTTTATTCCTCTAAGTTGTCCTTCATAACCTGAACAACGACATAAATTTCCAGCTAAAAATTCTTTAATTTCATCATCACTTGGATGAGGATTTTCTTTTAATAAAGCAAGTGTATTCATCATAAATCCAGGATTACAAAAACCACATTGTTCAGCTCCTTGACTAGCAATAAATGTTGCAAGTGGCTTTGCTTCTTCTTGCATTCCTTCTAAAGTAACTACTTTTGCACCATTTGCACGCATTGCAAGAATACTGCATGAAAGCACTGGTTTATCATTTAATAAAACCGTACATAATCCACAGTTACTTGTATCACAACCACGTTTAACACTATAGCAACCATTTTTTCTCACAAAATCAATAAGTAATAAATCAGGTTCAATATTTTGTACAATTCTTTCTCCATTTAAAGTTAATTTAATTTCCATATACATCCTCCTTTAATTGAAGAAAAGCTCTTTTTATTAAAACTTTTGCAATCTTTTGACGATATTCTCTAGATGCTCTTGAATTGCTTCCTAATTTTAATTCTGATAAAACACATTTTGTAAAATTTTGAATATTTTCTTCAGTAATACCTGTTTCAAAATAACTATCTCCATTAATTGCTACAGCATGTAACGGTCTTGCTCCAATGATACATGTATAATGTTGATTTATATTACTAACAGCACAGGTTAAAACAGGAAAATCTGTTGAAATATTTCTTTGTGATAAATAAACCACATTTGTTGGTACTTTTTTAATAATAACTTTTGTAAGAATATCTTTTGTAAATTTCATATTCGCAAATTCTTTGATAGAAACCCGCCCAGTTGGATAAAGTTCTACCTCACAATCAAGTGCCATAAAAAGTGTTAAAACATCAGAAAAACCAAACCTTCCATAAATAGACCCACCAATTGTCGCTAAGTTTCTAAATTGAACACCGACAATATGACGTACACTTTCTTTAATAGCTCCTTGTGTAAAATGGTTTAATTGTTCATTTGTTTCAAGCTCTCTTAAAGTAACCATAGCACCAATATGTATTTCATCATCTATTTCTTCAATTTGATCTAAATGTAAATCAGATAGATCAATAGCAAAATTAACATTTCTATTTTGCATTTTAAGCCATAACATACCACCTAAAACAACACTCAGCGGTTTTTTTGCATATTCATAAGCTTCCTCAATTGTTTGAGGTCGCACATAATTTCTAATCGATAACAAAGAAAGCCCTCCTTTATTGTTTTTCTTTTGGTAATAAAATATTTAAAATAATTGCTACAAAAGCAGCAGGTACAATTCCTGATTCTCCACAAATCATTTGAATTGCTTGTGGAAGTTGCACTAAAATTGCACTATTTGCACCAATACCATAACCTAATCCTAAAGCAACTGAAACAATTGTCATTGAACGAGCAGTAAGAGGTTCTTTGGTAATCAATTGAATTCCAGACATAACAATCGATGAAAACATGATGACTGCTGCTCCACCTAATACGGATTGAGGCATAATTGAAACAAGTGCCGCTAATTTAGGAAATAAACCACAAATAATTAGGAAAATCGCGCCACACGCCAAAGCAAAACGATTGACAATTTTAGTCATTGTTACTAACCCAACATTTTGTGAAAAAGATGTATTAGGTAAAACACCAAATAAAGCAGCAATGGATGAACCAATACCATCACAGATCACACCACCTGATAATTCTTGATCTGTAGCTTCTCTTGACATTCCGCCTTCCATAACACCAGAAATATCCCCAACAGTTTCAACAGCTGTAACAATAAACATAATTAAAACTGGTAAAATTGCTCTTAAATCAAAAACTGGTTTTACTGGCATGAGTTTTGGTAAGGCAAACCATTTTGCTTGAGCCACCTTATCCCAATTTAAAACCCATGATTTAACAAACTCTGTTCCATCACTGGCAACACCTGTTGTTGAAATAAACAATGGTAAAATCATACATAAAACATAACCACAAATAATTCCAATTAAAACAGCCGAATTACTTAGCATTCCTTTTGTACCATGTTTAAAAGCTAAAATAACAACTAAAACAAATAAACCAATTAAAAGATTTTCTACAGATCCATAATCTTTAGCACTACTTCCTCCCCCGAAAGAAGCAACACCAACACCAATTAAAGACAAACCAATGGATAAAACAACTGTTCCTGTAACAACAGACGGAAAGAAACGACGTAATGGTTTTAAAAGAAAACCTAAAACCGTTTCAAATAAACCACCAATAATACTTGCTCCCATGATGGCACCATATCCTAAAACACCACCACCCATTACATGAGCAACACTTTGGAAAACACCAATAAATCCTGAACTTGTTCCCATGATAATTGGGACTTTCCCACCAATAGGACCTATTGAAAATAATTGTACTAAAGTAACAACACCTGCAATAAGCATTGCATTTTGTAAAAGTGAAACTTGAATTGCAGCAAATACATCTGCATCATGCATTGCAGCACAAGCCCCCGTAATAATAAGTACTGGTGTTAAGTTACCAACGAACATTGCTAGAACGTGTTGTAAACCTAAAATAATTGCCTGTTTTAAAGGAATTTTCCCTTCAAAATCATAAGGACTTGTATACTCTTTTTTCTCCATATTCTCTCTCCCTCACATTAAATTAACCTTCTAAAAACAAGAAAATTGTAGCATAACTCTTTTTTTTCATCAAGATACTACAAAAAAATAGATTTATAGATATAAAAAAAACAGCTAATGCTGCTTTATAGGAAGAAATAACACATCATTGCTTCCTCCACAAATCATTCCTAAATTGGCACTTTCGCTATTATTTAATTCATAATGTTTTATCATTACCTTTTGACAATTCTTAGCATCTAAAATAGCTTGATATTCTTCCCTTCCCCCACCAATAGAACCAACAAGACCTTTTTCATTTACAAACATCATACTACCAACCGTACGTGGTGTTGATCCTTTTTTATCAATAATAATACATAAAACACCATCACCTTGTACTTCTAATAAGTCATTTGTTATACTTGAATATTGATGTTCATTTTTAATAGCTATAATTTCAGACATGATACTGACGGCAATCTCTGCAGGGGTTATCGCTTTTATTGGAAGTCCAATAGGCGCATGTACTTTATCAAGTTCAACTTGTTGATATCCTTCTTCTAGTAAAGCATCATAAGTTTGTCTAACTTTCTTCTTGCTTCCAATCATTCCTACATAAAGACTTTGTAGAAAAAGTGTCTTTTTTAAACACAAACGATCATCTTTATGTCCTCTTGTCACAATGACATAACATGTATTTGCTTCCTTAGGAAAATAGGAATCAGCTTTATCAAAAGAAACACAATGAATTTCATTTGCTTCTGGAAATAATTCTTTACATGCAAATTCTTTTCTTTCATCAATAACAATCGTATAGAAATCCAACATAGAAGCAAGTTTATTTACATATTGACTCACATGTCCTGCACCCAAAATAACAAGTTTCGGTTGTGGCAAGAACCATTCTTCATTAATAAGTGTTACCTCTTTTTGATTTTCTAATAACGAAGCGAGTGCTTTTTCATAAAGCGAACTTGCTCCGTTTACTTGAATTTTAATAGGAACATTATATTTACTAATTTTTTTTAAATAAATGTTGATAAGTTGTTGAATAAAAAGACTATCTACTCTTTGATTTCCATCAACTTTCATTTCTTGATAACCATGAACGACGTCTTGAACAGGTTTTCCAAGTCCTTTTAAAGAAGTAATTAAAATAATTTCATTACTGTCTTTGTCTACAACAGGTTCATGATTTCTTGGATATTTTAAAGGTAATCCATGAGAACCATCAGCTTCAATTAAAATTACGTCTACTTCTTTTTTTAATTTTTCTAATACTTCATCATCTAAAGCTTTAATTTTTTGATTTTTGGCTTTGCTACCTGCATGTACGTAGCCATGCTTTTTAATTTCATTTATAATTTCATCATAACTCGGATTGACTAGTGTATTTTCTTCAATTTTCATATGAGTAGAAGTTGTTATTAAAACACTCTTACCTTCTTTTAAATATTGATCTTTTAACTGTTTTATTTTTGTTGTCTTTCCACCTGAACCAATAACACTAATTATCATAATTACCCTCACTAATTTCTTGAATTGCTTTGATAAAAAATTGTATTTCTTCCTTTGTATTCATAAATGAAAGTGATACTCTTACGATTCCACTTTTCACTGTATTGAGGTGTTGATGCATCAAAGGTGCACAATGAGTACCACAACGAATTGCAATATCATATTTATTATTTAAAAGATCTGCCACTTGAAAACTATCCATTCCTTGTATATTAAATGCAAGAATTGGTGTTCTTTCTTTAAAATCGCCATACAAAACAACTTGTGGAATATTTTTTAAACCATCATATAAAAGTTCAACTAATTCATTTGTGTATTTTGATTTTTCATCTTGATATTTCATTAAATAAAAAACACCAGCTTTTAAGGAAGCAATTCCTGTCATATTGCGTGTTCCCGCTTCAACATGTTCAGGGTAGTAATCACTTTGAAAATGATTAAAAGAATCCATTCCTGTTCCACCACTTATTAAAGGTTCCATTTCTATAGATTGAGCTAAACAAAAACCACCAACTCCACTATTTCCAAGCAACCCTTTATGACCACTAAAACATAAAATATCTAAATTCATCTTTTCCATATCAATGAGAAGATGTCCCGCACTTTGGGCAATATCACTCATCATTAAAATACCATGTTCATGCGCTAGTTTTCCAATTTCAGCAATTGGATAAATTTCACCCGTTACATTAGAACTATGTGTTACAATAATCATTTTTGTCTTTTTTTGAAGATGTTTTTTAATATTCTCTACTGTAGGTGAGGTAATAGATAACGTAATAATATTTGCTTTTTCTAATTGATAAAGTGGTCTTAAAACACTGTTATGTTCAGCGTAGGTCGTAATCACATGATCTCCTTTTTTGAGAATACCTTTAATACATGTATTGAGACTTTCGGTATTTCCACTATTTAAAACCACACATCCATCTTGAGGTACATGAAAATATTCTTTAATAAGTTTGCGTGTTTGATAAATCAAACGACTCGCATTTAAACTTGTCACACTGGTAGAACGATTCGCATTGGTGCAATGATTCATACAATCAATTACTGCATCTTGAACTTCTTTAATTTTAGGAAAACTGGTTGCTGCTTGATCAAGATAAATCATTTCTATGTCCTCTTAAATAAAAGATAGCTTCAATGACACCACCAGCAATGCAGCGTGCTTTATCGGAAATCGTAAAACAATTTTCATATTCATCTTCACGTGGGTCAATATCTGCTATTTTAAAACCTTGAGTGACTACAAAGCCTTCTTTAATCAAGCCACGAAGTAATCCATCCATTGTCGCATAAATCGGTGTTTGATCAACGTAAGCAATCACTTCACCTTTTTTAACAATATCTGTTAAATGCCTTACATGTTTTACAGTTCCTGCGCCAGGAGAATGAATAACACGTTCTTTCCCATAACCTTTAATGATACCTGGTACACCTGTATTTTTTAAAGCAGCTCCTTGATAAATCGTTCTTCCTAGTTTATGCCCTCGCATCGTTTCAATAACAACATCAACATCTTTACCTGCCATAAATCCCGGACCTAAAGCAATGGTAATTGGTGCCATCTTTTTTGTTGTTCCTAAATTCTTTTTAGCAAGAATGGCATCAACAACAACCTCTGGCTTGAAATAATCAATGGCTTTAGCCTCTGGATCAATCAATAACGTCACTTTATTTTCCATTAAAAATTGTTTTGCTTCATCATAGTCATGTGCTAGATAACAAGTGACATCTTCTACTTGTTTTTGCGTATCATAAACAGCTTCACAAAAAGCAACATTTCTTCGAATGGCACTTGGTTTTTCAATTTCTAAAATCAAGACCTTAAATCCACATTTAAAAAGTTTATAAATGGTCCCTGTAGCAATATCGCCACCACCTCTTACAATAACTAAATCTTTCATTTATCTTTTATGGCTTAATAACTTTTTCAGCCTTCTCCATTCTTTCAACAATATCATACATATTTGTGACAGCCCCTACTTGTAATAACTCTTTACGATTAAAGAAATCGAGACATGTTCCACAACTTACAATATCAACACCTTGACTTTCAAGATATTTTAAATCATTTAAAATATCTCCCTCATTTGTAGTAAGGAAAATACCTTCATTATAAAAAATCATTTCTTTAGGTAATTGATCTTGTTTTGTAAGTGCAAAGATAAATGATTTCATTAAAACAGCACCAAGTTCTTCATTACTTCCCATTGTTTTACTTGAAATAACAACAACATCTCCACTTTTTTCATTAAAATCTAATTCTTCATCAATACCTTCTTTAGCAATAATTGCATAAAAATCATCTCCGTCATCACCTGTAACAATTTGATAATGTCTTACTCCTGCAAATTTTGTTAAATTTTCAATCGCAATCTCATTATCAACAAGTACTTTTACTTTATCAATATCTTTTAATAATTCCTTTGTTTTTACAACTGGTAATGGACATTCAAGTCCTCGAGCATCTAAAATTTCCATAATAATCTCCTAACGTACATAAATATCAAATTGATCTTTTTCAACAATTTTACCAATCACATAACAAGCAAGTCCTGCTTGGTTAAAATCATTTAAAATATTTTCTAAATCATCACTTGCAACACTGGCAAGAAGTCCTCCACTTGTTTGTGGATCATAAAGAATTTCTTCTAAAACAAAGTTTTCCTCATCAAAACAAACTTTATTTTTCATTGCATTGCGATTATGCTGTCCGCCTCCACTTAAATAAAATTCATTAACATAATAAGGGCAATCCTTAAAATAGGGAATACTTTGCTTGTCTAAAAATGCACTTGCCTTTTCATCTAGCATTTCATCTAAATGAACAAGTAAACCAAAACCAGTGACATCCGTTAAAGCATGAAGTGTATATTTATTTAAAACATCGAATGCATATTTATTAAGTGTTGTCATACTCTTAAAAACCTCATCAAGTATTTCTTGACGTACATCATTTAAACGATAAGCATTTAATGTCAATCCTACTCCTAATTTTTTAGTAAGAATTAATGTATCTCCCACTTGTACTCCATTATTTTGAATCATTTTACTTGGATCTACTATTCCCGTAACACTTAAGCCATATTTTGTTGATTCGTCTTTGATAGAATGACCACCTGATAAAACAACTTTAGCTTCTTTTAGTTTATCATTTCCACCTTCAATGATTTTTCCTAAAATATTTAAATCATCTTGATCGTTAAAACAAACAATATTTAAAGCTGTCAAAGGAGTTCCACCCATAGCATAAACATCACTTAAAGCATTCGTTGCTGCAATTTGTCCAAATAAATAAGGATCTTCTACCATTGGTGGAAAGAAATCAAGTGTTGAAACAATAGCTTGATGTTCATTTATTTGATAAACAGAGGCATCATCATGACTATCAAAGCCAACAAGTAAATTAGAATTGGGATATTTATCGATTTTTTCTAAAATATGAGTTAATTTTTTAGCGCCTAATTTAGCACTACAGCCACCACTTTTACAATAAAGCTTTTCTTTCATTTAAAACACAACCTTTACTATTTTTTCATAATGAATTTGATTTTCTTCAAGAAAAATCTTCCACTTTTCCATATCTTTATTTTGACAAGAAAAACACATGCCACATCCTGCATCAATAACAGATGGTTTAGGAATTAAACGTCCTTTCATAGAAGATGTTTGTTTAGCATCTAAATCCATTGCATCATCTAATGAATGAAAAGTAATAATTAAATATTCCTGTTTATTCATCTTCAAAAATCTCCTTAAACCGAACCTTCGCATATTCATTCATTTCTTGAATAAATTTTTCATACTTTTCTAACAATTCTTCGCCTTCTTGAGTAAGTTTACTACCACCACCATCTTTACCACCACTAATACGTTCAACAAGAGGCATGTCTAAATCCTCTTCCGCTCTTTTTAAAATTTTCCATGCCTTTGAATTTGACATTTTCATAGCTTTGTAAGCTCCTGATAAGGAACCAAAACTTTGCGTTTTTTTCATCAGTTCATAAACGCCTTTACCAAAGCTTTTTTCTTGGTTATAAAGACGAATCTTTAAATCAAATTTCTGTGGATTTTTATAAGTCATTTTTATCCTTTCGAAAGTCCACAATTTGGAAAAGTACAAACAGGACAATTTAAACAAAGTCCTCCTTCACCAAGCAAAGCAAGTTCGTCACTGGTAATTAAATCTTTAGCAAGAAGTCTTGGTAAAACAATATCAAAAATTGTTCGACGTGAATACATAACACATCCTGGTAATCCAACAATTGGAACATCACCTTTATAACTTAATAAAAACATTGCTCCAGGAAGAACAGGTGCACCATAGCTTATTATTTTTGCACCTGTGTTTTTTATCGCCAGTGGTGTTTTATCATCAGGATCAACAGACATTCCTCCTGTGCATAAAACAAGATCCACTCCTTGTTTTAAAGCTTCATTGATTTTACTAGTTGTCATTTCATGATCATCTAATGATAAACTATGGTAAGTAACTTCTACCCCGTATTCTTTTAATTTTTCTACGATGACTGGCGTAAATGTATCTTTAATTCTCCCTTTATAAACCTCTGAACCTGTAGTAATAATTCCTGCTGTTTTTATTTGATAAGGCATGATTTTTAAAATAGGTTTTTGAATTTTTTCTTGGATTTGTTGCATCTTTTCTTTTTCAATAACGAGTGGAATAATACGCATACCTGCAAGTTTATCCCCTTTTTTTACAGGTACATTTCCTTGTCTTGTCGCAATCATCATTTTTCCAAATGAATTGACCTTAAAAAGTTCTTCTCGATTTACTTTAAACAATCCATCAATTGTACTTGTAAGTTCAATCTTTCCTTCACTAATAGCGCTTTTTTTCATATATTCATTGAAACAAAGATTACATAATATTTCTGCTGCATCATTTTCATGTATCATTGTTTCATCTTTTTCAAAAACATAAAGATGTTCTTTTCCTAAATTCAATAATACTTCAATATCTTCTTCTTTAATAATATGACCCTTCTTAAAACGAGGCCCTTTTCTTTGGTCTTTTACAATTTCTGTGATATCATGGCAGAGAACACTACCTATGGCATCTTCTGTTTTAATTTCTTTCATGTTATTTATTAACAGTAAACCCGTAATTTTCAAATTGTTTTAAAGAAGATTTCTTTTGAATGAATTTTATGAATTTTTCAGTTTCATCACTATGTTTTGTTTTAGCAAGTTTTGCAACTGGGTAAATAACAGGTTCATCTAATAAACTATTTTCACATGTTGCAAGGACTTTTACATCTTTACTGCTTTTAGCATCTGTTGAATAAACAATACCTACTTCACTTGAAGATGAAGCAACCCAGTTTAATACTTCAGTAACATTTCCCCCTAAACTATATTTTGAACTTAAAGCATCATATAGCCCTAAATGAGTTAATGCCATTTTTGCATATTGACCAGCAGGTACAACTTCAGGATCTCCAATCGCAATTGTTTCTGCTTTTGCGATATTAGCAAAATCTTTTACTTCTGTTGTTGTTTGTTTACCAGTAATTAAAACCAGTTTATTTTCTAATAAATCAACAACATCCTTTTTATTGATGTATTTTTCATCAACAAGAGTATCCATTTGTTTTGTTGCTGCAGAAAAGAAAACATCTGCCTTTAATCCTTGTTCAATTTGAATTTGTAATTTACCACTTGAATCATAAACTCCTTGAACTTTGATATTTGGATTTTCTTTTTCAAATTCAGGAATAAGTTTGTCTTCAAACGTATTTTCCAAACTTGCTGCAGCAGCAAATGTCAATGTTACTTCTTCTTGTTGATCTTGAGTTGATGAACAACCACATAAAGTAACAATCATTAATAAACTACACATTAAACTTAATAACTTTTTCATTATTCCAATCTCCCCCTTTTTATTTTTAATTTATTATCACACATCATTTCCATTTCCTTTGGACTATGTGTTACAAACAGACATTTCTTTTGATATTCAATTAATTTTTTCTTTGTTTCATTTAAAAGCATTTCCTTTAATGATTCATCTAAGGCACTAAAAGGTTCGTCTAATAAAACAAGATTTGTATCATAAACAAGTAACCGTGCTAAAGCAACGCGTTGTTTTTGTCCTCCTGAAAGCTGACGAGGATATCTTTTTTGTAAATCATCTATTTGAAAGTCTTTCATGATTTGTTGAACTTTTTCTTTAATCACTTGTTTATCTTCATGATGTGCTTTTAAAGGAGCAGCAATGTTTTGATAAACATTCATATGATCAAATAATGCGTAATTTTGAAACATGTATCCTATTTTTCTTTTTTGTGGGGAAATATTAATTTTTAAATCACTGTCAAATAAAACTTCATCATCTAAAACAATACGTCCTGCATCCGGTGTCATAATTCCAGCAATACATTTTAAAACCATACTTTTTCCACTTCCACTTGGTCCCATTAAACCAAGGCGGTCTTCATGACTTTCAAAACAGACATCTAAATCGTATTCTGACAATTTTTTAAAGATTACAACTTCTAATTTCATCTAAAAACTCCTTTTTTTCTTAATAGAGTATTGATAAACATTGACACCAACAACAGCTATCAAACAAACAACAACGATAATAAAAACATAAACACCTGCATTATCGTAATTTCCTGACATGACTTCACTATAGACCGCCAAAGGTAAAGTTCTTGTTTTTCCAACTATATTTCCTGCAAGCATAGCCGTTGCTCCAAATTCCCCTAAACCTCTTGCAAAAGATAGAACACCCCCACTAATAATTCCTGGCATAGCTTCAGGTAAAATGACTGTAAAGAAAATGCGTTTTTCTGACATTCCCAGTGTTCTTCCTGAATCAATCAAATCATGATCTATTTGTTCCATGGCCGCTTTGGCACTACGATACATTAAAGGAAAAGAAATCACGACAGCAGCAATAACCGTTGCTGAAAAACTAAAAATAATTTTATAATGAAAAACATGGAGAAAAAGTTTTCCAATAGGTTGATTAACCCCAAAGATCATTAATAAGAAAAATCCCATAACTGTTGGTGGTAAAACAAGAGGCATGGTAAAAATACCGTCTAAAATAATTTTCGTTAAATCATGTTTTCGATTCAACGTCCATTTTGCAAGAAATAAACCTAAAAAGAAAGTAATGACAATTGTAATAATTGCTGTTTTTAAAGAAATATAAAGAGGTGATAAATCAACCATCTTTTCGAGCACAATCATGTGCCTCTCCTTTTAAAATTTCTAACCCATGTTTTAAAGGATCAATAATAATATCTAAACTTTCTTTAACAGCTTTTAAACTTCCTGGCAAATTAATAATCAACGTTTTGTTTCTTAAAACAGATACCCCTCTTGAAAGCATGGCACGATTGGTATATTTCATTGACTCATAGCGAATTGCTTCGCTGATACCTGGTACATTTCGTGTTGCTACTTTTAGTGTGGCTTCTGGTGTGACATCCCGCATACTTAACCCTGTCCCACCAGTGGTAATAATCAAATCATTATGACAACGATCTGATAAATTAATCAATGCTTGTTCAATTAGCTTTTGTTCATCCGGTAAAATTTCATAAGAAGTGACATAATAGCCTCTTTCTTTAAAATAATCTTGGATGTAAGGTCCACTTAAATCCTCTCTTTGACCCTGACTGCCTTTATCAGAAAGTGTTAAAATTGCCACACGTAAACGTTTATCTCTTTCTTTTAAAACTTCAACTGAGTCATTCAACTGAATCGTTCCTCCTTTTAAAACACGAGAAAATAAGCCATTTGTGGGCATAATACATTTTCCTACTTGATGATAAATAGCACAATGGTTATGGCAGCTTTTCCCAAGTTGAGTAATTTCAAGGATAACATCACCTATTTTAAGACGTGTTCCTATTTCAATTTCATTAAAATCAATTCCTGAAATAAGTAAATTTTCACCAAAAGCACCATCTTCAACAGTAGAACCCATTTTCTTAAATTCTTCTCTTGTTTCATAAGATAACAAGGAAACTTGTCGATGCCAAGAACCTGCATGAGCATCATTTTTAAAGCCATGATTTTCAATAACTTCAATTTTTTCAACAGGTATTTTTGCCGTTCCTTTTTTTTCACTTAAACAGATTGCTTTTACTTGTCCTGCCATTTAAAATCACCACTCTTTCCACCACTTTTACTTATTAAATGAATATTTCTAATTTCCATTTCTTTACTAACAGCCTTTGACATATCATAAATAGTAAGTAGTGTAGCACTCACACCATGGAGTGCTTCCATTTCAACCCCTGTCTTTCCCAAACATGTAACTTGACAATAAGTTTCTATCAATTCTTTTTCATGATTAATATGAAAATCCACGGTAATCTTACTTAAAAGTAAAGGATGGCATAATGGAATAATATCACTGGTTTTCTTTACTGCCATAATTCCAGCAATTCTTGCCACTGAAAGAACATCACCCTTTTTCATTTGATGATTCTCAATTTTTTCAAGTATTTCTTGACCAACACAAATTTCACCATAAGCAATTGCTGTTCTTTGTGTTGTGTCTTTTGAAGATACATCTACCATAATGGCATTTCCTTTTTCATCAAAGTGTGTAAAATCCATATTATCCTCCTATTTCATTCATTTTTGTATAAGAAACATCCTCTTCAAAATGATGTTCTTTTGGTTTTAATTCAATTGCTTTTTCAAGATGCAAACGTAATTGTTTTTCATTATTAAGATACGGTTTTAAATCATGCATTTCTTCATAAAATAAACACGGCTTGATCTTTCCAGTACTTGTTAAACGAAGACGATTACATTGATGACAAAACTTATGATGAAGAGCTTCAATAAAACCAACATAACCTTGATAACCATTTATTGTATAATAATGCGCAGGACCATTGCCTAATTTATCTAGACATTCTTGAATTGGATATTTTTTTAAATAATGGAGAACATCTCTCATTTTTTGATTACGCTGTTCTTTATTTAAAGGCATGAGTTCAATAAAACGCAGCGCTATTTTTTTATCTTTAATAAGCATCAACATATTTTCCAAGCGATTCATTGTAAAAGTATCATCGACAACACAATTTATTTTTACAGGAATTTGTAGCTTATAAGCATAAAACAAATTATCTAAAACTATTCCTAAACAATCTTGTTGTGTCAATAAAAAATATTCTTTTAGATCAAGAGTATCTATTGAAAAATTAATACCATCTATTCCTATTTCTTTTAAATAATCTAAATCTTCTTTAGTAAATAAAGAGCCATTGGTTGTTAAAGTGACCTGAACATTTCGTTTTTTTAATTCTTTAATAAAGAAAAGATAATCTTTTCTAATTGTTGGTTCCCCACCTGTAATTTTAAATTTATTGATTCCTAATTGGATAGCTTGATCAACAATGAGTAATAATTGTTCATAAGATAAAATATCTTGATGTTTTAATTTTCGTGGATGATCATTTTTACAATAAGCACATTGAAAATGACAACGATCTGTAATGGAAATACGCATATAATCTATTTTTCTTTGATATAAATCCAACATAAGCCCTCCGTTGTTTTCAAATGAGAATAACCCTATAAATAATTTAATAGATTATCTTGCAAATTTCAACAAAATATTTTAGACAAAATAAAAAAACTAGAATTATTTCTAACTCTAGTTTTCGATAACTAATGTGTATGTCCTTCAACAGCGACAATATCTTCTGGATTTTCAGCAATTGCTTTACAAGCAGCTTCAATTCCTTTAACAATTGTATCAAGTGATAAACTTGGTGCATTTGTTGGACGGTTAGCAACTTGACTTGTAATAAATGGTACATGCATAAATCCACCTCGCATTGATGGGTATTTTTTAGCAATTGTATAAAGAACACCATACATTAAATGGTTACATACATAAGTTCCTGCTGAATTAGAAACACTTGCAGGAATATCTGCTTTTCTAATTTCAGCAACCATTGCTTTGATTGGTAAAGATGAAAAATAAGCATTTTCTCCATCTTCAAAGATTGAACCACTTAAAGGTTGATTTCCTTCATTATCAGGAATACGTGCATCATTAATATTGATAGCCACTCTTTCTGGTGTTAAGTCAAATCTTCCACCTGCTTGTCCAATACATAAAACAACATCAGGATGTTCTTTTTCAATAGCATTTGCAACTGTATCAATTGATTTATAGAAAACAGTTGGTACTTCTAATTTAACAATTTCAAGATCACCAATTTTGTCTTGAACACGTTTGACAGCTTCTAAAGCTGGATTAATTTTTTCTCCTCCAAAAGGATCAAATGCAGTTAATAATAATTTCATTTCATTTCCTCCTAGAAAGCTAATACATACATTAAAACAATGTGTACTGCTAACATAATTAACGCAACTGGTAATTGTGAAATTATTATAGCATATTTACTCTTCGTTTCCAATAAAGCCGCTGGCATAATATTGAAGTTTGCAGCCATTGGTGTCATTAATGTACCACAATATCCTGCAGTTAACCCTAAAGCACCTACAACAACTGGATTTGCTCCTTGAGCGATTAAGAATGGATAACCAATACCCACTGTAATAACTGCAAAAGCAGCAAAACCATTACCCATGATCATTGTAAATAAAGCCATACCAATGCAATAAACAGCAACGGCAATAAAATGATTTCCTTCAGGAATAATAGCACCTACTCCTGCAGCAATAACAGCACCTACTCCTGCAGCTGTAAATAATGAACCTAAAGCTGCTAAAACTTGTGGTAGGATACCTGTTGTTCCTACGTTATCTGTTAAACGAATACCATCCTTAAATGGTAAAGAAAATTTAGGTTTGAAAATAAAGTAAGCAACAATTAAACCAACAATAGCACTAATACCAATGGCATTGTTTGCTCCTAAATTTGTAAAGAATGTTGCAACAACAACTGCTGATAAAGCTAAAACAACAGGTGGGATAAATGATTTATATCCATATCTATCTGCGTTTTCTCTTGTTTCTTTAGCAGTAGGAATATTCATTGCTGCTGGTTGTACTAAACCAGTAGCAGTTAAGATAGCTAAAACAATAATACATGCCCCTGTAATCCATGTAGGAATATAAGGTCCAACAATGAAGGTAATAGCTAAAATAAACCAAAAGATTGCTGTTGTTGTTCGTTTTTCAACTTCTTTATTTTTTAAAGCACTGACTCCAGTAAAAGCAAAAATAAGTCCAATAATACAATAGAAAACTTCTGCTAAAATTGTACTTGTATTCCAATCTATTTCTAACATACTATTTTTCTCCTCCTTGCTTTTTACTAAAACGTTTCTTTAATTTACGATCATACCATAAAGCATAACCAATACCCACAATAACTGAAATAATAGCAATTGGAATTGAATTTAAAGCAATTTGATTAGCAGTTACTTCTTGAGCAATATTGTGTGATTTGAAGATTTCATTTAAAGTCGAAACAATTAATAAAGTTCCTGATGAACCCATGAAACAGTTTTGAGCAAAGAAATTCCCATAGTTTTCTGTTCCTGCTGCCATCCCCTTAATTTCATCTTCAGTTTTTTCATCAATATCTCCATATTTAGCAATTGCACATGCTTGTGCCATTGGGTTGATTAAAGGACGGATAAATTGTGGATGTCCTCCAATACGTAATGAAAATGCTGAAGCAATTGTACGAATGACTTGCCAAATAGATAATAAACGACCTGTTGTTGCACTCTTGATACCTCTGATAAAATCAACCGCTTTATCGCGAAGTCCCATACGTTCACATATACCAATAACTGGTAATGTTAAAATAAATAATGTTGCAGTACGGTTTGTAAGGAAAGCAGCTCCAAGTGTTGATAAAATATCCATAATAGACATTCCACCAACTAAACCAGTAACGATACCTGCAACAACTACAGTAGCTAATGTATCAAATTTTAAAGCAAAACCAATGATAACAATAACTATCCCGACAAGTTTGATAGCGTCTCCCATTATAAAATTCCTCCTTAGTGACTGTAAAATTATATACTGAATTCATCTTTTTTGCAAATTATTCTACATAATTAAAAAAATGGCATCTTTTCTGCCATTTTCGTTATTTATTGATTACATTTATCGATAGGATATTTCTTTTCATTCATTGCCATTTTCATATCAACAATTTCATCAACATCTAAATTAAGTTTGTCTAATAAATCCTGACTATAAATAATTACATCTGCTAATTCTTCTTTAACATGTTGTAAATCAAAATTTTCTTCATCCCATTGAAAACATTCTAAAAGTTCACTTGCTTCTATTGAAATAGATTTAGCAAGATTAGCAGGTGAATGAAACTTTTCCCAATGACGATCTTCTGTAAATTTTCTAATACGTGTTAATGTCTTTTCTTTCATTCTCATTTTCTCCTATTATTTCTTGTTCTAACTTGACATTATTTTTTAACATATAATCAATCAATTCATTTTGATTTTCTTTAAACGATAACAATCTCTTTCGATCATTTTGAGTTAAAGGCTTTGTATAATCCTTGTATTTCTTTAACATCTCTATATTCATTTTATACATTTGAAAAGGAATTTGCGTTTTCTTTATTAAAGATTCATAGATATGGAAGCCACCTGCATCGATATCGCCAAAATGAAAATAATGAACGCTTTCTCCTAAAAAATCATAAAGACATTTTAAAAATGCTTCAATTGCATGATTATGAAAACCATTTGTAAAAATATAGAAAGTGTCTTTTAAAGATACATCGTGAAAAGATGTTAAATTTTCGATAGTCATCACCTGTTTTGCATCAATTCTTTTTATTTTTAAATCTTTGATACAAATACTCGGTAAGACAAAGTAATAATGCATTTCATTCAAATTAATGATTTGTCCATTGATTTGTAAAATAGCATTCCCTTTTAAATAAACATACGCTGGATTTTTTCTGATATAAAACGCTTCAAAAATATCATTTTCATTATCTAATGTATCATCATAAAAATCTTTAATAATATGAACAATTTTATTTTTATACTTTTCTAACTTTTTTGTATCACCCAATACTTTTTCAGAAAATCTTCTAAAAGAGATTTCATCTTTTTGATCAATCATTCCTTTTAATATTTTCATAACATTTTCTAAATCATTTTCATCATAAACTTTTAAATAAGGCAAAAGACTTTGTTGATGAATCGCCCTTTTTTTCATTTCATCAACAAAATCTTTAATAAATGCCTCTTCATGATATTGATCAAGTAATTTTACATAATGAATTATTTTCTCTTTAACTGGTACTCTTTTTAATTCTTTATAAATTCGATCAAGACAATTTTCTTCTTGATTTAAAATGAGTTCTCTATCTCCTAAAATGCTCTTTTTAGAAAATTCAACAAATCCTTGAGATTGTAATTGAAAAGCAATATTTTCTAATTCATTTGTTTCTTCATAATGAAAGCTATGTCCATATTCAGGAAATTTTTTATGCAAAACAATAGAAATCTTTCTTGGTTTTTCACTTTTTCCTTTATAATAACTACTTTTTTCATAACGATCAATAAACTCATTTAAGATTTCATTTCTATAATTGTTCATCTTTAAAACCTTCTACAAAAGATTGTTGTCCCTGTTTAATGACAAGCAATCTTGTATTAACATAAGGAATAATCGTACTTGCTCTTGAAGGTGGTACTGCAATAAATGTTTGAATTTCACGTTCATTGTAGAATTTAATCATTTCTTGAATTCTTTGTTCATCCATATTATTGAATGCTTCATCAAAAATAACGACACAACCAAAATCTTCATTTTGATTTCGGTTACGGATAACTTGTTCAAAACTTGCTGCCATAATAACATAGAATGGTGTTTGTGTTTCCCCACCAGATTTTTCTTTATTGACTTTTGAAAAATAAGCAAAGTCTCCACTTGCATATTTGATTTTAATATCATAGTCTAAGTAATTACGATAGTCTGTATATTCCATGAGCATTTGTTCAGTTTCTTGATCATTTTCTACAGAAGATAATTTAATAAATAAATCATCCATAATTCTTCTTTGACTTTCACTTAATGTTTCAGATAAAAGATTATTCACCATATATTCTTTTCCTGATTGAATGATCTTATAGTATTCTTTAAAATCATCTCTTGAAGTTGGTGAAACACAGAATTCATAGGTTTCACCATTAAAATCTCTTTGTGCTAATCCTTTATTTAATTCAGCAATATCTTTTTTTGCATTTTCAATTTTTTCATTTAATCCAGAAATAAAAGATGTTTTAAAAGATTCCTCGCATTTAAGTTTTGCTTGTCTTGTTTTTTCTTCTTTAGAAACAATATCCATCTCCTTTAATTGATGGTATCTTTGTTTATAACTTTCAATATCTGTTAAAGCATTTTCAAAACCAATATTATATGCATCATTATAGTCTTTCATTTTCATGACTATTTGATTTTCAATTTGGTTTGCCTTTCGTTGATAACCATTTCCTTGTTGTTCAATATCATTTTTCATACCATTAAAATCTTTAGAAAAACGTTTTAAATAAATAACGACTTGTTGATCAGCTACTTGAGTAACATCAACATGCTCCATTTCAAATTGAACTATTTTTTCATGTAATAATTGATATTCTTCTTGAGTTTGTTCAAGTTGTTCTTTAAATGTTTCTAGATTATTTTCAAGACTTCCTTTTTTCATAAGTGAGTCTTCTTTTTCTCTTTTTGTTTTTTCAAGTTGTTTTTTTACTGCATCACATTCTTCTTGTAAAGAAATAAGTGAATCATCTAAAATTAATTTTTCATAGCGATCATTAATTTCTTGATATTCTTTTAGTAAATTATGATATTCATCAATTAAATCTAAGCGATAGAAGATATGATCTGCTTTGGATTGATTTAATAATGCTTGACCATTTTTTAAATCTTCATAATTTGCTTTTTGTAATTTGATTTCTTGTTTTAGGTTTTCCAATTCTTGTTCAATTGTCGCTAATTGAATTTTAATAGCACCTAATCCAATGTATGGTTTATTGTAAATACGTGGATTGATTGCACGTGCTGTATAATTTTTATAAAGCATACATGTTGGCGTAATCGCTGTAGCATAATTTCTAAGTTGTGTAACATCATCGACACATTGTACTTTAGAAAGCAACATGTTGACATACCATCTAGCATATGTATTTTTACAATCTAATTGACTTGCAAGTGTGTTTTTAACATCCACATCTTCATATCTTGACATTTTCGCAACATCAACAATTCCTACACCATATATACCTCTTTTATTTTTATATTCTTCATAAACAAGCAATGCATATTCAAAATATTCTGGTTCAATAATTAAATCAAATCTTTGACTATTAAGATATCCTTCTAATGCATTTCGCCATTTTTCATCTTTAACTTCAATATATTCACATAATGGTTTAACTTCAATGGTTTTTCCATAATGACTTGTAAGTTTTTCATTTAGTAATTGAATTAATTCTTGAATTTCTTTTCTATAATAAAGTTGATTTTCTTTAAGAGAATCATATTCTTTACAATATTCATTAAAACGATCAACTGTTTGTGTCATTTCAATTTTTAAATGTGATATTTTTTCAGTAACATCCTTTGTTCTTTTAGAAACTTCTTCTACAATATTTCTAAATGCATGTGTCAATGTTTCTGTTTGATAATCTTGATTTTGAAGAATTTGGATATAACTATTTGGTATTTTTACTTTCTTTAATAATTGTATTTCTTGTTTAATTTCTGTTATAAGAGTTTGATAACTGTTTTCTTTTTTTTCTTTTTCTTTTTTGAGTTGTTCACTTTCTTTTTGTAATTCATTTTTTAAGTTATAGGTTTCGTTTTCTCTTAATGATTCATCTAAACGATGATATCTTTCTTGATAAGTTTCTTCATCTTGATTTAATTGTGTAAGTTTTTGTTGTACAAAATTTAGCTGATCATTTATTTTTTGATATTTCTTTTGACTATTATCAATAATAGCTTGTAATTGCTTTTCTTGTAATTTTTCTTTTAAACATTCTAAAACATCCATTTGAAAGTGCGTATCTAAATAAGTGTCATATTGACTTACAACACCTTCTAATGATTCACATTCTTTTTTAGATATTTTTAATTTTTCTTCAAGAACTTTATAGTGTTTGATACTGTCTCTTAAATTTTGAATATCAACAAAGTCTTCTTTTAATAAAAAGTCAACAATGAATTGATAAACATTATCAATTGCTTTAAAAGCAAGTGCTCTCGTTACTAAATCAAAATATTTACTTTTAACACCTAAAGCATTTCCAAATAAACTTTCTCCTTCTTTAATTGTATCTTTAAAAATACCTGTTTGTTGATGATCAATTAAAGCTTTTTTAAATTCTTTTCTCGTCAAAACTCTTCTTTCTTCAATAAATGCTACATCGCTGATTTTACAATCAATAATTTGAAAAAAATCTCTATTTAATCTTCCACCAGCTGGTAAATCAATAACAGTTCCAATAATTTGATATTTTTCTGTTTTTTCATCATAAAACTCTAATGCAATATAAGTTGTCACATCACCATTTCTAGCATATTCATGCCCTTCAATTCCTGTTTTACAACGAATATAAGACTCTAATGTACGATTTCCAATATCACTTGCTGCTTTATTAAATTTACATTTACCAGCAGTTAAAACATATTGAATCGCATCTAAAATTGTAGATTTCCCTGTTCCATTTTCTCCAGTAATTAAGGCATTTTTATAGATTTCAAATTCTTCATTAGAAAAAGTATGCCAATTAATCAGTTTCACTTTCGTTAATGTTTTCATCGTGATCTCCTTTTTTATATTGTTGAATACGTTGATTGATTTCATCTATTTTTTGAATTGGTAAAATATAATTAATTGTTGGATAAATAATTAAACGTATATCATCTTCGTTTAAATCACCAATACGTTCACATATATTATATCTTGACAAGAAATGATAGATATTTTTTAAATCTGTCTTTTTTAGACGTTCGTTATAAATACCAGTTGCTTCTATTTCACTATGAAGTTCCCCAAGGGAAATATGAATAAATTCAGTATCTTGTAACTCTTGTGATTTTTGAAAATAAAGTTTTCTAAGTAACAATAAAACAATTGTTTGCATTTGATTAAGATTTAAATGATTGTAATTATTTAAATTATGGATATAGATGACACGGTCTGCTTTATATAAATGAAAATCATAATCAAGCATCATTAAAAAATCTTTAAATAGTTGTTCATTTTCACTAATAAAATAATAATCTTCGCGATCTCTTTTTCTTCCACCACAAATAAAATTAACCGCTAATAATCGATTTAAAATACGTGAAAATTCTTCTTTTCTTTTTTCAGATAATAACAAATATGCCTGTGACATATTTTTCATCAGTTCATTTTTATTCATCTTCAACTCTCCTTATTATAAATTCTCTAAATTGATAATGATCTTTCTTTATAATATTTTCTTGTGGTTCTATTTTATATCGAGCATTTTGACTATAACCATAAAGCCATGTCAAAATAAATAAAGATAAATCTTTATTTTGATCATAATAATTTGAACCCAATATTGTTTCTTGTTGATCCAAACATTGTAAAACATTTTTTTCAATGGCTGTTTTTGTATATTTTTCATTTTGTTTTAGTTTTTCAATCGCCATTAAACGTGTTTGTTCATCTAATTGTGTATCTAAAATCAAATCCGTATTTTTAACTTTTTTTATTTGTCGTGGTAAATATAAAGAATTTTGATCTAAGTATTTATTAATTGAAATCGTTGCTACTTGATCAAACACTTCTGGACATTCTTGCCCTTCTTTAATGATGTCATTGATTTTTCCACCAATATCTTCTTTTACATTCATTAAAAACATAATACGATTTGTTGCTGAAGCAACAAACTTTTCATTTTTACGATTGATTTCATTAATTAAATCTAAAATACTTTCAAAGGCATCAATAATATAAGATGTTTGTTTATAAAACAAATCCATTGCCTCTTGATAAGTTAAATCTTTAGAAAGCATGATATTTCCTATAATCGTTTCAGATGTTGCTTGATCATCTTGGATTTTTTGAATTTGAGAAATGATACTATTACGATATTTTAAAGGATGATCTTTAGTTGTTAGATTATAAAAAGCACGATCTACTATCTTTAATTGATAATCACTTAATAAAGAATCTAAAATTTGATTTAAATCATTTTTCATATTATCTTGAACAAGACGTTTGATATAACGCTTAATATTTGTATTCAAATTTTTTAATTTTGTCATTAAGCTTTTTGTCATACTATATTGTGCATCAAGAATCTTATGTCCATTTTCAATATCAAAATTTTTAAACTGCGAATAAATACTATAAACCATACTTGAATACTCAATATCACGATCTTCTTCTAAATTTATTAATGTTTCAATGATACTAATAGCATAATCTTCAAAACTAGCATAAACATGGTAATTTTCACCAACTTCTTCACTTAACCATCCACATTCTTTTAATCTTCGATAGACATAAAGTGCGCGCTCTCTTGGTGATTGACTTTGAAGTTCTTCAAGTTCAATTAAGTGACTACTAAAATATTTTGTTAACTCATAAATCAAGTTTTCTTTTAAAGATGCAAAGGATGCATCATCCTTAATATACTCATAAAGAACACAAATACATTCACTGATAACAACACGATCAGCTGTATTAAATATATTAAAAAAGTTTCTTGGTAATGTATCAAATATATTAACCATGGTTACCTCCAATCATTAAAAACTCTTTTTTATTTATAAATAGCTTTGCAATTATAACATTTTTTAAGTTATTAAAAAAGATGCTTTCGCATCTTTATCCTTTTAATCCTCTTGATTGTCGATCCATATCTTCAATAACAATATCATAGACTTCACCAAGTGTTGAACAATATTCTAAAACCTTCCATGGTTCATTTGTATGAAAATGAATTTTAATCAATTCATCATCTCCAACAGCTAACAAGCAATCTCCCTAAAAATGTGTTGTAAAATATTCACTAATTTCATCTTCATTTAGATTTTTTCCTTCAATCAATAATTGTGTATCAGATTTAAATTCTAACATAGTTAGCTCCTTTATTTTAATAATGTATAAGCAATAGACGCCATGATTCGTGGTCCTTTATTAAGTACTTCTTCATTGAAATTAAATGATGTGTTATGAGGTGAAGCTGTAATATCTGTCAATAATTTCATATAAGTAGCTTTACCCCCATGAACTTGGACATATTCCATCATATAAGAAAAATCATCACTACCTCCTAATGGATTTAAATTTTCTGGAGGTAATTTTAAATCGGGCATTTCTTTAACACAAATATTTCGTATTTGATCCATAAAATCTTCATCACAATTTAAAGCAAATGCTTTCCCCATTTGTTTAATTTCAACAACAGTATCATGCATCAAAGCACAGGCGTTAATAATATCTCTTGCATAAATTTCCATATAACGATTTAATTCTGTCGTTACACCACGTACTTCTATTTCAAGTTTTGCTGTATCAGGAACAACATTTCTACCTGTTCCTGCATGAACCGTTCCTACATTGACACGTGTTTGTCCATCACTGTTTCGAGGAATCGAATGCAAATTAATAATACAGTTAGCTGCTGAAAGCAATGCATTCTTACCGAATTGTGGAGATTCTGCCGCATGTGTTGAAACTCCATGATAAATGACATCTAATTTCGTTGTTGCAAATGATTCATTCATTCCAAAATAAAGATCGTAATCTTTAACACGGGGCATAATATGCGCTGCAAAAATATAATCGACATCATCCAAAAAACCACTTTCACAAATGGATTTTGCTCCTCTTACACCTTCTTCAGCCGGTTGAAAAATAATTTTCAAAGTCCCATGTAAGTGTTCTTTAAGCTCCATCAATATTTTAGCAGTTGTTAAACCAATAGATGCATGACCATCATGTCCACAAGCATGCATCGCTCCTAAATGACAAGAAGAAAAGCCTTCTTGTTTTGGATAATGCCCATCTGTTGAATCTTCAACAAGCCCTAAAGCATCAATATCAAAACGAATAGCTACAACAGGCCCTACACCGTTTTTTAAGATACCTGCAACAGCTGTCATTCCATTTTTAACTTGTTCTAAATATTTAGGATTTGCCCCTTCTTTTTTAGCACGTAAATAATTAATATTAAAAATCGCTTCTGGCGGTAATCCCATACGCGCATCTTTATCCATAATTTCTTTTCCTACTAAAACCTCATAACCTAAGTTTTCTAAAGTAGTTGCAATTTGACATGCTGTACGTATTTCTAACCAACCTCTTTCAGCAAAGTGGTGAAAATCTCGGCGCTGATTGATTGTTTCTTGATGGTATTTTTGTGCAAGTTGTTTGATTGCCTCATACATTTTTATCACTTCCTTGTTGATTTTATTATATCTCAAAATAAAAAATGATGATAGCTTTTTACACTATCATCAATAAGTAATACGATGTTTTCCATCTCTTTTTGAAATATACATTCTTTGATCACATTTATTTAATAAATCTTGTATTGTTTCTTCATCACGAATACCAGCAACACCAATACTTAATCTTACGATATCATGATAAGCACCAGCATGTAAAATAACATGATCAAAGGCATCTTTAATATCTCTGGCAATTGAAACTGCCCCATCTTTTTGATAAGCTGGTAGAATAACTAAAAATTCGTCTCCGCCATAACGACATGGCTCCATAGTTGGATATTTTTGATGTTTAATATTATTTAAAACAGTTCCAACATGTTTAATAACTTCATCTCCAATATGATGTCCATAATTATCATTAACACTTTTAAAGTTATCTAAATCTAATAACAAAATAGAAAATGGTGTATTATTTTCTAAATATTCTTTATGCAATGTATCTAATTCTGCATGAATAAAACGTCGATTATAAAGTTGTGTTAAAGCATCTGTAGCGTTTTCTTGTGAAAGTTCAACATTAAGCTTTGTTAAAATTTTGGCTTTTTCTTGATTTTCTCTAAGTGCCTTTACATCACTTGTCATATCTTCTGTAATAACAAAAACACCGATTGTTTCTCCTTGACTATCATATAACGGATATTTTCTTGTATGTGCAATAATCGTATAGCCATCATGATTTTTTCCTTCAGTTTCTACAACATTAATTGCTTGTCCTGTTTCCATGACACGTTGTTCATCTTCAAAAGCTTGTTTAGCGTGTTCTTGTGAATCCGGAAACAAATCAAAATCAGTTTTACCAATAACTGTTTCCTTATTATTTTTAAATTGTGGATGTTTTTGATAAAACTGATCATTAACATATAAGATTTCACTTTTTCTATTTTTAAACAAAATAACTGATGATCCATCAGCATGAACAATTGACTCAATGAGTTTTAATGGATTCACCTTTAATTTTGTAAATAATTCATCAAATTCCATTTTCCATCACCATTACTATTTTATCTTTGAAATAGCAAAATGTAAAGCCTTTCATCATGTAATGTTTGTTAAAAATTTTTGATTTGGGCAGTATATATAGATTTATTTCCATTAACTAAATAAGCAAAAATACATATAATAAGAAATGCTATCATTTGATGCCCACCAAAGACTTCTAAACCTATCATCATTGGTGCTAAAAGTGTATTTGTTGCTGAAGCAAAAACTCCCGTATATCCTAAAGCTACACATAATTCAATAGGCAAATGAAAAATTGGGGCAAGTATAAATCCTAGAGTTGCTCCTATTGAAAATAAGGGTGTTACTTCTCCACCTTGAAATCCAATTGCAAGAGTTACAACAGTAAAAATAAGTTTTAAAAACCAATCATAATAAGTCACATTTCCATAAAATGATAAATCAATTAAATTTGTGCCTAAGCCACTGTATCTTCCTTTAAAAATCATTAGCCCTATCACTAATAAAATAGAAATATAACCTATTCTTTTATAGGGATTTTCTATTTTATTTTTAAAAAATGTTTTTAAAGCAATCAACGACGTTGAAAATATTCTTCCAACAATTCCCAAAATAATTCCTACTAGAATCATTAACATCATATTTTTTAAATCATTCATATTAATACTTTGTTGAATATTTACACTAAACTTTTCCAATCCTAAAAAATGCGACGTATAAGAAGCAGTAAAAGATGCTATAACCCCTGGAAGTAAAGCTTCATACTCTATTTTACCTATAACCATAACTTCCATAGCAAAAAACAAAGCAGTAAGTGGTGTTTGAAATAATCCAGCAAATCCAGCTGCCATTCCGGTAATCAACAAAACTTTTCCATTCTTAGGAAAATGAAAATATTTTGTAAAATAATGAGAGAGCGTCGCTCCAATTTGTACAGCCACCCCTTCTCTACCTGCACTTCCTCCAAATAAATGAGTTAACCATGTTCCAATCATAACTAAAGGAATAAGTGCTAAAGGAATCCCTTTTCTTTTTTGTTGACCTGTTTCAAAGACAAGTGTCATTCCTTTTAAACTCAGTTCATTAAAGTGATAGTAAAGCCAAGTAATCACTATTCCTGCAATTGGTAAAAAAGGAATTAAATACCAAAAATATTTATTTCGTATCTCACCTATTAAAATAAGTCCTTTACCAAAAACAGTATCAATACCTCCTACAACGATTCCCATAACACCTGCAAATATCATATACTTTAATAATTCTTTTTTATTTTCCATGTTTCCTCCTACAAAAAAAGCTAATCACCCTGTGTATTACACAGAAGTCATTAGCCAAATAGCGGTTTCGATATAAATCGAGGGAGAACCTCATTCCCATGGATTAAACTTATCATATTTTTTAAGATAAAACAATAATTATAATAAATTTTTATCTCTTAAAATATGTCCATTTGTGTAATCAATATCATCAACATGATTGATCATTCCTTGATGATATCTCTTTTGATTAATATTATGATAACTTACAATATTAAAATGAACTTCTTGATCTACTGCAACAACGATTAAGTTTTGTCTTTTTTGATGCTCATTCTTTTCTTGTGCTTTAAAGACATAAATATATTTAAAACATTGTTTGAGTGTTTTTACAACATTTTTTATATTTTGACTATATTTACCACTTAATGAACCAATGATATTTGTTATATAAATTCCTTGTGGGTTTAAAGATTCTTTTATTCTTTTGATTGCTTCCAATGAATGAAGTTCTAATACTAAATTTTCACCAATAAAGACATCACTTAAAATAGCATCATATTTCCTTTTGTTCCTATTTATATAATCTCTTCCATTTTCAAAATAACAATGAAATCTATTTTTATTCTTATCAAATTTATTAATAGTTTCTTCTAAATAGAAGTATTTATTAGAAATATCATAAAGAACTTTGTTAATTTCAACAACATCAATATTTCCTTGATGATGTGCTAAAAAATATTTGGGATAATGAAAAGCACCACCACCAATTAATAAAACATCATTAATTTGTCTATCTTCTAAATAATTTTCATCAAACATTAAATCAAATAAATACATATATTCAAAAAGTAATTCATTTTGTAATTCTTCTTCTATATAAGTTGCTGATTCCATACCACCATCTATATCAAGAACTCTTACTCGATGCTTATTATGTCGACCATAGCTAATGGTAATATGTCCATAAGGGCTTTCTATTTCAATCTTATCATTATACAATTCTTATTACCCTACCTTTAAAATTTAAACGGATCCCAATTTGGTTTTCCACTATCATAGTAATCACATGATTCTTGCCAAGATTTCATTTCATCTTTAATGGTATCGCATAAACATTTATAGTCATCTTTTTTAAATTTATCATGATTCATCATTGATTTATAAAACTTTTTAAAACGAGCTGCTGTTTCTTTTATAGAATTTGGTGAAGACCACATACATTTTCTAATAAAGAAATCTCTAAAGAACAAATCAACTTCATTATTAACTTCTTCATAATTTGCATTATTACGATTTAATAAATATTCATTGATAAAGAAATCAACATTTTGTATATGTTTCTTAATTGTTTTATCAGATAGATTTGAAAGATCTTCTTTAAAAATATTTAATAATTCTTCATGTTGTTTTACAATTTTTTCTTAGTTAAACGGTTCTTTAAAATACATAGACATATCTCCTTTGTTTTTAAATTATTATAATCAATTTTCTTTTATCTAATTTTATCATATTTAATAATTGTTCTATAGTAATTCTAAAAATAATTTAAAAACAGGAATATTACAACACAATTGTTGTTCATCCTGTTTTATTATTATTTATTAATATCTAATACTGCATAACATGCATCTCTAAACGCATCAAAGCAACATTTGCTTTTTTACAATCACCAATAATATGAGTTGATATGTCAAGTTTTTCATAATCACTTGTGTCATTTGATTTAAAACAACTACCATAATAACACCATCTTATAAATATTCTTTTCCACTTGCAATAACAACTTTTTTAGGATGTGAAGTCATAAAGAGACTATCTGTTGCTTCTTCTAATAATCCTGGATTTCTTATTCACGTAATATGTTTGACACTTGGATCATACAAAGAATTACTACAATAACGAATTTGATTCACTTGACCATTTTTAGCTTTATTACAAAAATTTGCATCGGCAAGTTGCGCACGCGCCATTACAATTAAATCTGCTTTATCATCTTCTAATATCTTTTCAGCAAATTCAGGAGTATTAATACGTCCACAAGGCATTGTAAACATTCCTGTTTCTTTACGAATACGTTCACCATCTTCTACATTGAATCCATTTTTAATATCTACAGGAGCTACTTCATAAAGAGTTACAGCTGTTATAATATTTCCACGTGATATATTTAAAACATTGACACCATATTCTTTGGCATCTTTACAAAAGTCAATCACTTCTTTAAGAATTAATCCACTTTCAAGCGTATCATCATGACAATCTATTTTCAAAAATAGAGGCATGTCTTCTGGTATATTTTGACGAATAGCTTTAATACATTAAAGTGGAAATTTCTATTGATTTTCAAAACTCCCACCCCATTCATTACTTCGATGATTGATTCCACTAGAAAACATTGAGTGTGGTAAATAATTATGAGCGCAATGAAATTCTAAAAAATCAAATCCAGCTTCAACTGAACATTTAGCTACCTCACCAAACTTATTAATGACATCTAATAATCTTTCAAAAGTAATTTCTTGCACAGTATATTTTGCATTTAATGGTATATCATTTGGAACTATAATTTTTGCTTTTTAATTTAAAGCAACAGCTAAACCTCCTTGCCAAAGTTGAATACATGTTTAATCACCAGTATTATGTACTACATCATTTAATTTTTTTAAGCCATTAGTATACTTATCTTCAGCTATAAATAAAAATCCAAAAGGTGCACTTGCTTTATCAACAGCAGCAACCTCAACCGTATTTAAACCATTGCCACCCTTAGCACGTGCTACATGATAAGCAATCAACTTATCTATAACACTTTTTCTGCCTTCACTTTCCACACTTTCATGCGTACCTATCGCAGACATCATAATACGATTTTTTAATTCCATGCCACGAATCTGTATCGGTTCAAATAATTTATCAAATATTCCTTTTTCCTCCTAAGCGTTTGCTTTTTTTCTCTTAATCATAGCATTATGCAAAAGTGCTATCAAACAAAATATAGAGAAATTAATTTTTAAATCTATTTTCTTTATGTTAAAATTTATAAAGAAATAATATTAAATATTTGGAGAAATAAAATGAACAGCTATATCAAACAATGGTTAGAAATTATAGAAAATATGAATAATGATAATACATATAAACTTGCATGGGGAAGAGCTATTATTGAACTATGTTTTGAAACAAATCAATTAGATAAACAAGTAACTTTTACATTTCAACATATTGCAAAAAAGATGATTAAATATTATTGGAATCAAACCTATTTCTTTCATCTTGATCAAAGTCCAAACAAAAAGAAAATTCCCATTTTAGTTCAAAATGTCAATCTTCTAATTAATCTATATGAATCTATTCAACGTACTCATGTTCCTGTTTGGTTTGATAAAGCTGAGACTATTTTAAAATATGAAAAACAATATCGTAAAATTATCAACAACAGTGCTAAAACATTAAAAAATGATGTTTCTTGGAGATTTAAATTGGCAAATAAAAAAGAATATGATCTTTATTATTTAGATAAAAATTGCATGTTTATTTCTTTTACTAAACAACAAGTACTATCGCTTAAAGAATATAGTTTTGTTTTATCTCAACTTATTAATTTTAAATGGGCTCAACTTCTTGAAAAATTTAATCATTCTCCAAGAATTGCTTCTAAAGTAAAAGGCATTTCTGATAATACTATTAAAAGAAGCAGTTTAACAAAATATAAAAATATTCTTTTAAAAAGCAATAACTATCAAGCAATTGATTTTTATACTGGAAAAGTATTACAAGAAAATGATATTTCTGTTGATCATGTCATTCCGTGGTCTTTCATGTACAGTGATGATATTTGGAACTTAGTTTTAACAAGCAAATCAAATAATTCATCAAAATCAAATATCATTCCTTCTCAAGGTGTAATAGAGAGTTTAAAAGAAAGGAATGCTCGACTAGTTAAATTAATTAATGATAGCAAGTATAAAGATGAATTACTTTTAGCTATAGAAAATGATTATGTTGATAAGTTTTATTTAGCTATGAAAATTTAACAAAGATAAAATAATTTTAAAATTTGTTATAAAAAAAGAAACCGTTAGAAATATAATTATATATTTTAACGATTTTTTATATGTTATGTATTTTATATTTTTTATCATTTAATTATTGTTTCAAGAATACCATTTCCTAAATCCTTAATGCAATATAGATGTTTTAAAACATCAAATGTTTCTTTTAAATTATGTTTTGCAGTATTCCATCCTTGACCATCTGTTACCCAAATAAAAGTAATTCCATTAATATTTTTTATTTCTTCTGTGATGGTCTTGTAACTAGCGTTACTTCAGAACCTCTTTCTAAAAAATCTTTAATCATCCGTGTTTTATCTACAAAGTAATAATTTTCTTCTCTAAGCTTTCTAAAACTTTTAATTCCTGTTGGTATCTTTTTCACGGTGATCACCCTTTCGGTATTATTATACGATCGCTATGTACTATTTAAATATTCAAATCAAATTTTATCATTCCATTAAAAAAGAAGTGTTTTTCACACTTCCTAAGCATTTTCTTTTTTCATTTTTTTACTTAAATAAATATAGAAACATACATTTAGTATAATACCAACAATTGTCGCAATTGGTGCAGCTAAACCAATATTTGTTAAATTTGCATGAGGTTGAATTAACATATAGTAAGAAAGTGGTAAACGTACAAGAAGTGTTTGAATAAGTCCTTGTACCATGACCCATACCGTTTGATAATGACCATTAAAATAACCAACCATACTAAATAATATTGCTGTTACAATTGTTTCTAAAGCAAATCCTTTTAAATAAGCATAACCTTGTAAAATAACGGCTTTTTCTGTTGTAAAAATGCTTGTAAGTAAATCTCCTTTAAATAAAACTAAGATAAAGACAACAACACCAATTATTAAGCCAATACCCATTCCTGTAAACATTGCATGTTTTGCTCTTTTTTCATCACCAGCACCCACATTTTGGGCAACAAAAGAAGCCATTGATTGCATTAATGAACTTGGTACTAACATGGCAAAGTTAACGATTTTACAAGCAACACCATAACCGGATGATGCTTCTAATCCTAAACGGTTAATAAAAGCACATAAAGCTAAAAATGAAATTTGTGTTAAACATTCTTGAAGCGCTAATGGTAACCCAATTTTTAAAGCTCGAACACAATGTGGATTGATTTTAAAATCATGCTTTGTAATTTTAAATGGTAATTTTCTTTTAAATAATAACATTAAAGCAAAAATAACACTGATTGCTTGGGCAAAGACAGTGGCCATGGCGGCTCCTGCTGCATCTAAGTGTAATCCTGCAACAAGAACTAAATCACCAATAATATTAATAACACAGGCAACTGCCACAAATAAAAGAGGTGATTTACTATCTCCTAAACCTCTAAAGATCGCTGATAATAGATTATAAGCAACAATAAAGAAAATACCTGCCCCACAAATTCTTACATAAGTAGCAGTTAAACCAAGTGCTTCTTGAGGTGCTTGCATCAAAGTTGAAATTGGTGATGCTAACGTAATCATAAATACAAATATAATTGCAGAAATAATTGCAAAAACTACCGTTGCTCCTCCTATTAAAGCACCAATCGAATTCATTTTCTTTTCACCAATATATCTTGCAATTAAAACAGTAATTCCCATCGCAAATTGTGTTACCACAAATGTTATCAAGTTTAAAACTTGACTTCCTGTAGAAACTGCTGAAAGTCCTGCTGTTGTTCCAAATCTTCCAACAACAAGTAAATCAACCGCTCCATAGGCCGCTTGTAAAATAAGTGCACCTAAAACGGGAATCATAAATAACGTTGATTTCTTTAAAATACTTCCCTGTGTAAAATCTGACCTAGATTGATCCATTATTTTTCTCTCCCTTCACACATAACTTCATAAAACTTTTCAATGGTTTGAATCATACAATCTGCTTCATCATTAGAAACATGATTCAAACATAAGGCTAATTTTTGAAAATAATCTTTATTGTATTTTTCAAAAATCATTTTTCCTTCTTTTGTAACGGTCACATAAGTGACACGTCCATCATGTTTAGCTGTTTCTTTTTTTAAATATTCTTTTTCTTCCATTGCATGAATTGTACGTGTAACTCCCGGACGAGGAAGATTTAAAACTTCACTCACATCTGAAACCTTCACTTTTTGATTTTTTTCTTCAAGTTCGATAATCGTTTCTAAATAACGTACATAGGATGGTAAAACTCCTTCAGGAAGTTTAGGCAACATATCTAAAATCCTTTTAGCCATGTAACAGCTATCTAACATTTCTTTTATTTTTTCGCTTGTCATTGATTTCTCCTATTAATTACCAAAGGTAATTATTATTGGTAATAATATAATTATAAAAAAGATTGTCAAGAAAAAAGATACTAACAAATTGTCAATATCTTTTAATCGTTATGCTCTATAGCAAACCCAAATAACATCACTTTTTAATCTTCATCTAAAATAGAAGTATTAGTAGCTGGACCATCAATAAAATCCATGTGTTCTGCACGAAATTCTTCATATAAAATTTCACAAATTGCTTTTAACTTACCTTCCTTATAAACATCTTCTAAAACTTTACAAGCAATTTTATTTCCTTCTAGATAACGTTCATCGCTTTGATTGACTTTCTCCTAAGGTTAAGCTCTATGAATAATCATCCTATCTAAATAACCTAGTCCCGTTGTTTTAATGGTTTGAACAATACTTTCTTTGGTTACTTGACATGTTTACGGATATCTTTGCCTATACCTTTTTCATTACCATATGATTGTCCTATATCAAAATGATGATAACCTAACTTTATATTTTAATTTCAATGTGAATAAAATGTGCATAATGTGCACAACTTGTGAAAATCTATTTTATTATATGTGCCGTAATAATGGTATAGCTTGTTGCATTAATTGTTATTTTTATAGCACCATTTTCAATATACCAGTTTTTCCCTTTACGATATATCAAACTCTTTTTATCTAAAACTTTATTCTTACAAAATTCTACAACATCTTCTTCAATTCCTAAATTTCTTTTAATTCTTGATATACCTAAATGTGTTGTGTGAATTTTATAAATATTCATTAATAATTCATTCTTATCCATCTTGATGACTTATCCTTTTTAAAATAGTATCCTATTGCATCCCATTAAAATTCCTAAACTTAAATAATGATCTTTTGATATTTGTTTCTTTGTATTCATTAAAATAACAATGACAACAATTAATAGAAATTCTTTCATACACTCACCCAATCTTTTGTTTTCTTTTACTAATCATTAAGGTGATCAAAACAAAGCTTAAGGTAAATCCTAAAACAATAATACCATTAATAATTATTGGTTGTAATGTTTCTAATTTAAAATATTCTAATGTTTTAATAAGTTCATTGTTTTGTACAAAATAATACGTTGGTAAAATATGAGCAATCTTTAAAACATAACTTGGCATAAATGACATTGGCACAAAGCATCCACAAAGAAACGATGTTCCTAAAGCAACAACATTAACAATACCTCCAATAGCTTGCTTATTATGGGTAATAGTTCCAATTAAGAATCCTACGGCCAAACTACATATTGAAAAAACAAATGAATTTAAAATATAAGCAATCCCATTCCCACTTAACATAATTTCTTTAAATAAGATAAAACTAATAATCATATAGGCTAACCATACAATAAAAGAAGCAAGGCCTAATGAAGCAAAAATGATCCAATTATATTTACGATATGAAAAACTGCTCATAATTGTTCTTTTACGTACACCCTCTTGATTCAAACTTGCAAGAATCATTGTCATACAATAAACTCCTCCAGCAAGTAAGGCATAGTTTAAGAAATTAAAATAAACATTCACTTGATTCAATTTAGAACTATCTAAAGATGTGTTGAGGTTTACTTTTGTTTTTTGGTTAATCACTTGTTTGACTTTTTGATTTAAAGCTTTACCTTGATAATGCTCTTTATAAAGATTTACTGTCTTTATATATTTTTCAATTAACATTTGGGTAAAAGATGCATTTTCATTACCATTTGATTTATATTCAATCGTTGGATTTTTATCATTTACAAGATCATCACCAAAGTTTTCAGGAATATACACAACATAACTTATATCACGATAAAATAAGGCATCGTCTACTTTTTCTTGATCATTGATGTCGATATCTTTTAATATCGCTTGTTCTTTTAAATACGAAACAAATCCTTTGGTTATTTCATTGTTTTGATCCTTATTTACAATCAAAATATCTGGTTTTTTTGCCTCATAATGATTCATATTACCAGAAGTTGTATTAAATAATGTAATTGCAAGTAAGATCACTGTATAAAGAATTAAGTTTCCTTTTAATTTATTTAAGATTTTAAAAACGGTACTAAATATAATCATATTGTTCCCTCCTTAAAGCCCTAAAAGAAATAAATAAACATACAATAATAAATACTCCTAAACAACAAATATCTCTGATATATCGATTAAATGTATTGTAATAATATAAAGCATAAAAACCATCGGTAATCAAATTATTAGGATTGATAAGATTAACAATAGGTATATTTTTATCAATAACATATTTTAAAGTAACACCCATCATCCCAGATAGAACCGAGAAAAACATAGAAATCGCAATATTAATTCCTGTTTTTGCTTGTTCAGAAACTCTAAAAACAGAAGCAATAAATATTCCCATCGAAATACCTGCTAAATCACCAACTAAAGAAAGAATGATTATATAAAGCCATTGACTACCAAATTCAACATTTAAACCAAATTTTAAAAAGATTAAAAGAATTGCTAAACCAACAAGGCTTACTAAATAAGAACCTAGTGCTGAAGATAAGACAAGTATTCCTTTTTTATTTGGTGAAACAGAAACTCTTTTCCCTTTAGCGGACATATTCGCCAATTGATTATTAATAGCTGTTAAGCCCAACATCCCACCATACATACAAGCCATGGCAATTAAGGTATAATATTCAATTTGCATATAACTTAAATGACTACTTGATGTGTCTTTTAAAGATACTTCTTGGTTATTGAGCTTTTGAAGAATATCATGTACAATTTGTTGAACATTAAAATTGTAGTTTCCTTGTTGTATTTCATCTTCAATTTGTTTCTTTGTTAGATCTTCTATCATCCTCTTATTTTGTTTAATTTCATCCATAACAAATTGCAAGATTGTTTGTTCCATACCATTTTCTTTAATCACAATTTGTGGTTCTTGTTTATTAAAGAGAACATATCCTTCTATTTCATTATCTTCTAAAAGCTGTTCCGCCTCTTTTTTATTTACAAAATGAATACGAAATAACTGATCCTTATTTTTTTTATCAGAAAGCTCTTTAAAGGTTTCTTGATAAATTGTTTGGTTTTGATATTCCTTATTGTCAATAACTGCAATATCAAAAACTTGTAAAGCTTCGTCTTTTTCAATATTTTCAAAAGCCATGTGAAAGAAAATACCTAAAATAATAGGAAAAGCAAACATCCAAAAAATAAGAACTTTATTTTTAAAAAGTATTTTAACTGTATACTTTAGATTATGAATAAACATCAATCCCTCAATTCCTTTCCTGTTAACTTTAAGAAAACGTCATTAAGAGTTGGACCTACACGTTCAATCTTTTCCTCAATATTTGCTTCTTTCTTTAATTCATCACTTGTTCCTTGAGCAATGATCTTTCCTTTATCTAAAATAATAATACGATCGCAAAGTATTTCTACTTCTTCCATATAATGTGTTGTATAAACAATTGTAGCCCCTTGATCTCTTAATTTTTTTATACCATCTAAAATATGATTACGACTTTGTGGATCAACTGCAACAGTTGGTTCATCTAAAAAGATCAGTTTAGGTTTATGGGCAATCCCACAAGCAATATTTAATCTACGTAGCAATCCTCCGGAAAGTTGTTTAGGTAAAAACTTTTTAAAATCATTTAATCCTACTAAGTTAATTGCATCGTCAACATATTGTTTTCTTTGTTTTTTATCTCGAATATATAAACCACAAAAATAATTGATATTATCATAAACATTCAATTCATCAAAAACAGCTACTTCTTGAAAAATAACTCCTATCTTTGCTTTTAAATCATAAGAATCAGGTTTCATTTCTTTACCAAAAACCTTAATAAATCCTTCTTGATATTTAAGTAATGATAAAATAGAGTTAATAGTTGTACTTTTTCCACAACCATTAGGTCCTAATAATCCTAAAATTTCTCCTTGATAAACATTAAAGGATAAATCATCAATTGCTTTTAAATTTTTATACTCTTTTGTAAGATGTGAAACCTCTATTACTTTTTCCATCATTCTTTTCCTTCCCTATTCTTTATAGCAAGTTGTGCCAAAATTTCTTCTTTTACATTTCCCTTTTCTACTTCATAAAGAAGCATTGAAACATATTGATCCTTTAACAATTCTGCAATTTCTTCATCATTAAATTCAACAGTTTGATTGGCTGCTAAACTAGCAATCCCATTGACATATAACCACATTCTTAAATGGAATTGTTTGGCATCTTCATTTGACATACCCGTTTGTTTAGAGATTGTTTCAAGGATTGTCTTTGCTGATCCTGTTAAATCAATAAAATCAAATGCTCCTTCATTTATTTTTCGGTTAAACATAATTTTAAATAATTCATGCTCTTCCTTAGCAAAACGAATATAATTGATTCCAATATCCTTGTATTCTAATTGACCTGTTTCACTTTTTAAAACTTCTCGATCAAAAATCTTTACAATTTCATCTATCACATCTTTTTTTAAAACATCCATATTCTCATAAATATAAAAAAGTGGTTGTGTTGAACAGCCTAATTTCTTTGCAACCTTTCTGGCATTTAAAGCATTGAGTCCTTCATGGCTAATAATCGAAATACTTGCTTGTAGAATATCTTCTTTTTGTATTTTTCTTTTTGCTGGCATAAAAGCCTCCTTTCTATAACTAATGTTATATATAACTCTTGTTATAATTATAACAATATCTTCTTGTCATTGTAAAGAAAAAAGGATATTTCAAAATATCCTAACCATTTAAATAAGCTGCCTTTAATAAGTTTTGTACAACTTCATTTTCACTTTTATATAATTGTTGTATTGTTCCTTTTTCTATGATTTTTCCATCATTTAAAACAAGAACCTGATGGCAAAACTCATGAACCAATGAGAGATCATGACTAACGAAAAGAATAGCCATATGATATTTATAAACACATTGTTTTAATAATTCGATAATATCTCTTTGAATCACTTGATCGAGACTGCTGGTAATTTCATCACAAATAAGTAATTGGGGTTGTATAATCAATGCTCTAGCAATTGATATTCTTTGTAACTGTCCTCCACTTAATTCATGAGGATATTTTTCCAAACAAGTCTCATCCATACTTACTTGTTCTAATATCTTTTTAATAGCAGTCATCACTTCTTTTTTATTTAAATGATAAAAATAATGATAAGGTTCATAAAGAAACTGTTTGATTTTCATTCGTGGCGAAAAGCTTTCAATTGGATTTTGAAGAATAAGTTGTATATCTTTACGACTCTTTTTAAAATCAACTGTTTTTCCTTGATATAATAAAGAACCTGAAGAAGGTTTTTCAATACCTGAAACAAGTCTTGCAAGGGTACTTTTTCCACATCCACTCACACCAATAATACCAACAACTTCACCTTCATCAATGCTAAAATCAAGATGATTTAAAACAGTCTTATCGTATTTTTTTGTAAGGTCTTTAGCTTCAAATAAACGCATTATTCTTTTCCTTTCATAATAGTGACTTTGTATAGGGATGCTTAGGAGCATTAAAAAGAGTCTCTACATTTCCTTTTTCTACAATTATTCCATCTTTAATAACAACTATTTGATCTGCAATATAACGTGCTACTTGAATATTATGTGTTACAAACACAAAAGTTGTTTGTTTTTTTAGATTTAAAAGATAATCTAAAATTTGTTTTTGAATAACGACATCTAAACTGCTTGTCGGTTCATCAGCCAAAACAAGTGAAGGTTGTAAACATAATACTAAAGCAATCATCACTCTTTGAGCCATTCCTCCTGATAATTCAAAAGGATACTTGTTTAAAATAGTTTCTTCTAGCCCCATTTGTTTTAAATAATGAATAGCTATTTCTCTTGAATGTTTTTTAGAATATTTAAAATGAGTATGTAAACTTTCATAGAAATGTTCTTCAATATTTTGATAATCATCAAAATAAGTTAAAGGATTTTGAAAAATCATGCCTATTTTTTTCCCTCTATAACAATCTAAACCCTTTTCTAATAAATTATCTTCTTTAAATAAAATTTTTCCCTCTGTAATTTTTGCATCATCACTTAACAATCCCATTGTTGCTTTAAGTAATGTTGATTTCCCACTACCGCTTTGACCGACAATAACTGTAATTTGATTTTTAGGAATCATTAAATCTATATGATGTAAAATTTCTTGTTCATTATAAGTCAATGTTAAATTTTGATAATTTAATATACTCATTTAAGATCAATATCCTTTGTAATCATATAATAATCAACCGGATGGCAAATAGCTCCTTTGACCTTAGAAGAAGTTACCGTATTTAAAGGAACATAAGAAACATAAATATTGGCAGCATCATCTAAAATCATTTCACTTGCTTGAATAGCAAGTTGTTGTCTTTGTTTTACATCATAAGTTGTGGAAAATTGTTGAATCAAATTATCAAGATTTGAGTTTTTATAACGTCCTGTATTACTTGAACCCGTTGATAAATAACGTTGTTGAATAAAGATTTCTGGATCACCTGTAGGTGCACTTGAATCATTAGCCGAACATAAATCAAAAGTTCCTGCTGCTTTAATATCATTCACATTTTCAACTTGATTAAGTTTAATTTTAATACCAATCTTTTTTGCTTCACTTTGCATAGATTGCGCAATAATATTTGCATCTGCTGAACCATGATCCGCGCTTTCATAATAATTTAAAATGATTTCTTGTCCATCTTTTTCTCTGATACCATCATTATTCGTATCAACATAGCCCGCTTCATCTAAAAGACGATTGGCTTCTTTTAAATTAAGACTATAGCCATTAGAAACATCTCCATAAGGTAATGCACTTGAATAAAGACCAGTTGCTTCTTTTCCCCCAATCAATTTAACAATACTTTTACGATTTACACTATAAGATAAAGCTTTTCTAATCGTTAAATCACTTAAAAATGTTGTTTCATTATTCATATAAATAACATTTGTACGTGGCCCTAAAACTTCTAAAACCTGATAATCTTTATTATTTCTAAATAATTTTAAACTTGAATAATCTATCGTATTAGCAAGATCAACTTCACCCGATTGTAACGCTAAAACACGTGCATCAGAATCTGCCACTTGACTAAAATGAACATGGTCAAGTTTTGCTTTACCATCGTAATATTTTTTATTTTTGCTTGTATCGATTGTTTTTTCTGAAACAAAATCATCCACCACAAAAGGACCGGTACAAAGAGGATGATTGGCAATATCTTCTTCACTTTGACTTGCATCATAAATAGTAAAGAGTGGTTCACAAAGATTATTTAAGATTGCCCCACTTGATTTATTTAAATAAAGATAAATATCTTGCTCCTTTGCTTCAACATGATTTAAATCAAAATAATCAATCGCTCTTGTATTTTTTTCAAAAGCTCTTTCTAAACATGCTTTGACATTTTCTCCTGTTACTTTTTTACCATTTGAAAAAGTAATAGAATCTTTTAAAGTCAATTTCCAGGTTGTATCATCAATTTGTTCATAGGATTTTGCCAGACATGGTTCCACTTCATATTTTTCATTAAGTTTTAACAATGTTTCTCCTACCCCAATACGACTTAAAACCCAACCATCATAATTATTTGTCGGATCTAAAGATGTTGAAATCCAAAACATAGCTGCATTAAGTGTCTTACTTGATTCATTTTTGTTTGAATTAGAACATCCACATAAAGTTGTTAACATAAATAAACAAAGTAATAATTTTATTTTCTTCATAACTTCTCCTCATAATGTTTAGGATCTAAATAATCCCTTATATCTTCTGATAATAAATTAAAAATAAGCACACAAATAAATAAAACAAGTCCTGGAAAAAACATCATCCAAGGAGCCACTTGCATAAATTGTTTACTTTCATAAAGCATCGCTCCCCATTCAGGTTGTGGTGGCTGACTAGCAAGTCCTAAAAAACTTAAACCTGCAAGTGAAATCATCATATTTCCAATATCTAAAAAGGCTGTTACAAGTATTTGTGATAAAATATTAGGTAATAAATAACGAATGATTCTTTGCAGTGTTGGTACACCCGACATTTGGGCCATCACTAAATAATTCTTTTTCTTTTCTTGTTTGACAAGAGCAAGAGTCAATCTTGCATATTTTGTCCACCAAATAAGTGCTAAAGCAAATACTGTATTAAAGAGACCTGCCCCGACGATTCCTACTATTGCAATGGCAAAAATCGTATCAGGAAAAGCAAGTAATCCATTAATTATATTATTAAAAAAAGATTCAACTTTATCATTAGACAAGCCTGCAATTAAGCCAACAATCATTCCAATAAAAACAATTAAAAACAACATCAAAAAAGTCAAACCAAAAGAAGTTTTTGCACCACAAAGAATACGACTAAAAACATCTCTTCCTAATTTATCTGTACCAAAAATATGTAAGAAACTTGGTGGTTGTAAAGAGAAATCATAATTAACTTTTAAAGGATCATAAGGCGCTAAAAAAGAACCAAATAGAGCAATAAGTAATAATAAAACAGCAAGACCAATCTCAATTTTTAACTTTCTTTTCATTGAAACGCCTCCTTAATCGTGGATTTAATACTTGTTGAAAAATATCAACAAATAGATTAACAAAAACATAGATCAATGCCATATAAATTGCATAAGCTTGAATAATTGGATAATCACGATAACGAATAGCTTCTACAACCATGTTACCTAAACCTTGATATGAAAAAATCGTTTCAATAATTGCTGTTCCACCAAGTAAATGTCCAATAGAAAGACCTAATAAAGAAGAAAGTGTCGTAAAAACATGAGGTAAAACATGCTTTAATAAAATTTCTGATTGTTTCATTCCTCTTGCTTTGAGTCCAATAATATAATCTTGATTTAATTGTTCTAAAATAGCATTTTGAATCATTCTTGTATAAGAACAAATCAGCGGAAAACTTAAACAACAAACAGGTAAAACAAGACCTTTTAAACTACTTCCACTAATAACAGGAAACAATTGAATCTTTACTGAAAAAAGCAGAATTAAAAGAAGTGCTAACCAAAAATTAGGTAAAGATAAACCTAAAAAAGAGATATTTTTTAAAATAGAATTAATCAAACTATGACGATGAGTAGCACTATAAATTCCTAAAGGAATCGAAAAAGCTAAAACAACAACAAATGAAAATATCGCTAATTTTAAAGTATTTGGTAACTTTGATAACATTTGTTGATTCACATCTTGTCCATAATGATAAGAATAACCTAAATCACCATGAACAAAATCATTCAACCAGTCAACATAGCGAACAACAATATTTTTATCGAGACCCATTTCATGTCGTGTTTCATTTAAAACTTCCTCGCTAGGTGTAATTCCTTTAGATAAATAATACATTTCAGCACTATCACTTGGTGCCAAATCTGTCATAATAAAGGTAACAAGTGTCACCAAGAAAAGAACTGAAAATAATGATAAAATTCTTTTCATTATTTAATCGCATGTATTAAGAATTGACGAATCAATTCTTTTCCTTCCTTTGTTTTTTCTTTTGAAAGTATTTCACTTTCAATTTGTTGAAAACCGATTTCTTTTAGAATTTCTATATCATATCGAGGACGTAAAACATAAGATAACTTTAATTCCTTAGCAATATTATCAATAATAGAAACATCAATTCCTTCCATATGTTGATGATCACTATGACCAGCTCTACTATAATCTTGATCTTGATAATGATAATAATGATTGCCATCAATATTTAAAAGATGTCCTTGTTTTTTTAAAACTCTAACCATCTCTTGATAGGCTTGTACAGGCTTTTCTAAATTCCATGTTACATTACGTGTGATAATCAAATCAAAAATTTCATCTTGAAAAGCTAAATCTTGAACATCCATCTTCTGAAACTCAACATTTGCCTTAAACTTGCGTGCATTGTTTCTAGCCTCTTCTAACATCTTATCACTATAATCAATGCCAATAACTTGGCATCCTAAATTTGTAAGCATAACAGAAAAAAATCCTGGGCCACACCCTAAATCTAACACTTTCATTCCTTTATTTATTTTTAGATAACGATTTATTAATTCTATCCATTTTTCTTGATCATGTAAAAGTTCTTCTTGGTTATCCAAAGAATAACCAAAAGAACGTTGATTCCAATAATCTGCAATTTTATTTAACTGACTTGTCATAAATTCTCCTTTATTTAACAAGATGATATATTTCCTGTAAAGAACATTGATGTTTTAACGCTAATTTTTTAGCACTTTCATATTCTGGATAACATCTTTTTTCACCATCAATTTCTACTTCTTTTACTTGAAGTTTTCCAAGAGGTGTTTCGATTTCTTTAATTTGTCTTTTTAAAACAGTTCTTTGTTCCTTACGATAACGAATACCAATAGTTGTTGTTTGCGTAAAAATCACTTTTTGTAAGAGACCCATCTTTTCTTCATTACAAACGACCGTCAAGCGATAAGCTGGTCTATTTTTTTTCATAAAGATAGAAGTAAAGAAAACATCTAAAGCTCCTTGATCTAAAAGCTGTTCCATTACAAAACCAAGCATTTCTCCACTACAATCATCAATGTTGGTTTCCATGACTATAATTTCGTTTTTTTTTTAATTTCTCCAAGGGATACTTTTAAAACATTTGGAATTACCAAATCTTTTGTACCCGTTCCCCAACCTACTTTTTGAACATTCATAGCAGGCATTGTAGTAAATTCACTCGCAATTTCTGCGATGATTGCAGCACCTGTTGGTGTAACAAGTTCTGTATCTACATCAATTTGTCGAGTGATAGCATTACTTGCTGCAAAGATTTCAGATGTTGCAGGTACAGGGACAGAAATCATCCCATGTGCACATTCAATAAATCCATAACCATCATTAACGACACTACTATAAATAACATCCGGATTGATTTTACATAATAAAATCGCTGTTCCAATAATATCAACAATAGAGTCAATGGCTCCTACTTCATGAAAATGAACATTTTCTAAAGTTTCATTATGGACTTTGCTTTCAGCTTTGGCAACTCTTAAAAAGATACGTTTAGCAAGATCTTTCGCTTTTTCATCAATTTCACTTTCATCAATAATTTTATTAACATCGAATAAATTACGATGTTCATGATGATGGTGATGAGCGTGTTCATGATGTAAGTGTTCATGCTCATGTTCATGATGATGTTCATGTTCTAAATGAACATCAACATAAGTTCCTGTAATCCCATTTTTCTTTTCTTTAGAAATATGAATATGATACCCATCCACATTTAATTTTTTTAATTCATTAACTAAATAATGAGGATCATCAATCAATTCAGATAACGCTCCTAAAGTCATATTTCCACTGATTCCACTACTACAATCAAAATATAATACTTTCACTATTTCTTTCCTCCTAAACAATTAATGGTATGGGCCATAAATCCTGCCCCAAATCCATTATCAATATTGACAACACTAACCCCACTCGCACAGCTATTAAGCATCGCAAGAAGAGCTGATAATCCATCAAAGTTAGCGCCATACCCAATAGATGTTGGTACAGCAATAACTGGTTTATCCACAAGTCCTCCAACAACGGAAGCAAGGGCCCCTTCCATTCCTGCACAAACAACTAAAACATTTGCCCTTTGAATAGTATCTAAACGATGAAACAAACGATGAATACCAGCAACACCCACATCACTGACGAGTTCAACTTCGTTACCTAAAAATTGAGCTGTAAGCATGGCTTCACGAGCAACTGGCAAGTCTGATGTTCCCGCACAAACAACAACAATTTTTCCTTTATTGATTTCTTTTTGATCTTCATCGATATAACAAATGTGCGATAAAGAATCATAAATCATTTGTGGAAATTCTTTTAAGATAGCTTCACTTTTTTCTTGGTCGACACGTGTAATTAAAATAGAATGGATATCGTGGTCTAACATATTTTTTACAATCCCAATAATTTGTTCTTTGGTTTTACCAGCACCATAGATTACTTCATGATTTCCTGTTCTTTTTTTTCGATCATAATCAATCGTTGCATAATCTAAAGGCTGTTCAATCAGTTTTTGAGCTTGTTCAATTGTTAGTTCATTATTTTTAACCTTTTGTAAAATTTCTAATGTTTTCAATATCATAACCTCCACTTCTAATTCCTTCTAAATCAAGTGTTACAAATCTAAATCCAAGATTTTTAATATTTTGAATCAATTCTTTATTTTCAATGATTTTCATAAAATCTTGTGGTTCAACTTCAAGACGTGCCACATCTCCATGTACTCTTAAACGTACATGAAGCATTCCTAAATCATGTAAATATTTTTCACCTGTTTCAACAAGTTTTAATTTTTCTAAAGTAAGCTCTGTATTGTAGTCAAAACGAGAAGCCAGACAGGCATTGGATGGTTTATTATAAGTAGTAATACCAAGCTGTTTAGAATAATCTCTAATTTCTTGTTTTGCTAAATTATTATTTGCTAAAGGCGAAATAATACCTAATTCTTCACAAGCTTTTAATCCTGGTCGATACACTTTTTCATCATCTTTATTTTTCCCATCTAAAACATAAGCAAAGTCATGTTCTTTAGCGACGGCAATAACTTTTGACATAATGCTTCTTTTACAATGATAACAACGATCTTTATGATTAAAATGAAAAGCTTCTACGTCTAATGGATTGACTGATAAAACCACATGATTTGAATCTTTTAATTGTTCAAGAGCACTTTCAATGTCTTCTTTTGACATCATTGCTCCTCGACATAAAACAGGTAAAACATTTTCTTTTCCTAATGTTTCAAGAGCTACATGGAATAAAAAGTTGGAATCAACACCCCCACTATAAGCAATCGCAACTTTTCCATAATTTCTTAATTCTTCTTGTAATAATTCTAATTTATTCATATAAATCTCCCTAAACTCCTCTATGACTTCTACTTAAAGGCTTCATTTAACATTGAAAAAAGTTATATTTATTATTTTACTCAAAAAAATATCGTATACATAAGTAGTTTATAGTTTCAACTATAATCGATACTTCATGTATACGATATCCTCTATTTTTCTAATTTTTCAATCATAACAACAAGGTCATCAATATATTCAGATATTGATTTTGATGCAACACCTACGACTTGAGCACTGCATTTAGAAACAGGAATAAAATATTTACGCGCTTCACTTTCTCCAATAGCTTTTGCCATAGCTGGTGTAATTTCACCATACATTGAATTTGCAAAAGCAACTCCAATCGGACCAACAACAATAGAGGCATGTTTAACATTATAAACAACAGCATTTTCCCCCGTTGCAATAATATCAGCACCACCCTTTTTTAGCTGTGTTGTTGCCATACTATTGGTTCCAACACCAATGATGGTATATTCTGGATGTTTTTCTTTTAAAACTTGTATAATATTTTTTCCAATTCCACCACCTTGTCCATCAATAACAACAATTTCCATTTTCCCTCCTGATATATAATAAACTTCTTGTTTATTTTCGATTTCGTATCTCTATATCTTATTCATGAAAATAATCAGTAATTTCTTGCATATGTTTACTCTGTTGAACATGAAATGGACATCATTTATCACAATGGTGACAAACAATACAATCACTTGCTTTTAAAGCTAAATGATGATAATGATCTGTAGCAAGTTCATCTTTTAAACGAGCAAGATCATAATATTATTAATCAAGGTAGTGTCTAACCCTTTTGAACAAGGTGACAATGTTTATAATAAACAAATTGATTACAATTTTCTAATATTGGAAATATTCTTAAAATTGAATAATCTTTTTCTACATCAGATACTTCTAAATAATGAAGAGTACGTGTTAAATCATCATTTCTAATTCCTGGCAAAACTGTTAAAATAGACAGTTTATCTAAAGCATACTGCATATATTGAGTTTCTGTCAAGGCTTAATGAAATAGTGACTCATCTTCTTCTCAAAGTTTTCCTCCACAAAAGGCTTTCATTACAGCAATACCTACGCATTCTTTTTTAAGACAACAATATAAATCCATACGTTCATCAATGGCGAAGTCTTCAAACTTCAAATCATAAGCTGAATCAATACTAAACATGTCAATATCTAAAACTTGATGAACAAGTTTTAGTGAATGTGATGATAAATCAATATGATAAATAATTGCTTTTTTTGGTTTAATATATAATCTAAAGCACCATAATAGGTTTAAAATTCGTTGTCCAACCATACTCTTCTGATGAATATTCAACACCAAAATGAATTTGTAAGTAAATTTGATTACTTCTTGACTTACTTATTCTAAAGAACCTACCCCTAAACTAATAATATTTATTTCTTCACTTCTATGTAGCAATTTTCTATATTCCGTTATTTTTCAAAATGACCTGCAACATCTTTTAAATATTGAATAATTGATAAATGTTGTGGACATACACCTTCGCATTGACCACATTCAACACAGTCACTGGCTTTACCAAATGTTTTTGTTAAGTTGTTGTAGTATTCTCCTTGTGGTGTCCATCCTTTTTCTTCTACTTCTTGTAAATCTGCATTATATAATGAGAAGTATTTTGGAATGGCAATATTCATAGGACAACCATCAACGCAATAAGCACATCCTGTACATGGTACAGTAATTGTTGAATTGATTGCAGTAACCGCTTTTTTAATTAAAGCATATTCTTCTTCATTTAATGGTTTAAAATCTTCCATATAACCTAAGTTATCTTCTAATTGTTCCATATTAGACATACCACTTAAAACCATCATAACGTTTTCTTGACTTGCTGCAAAACGAATAGCCCAAGAAGGAATTGACATATCCGGATGATATTCTTTAAACATCTTTTCAACTTCTTCTGGTACTTTCGCAAGTGTTCCACCTTTTACAGGTTCCATAACGATAACAGGTTTATGATGTTTTGTAGCTACTTCATAACATTTTCTTGATTGAACGCCAACACTGTCCCAATCAAGATAGTTGATTTGTAGTTGTACAAATTCAAATTCTGGGTGTTCTGTTAAAACATGATCAAGCAATTCAGGACCATCATGATAAGAAAAACCAATAGTTTTAACTAAACCTTTTGCTTTTTTATCTTGTATCCAGTTAAAGCAATCTAATTCATTATAAACTTCAATACTATGTGTATTAATATCATGTAATAAATAATAATCAAAATATTCTACACCTGTTTTTGAAAGTTGTTCATTAAAGATATGATCACGATCTTCTTTTGTTTTAATAAAACCTGAATGTAATTTTGTTGCAAGTGTATAAGCATCTCTTGGGTAACGTGATACAAGTGCTTCTTTTGCTGCATTTTCACTTGCAAATCCACAATACATCCATGCAGTATCAAAATATGTAAAACCTTTTTCGATAAATGTGTCAACCATCTTTTTTGTTTGTTCAATATCAATTTTTGAAGCATCATTTGGATCTAACGATGGTAAACGCATTAAACCAAAACCTAATTTCTTTTGACTCATTTCCTTTTTCCTCCTATTTATTTTCCTTAAATTAGCCTTCAAGTAAGTATTCTTACCTTTTATTATTTTATCATTCTTGCATAGTTGAGGCAAATACCTCTTTTAAATAGCGCACTATGTCTTTTAAGCATGGAACAGATTAATCATCTATTTCAATAAGTTCATATTCTCTTGAACCATATCCAAGTGCTGAGGCTGCTTCAATGGTATGAATACCATGACGAGATTCAATTCTTTCAATTAAATGGTCTCTTCCCTTATCATTAGAAGCATAAACTAAATCAATACATGCTTGATCAATAGCAATTGGATCCGTTGAAATTAAAATACCAATATCATCCATACATGGATCTTCTGCCACTGCACAACAATCACAATCAACAGACATATTTTTCATAACATTGATATAAACAATGTTTCCTTTAAAATATTCATGAACTGACTTAGCTGCATCCGCCATTGATTCTAAAAACAAATCATGATCAGCTGTCCAAATCTTTTCAGGTTCTCCTGCCCCATGAATATAAGCTTTTCCATAAGATGAAGCACAACCAATTGAAAGTTGTTTTAAAGCGCCCCCATAACCACCCATTGGATGTCCTTTAAAATGAGATAAAACAATCATTCCATCATAGTTTTCCATATCTTTTCCAACATAGTTTTTTTGAATCACTTTTCCTTCAGGAATATCTAGAATCATATCAGGACCTTCTGCATCCATTAAATCTACATCAAAATATTTAGACCATCCATGTTTTTCAATTGTTTTTAAATGTTTTTCAGTTGTATTTCTAGATCCTTCATAAGCTGTATTACACTCCACAACTGTTCCATTTAACTTATCAATAATTGGTCTCCAAAAATCAGGTTTTAAAAAGTTTTGATTTCCTTCTTCCCCTGAATGAAGTTTAACAGCAATCTTTCCTATTAATTCTTTTCCTAATACTTCATACATTTCTAAAACCTTTTCAGGTGTTATTATCCTTGTAAAATAAACTTTTGATTTCATAAGTAATCCTCCTTTCAAACAAACTATAAACCTAAACTTGAGTTTAGAGTCAAGAGGATTTTTAATATTTTTTTAAAGTTTTCGTTCTCTTAAAATACCATAATAATTTTTATCAACACATGTCCCTCTTTCTACAAAACCACGCATTGAATAATAATCTTCCAAAGTTTCATTTCCACGTAAAGAATCTAATCTTAAATATTCTTTTCCTTTTTACCAGAAGAAGCAAAACGTATCTATGAAGATTTAGGTGAAATGTCGCCTGCAAGTTATGCCTTACGTTTTGCTACTGGTTTTGATGGAATGATGATGGTTTTATCAGGAATGAATGATATGGCACAAATGCAAGATAACTTAAGTTTCATGAAAGATTTTCAACCATTATCTACAAAAGAACAAGAAGCAGTTAAACAAGTCACAGAAATCTTCAAAAGTAAAAACTTTATTCCATGTATTGCTTGTCGTTACTGTATGGAAAAATGCCCAAAGAACATTGCTATTCCAGATTGATTTGCCTGTTTAAACGCTAAAAAAGTTTATGGATATTGGAACAGTAATTGCTACTACAGTTAAAAATGCAAAAGCAAGTGAATGTTTAAAATGTGGTTTATGTGAACAAATTTGTCCACAACATTTACATATTAGAGATTTACTTGTAGAAGCTGCTCAAACTTTTAAAAAAATCAAATAACCAAAAAGAGGGTATATTAAATTATCCGGTGCTTAGAGGTTCGCTCTAAATTATTAGGCGGAGTACCCTCTAAATTATCGTGGGGATGTGAATCATCCCCTTT
>JABLTT010015497.1_pt1 | contig 185323 bp, 168 predicted proteins | sample 7160061 | NCBI WGS metagenome assembly JABLTT01 (sample SAMN14651232, study PRJNA627086) | human gut metagenome | isolation source: feces | host: Homo sapiens | reverse complement strand
GAGCGAAGCTAGAGAAATCGCACATTTTTGAACACATGAAAAAGAGCTGAACAGAGAGCGAACAGAGAAGAATTGAGGTTTCCGAGGCCATAAAAAAGGAGGGGCAAATCAGCCCCCCCTCCTCGGAAGTAACTGGTACACCCAGGGGGGAACGGCGTGGGTAGCCTTTTCCAATAGACCGCGCCCCACAAAAGAAAAACCGAGATTTCCGAAAGCATAAAAAGGAATTGTTGTACCCCCCCTCCCTCCGGGGCGGCGGAGCGTGCCCAGGGGGAACGGCGAAGGGAACCTTTTCCAACTCTAGGGTGAAATACAGAAAAAGGGGGCCGCTGGGCGGCTCCCCTTTCTGTCTCTCTATCCCCCTTCCAGTTCCATAAGCAGCTTCACGGCCTCCAGCCGTTCCCCCGGCGTGGCTTGGGGATTGTCCCTGATCTGGCGGAGTGCGTCAAGTTGGGCCTCCCTCTCCCGCTCCTGGCGGGCTTTCTCCGCCCTCTGGCGGTGTTCCTCTTTGTTCATCAAATCACCTCCATACACAACCCCAGGGCCAGCTTGAAGCCGTTTACGAAGCCCTGGCACTCCATAGCTACCCCGTAGCTGTCCACGTCCACCTCGTCGCCTACAGCATCCACAAGGGCGCGGCGGGTTTGCTCTGTCTCCTCCCTGCGCTGGTAGTAGTCGCACAGACTGGGGCCGTCCATCGTGTCCGGCTCCTCGCTGCTGGCGGCATGGTATAGCGCGGTTATAATATCATTCATGCTTTCTTGACTCCTTTCCCTGTCTATATGCCTCATTGCACCAATGCTGGACACTCGTATAAAAATCTCTTATTATGGGTTTCTCTAAATCCTTCAGATTTTCTATTTTCATGTAAAACTCGGCTGTACTCTTTGCTATATTGATCGGATCAAGCCCTTTCACTCCGGCGTCAAATTCCAGATTGAAAAGCTCAACATATTCGCCCAGTAATTCCCGTTGAAAATCATCGAACTTGCGGCCCACTCTTTTCTCTTGGTCGGCGATAAAAGTCTCCACCGCAACAGGAAATGTAATCATGCTCTCACCAGCCCCTCGCGGCGCTCGATGTCCTCCAGGGCGCGCTTTATAATCGTCTCTGGCTTTGCCACCTCCTCAGATATATAGATCGCATACTCTTTCGTCTCAAAGTTATAGCTAAAGAAACTCTTTCCGGGGTAACCATAGAACACTTTGACATTGTGGGCCGCCCCGGTGTGTATTGTCTCCATTGGTATCTCCTCCATCTTGAAATCTGGAGGGGGCCGTGGTACAATGCCCTTGACCCCCTCCGGGGTTATAGGCTCCTATATCCTCTTGCTTTGGTCGGCTGGGATATGGGGGCCTTTCTCATGCTCCCACACAGAAGCGGGTTGTGGTGGTCTGCTTGCTGTACTGGCCGTATAGGTCTGCATGGTCGGCCTTGAACCTCTTGGAATCAAAGCGGCTAGAAACCACGTTCTTCCAGGTAGCTTTCCAGCCGTCGCCCTGGATGGCCTCTGTCCCTCGCTCCACCATAGCGGCCTTGAGCTTGTCGGTGAGGGCTTCGGCCTCTGCCTCCAGCTCCGCGATCATGGAACGGATACTAAGCAGCTCCTTTGCGGTGGTGTTCAGTTCGTTGGTGCTCATGATATTGACCTCCTGTAGTTATTGGTGGGCCGCTCCGGCGGCGGTGGGCTTTATGTGCACCCTCCCGGGGGTGACTTACCATATCCCGTCCCGCTCTTATGTGGTGTTCTTGGTATCCACCTTCGCCTGTCCCTCTTGACATTTATTATTATATCACGATATCGTTATAAATCAATAAGCAAAGTGCATAATGATATCGATATAATTTTGTGAATATCATATATTGATATCGCTATATAAGCGGCGTATAATAGAGCCATAATAGAGGAGGTGTCAGTATTTATCGCACCCCCAGGAAGGAGGGTAATTATGCCAGTATCTAGGGCCCAGCAGGAGGCAACCGCCCGGTATGAAGCGAAAGTGTACGACAAGGTACTTGTCCGGCTTCCCAAAGGGCACAAAGCAGAGATACAGGCCCACGCAGAGGCCCGAGGTGAATCTGTGAACGGGTTTATCGGGCGGGCCATAGACGAGACTATGGAGCGGGATAACGCCGCTCTTGGCATCGGAAACTAGGCAAGGAGGCGTTGCACATGGCATTACCAGCACCGAAAGACCGATATACTTTTGCTGACTGTCTCACCTGGGGCGAGGATGAAAGAATAGAGATCATCAACGGTGAAGCCATTATGATGGCCCCGCCCACACGTATTCACCAGGAGATCAGCGGGGAATTATTCCGGCAGCTTGCAAACTTCCTGGAGGGAAAGAAGTGCAAGGTATACGCCGCCCCCTTCGCTGTCCGTCTGTTCGAGAAGGAAGGGGATACCCCGGATGATGTGGACACAATGGTGGAGCCGGATATCTCCGTGGTGTGTGACCATGACAAGCTGGACGAGCATGGCTGTAAGGGTGCGCCCGACTTGGTGGTAGAAATCCTCTCACCCTCCACGCAAAGGCATGACCGCTTGGTGAAGCTGGATCTGTACCAGCGGGCCGGAGTGCGGGAGTATTGGATTGTCAGCCCTAACGAAAAGGCCGTACAGGTATTCTTACTTGATGGCGGCTTGATGCAACCTCATGAGGTGTACGGGAAAGAGGATATTGCAAAAGTCAACGTATTAGAAGGATGTTTTATTGAGCTTTCCAAGTTGTTTTCAGAGTAACAAACAGGAGCCTACCCAAGCCGGGCAGGCTCCTTTGTTTTCCCTTATTTTTTCCCTTTAGACCTCGTACAGCATGAAACGCACAGGTACATTTTATGGCCTTTTTCCTTACCCTATTACGCCGTGAAACAACATGAAACACATAATATTGAACTATTGGTTGCCCGCCTCCAGCAGCAGGCCGTACACCGCGCCGTGGACGTAGTCCAGCTCCTCAAAGGTGGTAAACGGCCCCACGGAGAAGCGCACCGCCCCCTGGGGAAAGGTGCCCATGGTCTTGTGGGCCAGCGGGGCGCAGTGGAGGCCGCAGCGGGTCTGGATGCCGTACTCCCGCTCCAGCCGGAAGGCCATCTCCCCGTTGTCGGCGCGGAGAAAGTCCACAGACACCACCCCCACCCGGTTTACCGGGTCGTCAGAGCCCAGCACCCGCAGGCCGTCCTCCTCCAGCTCCATCAGCCGGGCCCACAGGTGGCCCGCCAGCTTCCGTTCCCGCGCCCTCAGGGCCTCCCCCTCCCGGTCCAGGTAGTCCAGGGCAGCCCCCAGTCCGAAGATCCCCGGCATGTTCAGCGTGCCCGCCTCCAGCCGGTCGGGCAGGAAAGAGGGCATGTCCAGCGACTCGGATTGGCTGCCCGTGCCGCCGGCGAGGAGGGGCTCCAGCTCCGACGCCAGGGCATCGCTGACCACCACGCCGCCGATGCCCTGGGGCCCCAGCAGGCCCTTGTGTCCAGGGAAGGCCAGGCCGTCGATGCCCATGGCCCCCATGTCCACCGGCAGGACGCCCAGAGTCTGGGCCGCGTCCACCAGGAAGAAGATGCCCCGCGCCCGGCAGAGCCGCCCCACCTCGGCAATGGGGAAGATGGTTCCCGACACGTTGGAGGCGTGGGTGAGCACCACCGCCCGGACGCCGGGCGTCAGCCGCTCTGCCAGATTCTCCGTCACCAGCTCCCCCCGCTCCGTGCAGGGCAGGTACTCCACCTCCACCCCCGCCCGCTCCAACTGTCGGAGGGGGCGCAGGACGGCGTTATGCTCCATGGGGGAGGTCACGACCCGGTCGCCGGGCCGCAGCAGTCCCTTGAGCAGCAGATTCAGCCCGTGGGTGGCCCCGGAGGTGAACGCCACATTGCGCGGCCCGGGACCGTTCACCAGGGTACAGAGCCGCTCCCGCACCTCCAGCACCCCCTCGGCCGCGTCATAGGCCCGCTGGTAGCCGCCCCGGCCGATGTTGCAGCCCACACGCTCAATGTAGTCCGCCATGGCCGCCCCCACCCCCGGTGCCTTGGGGTAAGAGGTGGCCGCGTTGTCCAGATATACAGTGCGCATGTGTGACTCCTCCTCCTCAAAACAGGCGGGCGGACAAGCTCCGCCCGCCTGTATGTGCTCCGATTCTCTCAGATCCGGGTATCCAGCGCCAGTTGGAACCAGTACGCGTCCCGCGGCATACGGGGCAGCAGCCGGGACAGGATGCCGGCGCTCTCTCCGCTGTCGTCCAGCAGCATGCGGGCCGCGCTGCGCCGTCCCTCCAGAGTGCGCAGCAGTGCGTTGGCCTGGGTGCTCTGGCTTCGGCCGTCGGGCCGGCCGTCCACGTTGGCCGACCAGCAGGCCCAGCCCTCCCGCTCCAGCGCATCCGCCACGCCGGAGGCCGCCCCCTCCAGATATACGGTATGGGGCCGCACACGGACCAACCGCTCCAACAGGCTGGCCCCCTCCTCCAACGCCGCCCGCGCCCCGTCCAGGCTCTGGCCCGGGACGGACAGGCCCACCGCGTGGCCCGAGCCCACCAGCCGGCGGAGCTGACCTTCCGCTGCCGCCAAGGCATCCGGCGTAAAGAGGAACAGGGCCCGGATGCCGCGTGCCTCCAGGGTGTCCAAAATGTTGTCCAGCGCCCCGCCGCCGGTGCACTGGAAGGACAGGTAGACCGGCAGACCGTCCTCCTGCTCCGGCTCGTCCGTGCCGCCGTCCGATGGCGAGGGGGACGGGCTGGGTGTGGGCTGGGTGCCCTGGTTCAGCTCCTGGAGGTATTTATAGTAGCGGGTTGGCATGGACAGCCCGCTGGCCGAGGTGACAAACTGCTGGGTGTCCAGCCGCTCCTGCCCGTTTGTGATACGGATCAGGGTGCCGTAGTTGGTGGGGGTATAGGTGTAATTCAGTCCAAAGAAGCTGCACACCCCGGCCAGGGGGACAAACACCCGCCCGTTGCGCAGCGCGGCACGCATGTCCTTCGCCTCTCCGGAGAAGCCGTCGGTGCAGGTGCCCGCGTTCAGGTCAAACACAAGCATGCCGTTCAGGCTGTAGAGGGTAAACTTGTACTCGGTCTCCGTCCGCTCCTGCCCGTAGGAGACTCCCAGGTTCACCCCCGTCACCGTCCAGTCGAAGGCGGTGTAGGGCACATATATGTCCCCGTTGATCCAGGCGGGCATGGCGGACAGGGGCAGGTCCAGCATCTGGTCGTTCTCCGCCATCAGATAGATGGTGATCTCATCCGCCTTGGCCGTCCCGGCCAGCAGGAGGCTCAGGAGCAGCGCCGCCGCGCACAGGCCGGACAGATATTTCTGGATGCGGCGCATGGCGCCCCTCCCTTCCCGGCAAAAGCCGTTCCTTTCTTGTCATTCCGCCATGAAGCCCGGCGGAATGGCCGCATGACGCCGGATTTCGCAGTCCCGCCCCAAGGCGGGAGCAGGTGGACCGCGTCAGGTATAACCGCCGTTTTGCGGTTATTATATCATGAAATCCCAGCCGGGTAAAGCGGCAGCTTGCACCAGCGGGCCCGGCGTGGTATGATGTTGCCCGGAACCCAATTTAATGTGTTTTTAAGGAAAGATCAATTCCATCCGCCCCGCGGCTTGGGTATACTGTAATCACAAAACCGTTGAAAGGGTGGCGGCCTCTATGTCAGTGACTTTGGAACAGGTGGAACAACTCCGCGCGCACGCGGCAGTCTCCTATGAGGAGGCCCGGCGGGCCCTGGAGGCCTGTGACGGCGATCTGCTGGATGCCCTGATCCTGCTGGAGCGGGAGGGCCGGATTCCGCCGGGCGGCGGGCGGGGCGCTTTTTTCACCACCCAGCCCGGGGCCGCCCCGGAGCCGCCGCCCTCCGGGCCCACCCGGGGGCCGGAGGCGTCCGGGAAGGACGAGAAGCGGTTCTGGGGGCTGGCCGTGACCGTGGGCGGCCACCGCGGCTGGGAGGAGCGGGGAAGCTGGCGCGCCCGCCTGCGGGAGCTGCTGGCGGCGGCGGTGGATCTGCTGCGCCACTGCACGGTCAACCAGTTTGAGGTGTGGCGCAACGGGGAGCGGATGACCGCCCTGCCCGTGCTGATCCTGATCCTGCTGGTGCTGGTGGCCTACTGGATCTCCCTGCCCTTGCTGGTGGTGGGCCTGTTCTTCGGCTGTAAATACCGCTTTTCCGGCCCGGATCTGGACAAAAACCGGGTGGGCGAGGTGGTCAACCAGGTGTCCGCCAAGGTGGGGGACGAGGTGGGCCAGGTACGGGACGAATTCAAGCGGGAATTCGGCAAATCCAGGGGGAAAAAAGGCAAGTAAGGAGCGAGAGAGATGGCAGAGAGAATCCTGTTGGTGGAGGACGAGGAGAAGCTGGCCCGCATGGTGGAGCTGGAGCTCCAATACGAGGGGTACGAGGTGGAGAAGGCCTTCGACGGGCGCGCCGGGCTGGACCGGGCCCTGTCGGGGGAGTTCGACCTGGTGCTGCTGGACATCATGCTGCCCGCCCTGTCCGGTATGGAGGTGCTGCGCCGCCTGCGGCGGGAGAGCGCCATGCCCGTCATCATGCTCACTGCCCGGGACACCGTGGTGGATAAGGTGTCCGGCCTGGACATGGGGGCGGACGACTACATCACCAAGCCCTTTGCCATCGAGGAGCTGCTGGCCCGCATCCGGGCGGCCCTGCGCAAGCGCCCCGCCCAGGCCGCGGAGCCGCCCCGGAGCCTGCTCACCGCCGGTCCCCTCACCATGGACACCGACCGGCACGAGGTGAGCGTGAATGGCGAGGGGGTGGAGCTCACCCGCCGGGAGTTCGATCTGCTGCGCTACCTGCTGGAGAACAAGGAGCGGGTCATCTCCCGGGAGTCCCTGCTGGACCATGTGTGGGGCTTCGACTTCGTGGGGGAGACCAACGCAGTGGACGTATACATCCGCTTTCTGCGGGCCAAAATCGACGAGCACTTCGGTATCAAGCTCATCCACACCGTCCGCGGCGTGGGCTATGTGATTCGGGAGGAAGGACAATGAACGCGGCCGCCATCGTCTACACCAGCCAGACCGGCTTCACCGCCCGGTACGCCGCCCTGCTGGCGGAGCGCACCGGCCTGCCCTGCCGCCCGCTGAAGGAGGCCGCCGCCCTGCCCCGGGGGACGGCGGTTATCTACCTGGGCTGGCTGTGCGCTGGGGGGATCAAGGGCCTGAAGGGGGCCCGCCGCCGCTTCCGGACGGCGGCGGTGTGCGCCGTGGGCATGGCGGCGGAGGTGGAGGAGGCCAAGCTGCGCCGGGACAACCGGCTGGAGGGCGTTCCCCTGTTCTACCTCCGGGGCGGCTACGCCCCGGAGAAGCTCACCGGCTTCTACCGCGCCATGATGGCCCCCATGGCCCGGCTGGTGTCCAGGGCCCCGGCGGAGACGGAGGCCGACCGGGCCATGCGGGACGCCTTCCGGGACGGGGGCGACTGGGTTTCCCCGGAGCGACTGGCGCCCGTGCTGGCCTGGCTGGACGGGGATTAGGAGGAGGGAGTTCCCATGGCACACAGAGCGAACAAGCGCCCGCCGGGGCGCATCAAGTCCTCCATCGTGGCCCGGCTCAACACACGCCTCTTTTTCCGGCTGCTGGGCATCTATTTCACCATGGATCTGCTGCTGCTGTTCCTGTTCTGCGGCGGCCTGTTCGTCTGGTCGGAGCAGCAGGCGGCCCAGATCAGCACTCTGGTGGAGGAGCGGGGCGTCCCCTCGGCGGAGGCCACGGAGTGGATGACGGCAGGGGATTACACCGTCACCGCCGGCGCGCCGGAGGCGGACGGCCTCCGCCTACCCGGCTGGCTGCCCTCGCCGGAGGAGACCCGGGGCGGCGTGCGCTACTTCAACCCCGGCACGGTGGATTTCCTCCTGCTGGTCACCTTCTCCTCCGGCGACGCCACCAGCTACACCCTCCAGATGCCGGGGGACGAGCCCTACGCCATCCGGCTGGATCTGACCCAGCCCGCGGCCATCTTCGTCTTTGCCGCCCGGGTGCTGTTCATCTGCCAGCTGGCCAGCCTGGTGACCAACCTGTTCAAGAACGCCGGCTCCATCAAGAAGGTGCTCCGCCCCATCCAGGAGCTGGCCGCCACCGCCGCCAAGCTCAACCAGGTGGAGCGCATGTCGCCGGAGGAGCTGAAGGCCCTGGCGGGCAAGCTGGACGAGATCAACGCCACCCATCTGGACCGGCGCATCGACCTGCCCGGCACCCAGAAGGAGCTGAAAACCCTGGCCCAGGCCATCAACGCCATGCTGGACCGCATCAACGAGGCCTACCGCTCCCAGATGCGCTTCGTCTCCGACGCCAGCCATGAGCTGCGCACCCCCATCGCGGTGATCCAGGGCTACGCCAACCTGCTCAACCGCTGGGGCAAGGACGACCCCGCCACCCGCCAGGAGGCCATCGACGCCATCCGGCAGGAGGCCGACTCCATGAAGGAGCTGGTGGAGCAGCTTCTCTTCCTGGCCCGGGGGGACAACGACTCCATGCACATTGAGATGGAGACCTTCGACTTGACCGAGGTGGCCGCCGAGGTGCTCAAGGAGACCGGGATGATCGACCAGACCCACACCTTCTCCGCCCGGTGGGAGGGGGCCGTGCCGGTCTGCGCCGACGTGGGACTGACCAAGCAGGCCCTGCGCATCCTGGTGGACAACTCCATCAAATACACCTCCGCCGGAGGGCACATCACCCTGTCCGCCGCCCTGCGGGACGGCATGGCCCGCCTCTCCGTCCAGGACGAGGGCCAAGGCATCGACGCCGGCAGCCTGCCCCACGTGTTCGACCGCTTCTACCGCACCGACCAGTCCCGGGCCCGCCAGACCGGCGGCACCGGGCTGGGGCTGGCCATCGCCAAGTGGATCGTGGACCGCCACGGCGGCTGGTTCGAGGTGCGCTCCTGGCCCGGCGTAGGCACCCGCATGACCATCGTTCTCCCCGTCGCCGAGCTGGATGCCGGCGGTGCGGACGAAGATGCGGAGCAGACCCGCCCGGCGTAAAAGAAAGCCCCTGAAGGGCCGGCCTCTCCCTTGGAGAGGCCGGCCCTCTTTTTTTACGAATCTGGGGAACTTTTTTCCTCCCTCTGCCGTCCAAGAGAGCGAGTACCACAAAACAAATAAAGGAGCGTACCCATATGAACCGACGTTTTCTCGCCCTGGCCCTGGCCGGGACGCTGTCCCTGAGCCTGCTGGCCGGCTGCGGCAGCAACAAGGAGCCCGCCCCGGAGAGCTCGGCCCCCGTGGTGGAGTCCCCCTCCGCCTCCCCGGAGGCGTCCCCGTCCCCCGTCCTGCCCACCGACAGCCCGGCGGCCCTCCCCGAGACCACGCCCCCCGCGGAGGAGACTCCCTCCCAGGCTCCCTCCGCCGCACCCAGCGCCAAACCCTCCGCCCCGGCCGCCACCCCCAAGCCCACGCAGAAGCCGACTTCCACGCCTACCCCTGAGCCGGTGGAGCCGGAGCCCCAGGTGGACGCGGTGCAGTCCACCTGGAATGATATCTCCAAGCTGGACATTCCCTCCCTAACCGACCTGGACGATGCCACTCTGACCGCCCTGTACGGCATTGATCCCGCTGATCTGGACAGCTATCTCTGCAAGATGCCTATGGTCAATGTGCAGGCCACCGAGTTCTTTATCGCCAAGGTGAAGGACGGCAAGATGGATACCGTGAAGGCCGCCGTGGAGAAACGGCAGGATGATCTGGAGGCCCAGTGGTCCCAGTACCTGCCTGAGCAGTTGGAGCTGGTACAGAACTATAAGCTGGTGACCAACGGCAACTACATCCTCTTCGCCGTCAGTGAGTACGCCGACGAGGCGGTAACCGCATTTAACACCTATACAAAGTAATTTTTTGCGGGTATAATAAGGGCGCCCGGCAGGGCAACCTGCCGGGCTTTTTCTGAAGTTCACAAGAGAGTTGGTGGTTCGTTGGTCTTTTCCAGCCTGTATTTCCTGTTTTTATATCTCCCCATTGTATTATTTCTGTACTATATTACGCCTTTGAAATGGCGGAACCTGTTGCTGTTGCTGGTCAACCTGGTGTTCTACGCCTGGGGAGAGCCGGTCTATATCCTTATCATGTTCCTCTCCATCGGCATCGACTACACCCACGGAATGCTGGTGGAGAAGTACAAGCGCAGGGGCAACGACCGGGGGGCCCGGTGGGCGGTGGCCTCGTCGGTCATCTTCAATCTGGCTCTGCTGTTCTTTTTCAAGTACTGGGACTTCGTTGCCGGCAGCCTCCAAGCCATCGGTTTTTCCTTCATGCCGAAGCTGGGCCTGAGCCTGCCCATCGGCATCTCCTTCTACACCTTCCAGACCATGAGCTACACCATCGACGTGTACCGGGACGACGCCAAGGTGCAGCGCAGCCTCGTCAACTTCGGCACCTTCGTCACACTCTTCCCCCAGCTCATCGCCGGTCCCATCATCAAATACAAAGATCTGGGCGACCAGATCGACCACCGCACCCACTCCCCCGAGCAGTTTGCCTCCGGCGTGCAGATCTTCGTGGTGGGCCTGGCGAAAAAGGTCCTGCTGGCCAACAACATCGGCAAGCTGTGGGATACCATTCTGGCCCTCCCCGCCGGGGAGCTCACCACTGCTGGGGCATGGCTGGGCGTGGCCGCTTTCGCTTTCCAGCTCTACTTCGACTTCTCCGGCTACTCCGACATGGCTGTGGGCCTGGGCCGGATGCTGGGCTTCGAGTTCATGCGCAACTTCAACTACCCCTATATCGCCAAGTCGGTCACCGAGTTCTGGCGGCGGTGGCACATCTCCCTCGGCACCTGGTTCCGGGAGTACCTCTATATCCCCCTGGGGGGCAACCGGGTGAGCAAGCCCCGGCTGTTTTTCAACCTTCTGGTGGTGTGGGCGGCCACCGGCATCTGGCACGGGGCGAGCTGGAACTTCCTCATCTGGGGACTCTACTTCGCCGTCCTGCTGATTTTGGAAAAGGCTTTCCTGGGCAAGCTCCTCCAGAAGCTTCCCGCCGCCCTCCAGCACCTATACACCCTGTTTCTGGTACTGGTGAGCTGGGCCATCTTCGCCGTGGAGGACTTCGGCCATATGGGAGCCTACCTCAAGGCCATGTTCGGCCTGGGCGGCGGCCTGACAAACGACAACGTATCGTATTATTTTTTCTCTTTTCTCCCCATGCTTATCATCGCCGCTGTGGCCTCCACCCCGCTGGCCGCCAAGCTGTGGAAGCGCCTGCCCGAAAAGCCCAGGCTGGCGCTCCTCCCCATTCTGCTGCTGGCAGGGCTGGTCTTCTCCACCGCCTACCTGGTGGACGCCACCTACAACCCCTTCCTCTACTTCCGATTCTGACTCAGGAGGCAAGCCATGACAAAGAAATACTGCATCTTCCTCTCCGCCCTGTTCTGCGCCTTTCTCGGGGTGTTCCTGGTGGCCAATGCCGTCTCGCCCGACCGCACCTTCTCCCAGATGGAGAACCGCAACCTGGAGCAGCTCCCCGTCCCCAGTGTCAAAACCCTGCTGAACGGGCAGTTTATGAAGGACTTCGAAACCTACACCACCGATCAGTTTGTGGGGCGGGACGGCTGGATCGCCCTCAAGTCCACCACCGAGCGTGTCCTGGGCAAGAAAGAGAACAACAATGTCTATTTTGCCGCCGGTGACACCCTGATCTCCCGCTTCGACGAGCCAGACGGGGAAAAGGTGACGAATAATCTGAATTATGTGAACAACTTTGTGGAAAATGTGGATATCCCTGTGACCTTCTCCCTGATCCCCACCCAAGCCTGCATCTGGGCCGACCGGCTGCCCGCCGGAGCCCCCAACGCCAGCCAGACCGCCATTCTGGAGCAGGCCAAGGCTTCCGTGCCCGGTGCGTCCTGGGCCGACCTCTACACCCCCCTGTGGGAGCACAAGGGCGAGGACATCTTCTACCGCACCGACCACCACTGGACCAGCCTGGGGGCTTACTACGGCTATACCGGACTGGCCACCGCCCTGGGCTACACCCCCGTACCCCTGAACGACTACACCGAGACCGTCCGCTCCACCGAGTTCTACGGCACCGTGTTCTCCTCCTCCGGCGTGCGGTGGGTGCGCCCGGACACCATCTCTACCTACGTGCCCGACGACGGCATCACCGTGGCGAGTCACACCTACGACAACAAGGGCAACCCGGTGGAGGAACCCCGGCAGCTCTACGACACCTCCTTCCTCTCCGTCAAGGACAAGTACTCCATGTTCCTGGGCGGCAACCAGCCTTTGGGCGTCGTAAAGAACGCCAACAATCCCGACGGCCCCAGGCTGCTGATAATCCGGGACTCCTACGCCGACTCCCTGGTGCCCTTCCTCACCCCCCACTTCTCTGAGATCCACCTGCTGGATCTGCGCTACTACAAGCTCTCCATCGCCGACTATATCGCCCAGAACGGCATCGACCAGGCTCTGGTGCTCTACAGCGTGCCCAACTTCGTCACCGACAGCAACCTGCTCTGGATTGCGAAATAAGCCGCAAAAAATCCCCCGCTCTCTAAGGAGCGGGGGATTTTTGATCAGCTCTGCGGATTTCAGTCGCGCTGGGAGTGGCGGTTCATGGAGTGGTTCAGCTTGCCGATCACCAGCAGGACTACTACCATACACACAATGGCAATGGCCAGATTGATAACCACATTCTGAATAAAGGATGCCAGAATGTAGTTTGCGAAGCACACGGCGGCCACCGTCATGGCGTAGGGCAGCTGAGTCGCCACGTGGTTGAGGTGGTAGCATTGGGCGCCGGAGGACGCCATGATCGTGGTGTCGGAGATGGGAGAGCAGTGGTCGCCCATAACCGCGCCGCCCAGGGTGGCCGCGATGGCGATCATCAGCATATCGTTGCCGTTGATCAGTTCCGAGGTCAGATCGGCAGCGGGAATGCCGCCGGAGAACACTGGGATGACGATGGGCAGCAGGATGGTGAAGGTGCCCCAGGAGGTGCCGGTAGCGAAACCCAGGAACGCGGCGATCAGGAACACCACGGCGGGCAGGAAGTTCTTCAGGCCGGGGCCGAACTTGGACACCAGGTCCGCCACAAACTCGGGGGCGCCGAGGGCCTTAGTCACATCGCCGATGGTCCAGGCCAGGCACAGGATCAGGATGGCGGGCACCATCTGCTTGAAGCCGTTGGGCAGGCAGTCCATCAGCTCAGTGAAGCTCATGGCCCGGCGCACCATGAAGAAGAGCATGGTAAAGATCAGGGCAACCAGGGATCCGAGAGGCAGGGCGTCAAAGGCGGAGGTATTGGCGAAGGCGGTAATGAGGTCGGTGCCGCCGTTCTGGTAGCCCACATAGACCATGGAGCCCACGCAGCACCCCACCAGCACAAGCACCGGCAGTACCAGGTCAATGACCTTGCCATTGGGATTGAACTTCATCTCTTCCACGCCGGCAAAGGGGCGTTCGGGCGTGGTGTAGAGGTCACCCTTGGCGGCGTTGTTCTCATGCTTGCGCATGGGACCGTAGTCGATATTCAGGCAGGTCATCACAACGATGAACACCAGGGTCAGAATGGCGTAATAGTTGTAGGGGATGGCTTTCAGGAAGATCTGGAAGCCCACCTCCTCGTTGCCGATGATACCGGTGACAGCCGCCGCCCAGGAGGAGACGGGCATCATAATGCACACAGGGGCCGCGGTGGCGTCGCACATATAGGACAGCTTGGCGCGGGAGATGTGGTGGCCGTCGGTGACGGGCCGCATCACATTACCGGTGGTCAGGTTATTGAAGTAGTCGTCCACGCCCAGCACGATGGCCAGGATGAAGGTGGACCACAGGGCGCCGGACTTGGTCTTGATATGGCTCACAGCCCAGTCGCCATAGGCCTTGGAGCCGCCGGCCCGGATCATCAGGGCTACCATGGTGCCCAGAATGACCAGGAACATCAGAATGCCCATGTTGCCGCCGGCATTGGATGTCAGGCGGGAGACAAAATCCTGGAACGCATCAATGGGGCTGCCGTTGGTATACAGGAAGCAGCCCACGATAATGCCCAGGAACAAAGACGAATACACTTCCTTGGTGATCAAAGCCAGGACGATGGCCGCCACCGGCGGGAGCAAGGATGCGACGGTGCCCCAGACAAAGCTGGTATGCTCCACGTCGCCCTCGGCAAATGCTGCTGTCATCAGGACACATACAAGTGCGAAAATGACCAGCAGGAATTGGCCGAACCGTTTCATACGTGGTGAATTCATAATGGCCCTCCTATGAAATTGTGAATCCTAAAAGCTCCCCAACCCAAGGACTCGAGGGCTATCATACAAGATTGTTAACAGTTTGACAATAGATTTTTGCAAATCTTAACACACTTTGTCAATATCCGACAGAATAATCGCTAAATTTTTGTAAAAAAAGTCATGTGCTGCGCAAAAAACCCCCCGCTCCAAGAGCGGGGGGTTTTTTATGTAAGAGTTAATCGCGCTGAGAGTGGGCGTTCATGGAGTGGTTGACCTTGCCGATCACCAGCATGACAAGCACCATAGAGACAATGGCGATGGGCAGGCAGATGAAGGGAACCTGGATAAACGCGGTGATGATATAGTTGACGAAGGCCACAACCGCGACGGTCACAGCGTAGGGCAACTGAGTGGCCACGTGGTTCAGGTGGTAGCACTGAGCGCCAGAGGACGCCATGATCGTGGTGTCGGAGATGGGAGAGCAGTGGTCGCCCATAACCGCGCCGCCCAAAGTGGCAGCGATGGAGATCATCAGCAGGTTGTTGTTCAGGTCACCCACGGTCAGATCCACAGCAGGAGTACCGCCGGAGAACACCGGGATGACGATGGGCAGCAGGATGGAGAAGGTGCCCCAGGAGGTACCGGTGGCGAAACCCAGGAACGCGGCGATGATGAACACTACGGCGGGCAGCAGGGCATACAGGCTGCCGCTGAGGTTCTCCACGATGCCGGCCACGAACTCGGGGGCGCCGAGGCCCTTGGTCACGTCGCCGATAGTCCAGGCCAGGCACAGGATCAGGATGGCGGGCACCATCTGCTTGAAGCCCTCGGGCAGGCAGTCCATCAGTTCGGTGAACTTCATGGAGCGGCGCACCATGAAATAAATCATGTTGATGATCAGGGCGATCAGAGAGCCCAGAGGCAGGGCATCAAAGGCGGAGGTGTTGGCAAAGGCGGTGATGAGGTCATGGCCTCCGTTCTGGAAGCCCACATAGATCATCGAGGACACGCAGCCGATGATCAGGATGATAACAGGAATGACCAGGTCGATGACCTTGCCGTTGGGGTTGAATTTCATCTCCTTGGCATCGGCGAAGGGACGCTCAGGCGTGGTATAGAGGTCACCCTTGGCGGCGTTGAGCTCGTGGGTACGCATGGGGCCGTAGTCGATGTTGAGGCAGGTCATCACAATGATGAACACCAGGGTCAGGATGGCGTAGTAGTTGAAGGGGATGGCCCGCAGGAAGATCTGGAAGCCGACCTCCTCATTGCCGATTACGCCGGTAACGGCCGCCGCCCAGGAGGAGACGGGCATCATGATACAAACAGGCGCCGCAGTGGCGTCGCACATGTAGGACAGCTTGGCGCGGGAGATGTGGTGGCCGTCGGCCACAGGGCGCATCACGTTGCCGGTGGTCAGGTTGTTGAAGTAGTCATCCACGCCCAGCACAATCGCCAGGATGAAGGTGGACCACAGGGCGCCGGATTTGGTCTTGATGTGGGACACAGCCCAGTCGCCGTAGGCCTTGGAGCCGCCGGCCCGGATCATCAGGGCCACCATGGTGCCCAGGATGACCAGGAACATCAGGATACCCATGTTGCCGCCGGCATTGGAGCACAGGTGGCTGACAAAGAACTGGAACGCGTCGATGGGATTGCCGTTGACCTGCAGGAAGCAGCCAACCAGGATACCCAGGAACAGCGACGAGTAGACTTCCTTGGTGATCAGCGCCAGGCCGATGGCCACGACGGGCGGCAGCAGGGACGCGATGGTACCGTGAACCGCGCTGACAACCTCAGCGTCACCTTCTGCGAATGCGGCTGTGGTAAGAACACATGCAAGGGCGAATACGACGAGCAAGAGTTTCCCAAAGCGTCTCATGCGTGGTGAGTTCATAATAACCCTCCCTTATTTAATGCGAATCCTAAAAGCCTCCCCAACCCTAGGATTCGTACCTTATGATACACCATCATTCACAATTTGGCAATACTTTTTCGTCAAATTTAATATATACCATCACACTTTAGTAAGTCAAATTTCACATATTAAGCAAAAAGTTCTCAGCTTCCAGTGATTCCCTCACTCTGCGGAACGTTTTCTCATCGGGGCAGCGGACCGTGTGCAGGTGGATTCCGCCGGTCAATGCTGAGAGCGGACGGGCTCCGTGCTCCTCCACCCGCCGGACGAACTCAGCCACGTCGTACCGGGAGCGCACCCCCAGCAGTCCGGTGAGCTGGCCGTAAACCGGGTGCTCCACGATTACGTCCACCACCTCGCCCCCAGCGTCCACGATGGCGTTGAGCTCCCGCTCCATCTCCTCCGGAGCGTGAACACAGGCCACGGTGCGCTCCACGCCGCCTCCCCGTCCGCCCAGGAGATACCCCCGGGGCGTGGCCAGGATATCCGTCCCTCCGGCCCGGAGCAGGGCCACATCGCCCACGATGATCTGCCGGCTGACGGAGAAGCGCTCGGCCAAGGCGGCGGCGCTCACCGGCCCCACGGCCTCCTCCAGCGCCTGGGCCACGGCCTGCCGCCTGGCCTGCGCGGCTGACATTGACATGTGACAATTCCCCCTTTCTTCTCCCAGTATACCAGTTCCCGCTCCATCTGTAAATCATCTTGCTTTTTCCCCGGCGTCCGGTTAGAATAAGGTTGATCGTTTGCTGGAAAGGAGCTGTGGCAATGGACCGTGAGGAAGCCTTTGAATTTCTGGACCGGACGGCCCGCGGCATCGCGGAGATGTTCGGCTCCACCTGTGAGACCCTGGTCCACGACATGGGGGACCCCCGCCACCCCATCCTGTCCATCTACAACGGGCACGTCTCCGGCCGGACCGTGGGCTCCACCCTGGACATCCTGGGCACCGCCAAGGAGCTGGACGAGGACGCTCTGGTAACCGACTTCGTCAATCTCTACGCCACCACCCCATCGGGCCAGCAGATCAAGAGCAGCACCTTCCACCTCATCGGGGAGGGATACAACCTGGCCCTTGGCATCAACTTCGACTACAGCTCCCTGGTGTACGCCAACCGCATTCTGGTGGACCTCATGAGCGCGGAGGCCGACCTTCAGAGCGCCCTGTGGCACGGCGGGGACAGCCGTCTGGCCGATGTCTTTGACGAGTGTCTGGCCGCCGTTGGCAAGCCGGTCAGCGCCCTGAACAAGCGGGACCGGATGAAGATCATCGCCCTTCTGGACCAAAAGAACGCTTTCTCCTTCCGCAAGTCGGTGCCTTTTGTGGCCAAGCGGCTCCAGGTCTCCCGGTATACGGTCTATAAATACCTGGGTGAGCTGACCGGCGCCCATGCGGAGGAGAGCGAGGAGGAATAACGCCATGTACGAGGAAAAAATCAACGCCTATTTTGACGCCCCTGAGCGCCGGGCTGAGCTGGTGGAGGCCATCTCCCGGCTGGTACGCATTCGCAGCGTGCGGGAGGAGCCCTTGCCTGGCATGCCCTTCGGCCCCGGCCCCGCCGCCGCCCTGGCGGAGGGTCTGAAGCTGGCCGAAGAGCTGGGCTTTGCCACCCGCAACTACGATAACTACGTGGGCACCGCCGATCTCAACGACAAGGAGACCGCCCTTCACATTCTCTGCCACCTGGACGTGGTGGGCGAGGGCACCGGCTGGACAGTGACGGAGCCCTATGTACCCAAGGAGGTGGACGGCATGCTCTACGGCCGGGGCACCGACGATGACAAGGGCCCCGTGGCCGCTGTCCTGCTGGCCATGAAGGCCGTAAAGGAGCTGGGCGTCCCCCTCCGGCGCAACGCCCGCCTGCTGATGGGCACCGACGAGGAGAGCGGTTCCAGCGACATCGCCTACTACTACGCCCGGGAGCCCTACGCCCCCTATGCCTTCTCCCCCGACGCGGAGTTCCCCCTCATCAACATCGAGAAGGGCAGCTACAAGCCGGTGTTCACCAAGTCCTGGCCCGCGGAGACCGCCACCCCCCGGGTGACCGAGTTCCGCGGCGGCTTCCGCATCAACGTGCTCCCGCCGGAGGCCGAGTGCTTGGTGGCCGGCCTGTCCGCCGACGCCGCCCGTCCCTATTGCGACCGGGCCGCCGCCGAGACCGGCGTGCGCTACGAGCTGCGCGAGGAGGGGGACAGCCTGCACATCCTCTGCCGCGGCAAAGGCGCCCACGCCTCCCTGCCGGAGGAGGGCGTCAACGCCATCACCGGCCTGCTCCATCTGCTCTGCTCCCTTCCCCTGGCCAAGGTGGGCTCCACCGCCGCCCTCCACGCGCTCAACGCCCTCTTCCCCCACGGCGACTGCGCCGGCAAGGCCCTGGGCATCGCCCAGTCCGATGATCTGTCCGGGGCGCTGACCCTGGCCTTTTCCCTGCTGACCGTCAACGGTACTGGCCTGGAGGGCCAGTTTGACAGCCGGGTACCCATCTGCGCCAGCGATGAGAACTGCCGCGCCGCCGCAGAGGCATCTTTTTCCAAGTTTGGCTTTTCCGTCTCCGGCGAGATGGACGCTCCCCACCACACCCCCGCTGACTCCCCGCTGGTCAAGGCCCTGCTCAAGTGCTACGAGCAGTACACCGACTACAAGGGGGAGTGCCTGGCCATTGGCGGAGGCACCTACGTCCACGATATTCCCGGCGGCGTGGCTTTCGGCTGCTGTATGCCCGGCTTTAACGGCAACATGCACGGCGCCGACGAGCACACCTGCATTGCCGACCAGCTCACCGCCGCCAAGATCTTTACCCAGGCCATCATCGACCTGTGCGGCTGAGTCCGCCTTCAGCCCCCTTGAGCAAAGCCCATGGGCTTTGCTGCGGCAATTCCGCCGCAGGCCGTTCCCCATCCGGTCCGCGCCCCGGCGCGTACTATATAAAATAAAGAGAACCGGAACTCAAAAAAGAGAAGAGAAAGCGAGGAACCCCTATGCGCAAAATCTGGAAACGTGTTACCGCAGCCGCTCTGTCCCTCACCTTCGTCCTATCCCTTTCCGCCTGCGGCGGCGGTGGTCTCAGCGCCGACGATGCCACCACGTATGTTCAGGGTATTCTGGACGAGAACTACAAAGGCGTTTATGATCCCGACTTCCTGGAGCTGATCGACATTACCGAGAATGAGGCTGAGGAAACCTACCTGTCCAGCCTGGAGACCGAGGCTGACTTTTTCGCCTCCGCCTTCCTGATCGACGACCTGACCGACGAACTCAAGGCCGAGGTAGTTGACATGTATAAGCAGGTCTACGCCAAGGCCAAGTACACTGTGGATACCGCCACGGAGGTGGACGACAGCACCTTCGGCGTCAAAGTCACTGTGGAGCCTCTGGACGTATTTGACCGGGTTGCCGAGGCCCTGTGGGGCGACACCCCCGACGCCCGCGCCGAAGCTCTCTACAGCCAGGACGTGGACTCCATGACCGATGAGGAGTACGCCGCTTATGACGCGGAGTGGTGCCGCCTGGTCATCGACCTGACCTTGGAGAAGCTGCCCGAGGCGGAGTATCTGGAGGCCCAGAGCAAGGTGGTGCAGATCACCCTGGGCGACGACAACTACTGGTCCCTGGATGAGCAGGATTTCAGCGACCTGGACTGGCTGATCCTTGACTACAACTTCTAAGTACACATGCGCCGCAGATTGGTTTCAGTCTGCGGCGCTTTTGCGATACATGGGGCATCTGTCATCCGAAAAATGGCCCGCGCCAGATGCCGCCCCGAACGGCAGGCCGTACACTTCCGCACATCTGTGTGAGTTTATCACAGACGGCAGCCCCGTCCATCCCCTATACTGGGCGCATCTCAGTAAGGGGGTTGCCTATGGATTTGCAAAAACACCACCGAAGAACGGCAAAGATCGGGGCGGATTGCGTGGCCTGCGGCTGCTGTGTCCGCGTCTGTCCCCTCTCCGCCATCCGAATCTGGAACGGTATCACAGCCCGGGTGGATGCAGCCCGATGCGTCGGCTGCGGCAAGTGCGCGGCGGAGTGCCCGGCTACCATAATTACACTGGAGGAGAATCGCCCATGAAAAAGCGCTGGTATGACTTTCTCTGGATCGCCTCTCTCCTCTATCTGGTGTTGGGCTTCTTCAACATCCTCTTTGCCTGGTTGGGCCTCCTCTGCTTTTTCATCCCTCTGGTCATCGCCTTTGCGGGCGGGGACAAGGGCTACTGCAACCGCTTTTGTGGACGGGGACAGTTGTTCAGCCTGCTGGGTGGACGCTTCGGCCTCTCCCGGCGGGCCGATATTCCCCGGTGGATGAAAAGCAAGGCGTTCCGCTACGGGTTTTTGGGCTTTTTTCTGCTGATGTTCTTCCAGATGCTCTGGAGCACATATCTGGTCTTTGCCGGCGCGCAGGAGCTGCGCCAGGCCGTCACTCTGCTTTGGACGTTCCGGCTGCCTTGGCACTGGGCCTACTATGGAACCCTCTTTTCCCCCGGCGTTGCCCAATTCGCCTTTGGCTTTTACAGCGTCATGCTCACCTCTACGGTGCTGGGGCTGGTCACAATGGTGCTTTTCAAACCCCGCTCATGGTGTGTGTATTGCCCTATGGGCACCATGACCCAGCTTATCTGCCGGGGGAAGCACCGGGGAGAGGCCGCCCTCCACTCCCCGGCAGAAGGTAGTTGACATTTTCCCCTCCGTCCCGTATACTATAAAGTATAGAAGTCCTACTGAAGTTCATATGGTCGGATGATGGGGTGGGGAGAGCGCGGCACACCGCCGCCGCCGAAGGGGCAGCGCAGTGATCTCTCAGGCAGAAGGACCGGCCCCGGACGAGGCTCTGGAAAGCGGACCGCAGTCCGCGCCGACGGGGGCAAAACTCTCAGGCAACCGAACAGAGGCGCATGGCAGCATTGCCATGCGCTTTTTTTGACCCCAATTTTAAAGGAGGGCATGGAAATGGAACGCAAAACTCCGCTCTACGACCGCCACACGGCGGCGGGGGGCAAGCTGGTTCCCTTTGCCGGATGGCTGCTGCCGGTGCAGTACTCCGGCGTCATCGCCGAGCACAGGGCCGTGCGCACCGGCTGCGGCCTGTTCGACGTCAGCCACATGGGAGAGCTGCTCCTCCGGGGCCCCGATGCCCTGGCCAACCTCAACCGGCTCATGACCAACGACTTTTCCGGCATGGCGGACGGCCAGGCCCGCTATTCCCCCATGTGCTACGAGGACGGAGGCGTGGTGGACGATCTGATCGTCTACCGCTACTCAGACACGGCCTGGCTGGCGGTGGTCAACGCCTCCAACACCGCCAAGGACCGGGATTGGATGACCGCCCACCTGGCCGGGGACTGCACTTTGGAGGATCTCTCCGATCAGACGGCCCAGCTCGCCCTCCAGGGGCCCGGTGCGGAGGTGCTGCTGCGCACCCTGACGGCGGACCTTCCGGCGAAGAACTACACCGCCGTGCTCCACGGCACGGTGGACGGCCGGCCCTGCCTGGTCTCCCGCACCGGGTACACCGGCGAGGACGGCTTTGAGCTCTACTGCGCCCCGGCGGACGCCCCCGCCCTTTGGGACGCGCTGACGGCCGCCGGGGCCCTCCCCTGCGGCCTGGGGGCCCGGGATACCCTGCGGCTGGAGGCCGCCATGCCCCTCTACGGCCACGAGCTCTCTCCCTCCATCAACCCCTACGAGGCAGGGCTGGGCATCTTCGTCAAGCTTGAGAAGCCCGACTTCATCGGCAAGGCCGCCCTGGAGCGGGCCCGCCCCGTGTCCCGCCGCCGGGTGGGTCTCCAAATGACCGGGCGCGGCATCGCCCGGGAGGGCTGCCCGGTGTACGACGGCGGGCGGCAGGTGGGCGTGGTCACCTCCGGCACCCACTGCCCCTGGGTGGGGCAGGCGGTGGCCCTGGCCCTGGTGGACGCGGCGTACAAGGAGCCGGGCACCCCGCTCCAGGTGGACGTGCGGGGGCGCCGGGTGGACGCCCAGGTGGTCAAAACGCCCTTCTACCGGCGGGGATAAGGGCAAACCGGCCACGCCGTCTGCCGCCCCTTTTCAGCTCATTTTATAAAAACAACCTTAAATTATACAGGAGGTTATCACCATGAACATTCCCGAGGAACTGCGCTACACCAAATCCCACGAGTGGCTCAAGGAGGAGGACGGCGTCTGCACCGTCGGCCTCACCGACTTCGCCCAGCACGCCCTGGGGGATATCGTCTTTGTCAACCTGCCCCAGGAGGGGGACCCTGTCACCGCCGGGGAGGCCCTCGGCGATGTGGAGTCGGTGAAGGCGGTGTCCGACGTGCTCTCCCCTGTGTCCGGTGTGGTAAAGGCGGTCAACGAGGAGCTGCTGGACAATCCCGCCCTGGTGAACGAGGACCCCTACGGGGCCTGGCTGATCCAGGTGGAGCAGATGACCGATGAGGAGGAGCTGCTGGACGCGGCGGCCTACGAGGTCCACTGTGCCGCGGAGGAGGGCTGACATGGCCGGATATCTGCCCGCCGCCGCGGCGGAGCGGGCCGCCCAGTACGCCGCCCTGGGCCTGTCCGGCCCGGAGGCGCTGTACCGGGACGTGCCGGAGTCCGTGCGCCTCACCGCCCCCCTGAACCTGCCCCCTCCCCAGTCGGAGCTGGAGGTCCGCCGCACCCTGGAGGCCCTGGCGGAGCAGAACCTCCGCTTCCGCACCATCCTGCGGGGGGCCGGGGCTTACGACCACTACATCCCCGCGGCGGTGAGCCGCATCGCCTCTAAGGAGGAGTTCGTCACGGCCTATACCCCCTATCAGGCGGAGATCAGCCAGGGGGTGCTCCAGTCCATCTTCGAGTTCCAGACCATGATCTGTGAGCTCACCGGCCTGGATGCGGCCAACGCCTCGGTGTATGACGGGGCCTCCGCCGCGGCGGAGGCGGTGGCCATGTGCCGGGAGCGGAAGCGGACGAGGGCCGTGGTGTCCAGCGCGGCCCACCCGGACGTAATTTCCACTATCCGGACCTACAGCTTCGGCGCGGGTACCGAGGTGGCGGCGGCCCCGGCGGAAAACGGCGTCACCAATCTCACCGGACTGCTGGATGAGACCACCGCCTGCGTCTATGTCCAGCAGCCCAACTTCTTCGGCCAGCTTGAGGATCTGCCCGCCCTGGCCGCGCAGGTACACGCCGCCGGGGCCAGACTGATCGTCGGGGTCAACCCCGCCGCCCTGGGGGTGCTGGAGTCCCCCGGCGCCTGCGGGGCGGACATCGCCGTGGGCGAGGGACAGCCCCTGGGCCTCCCCCTGTCCTGGGGCGGGCCCTACCTGGGCTTCATGGCCGCCTCCCAGTCCCTCATGCGCAGGCTGCCCGGCCGCATCGTGGGAGAGACCCGGGACAGCCGGGGAGAGCGGGCCTTTGTCCTCACCCTGCAGGCCCGGGAGCAGCACATCCGCCGGGAGAAGGCCTCGTCCAACGTGTGCTCCAACGAGGCGCTGTGCGCCCTCACCGCCTCCGTCTACCTGTCCCTCATGGGGCCGGACGGGCTTCGGCAGGTGGGCGAGCAGTGCCACGCTAAGGCCCACTACCTGGCCGCAGAGCTGTGCCGGCTGCCCGGCGTGTCCCTGCGCTACCCCGGCCCCTTCTTCCACGAGTTTGTCACCGATCTGCCCGAACCCCAGAAGGTGCTTTCCGCCCTGGAAGCGCGCGGCATCCTGGGGGGCTGGCCGGTGGAGGGCGGGCTGCTGTGGTGCGCCACGGAGAAGCAGAGCCGTGCCGAGCTGGACGAGGCCGTGTCCATTGTCAAGGAGGTGCTGGACTGATGAAGCTGATTTTTGAGCGCAGCCGCCCCGGCCGGGGGAACGGCCTTCTGCCGTCTCTGGACGTGCCCGCCGCCCCCCTGCCGGAGAAGTACCGGCGGAAAACAGCCCCCCGACTGCCGGAGCTGGGGGAGAGCGACCTGTCCCGCCACTATCAGGCCCTCGCCCGCCGGGCCTTCGGCGTGTGCGACGGCTTCTACCCCCTGGGTTCCTGCACCATGAAGTACAACCCCAAGCTGGGGGAGGAGGCCGCCGCCCTGCCCGGCTTTACCGGCCTGCACCCCCTCCAGCCCGCCCACACCGTGCAGGGCGCTCAGGCCGTCCTGAATCGGACAGAGCACCTGCTCTGTGAGATCACCGGCATGGATGCCGTCACCCTCCAGCCCGCCGCAGGAGCCCATGGGGAATTCCTGGGCCTGCTGCTCATCAAGGCCTACCACCACAGCCGGGGGGACACGGGCCGCACGGTGATCCTGGTGCCCGACTCCGCCCACGGCACCAACCCGGCCTCCGCCGCCATGGCGGGCTTCACCGTCAAAAACATCCCCTCCACCCCCGAGGGGCTGGTGGATCTGGAGGCCCTGCGGGCCGCCTGCGGCCCCGACACGGCGGGGCTGATGCTCACCAATCCCAACACCGTGGGGCTCTTCGAGAAAGACATCCTGGAGCTCACCGCCCTCGTCCACGCCGCCGGTGGCCTCGTCTACTACGACGGGGCCAACCTCAACGCCATCATGGGGGTGGCCCGGCCGGGCGACATGGGCTTCGACGTGTGCCACCTCAACCTCCACAAGACCTTCGCCACCCCCCACGGCGGCGGCGGCCCGGGCAGCGGTCCGGTGGGGTGCAAGGCCTTTCTGGCCCCCTTCCTGCCCGGCTCCGCCCTGTGCCGCAACGGCGGAGAGCACTCCATCGGTCAGGTGCGGGCCTTCCACGCCAACTTCCTGGTGGTGGTGCGGGCCCTGGCCTACCTGCTGCGGCTGGGAAACACCGGCGTGGCCGAGGCCGCCCACACGGCGGTGCTCAACGCCAACTACCTCAAAAGGAAGCTGGAGGAGGCGGGCTATACCGCCGCCTTCCCCGGCCTGTGCATGCACGAGTTTGTGCTCACCCTGGAGGAGCTGAAGAAGGAGACGGGGGTATCCGCCCTGGACGTGGCCAAGGCCATGCTGGACGCGGGCATCCACCCGCCCACCATGTATTTCCCCCTGATCGTCCACGAGGCGCTGATGTTCGAGCCTACCGAGACCGAGTCCCCCGAGACGCTGGACGAGGCGGCGGCGGTGCTGGCGGAGATTCTGCGCCGGGCGAAGGAGGAGCCGGAGGCCCTCCACGCCGCCCCGGCGAGCACGCCTGTGGGCCGCCCCGACGAGACCGCCGCCGCCCGCCGCCCGGTGGTGCGGTACGCCTTCCCGGAGGGTTGAGCCGTGCATGAGCTGATTGTCATCGGCGGAGGGCCCGGCGGCTGCGCCGCCGCCCTCCGGGCCGCGCAGGGCGGCCTGTCCGTGGCCCTCTTTGAGCCCCGCCAGGTGGGGGGTACCTGCCTCAACCGGGGGTGCGTCCCCACCAAGGCCCTCCTCCACGGGGCGGGACCGGGCTGTGACTGGCCCGCCCTGGCCGCAGAGGTGGAGCGGGTGGTGTCCACCCTCCGCGCCGGCCAGGAGAAGCAGCTCCGGGCCGCCGGGGTGGAACTCATCCCTTACCGGGCGGTGGTCACCGGCCCCCACACGGTGGAGGCGGGGGGCGCGGCCTACGAGGCGGCCCACATCCTGGTCGCCGCGGGCTCCGAGCCCGCCCTGCCCCCCATCCCCGGCCTGGACACACCCGGTGTAGTCACCAGCGACGGCCTGCTGTCCGATCTGCGTCCCCTGGACCGTCTGGCCATCATCGGCGGCGGAGTGATCGGGGTGGAGCTGGCGTGTGTCTGGGCCGCCGCAGGCGCCCGCGTCACCATTCTGGAGGCGGCCCCCCGCCTCCTGCCCACCCTGGAGCGGGAGCTGGGCCAGAGTCTGGCCGCGCAGCTCAGGCAGGACGGGGTGGAGGTGTTCACCGGAGCCGACGTCACCGGCGCCACCCCCGGCCCTGCCGTCGCCTTCACCCACCGGGGAGAGGCGCGCCGGCTGGAGGCCGACGCTGTCCTGGTGGCCACCGGGCGGCGGCCCGCCACTGGCGGCCTCTTTACCGGGGACCTCCTGCCGGAGCTGGAGCGGGGGTTCCTCCGGGTGGACGGACAGTTCCGCACCTCCATCCCCTCCCTTTACGCCATCGGGGACGCCATCGGCGGGGCCATGCTGGCCCACAAGGCGGAGGCGGAGGGGCGCTTTGTGGCCGACCTCCTGCTGGGCCGCGCCCCCCTCCGCGGAGTGGCCCCCATCCCCGCCTGCGTCTACACCAGCCCAGAGCTGGCCCAGGTGGGACTCACCGCCGACGAGGCCAGGGCCCGGGGCATCCCCTGTGCCGCCGGCAAGTGTGTGCTGGGGGGCAACGCCCGTACCCTCATCGAGGGGGGGAAGCGGGGCTTTGTCAAGCTGGTATTCCACCGGGAGAGCCGCGCCCTGTTGGGGGCTCAGTTGTGCTGTTACCGGGCCACCGATCTCATCTCCGAGCTCGCCCTGGCGGTCACGCTGGAGCTGACGGCGGAGCAGCTGCTCCGCCCGGTGCGCCCCCATCCCACCTTTGCCGAGGCCATTTCCGAGGCCGTGGAGGCGGCTTTTCCCCTCTCCTAGCCCCTTTTTTCCACAAAGAGGCGTCCGCTGCCGGCGGACGCCTCTTTTCTTTCCACATTCACTCCCTCAAATTCGACCATTCTCGCCGTTCTCTCCCCTTCTTCGCGCTTTCGTTGACAGAAGTCCTCTCTGCGGGTGACATAACCGCCCTCCCGTGTCGAAACCTGCGGTGATCGCTCCTTTACAAATGCTGGAAAATACAATATAATGGTCTTACGGATCAAAGAAGAAGGGAGCAGATACAAGATGAGGGAACTATTAGTCGATACCTGTACGGGGGAAGAGGAGGACGGCACTGCACACTCCTTCCAGTATTACATTCTGGTGGACGAGATGGAGCTGGGCGGCGGCCTGTCCTGCGAGAGCTATGGAGTTAAGGTGGCAGGACCGGACGGAGAGGAGGCATCGGTGCCCAACATCACGGTCAGCGTGGAGCGCATTGACCAGCTTCTGGAGCTCCTCCGGCGCAACTGCGTCTCCCCCGTCACCCTGCGGGACGTGGTTCTTGATTGGCTTTAAAAGTACCCGTTCCGCCATGACACAAGGGTTACGCGCCGCTTTTGATTGACATACCTTCCAAAATCCGCTATTATGTGTGTAATGCTGCGCGTGTGGCGGCTGATCCAAGGAGGGTATGCAATTGTGAAAGAGAGAGAGACCTTTGCGTCCCGGCTGGGCTTTGTGCTCATCTCCGCCGGGTGCGCCATCGGCCTGGGCAACGTCTGGCGGTTCCCCTACATCGTGGGGCAGTACGGCGGCGCGGCCTTTGTGCTGATCTATCTGCTGTTCCTGGTCATCATGGGCCTGCCCATCATGGCCATGGAGTTTTCCGTGGGCCGGGCCAGCCGGAAGAGCATCCTGGCCTCCTTTCAGGTCCTGGAGCCCAAGGGGAGCAAGTGGCACTGGTACGGCTGGTTCGGCATGGCGGGCAATTACCTGCTGATGATGTTCTACACCACCATCGCCGGCTGGCTGCTGCTTTACTTCTTCAAGGTGGCTGCCGGCGAATTCCGGGGCCTGGATGCCGCCGGTGTGGAAAACGCTTTCGGCGCCATGCAGGGCAACGTAGGAATTCAGCTTCTGTTCATGGGCATCGTGGTGGTGCTGGGTATGCTGATCTGCAGCCGCGGCCTGAAAAACGGCGTGGAGAAGGTCAACAAGGCCATGATGCTCTGCCTGCTGGCCCTGCTGGTAGTGCTGGCCGTCCGCGCCCTTACCCTTCCCGGTGCCATGGAGGGCGTGAAGTTCTACCTGGTGCCCAACTTCCACAACCTGATGTACGATGCCGACGGCAGCTTTCGGCTGTTCCGCGCCATCTATGACGCCATGGGACAGGCCTTCTTCACCCTCAGCCTGGGTATTGGCGCCATGGCCATTTTCGGCAGCTACATCGGCAAGGAGCGCCGCCTGTTCGGCGAGGCCATCAACGTGGGCGTTCTGGACACCTGCGTTGCCTTTGTCTCCGGCCTGATCATCTTCCCCTCCGCCTTCGCTTTCGGCGTCAACCCCGGCCAGGGCCCCAGCCTGATCTTTGTGACCCTGCCCAATGTGTTCAACGCCATGCCGGGCGGCCAGCTCTGGGGCGCGCTGTTTTTCGTTTTCCTGTTCTTTGCCGCCCTGTCCACCGTAACCGCCGTGTTTGAGAATATCCTCGCCTGCTGGATGGACCGCTTCGGTATCTCCCGTGGCAGGGCGGTACTGGCCAATCTGGTGCTCATCTTCCTGCTGAGCCTGCCCTGTCTGCTGGGCAACAACCTGTGGAGCGGCGTGAAGGCCCTGGGCATGGGCATTATGGACTGGGAGGATTTCCTGGTGAGCAACAACCTGCTCCCCATCGGCTCCATGATCTACCTGCTGTTCTGCTGTGTATCCAAAAAGTATGGCTGGGGCTACGACCACTTCCTGGAAGAAGCAAACCAGGGCAGAGGCGTCCGCTTCCCCGCCCAGTTCCGCCTCTACTTCAAGTACGTCCTGCCCGTCATTGTGCTCATCATCTTCATCATGGGCTACTGGGACAAGTTCAAGCCCTTTATCGTGGCCGCCCTCGGCACCTAACGACTGAAAAAACTCCTGCCGGACTCATCCGGCAGGAGTTTTTTCACGCTCCGCCCAGGTGTAGAGGAGGACAGCTCCCAGCACCGCCGCGCCTCCGGCAAGCTGGAGTGGACCGGGCACCTCTCCGAACAGTGGGATGGCCGCCAGGGAGGAGAAGACCGGCTCACACAGCTTTGCGGCGGACACATAGGATGGGGACAGGTACTTCAGGCACCAGCTAAACAGGCTGTGTCCCAGGAGAGTGCACAGCACCGCCAACGCCAGACCAATGAGCCACTCCCGGCCGCCGTAGCCCGTCAGGGGCGTCCCCGCCGCGGCGGTGCCCAACAGCAGGGTGAGAAAGCAGGCCAGATAGGTCAGAAAGGTGTAGACCGTGGTAGACAGATGGCCCCGCTGTACCCGTCCGATGAGGGTATAGACGGCGGCGGCCGAGGCCGCAGCCAGGGCCAACAGGTTGCCGGACAGCCCCCCTGCCCCGCCGCCTCCGGAGAGGGCCAGCAGGGCGCTGCCCCCAAAGGCCAGGAGAATGGCCCACACCCCCAGCCGTGGGATTTTTCCATGCAGGAACAGGGCGAAGCCCAGGGCGGTGAAAATCACCTCGGTGCTCACCAGCACCGTGGAGGAGGCCACGCTGGTACGCTTAAGGGACTCAAACCATGTGAGGAAGTGGAGTGCAAGCAGAACGCCGCTGGCCCCGCACAGGACCAAATCCCGCGCCGTCACCCGCCTCAGCTCCGCACGGCACCGCAGGAGCACTACCGGAAGCAACAGGAGCACCGTCCAGCCCAGGCGGTAGGCTGCGGTCACCCCGGACGGCGCCTGGGAAAACCGCACCAGAATGGCCGAGGCGGAGACGCCCAGCACACCCACCATGAGAATCAGTTTTGCGTTCCGCTCCGCCATGGAACCCCTCCCCCGCTGTGATAGAAAGCGGAGGCCCTCCGGGGAGGGCCTCCGCTGTATTGGTGGCGCAATGTGCCTCTTACTTCGCGGCCTTGGCGGCGCGGATGGCCTCGATGAGCATGGGGGTGACCTTGTAGAGGTCGCCGCAGATGCCGTAGGAGGCCACGTCGAAGATGGGGGCGGACTCGTTCTTGTTCACCGCGATGATGCACTCGGAGTCCTGCATGCCAGCCAGGTGCTGGATGGCGCCGGAGATGCCCAGGGCCACATAGATGCGGGGGTGCACGGTCTTGCCGGTCTGGCCCACCTGGTGGTCGGCGGAGATCCAGCCCGCGTCGACACAGGCGCGGGAGGAGCCCACGACGCCGCCCAGGACGCCCGCCAGCTCCTCAGCCAGCTTGATGCCGCCCTCGACGTCCTTGCTGATGCCGCGGCCCACGGAAACCACCACGTCGGCACCGATCAGATCGACCAGCTTCTTGGCGGCCTTCTTGACCTCCAGCACATCCACATGGATGTCGGACTTGTCCAGCTTCACGTCCACGTTGACGATCTCCGTCTTCGCGGCGCCGGCCTCGTCATAGGGCTGGGTCTGCATGACGCCGGGACGCACGGTGGACATCTGGGGACGGAAGCGGGGGCAGATGATGGTGGCCATCAGGTGACCGCCGAAGGCCGGACGGGTCATCTTCAGGTTGGTGTTCTCCTCGAACTTGGTGTTGTCCACGTCGATGGTGGAGGTGGTCTTCAGGAAGGCCTTGTACTTCTCCACGTCCACGTCCAGGTGGGTGCAGTCGGCGGTCAGGCCGGTGTGCAGGCGGGCCGCGCAGCGGGGGCCCAGGTCACGGCCGATGTTGGTGGCGCCGATGAGGAAGATCTCGGGCTTCTTGTCCTCCACCAGGTCACAGATGACCTTGGTGTAGGCGTCGGTGGTGTAGACATCCAGCAGCTCGTGGTTGCAGTAGTACACCTTGTCGGCGCCGTAGCCGCCCAGGGCCTTCAGGTAGTCCTCCTTGATGTCCTTGCCCAGCACCACGCCGCACAGCTCCACGCCCAGGTCGTTGGCCAGCTTGCGGCCCTCGGAGAGGAGCTGGTAGCTGGTGGACATAATCACGCCCTCGCGCTGCTCACAGAAAACCCATACGCCCTTGAAGGCGGCGGTATCCTTACTATCAAAAGCCATTGTGTTGCTCTCCTTTCACTCTATCAGATGATGTGCTTGTCGTTGAGGATGGAGACCAGCTTCTCGACGGTCGCCTTGTCGGCGCCCTCCATCATCATACCGGCGCCCTTCACCGGGGGAGAGAAGGACTTGTACACATTCGTGGGAGAGCCTTTCAGGCCGATGGTATCCACGTCGATGAGGGGATCGTCCTTCAGAGTCTCGTAGTTGTAGATCTCCAGAGGCTTGTTGTAGCACTCCATGATGCCGCCCACGCTCATGTAGCGGGCGTCGTTCAGCTCCTTCACGCAGGTCAGCAGGCAGGGCGTCTGAACCTTGATGGTCATGTAGCCGTCCTCCAGCAGACGCTTCACGGTGACGGCCTTGTTCTCCACCGCGATCTCCGCCACATAGGAGACCTGGGGCAGGTGCAGCTTCTCGGCGATCTGGGGGCCCACCTGGGCGGTGTCGCCGTCGATGGCCTGGCGGCCGCAGAACACGATGTCGTCCTCGTCCACGCCCACCTTCTTGATGGCGGCGGCGAGAATCTGAGAGGTGGCGTAAGTATCGGAACCGCCGAACTCGCGGGCGGAGACCAGCACGGCCTCATCGCAGCCCATGGCCAGCAGCTCACGCAGCATCCCCTCGGCGGGAGGAGGGCCCATGGAGACCACAACCACCTTGCAGCCGGTGGCGTCCTTGATGCGCAGCGCGGCCTCAACCGCAGCCAGGTCGTCGTGGTTGGTGATGGTGGCCATGGCCGCGCGGTCCATGGTGCCGTCTTCCTTCACCGCCACCACGCCGGAGGTATCAGGTACCTGCTTGACACAAACGATGCATTTCATATCGTAATTTTCCCTCCAGTTCCTTTAGTTCACGCCCAGGTTGGCGGAGATGACCATGCGCTGCACCTCGCTGGTACCCTCGTAGATCTCGGTGATCTTCGCGTCGCGCATCATGCGCTCCATGGGGTACTCACGGGTGTAGCCATAGCCGCCGAACAGCTGCACGCAGCGGCGGGTCACATCGCTGGCCGTCTCAGCCGCCACCAGCTTGGCCATAGCGGCGTCCACAGTGTAGGGCTCATGGTTCTCCTTCTTCATGGCCGCGGAGTACACCAGCCACTTGGCCGCCTCGGTCTTGGCGTGCATGTCAGCCAGCTGGAACTGGGTGTTCTGGAACTGGGAGATGCGCCGGCCGAACTGGACGCGCTCCTTGGTGTACTTGATGGTCTCCTCGATGGCTCCCTCGGCCAGACCCAGGGCCTGGGAGGCAATACCGATACGGCCGCCGTCCAGGGTCTTCATGGCGATACCGAAGCCCTTGCCCTGCTTGCCCAGCAGGCGGTCCTTGGGGATAATGCAGTCCTCCATAATCAGCTCACAGGTGGAGGAGCCCTTGATGCCCATCTTCTTCTCGTGCTTGCCCACGGAGAAGCCGGGGTCGGTGCGCTCCACGATGAAGGCGGAGATCTCCTTCTTCTTGCGACCGCGCTTGTCGGTGGTAACGCCGGTGATGGCAAAGATCACGAACACGTTGGCGTAGCCGGCGTTGGTGATGAAGATCTTGGAGCCGTTGAGGATCCAGTTCTCCCCCTTCTCGTCCAGCACGGCGGTGGTCTGCTGGCCCTGGGCATCGGTGCCGGCGCCGGGCTCGGTCAGGCCGAACGCGCCGATCCACTCGCCGGAGCACAGCTTGGGCAGGTAATACTTCTTCTGCTCCTCGGTGCCGTTCTCATAGATGGGAGCGCAGCACAGGGAGGTGTGGGCGGAGATGATAACGCCGGTGGTGCCGCAGACCTTGCTCATCTCCTCGACGGCCATGACATAGGACAGAACGTCCGCGCCGGCGCCGCCGTACTCCTTGGGGAAATAGATGCCCATCATCCCCAGCTTCGCCATCTTCTTGACGGTTTCCTCGGGGAACGCCTCGTTCTCGTCCACCCACTCGGCCAGGGGCTTGACTTCATTTTCGGCGAAGTCACGGTACATCTTGCGGAGCATTTCCTGCTCTCTGGAAAGGTGCAGATCCATTTGTTGCCTTCCTCCTAAGATTTATATTTCAGAACGGGCGGGCGGGAGTCAGGGGCTCCCGCCCGTCGTTGCTCGCATAGGGAACTGCGTCTGCCCTGTTTACTTTTTGGAGTAGTCGTAGAAGCCGATGCCGGTCTTACGGCCCAGCTTGCCGGCGCGGACCATCTTGCGCAGCAGCAGGGAGGCGCGGTACTTGGGATCGTGGGTCTCGTCGTACAGGGTGTCCATGATGGCCAGGCATACGTCCAGGCCGATCAGATCGCCCAGGGCCAGGGGGCCCATGGGGTGGTTGGCGCCCAGCTTCATGGCGGTGTCCACGCCCTCCACACTGGCCACGCCGGTGTAGACCAGGTCGATGCCCTCGTTGATCATGGGAACCAGAATCTTGTTCACCACAAAGCCGGGGGCCTCATTGACTTCAACGGGCTCCTTGCCGATGGCGGCGGCCAGCTCGGCAATGGTCTTGTAGGTCTCATCGGAGGTGTGGGCGCCCCGGATGACCTCCACCAGCTTCATGACGGTGGCGGGGTTAAAGAAGTGCATGCCGATGAACTTGTCGGGGCGCTTGGTGGCCGCCGCGATGGCGGTGATGGAGATGGAGGACGTGTTGGAGGCCAGGATGGTCTCCGGCTTGCAGAGGCTGTCCAGCTCCGCGAAGATGCTCTTCTTGATGTCCAGGTTCTCGATGGCGGCCTCCACCACCAGATCGGCATCGGCAGCGGCGGCCAGCTCGGTGGTGAAGCTCATGTGGGACAGGATCTCAGCCTTCTTGGCCTCGTCCAGCTTGCCCTTGCTCACCAGCTTATCCAGGCCCTTGTTCAGCCGGGCCTCGCTGGCCTGGATGATCTCGTCCTTGATGTCGCGCACCACAACGTCATAGCCGTTGCGGGCAAATACCTGGGCGATGTCCAGCCCCATGGTACCGCCGCCGATGACCACAATCTTCTTCATAGTAAAAAACCTCTTTTCTATTGGTTTGATCAGAACATTCCATACCTGGTCGGACAGGTTTGCGATGACAGGCGTCATATGTACCGCTTACCGGTTCTGGAAGTGCTTCTCAGCCCGCTTCTCCAGGAACGCGCCCATGCCCTCGTTCTTGTCCTCGGTGCCGCAGGTAACGCCGAAGGCCTCGGCCTCGAAAGCGGAGCCGGTGTGGATGTCGGTCTGCATGCCCATGCGGATGCAGCGCTTGGATTCGCACACGGCGATCTGGGCGTTGGCGCAGATCGCGTTGGCCAGCTCCATGGCCTTATCCATCAGCTCCTCGGCGGGGTAGACCTCGCTGACCAGGCCGATGGCCTTGGCCTCGTCGGCCTTGATGGTCTTGGCCGTCAGAATCAGCTCCATAGCCTTGCTGACGCCCACGAGGCGGGGCAGCCGCTGGGTGCCGCCGAAGCCGGGGGTAATGCCCAGGCCCACCTCGGGCTGGCCGAACCGGGCCTTTTCGCTGGCCAGTCGGATGTCGCAGGCCATGCTCAGCTCACAGCCGCCGCCCAGGGCGAAGCCGTTTACCGCCGCAATCACGGGCTTGGACAGGTTCTCCAGCTTGAGGAACACGCCGCCGCCGTGCACGCCGAACTTCTTGCCGTCGATCGAGGAGAAGCCCTTCATCTCGCCGATGTCGGCTCCCGCCACAAAGGAGCGGCCCGCGCCGGTCAGAATCATCACATAGATCTCATCGTCCGCCGCCACCTGGTCGATAACCGCGTCCAGATCGCTCAGAACCTGGCTGTTCAGGGCATTCAGGGCCTCCTGACGGTCGATCGTCACGATGCCCACATGGCCCTGCTTTTCCAGCTTCACAAATCCCATTTGTTCTGCCTCCTTAATCCAATATCAAAGCCTGCGATTATAATCGTTATTTTTTTAACACAAACCTTCCTAATAAGTATACTGCTTTCCACGCCAACAGGCAAGTGAAATGCAAGAAAAAAGCGTTATTTTTTTATCAAAATTTGTGGTCAGGATGCATAAATCAGGAAAAGGCCACTCCAGATCTCTCAGGATAATCAGCAAACCGGCCGGTTTTTCATGGCAGACCAGCCGGGCGGTCTCCACTCATACCCGCAGCCCGGCAGCGCATCCCGCACAGGCAGATCGGCCAGGGACAGGAACATGGGGCGGTATCCATTGCCCATGTGGAAGGCCCGGTATGCTGGGCCCGGTGCCCTCCCGCAGTGTTTGAACAGGAGAGCCGGCGCGCTGCTGGGGAACATCAGGGCACATGGATCACTTTGGCCGCCACGGTTGGCCCTTTCTTCCATACTACAAAGTATGAATGGATTTATCATACGCGCTTGCGGCCGTTTTGTCAAAGATTTTCCCGCGTATGGGGGACAACCCGTGGTGAATAGGGTTTAGGGAAAGGAGGGTGCGCCTTGAAACTCGACCGTACCTCTATGCTCTACGGTACCCTGATCCTCACGGGCACCAGTATCGTCTCCCAATTTCTCGGGTTCGTGTACCGCATCCTGCTCTCCCGGCTGATCGGCGCGGAGGTCATGGGGCTGTACCAGCTCATCATGCCGGTGTTCTCCGTCATCATGGCCCTCACCGCCGTGGGTCTGACGGTGGCAGTGTCCAACCTCTCCTCCCAGTATCACGCCAGGGGCAACCGGGCCGCCATCGCCCAGGTGCTCCGCCGCTGCCTGGCGGTGTTTCTCCTCCTCTTTGCGGCGGTGGCTGCGGTGGTGGTCCTGCTCTACGACCCCATCTCGGTCTATCTGCTGGGGGACGCCCGCACCCAGTTGGGCCTGCTGCTCCTGCTGCCCTGCATCCTGCTCACCGGGGTGGAAAACCTGCACAAGCACTTCTTCTATGGCACGGGCAACATCCGTCCGCCGGCGGCGGTGGAGCTGTGTGAACAGTTCATCCGCACCGGAGCGGTGCTGGGGCTGCTGGTGGTCTTTCTCCCCCAGAACCCGGAGCGGACGGTGGGGCTGATTGTCACCGGCATGATCCTGTGCGAGCTGTTCTCCGCCGTTACCCTGCTCCTGCTGGCCCGGCGGCATCTGAACCGGGCGGGCGGCCTGACCGGCGCGCCGCTGGAGCACCGGCAGCTCAACCGCCGCATCGCCTCCATCGCTGTCCCCATCGGGCTGACCAGCCTGCTGGGCAACCTGATGGGCTCGGCCACCTCTGTGCTCATCCCCCAGCGGCTGGTCCACGCGGGGGCGGAGGTCTCGGAGGCCATGAGCGCCTTCGGCGTGCTGTGCGGCATGACCCTGCCCATGCTCTGCCTGCCCACCGCCTTCATCGGGGCGCTGGGCCTGGTGCTGGTGCCCAAGCTGGCTGAAGGCGCCGCCCTGGGGCAGCGGGGTCTGGTGCAGCACCGGGTAGACCGCTCCATGCTGGCCACCTCGGTGCTGATCCTCCCCGCCATGGCCTTTCTGGTGGTGCTGGGCCCCACCCTGGGCGCCGCCCTGTTCCGGGAACCCACCGTGGGCCGCTCTATTCTCCCCCTGTCCGTCGGGGTGCTCCTGTCCTGCTACCAGTCCGTCCTCGCCTCCGCCCTCAACGGCGTGGGCCGTCCGGGGGCCGCCGCCCGCAACTCCATCCTCTGCGGCGTGGTGCAGCTCGGCTGTACCTTCTTCCTCATGGGCCTGCCCGGCGTGGGACTCAGGGGCTATGTGGCGGGCTTTCTCGCCTCCGCCGCCCTGGGGGTACTCCTCAACTGGTGGGCCGTCCGCCGGGCGACCGGCCTGCGGGCCCAGATTTTTCAGTGGTGCACCGCCCCCGCCCTCTCCGCCCTGCTCATGGGGCTGGTGATCAACCTTCTGTTCCAGGTGCTCCGCCGCGCCGGCCTGGAAGCTCTCCCCGCCGCCCTGGCCTGCCTGCTGTTCGGCGGCGTGCTCTACCTGGCCGCCCTCCAGGCCCAGGGCATCCACCTGCGCCGCCTGTTCCGCCTGCGCTAAAACCGCTTTGCAAACGTCCCGCTCCGTGCTATGATGGAGTGAAGCTGAAAAAAGGAGCGGACGTATGGGAATTCGGATTGGAATCGTCGGCGCGGGCACCACGGTGGCCATCGCCGACCGGCACGTGGAGGGCTTTCTGGCCCAGGCGGGGCGCTGTACCGTCACCGCTGTGTGCAGCCGCACCCTGGAGGGCTGCCGGCGGCTGTGCATCCGGCACGGGCTTGACGGGGTACGGATGACCACCCGCCTGGAGGAGCTGCTGGACGTGGTGGACGCGGTGGTGCTCTGCACTCCCAACCAGTTCCACCTGCCCTATACCGAGCGCGCGGTGGAGCGGGGCAAGGCCGTGCTTCTGGAAAAACCCCTGGGGCTCCAGACCGCCCCGCCGGGGCAGGCGGAGCGGCTGCTGGCCCGGCGGGACGCCAGGGTGATGGTGGCCTATGTCTACCGCTATACCGCCGTGGTGGAGCGGCTGCGCGCGCTCCTCCGCCAGCGGATGGGGCGGGTCTATCTGGCCCAGGCCAGCCAGGGCGGCACCCGCCTGGCCGATCCCGCGGTCCCTCTGGAGTGGCGGATGCGCCGCTCCGCCTCCGGCAGCGGTGCTCTGGGCGACTTCGGCAGCCACCTGCTGGACCTGCTCCAATATGCAGCGGGCGTGGAGCTGGCCGAGGCCGCCGGCTACGGCGGCACCTTCCTCCCCAACCGCCGGCCGGACGGCCAGGGAAACACCTGTGTGGAGAACGACGACGCCTTCGTGTTCTGCGGCCGGGGAACCGGCGGGGCGCTGTGCAGCGTCTCCGTCAGCCGGGTGGGACTGGACGGCATCCACCTGTGCATCTCCGGCGAGGGCGGGCTTCTCCGCGCCAGTGTGGAGGAAGGCGTCCTCACTTACTGGCCCAAAGCCCCGGACGGTCCCTACGCCCCGGAGGGGGAGGCGCGTTCGGAGCACCTCGCCGAGCCGCCCGGGCTCCGCTTTGCGCGGCAGGCCGCGGCGTTTTTGGATCTGGTGGAGGGCCGCCCGGTGGAGTACTGTACCCTGGAGCAGGCCGTCCACCTGGAGCGCCTGCTCACCCGCCTGGACCAGTCCGCCCAATAGACAAATCCCCCTGCCGCCGAAGTACGGCGGCAGGGGGATTCCCTTATCTCTGCATCAGCTCTCCCAGCAGCGGCTCGAACTGGACCCCCTCCAGAACCGGGGTGCCCAGCGCCAGGGTGTGGGCTGCGCACCGCTGGACAAACTCCGCCGCCCGCTGGGCCGCTGTCTCCAGCGGCTCCCCCCGGAGCATCGCCCCCAGCACCACGCTGGCGAAAAGATCGCCGGTTCCGGGGAACTGGGCGGGCTCCTGCCTGGCCATAGCAAAGCGGATGCGCCCTGTGGCCCGGTCGAAGCAGCCCGCGCCGATGGCGCCCGGCCGGAGGCTCACCCCGGTGAGCACCACCGAGCGCCGCCCATCCAGGCTCAGCCGCTCCAGCCACGCCCGCAGCCCCTCTTCGTCCCGGGGCAGATCGGCGTAGTCCTCCTCCAGCAGCAGCGCCGCCTCGGTCAGGTTGGGGGTGATCACGTCCGCCTGGGCCGCCAGATCCCGCATACGCCCGCACAGCTCCGGCGTGTAGGTGCGGTAGGGCTTCCCGTGGTCCCCCATCACCGGGTCCACCAACACCAGCGTCCCCTCCCGGCGGAACTGGCGGTAGAAGTCCTCTATCAGCCCGATCTGCCCGGCAGAGCCCAGAAAGCCGCTGTAGATGGCGTCAAAGGTCACCCCCAGTTCCGCCCAGTGGGCCGCCGTCCCCGCCATCTGGCCGGTCAGATCCAGAAAGGTGGCCTTCTCGCTGGCCGGAAACGCGGTGTGGGCGGAGAGGCAGGCGGTAAGCAGCGGGCAGCATTCCCCGCCCATGGCGGCCAATACCGGCAGCACCACCGTGGTGGAGCAGCGGCCGAAGCCGGAGATATCCTGAATCGCGGCAATCCGCGGAGCACGTTTCATGGTCGGTTTCCCCCTTGCGGTTTACGTTCTTCTCTATTATAACTGCCCGCTCCGCAGAGTGCAATTGACAATTTTGCACGGGAATAGTATACTGAGTTATCATGCGGGCGTGGTGGAACTGGCAGACTCGACGGATTTAGGTTCCGTTACCTTCATGGTGTGCGGGTTCGACTCCCGCCGCCCGCACCATCGGAGTATCCTCCGGGATACTCCGATTTTTTTATTTCTAAAATTATTCTAAAAAAGTTGTACAGAAACATGCAGCTTTTTGCCTGTTTCCCCCTATATTATGAAAAATAATTTTCTTGTACTTTTAAGGGGGAATAACTGTTGTACTATAAGCGATATTTCGGCACAATACAAAAGAGTGCAGGACTACCAAGCTGGGTCAAATGAACGCACCATTCAGAGGGCAAAACTCACTGTGAGGAATGCTTGAGGCTGGATGACTGTTGGTTTCAGAAGGAAAAAGCTCCGCTTTGTCCGCACCATCCATACTGTCACTGCACATTAGACCCGATTCCTTATACCATTGTTGTCAGCAACGCTGCAGCACATAGCGCATACAGCAAATTTGACCCATATTTGTTTAATACCAGAGGTGAACATTCACACGGGAAAGATAAACTGTTTCATGAATGGGGCTATACAGTTGTGGATGCATTTTGGCTGCAAAAAGAAATAGAACGACAGGCAAGGGAAAAGTATGTATCTGGAAATTATGAATTGGGAAGGTTAAATTTCGCAGGTCAAAGAATAAGTATCAGAATTGAAATCCCAAGAAGAAATGGCGATGGAACAGTATCGTTTATATCAGGTTGGATGGTTGAGCCTACCGGCGAGATACGACTGACAACACCGTACGGAGGTGAATAAAATGCAGATGATGGATTGTGTTGAAGTGATTGTGGAAAAAGAAAGCTATGCCCGGGAAGGCGTACACAAAGGAATGCAGGGTTGGATCTGTTATGAACAAGAAGTAGACGGTTATTGGCTGGTCAATTTCCCGCAATACGGTGAGAAAAACGATATTGCAGAGATCGACATCAAGGAAGAGGACCTTAAATATCTTCCTAATGGCATGAATGTTAAACGGAATGAGCAAATCAAGGCGCAGTTTGATGCATTAGAAAAAGGGAAAAAGGCGGAGGATATTTCCGATTATATGATTTGATTGGATAAAACTCCTTGCTTCCCGTTTACAAACCATTGATATTACTGTATTTTCCACAGATCCTTTCATGACACTCAGACCACGTCGGAGCAAACGTCAAATCGTTTGCTCCGACTTTTTTAAAAAGTCAGAGCGCATTTATTTTGCTGCTCCTCCTTCCCAAATCACAACCGCTGCGCTGGGTTGTGATTTGGGATCGCCGCTCTGCGGCGTTTTTCGATTTTGCAGAAATATCGGTTTTAACCGTTATTTGCATAAAAATAACCACACCTTTCGGTGTGGTTATTTTTATGCATACCGTGAGGACTTCACATACCCGGCGGAAGTGAATTCCGCCTGCGCCAAGGTTTTTGAATGCCCCCACCCAATTCGAACAGTTTACATGAGACTGGCGGATAGGGGGGTATAGCTGAAAGCCTTATCATGACAGGACTTTCAGCTATTTCTGTATTCACTTCGGAGATGAGGCATGAAAGTGCAAACGAGCTGAAATCGAAATACAAAATGGAAGATTTTTGGAATCTGCCCCCTGTGTCATAACCACATTAGATTAATATTGAGTTGCATAAAATAGGAATACTTGATATAATTACAGCAATACTCTGGGAGAAAAATGTGTAAAGGGTGGCTGTTATGACAGGAAAGCAGTGGTTTGCGCGACAGAAAAAAGAACAGATTGCGCAGCTAACATGTCAACTGGACGCACTGCTTCCTAGTATCTTGCGGCGCCATGCCTTCAGCAAAGACAATCCAGATGACTTCAAATCTCAGCAATTATCCCTCCACGCAAAAATCGGAGGGAAGCACACGACGTATCTTAATGTTACAGATAACGTGATAAGCTCACCTGAGGAATTTGCCGCCCGTTGGTTCCAGGGGCTTATAAACCACATAAAGACCGTCGATGCGGGAAAAGAGGCATCCAGGGCGGCGTATAAGTTTCAGCAGCAACTGACAAGTGATCCGGAACTCTTAGAATATGTGACTCTTTTTTTAAAGCGCACATATTGGCGCAACTGCGATGCCTTGGCAAAAAAACGCCCTAAAAAGGAAGAAGCAGCACTTTGGATTGGGCAAACAAATGCAAGCTACGGACTTCTCATCACCCCTCGTTTTAAAAATGGAGAATGGGAAAACGATGTCAGTGAAATTCGACATTTTAAACCAAACTACTGGACCATCGGACATGTCCTGGAGACAGGACTTGTCGTTCCCCATTCACCGCAAAGAATAGAGTTTTTTACGATAGAACAATACCTGGTATTTTTTCAAAATATTATGGTTCGACAAACGAGATCACCCTATGAAATGGAGATTGCCAAAAAGTATTGCGAGTTGGTGTTAAGCAGCAAGCAGCCATACGAAATTCCGCTCTTGATCCCAGAATTGCGATATGGCGGTCTTCAGACACAGCACAGGTATCGGTTGGATTTCACGATTATTAATCCCTATACATTGCAGAAACAGGGATTTGAATTTTCTCCCTGGTCAACACATGGGTACTTATCCAGGACAAAGGAAAAAAATCAAAAAGAAATCAATTTAGAGGCCAGAGCCAATTTTGAAAAAGAGATGCAGAAGCACAAAGAATATTACCGAAAGTTTAATATTTTTACTTTAATATATACAGACTCAGACCTGCAAAATCTCGATCAAATATTTAAAGAAATGCAACAGTATTTAAAGCCTGAGCACGAAAACAGACAGATACTTGAAGCGACACTTGAGGAATTCAAACGGTTTTCTTTATAGAATCAACCTTAATCCCAAGCCCTTATCAAAATGCATTTTTTATCAACACAGGACATGTCGCCGCGGACGTCATATCGTCCGCGGCTCCTTTCCAAACCGCAACCGCTTTGCTGGGTTGCGATTTGGTTTTTGGTGCAGACCTGCAACCACTGCATCTTTTTTGTAGCCATCACCCGGCGAAGAAACCTGTTTTTGACTTCGGTCAAAGACAGGTTTCTTTCTATTTTGACTGTCATCATTGTCCATAGAGGATACGGTGTTTTCCCTGCCCGATCCAGATTGAAAAGAATTTGTAACAGCTAAAAAAGTTATTTGATTAGACCAAATAAAATTGCCCGCCGGCATCAAATCCGGAGCGGATTTTCCGGCTGCTGCGCATACTATCCTCTTTTGCCTCCGAGTTATGGCTGCCCGCACGGTGTGGTCTTAAGCGTCATCTGCCTCCAGCCGGGTTTTTCAAGTGGTCAAAATCTTACGTTGAAATTCTGTGACTTTATATGTTATATTAGCTTTGATTACTTTTACGGGCTCTCGCAAAAGAGAGGCACAGCGTGTACTGGGAGATATCATAGTGCGTGAAAATGAATATAAGGAGATCCTGTCGGCGCTCTTAGGCCTTTTGAATGAAGGGGTTCATATTGTGGCCGGGCAGGGGACCTCCATTTTTTACAATTCCGTTATGGCCAGGATGGAACAGATGGAGCCGGCAGATGTGGTCGGCCGGCGTTTTGAGGATGCGTTTTCTCACATGGATCTGGAGTCCAGTACGATTTACCGTGCGCTCCAGGCCGGGGCATCCACCGTCAATCAGCCGCAGCGGTACATCAACGCCAGCGGCAAATATATTCACACCATTAATACTACCATTCCGGTCAAAGATGCCGACGGGAAGCTGCTCGCCGTGATCGAGGTAGCCAATGACGTAACTCAGCTGTCGGAGCTGTGCGACCGGCTGGCCCATCTGCAAAGTCAGGTGGGGACGCAGGAGACATCCAAAAAACAGAAGCTCAAACGCTATCACTTTTCCGATCTGATCGGGCGTGATCCCAAGTTCCAGAAGAGCATGGAGCGGGCCAAGCGGGCGGCGCAAAACGACATGCCGGTGCTGATCTACGGGGAGACGGGCACGGGAAAGGAGCTGTTCGCCCAGAGCATCCACTACGGTGGAACGCGGAGCGGGAAGCCCTTTATTGCGCAGAACTGCGCGGCCCTGCCCAGCAACCTGCTGGAGGGGCTTCTGTTCGGCACCGCCAAGGGCGGGTTCACCGGAGCGGTGGACCGGGCGGGCCTGTTTGAGCTGGCCAACCACGGTACGCTCCTGCTGGATGAGCTGAACTCCATGCCCTATGAGCTCCAGAGCAAGCTGCTCCGGGTCTTGCAGGAGTCCTACATCCGGCGGGTTGGGGGCTCAGAGGATATTCCGGTGGATGTCCGGGTAATCACTACTGTAAATGAAGACCCTGTCGACCTGATCCGCCAGGGAAAACTCCGTCAGGACCTATACTACCGCCTCAGCGTGGTCACCCTGAATATTCCGCCCCTGCGGGAACGCAGGGGCGATATCCCCTATCTGGCCCAGGCGCTGATTGAAAAGCACCATGCGAAGATGGGAAAGCGCCTGTCGGAGCTGCCGCGGGATGTGCTGCGCCAGCTCATGGAATACGACTACCCGGGAAACGTCCGGGAATTGGAGAACATCCTGATCCAGGCCATGTTCATGATGGATGGGGACAGCGGCTTTACAACAGAGCTCCTGGACCTGCCCGCGCCCGGCAAGGCCGTGGACCGGCGTGGCACAGACTTTCAGGCGGGCGAGTCCCTGCAGGATTATATCGAGCGCATTGAGGAGGAAACGATACGCACCATGTTCGACCGCTGCCGGGGGAACGTATCCCAGTGCGCAACCTGTCTGCATATGAAGCGGCAGACCCTTCAGCACAAGCTGAAAAAATATGGAATTCTTTATTAACGGCTTCTTGGGGGGCGCAAAAAAGTGGGCACAATGCCCATTTTTTTGCGCCTTGTCAACCCGTTTTGGTGCATGTTTGCCAGAGCAGCTCACAGGCCGTTTCAGAATAAAATTTTGTGGATGTCCTCTAAACCCCGGCTAATTGTCCATGTAAATGGAAAATATAAGAATTTAATTGAAATATTATACAGATCAAAGGGTGCGCCGGAAAAACTGGCACACCCTTTGCTTTTTCTATCCGCAGACAGGGCACAGAACCTGAACCACACGACCTGTAACGGAAAGGATGAATGCAGCATGAAAAATGTGAAGGTAATTCTCTGGGGGCTGGGCGCCATGGGCGGCGGCATCGGCAAGATGCTCTGCAAAAAGCAGGGCGTGGATATTGTGGGCGCCATCGACATCGGCGCCAAGCTGGGCAAGAGCCTGTATGACGTGGTGCCCGGCATTGAGCGCGGCGACCGCGAGGACGTGATCGTGGGCACCGCCGAGGAGGTCATCCGGCCCGGCACCGCCGATATCGTGGTGGTGTGCACCAACTCCTTTACCCGTGATGTCTATGACAAACTGGTGTTTGTTATGGAGCGGGGCATGAACGTCATCACCTCCGCCGAGGAGATGGCTTATCCCCAGGCCCAGGAGCCTGAGCTGGCGGCCAAGCTGGACGAGATCGCCAGGAGGAACGGCGTCACCGTGCTGGGCACCGGCATCAACCCCGGCCTTATCATGGATCTGCTGGTCATCCTGTGGACCGGCGCCTGCGAGAGCGTGGATCACATCGTCTCCCGCCGTGTGAACAGCCTGTCTCCCTTTGGCCCCGCCGTCATGGAGGAGCAGGGTATCGGCCTGGAGGTGGCCGAATTTGAGAAGCGGAAGGCCGCGGGCACCATGACCGGCCACGTGGGCTTTGCCGAGTCCATCCGCATGATCACCGACGCTCTGGGCTGGAAGCTGGATAAATTTGAGCAGGACATGGAGCCCATCGTCACCGACGTGGACCGCAAGTCCCCCTATGGCTTTGCCGCCGCCGGCCATGTGGCGGGCGTTGCCATGAAGGGCTGGGGCACCGTGGACGGCCAGGTGAAGATCGAAATGGACCACCCTCAGCAGATCGAACCCGAGCAGGTGGGCATCCATACCGGCGACTATGTGGAAATTCAGGGCATTCCCCCGGTCAACATGGTCAATACTCCCGAGATCGAGGGCGGTATCGGCACCATGGCCATGATCATGAACTGCATCCCCCACGTGATCAACGCCCGTCCCGGCCTGAAAACCATGGTCGACATCCCCGTGCCCCACGCCATCATGGGCGACATGCGGGACATGATTGAAGAGGACTGCAAGCTGGTGAAGTAAGGAACCGTCCAATCGACTTGAAACGGTTACGGGCCCGGAGGAGCTTTCTCCTCCGGACCCGCGGAGAAAGGAAGCTGTGAAATGGTTCAAAAAGGAACATGGGTACGGATTAAGAAGATCCTGCTTCCAGTGGGCCAGCGTGCCCCTCAGGATCCTGAGGACACCAGAAATACCCCGCTGGTGATGTGGACAAAGGGATTCCTGGCGGCCGACGCCAATCTGGGCGACGAGGTGCAGGTCACCACGGCCGCAGACCGGGTGGAGACCGGCACGCTGGTGGAGGTCGACCCCTATTACACCCACAGCTATGGCAAGTGCGTGCCCGAGCTGGTGCAGATCGACCGCAATTACAGAGCATTCCTGTATGGAGGTGATAAGTGATGGCACTGGCAAAGGATTACGCCTCCGTGATGAGCCGCAAGGGCGAAATTATGAAGAAGGCTCTGGGCATGGATTTCTCCGCCTTTGAGAGCGGCTCCATCGCCTTTGACTACGAGAAGATGATGTCCTCTACGGGGTTCTCCATGGAGGAGGTAGAACGGGTGCAGGGGCTGACCGGAGTGGGCAATACCCCGCTCTTCACGCTGCGGAACCTGACCGCCCTGGCCCGCAAGTGCGCCAGGCCCGGCTATGGCGCCACCATCTGTGTGAAGGATGAGATGACCAACCCCTCCGGCTCCTTTAAGGCCCGCCGGGCCGCCTGTGCGGTGGCCTTTGCCAAGGCTCACGGCTATAAGGGCGTCATCGCCGCGACCTCCGGCAACTACGGCGCCGCCGTGGCCTCCCAGGCCGCGATGCAGGGCCTCAAGTGCATCATCGTCCAGGAAGCCTACGACTCCCGGGAGGTGGGCCAGCCCGAGATCATTGAGAAGGCCCGGGCCTGCGAGGCCATGGGAGCCGAGGTGGTGCAGATCACCGTGGGCCCCGAGCTCTTCTATGAGTCCCTCTCCCTGCTGGAGGACACCGGCTTCTTCAATGCTTCCCTCTATTCCCCCTTCGGCATCGCCGGCATTGAAACGCTGGGCCATGAGATTGCCCTTCAGTGCCGCGCCCAGTTCGGCAGGGATCCCGACATGGTTGTGTGCACCAATGCCGGCGGCGGCATGGTTACCGGCACCGCCCGGGGCCTGCGGAAGGCGGGGGCCGGCCATACGCAGATCGTAGCCGCCTCAATTGATCTGACCGGCCTGCACATGGCCTCCGACACCCAGTTCAACCGGAAGTCCTGTACCACCGGCCATACCGGCTTCGGCGTCCCGTTTGCCAACTGGCCGGATCGCTCCGACGTGCCCCGTTCTGCCGCCCGTCCCCTGCGCTATATGGATCGCTATGTCACCGTGACGCAGGGCGAAGTTATGTGCATCACCGAGCTGCTGGCAAACCTGGAGGGCCTGGAGCGCGGCCCCGCCGGAAATACCTCTCTGGCCGCGGCCTTCTGCCTGGCTCAGGAGCTGCCGGAGGATCAGATCCTGGTAGTCAGCGAGACCGAGTACACCGGCGCGGGCAAGCACGTGCAGCCCCAGCTGGACTTTGCCCGGGAGAACGGCATCGAGGTGCGCTTTGGCAAGCCCGGTGAGGAGGTGCCCGGCGTCAGCGTGATCCTGCCCGCCGATCCCTATCAGTTCCAGGTCAGGGATCTGGATCTGGACAAGATGCGCCATTCCCTCATCAAGACGGCCCTAAAGACCTATACGGCCACCCCCACCGAGGCGGACTATGAGTTTCTGGCCCAGGAGACCAACAAGAGCGTGGATTGGGTCAGGGAGCAGGTGGCCGCCATCGTGCCCACACTTTGAGAGAGGAGCGTGACATCCATGAAGCGTGCCGATGATTTTGCTGAGAGAAGAAAGCATATCGCCAATCTGACCGACCAGGAGCTGTATGACCGCTTCTGGGCGCTGACCGAGCAGGTGGTTGCCCCGCTGCTGGAGCTGGGCCGCAGGAATACCACCCCCTCGGTAGAGCGTGCCGTGCTGCTGCGGATGGGCATCTCCTCTCTGGAAACCCAGAAGATTGTGGAGGGCTGTATGGATCACAGCCTGATGAGCCACGGCGCCGGCCATGTCGTCTACAAGCTGTCCAGGGAGAAGAATCTCTCCATTCCGGAGGCCGGACACCTGCTGGCCCAGGGGAAGTACTGGGATGAAGCCGCCGCGCTGTTCAAGGAGGGGAAGTAAGTATGTCTGAGATGACCCTGAAGCCCAACGAAAAGCTGGATGTACGCAACATCCTCAAGGATCTGGACAAGTACGAGCCCAAGCGCCGGGGATGGACCTGGCGCAAGCCCGCCCCCAACCTGGAGATGGGCCCCTTTACCTACCACGATGTGTCCGAGCCGCTGAAGCAGAGCGTCGGCCTTCCCCCGGCCAAGTACTTCGGCGATATCGACCCCCAGCCGCTTCCGGTCATCACGACCGAGATTGCCTCCGGCCGCTTTGAGGACGATATCCGCCGCATGCGCATGGCCGCCTGGCACGGCGCCGACCACATCATGGTCATCCGGCATATGGGCCAGTCCCACATCGACGGCCTGATGGAGGGCACCCCCCAGGGAATCGGCGGCGTTCCCATCACCCGCAAGCAGGTCCGCGCACAGCGTAAGGCGCTGGATCTCATCGAGGAGGAGGTGGGCCGCCCCATCAACTATCACTCCTATGTCTCCGGTGTAGCTGGCCCCGATGTGGCCGTCATGTTTGCCGAGGAAGGCATCAATGGCGCCCACCAGGATCCCCAGTACAACGTCCTCTACCGCGACATCAACTGCGTGCGCTCCTTCGTGGACGCCTGCGAGTCCAAGTCCATTATGGCCTGGGCCGGGATGCTGCAGATTGATGGCGCCCACAACGCAAACGCCACCGCCCGGGAGGCGTGGAAGGTCATGCCTGAGCTGATCGTGCAGCATGCCATCAATTCCCTGTTCTCCGAGCGGGTGGGCATGAAGCCGGAGAACATCAGCCTGTCCACCGTGCCCCCCACGGCCACTCCGGCCCCCTGCGTCTATACCGACCTGCCCTACGCCGTGGCGCTGCGGGACATCTGCGGGCGCTACAAGATGCGGGCCCAGCAGAACACGAAGTACATCTGCTCCTCCACCCGCGAGGCGACGGTGACCCACGTGCTGAACATGCTCATTTCAAAGCTGACCAGCGCGGACATCCAGTCCACCATCACCCCTGACGAGGGCCGCAACGTCCCCTGGCACATCTACAATATCGAGGCCATCGACAACGCCAAGCAGACCCTCATCGGTCTGGACGGCCTGATGGAGATGGTGGAGCTCAAAAAGGATGGCCCTCTGCGCGAGATGGCCCGTGAGCTCAAGGAGCGCGCCTGTCTGTTCATGGAGGAGATCGTGGAGGTCGGCGGCTACTTCAACGCCGTTCAGGAGGGCTTCTTCGTGGACTCCGCCAAGTACCCCGAGCGCAACGGCGACGGCATCGCCCGCAAGATTGAGGGCGGCGTGGGCTACGGCTACATCTTTGAGCGGGCCGAGGACTACATGGCCCCCGTCACTGCCCACTACGGCTACAACAACGTGGAGCAGTACGGCGGCGATCCGGCCAACCCCTCCGCCCTGATTGGCGGCTGCACGTTTGAGGACCGCAGCAAGATCGTCTACATCGACGAGCTGGATGAGGAAGACAACGTGAACGTCCGTATGGACAAGGTGAGGAAGTATCTGGACGGAGAGGCCCTCAAGCCCGAGGTGGAGTGGTGCGCCGACGGCACCATCCTGCTGACCATGTGTATCCCCGCTGAGAAGCGTGTGGCTGAGGCGGCGGCCCTGGAGATCGGCAAGCGGCTGGGTCTGGATCACCCTGAGGTGATCAGCAAGGAGGTTCTTCAGGAGGCGGAGGGTACCCGCATCGAGATGAAGGGCAAGCTGACCTTCGACGTGGATCCCACCAAGCTGGAGGTCCCCCCCGAGCCCCACCATTTGAGTGACGCCGTGCTTTACAAAGAGTTCGAGGAGCACCCCATGGTGGTGGTCTGCGGCACGGTAGGCGAGGATGAGCACTCTGTGGGCCTGCGGGAGATTATCAATATCAAGCACGGCGGCATTGAAAAGTGGGGGGTCAAGGTTCACTACCTGGGCACCTCCGTCCCGGTGGAAAAGCTGGTGGACGCGGCGGTGGAGCTGAACGCCAACGCCATTCTGGCCTCCACCATCATCTCCCACGATAACGTCCACTACAAGAATATGAAGCGCATCAACGAGCTGGCGGTGGAAAAGGGCATCCGTGACCGGGTGATCATCGCCGCCGGCGGCACCCAGGTCATCCCGGATGAGGCCGTCAAGACCGGCATTGACCAGGGCTTCGGCCGGGATTCCCACGGGATCGACGTGGCCACCTTCCTGGCAGAGGAGGCCATGCGCCGGAGAGGTGAGCTGTAAGCTCAAAGCAATCCCCGAACGGCTGGATTGCTCCATATCTATCCATGCCCCGGCGAAGGCCTGAAGGGGAGCCGGGGCAGGATAGGTTTCAGGTTCGTCTAAAATGCGGTCAAATGAAATGAACGGACCCCAACCCCATTCCCCAACCTGATTTTGGATTTAGGAGGAGCCTTCATGAGTCAAGAAACGACGAACAAAGCAGGCGGCGTTTCCTTTATCGGATTGCTTGGCCTGGTCATCGGCGCAACAATCGCAAGTGCGGTATTTGCATTCCCGGGCGACTTTGCTGCGGCCGGGGCCGGTTCCGGCGCTGTTCTGGTGGGCTGGCTGATAACCGGCATCGGTATGCTGGGGCTCTGCCTGGCCTTTTATTACTTAAACAAACTGAAGCCCGAGCTGAAGGGCGGCGTTTACAGCTATGCCCGCGCCGGCTTTGGTTCTTATGTGGGATTTAACTCCGCATGGGGTTATTGGTTAAGTGAGCTGCTCTCAAACATCTCGTTTTTGACACTTCTGTTCGCCTCGGTAGGACAGTTCCTGCCCCTGTTCGGTGTAGGAAACAACATCCCGTCGGTCATTGGCATGTCCGTGGTATGGTGGATTGCCATTATCCTGGTGCTCCGCGGCACAAAGGAATCCACTGCGGTCAACCTGGTTTCCACCATCGCAAAAATTATCCCCATTCTGGTGCTGATCGTCGTCATTATTTTTGCCCGCGCCTTCTCCTTCGAGACCTTTATGCAGAACTTCTCGGGCAGCGAGGGCGGAATGAGCTTTGGCAAGCAGGTCATGGCGACCACCACCACCACAGTGTGGGCGTTTACCGGCATTGAAGGAGCCGTGGTAATCTCCGGCCGCGCCAAGCGTTCCAGCGACGTGGGCCGCGCCACGGTGATCGGCTTCCTTTCCGTACTGATTCTCTATATTATCATTTCCTTCCTGAGCGCCGGCGTGATGACCAATGAGGAGCTGGCCGCCCTGGGCAATCCCCCCATGGCCGGTATCCTGGAGCACGTGGTGGGCCCCTGGGGCGCTGCCCTGGTGAATATCGCCGTTATTATCTCCCTGCTGGGGGCCACGCTGGGCCACACCATCATGTGCACGGAGTGCCCATATGAGGCGGCCAAGAGCGGCGCGTTCTGCAAGGCGTTTACCCGAACCAATAAAAATGGCGCGCCTGTCTTCGCCATTATCCTCACCAGCATCATTGCGCAGGTATTCCTGGTTCTGCTCTATTTCAATGAATCGACCTATCAGGTATTTTACTTCTTTGCCACCGGCATGATCATGGTGCCGTACTTCCTCAGCGCAATGTATTTCTGCAAGGTGGCGCTGAAGCAGGAGAACGGGCTGATCAAAGGAATTGGTATTTTCAACGCTGTTTACGCGGTCTGGATGGTCTTTGCCGCCGGCATCAGCGTCATGCTGGCAACCGTCCTGCTTTATGTGCCCGGTATCTTTGTCTATGCCAAGGGACAAAAGGAAAAGGGACTAAAAGTATTCGAGACAAAGGTTGATAAGGCCGTTTTTGTCGCCCTTCTGGCACTTCTGGTTATTTGTATCTACTTTGTGGCCACCGGCAGGATCAATCCGCTCGGCTGATTCGGCTGAATGTCGTCCTGTCCCGCGCAACAGCGCGCCGAACGAAACAAGTCGGGCAAACAGGCAAACCGAGGGGCAGAGGCGCTGCGGCCTTCTGCCCTGGTTTGCCTGTTTGCAAAGCAAATCTGTAGTATGTTTGCTGCCTTCCAATGCAGCAGAAAGGCGGTGACAGTAATGAAAGTAGATGTCCTTGTAGCGGAGATCGGCTCCACCACAACAGTGGTAAACGCTTTCCACGGCCTGGACGGCGATCGTCCGGTCTATCTCGGCCAAGGCCAAGCCCCCACTTCTGTACTGGACGGAGATGTACGTATCGGCCTGCAGAGCGCAGTCTCCGACCTGTGCGGCAAGCTGGGAACGGAGTCCCTGGAGTACCGCGAGATGCTGGCCACATCCTCTGCCGCCGGCGGCCTCAAGATGACGGTACACGGCCTGGTATACGACATGACGGCCAAGGCCGCCAGGGAGGCGGCCCTGGGCGCGGGAGGGATTCTCCACTACGTTACGGCGGGACGGCTGCGCCGGACTGATTTGGCCAAGATCAAGGAAATACGCCCCAACCTCATTCTGATCGCAGGCGGCGTGGACTACGGCGAACGGGACACGGCGATCGCCAATGCGGAGATGATCCGCTCCATGAACCTGAAAATCCCCGTCGTCTACGCCGGAAATGTGGAGAATCAGGAGGAGATGCGCCTGATTTTCCCGGAGGAGGAGGGGGAGCAGCTCTACATTGTGGAGAATGTCTACCCCAAGATCGACGCGCTGAACGTAGAGCCCTGCCGGAAGGTCATTCAGGATGCGTTTGAACAAAACATCACCCATGCTCCAGGCATGGAGCACGTCCGGGAGATGGTGACAGGCCCCATCATCCCCACGCCGGGCGCGGTGATGGAATGTACCAAGCTGTTGTATGAATACCTGGGCGACCTCATTGTTTTGGACGTGGGCGGAGCGACAACAGATCTGCATTCCGTCACGGTGGAGTCCGACCAGGTGGCCCGCCTCATGATTTCACCCGAGCCGAAGGCCAAGCGCACAGTTGAAGGGGATCTGGGCGTGTATGTCAACCGCTGGAAGGTGGTGGAGTCCATCGGCGAGGAGAAGCTCCGGGAGCAGTGCCGGGAGCAGGGCTTTTCCATGGAGCATGCCCTGGAGACCTATCGGGCCATCCCCAAAACGGAGGAAGAAGTGAAGCTGGTGGAGCTGCTTACCCGAGAGGCCGTGGTAAAGGCGGCGGAGCGGCACGCCGGCAGGCTGCGGTATATCTACGGCCCCTCCGGACGCAGCACGGTGGCCGAGGGCAAGGATTTGACGCAGGTCAAATACATCGTGGGCACCGGAGGCGCCCTCACCCGGCTGCCCCACCGTGAGGAGATCATGCGGGAGATCACCCGCTGTAATGAGTCGGGCATGCTGCTGCTTCCCGGGGAGCACGCCCAGATCCTGGTGGATCACGACTACATTATGGCCTCGCTGGGCGTGCTGTCCAAGCGGTACCCCCAGGCGGCCGCCCGGCTGCTGGAGCAGAGCCTGGGCATCACCTTTCCGGAGCGAAAAGCGGAGGAGCCGGTACCCGTCTGCAACAAGGAGCTCTCCCGGCTTGAGACCCAGCGGCAGCAGCGGGAAGAGGAGCTACAGCGGCACATTGAGGAGTGCGAGGCCATGGGCTATGATATGAGCGCCTACCGGGAGAACAAGCCGAAAGCAGGGGATTGCAGCCATGAGTGCAGCCGCTGTACCCGCCTCCACTGCCCCAACCGCACTACACAGGAAGGAGCGAGTTCGTAAGCCATGTACCCCAGAGTGCGTATTCACATGGACAGACTGCGCCGGAACCTGGACGCCTGCGCCGGCATAATCCAAAAGGTTCCCGGCTGCACCCTTATGATCGTGACCAAGGGCGTGTGCGCCTATCCCCCCATCGTCCGCATGCTCACGGAGCATCCGGGGGTTGATTTTCTGGCCGACTCCCGCATCCAGAACCTGAAATCCTATGCCGCACAGGCGCGTCAGGCCGGTAAGCAGACGGTTCTGCTCCGCCTGTCCATGCCCAGCGAGGTATCCGAAGTGGTGGAGTATGCGGATGTCAGCTTCCAGTCGGAGCTGTCCACCATCCGGCTGCTGGACGAAGCCGCCGGGCGGGCGGGCAAGCGCCATAATGTGGTGCTGATGATCGACCTGGGCGATCTCCGAGAGGGAATCTTTTACGAAAAGGAAGAGGAGATCTTTTCCACGGTGGCAGAGCTCCTTTTGCTCAAGCACATACGCCTGTATGGGCTTGGCACCAACCTCACCTGCTACGGGGCCATCATTCCGAAGAATGAGAATCTCTCCCTGCTGGTGGGGCTTGCGCGAAAGCTGGAGCAGCGCTTCCACATCCGGCTCCCCATGGTCTCCGGCGGGAATTCCAGCTCCATTTATCTGATTGAACAGGGGAATCTGCCGGAGGGCATCAATAATCTGCGCCTGGGCGAGTCCTTCCTGCTGGGCAATGACACTGCTTATGGCACAAGAATCCCGGGAACCGTGGGGGACGCACTGGAGCTGGAGGCGGAAGTCATTGAAATCAAGGAAAAGCCCTCCCTCCCGGTAGGCGAGATCGGCGTGGATGCTTTCGGACACCGGCCCACCTATGAGGATAAGGGGATCATGCGCCGGGCCATCGTGGCGGTGGGCCGGCAGGATGTGGACACAGACAGCCTGCAGCCCAGGGATCCGCAGATAGAAATTCTGGGCGGAAGCTCGGATCACCTGCTGCTGGATCTGACCCACTGCACCACTGTATACCAAGTGGGGGACCGGATACAGTTTACCCTTGGTTACGGCAGCATGCTCAAGGCATTTACCAGCCCCTATGTGGAAAAAGTCATCTGAGCCGCAGATCTCTGCGGAGAGGGAGTGGCGGATATGTTACGGAAACTCGACCTGATCGGCGTTCAGTCGGATTGGGGTGCCTCGCAGCGGGGGGCCAGCATGGGACCAGCCGCCATCCGGTTTGGAGGGCTTGTGGAGGGTCTGGAGCGGCAGGGCCACCACGTACGGGACAGGGGAGATATCCTCGCTCCCCGGACAGGGGCCAGCCGGGAAAAGCTGCTGCACTATGAACAGGTGTCAGAGGTGAACCGGCGGGTGTACCTCTCCGTTACGGAAACCCTGGAGGAGGGGCGTTTCCCCGTTATCCTGGGCGGCGACCACAGTATCGCCGCCGGCAGCATCGCGGCGGTCTCGAAGAGGCACAGCGGCAACATCGGCGTCATCTGGATCGATGCCAACGGCGACTGGAACAGCGAGGAGAGCACATGCACCGGCAATATGCACGGGATGCCCTTTTCCGCTGTCTGTGGTTACGGACCTGACTGTATGGTGGAGTTCGGCCAGGGAGCGGCGCCGGTTAACGTGGCTCACTGCGTGCAGGTCGGCGGACGGGACATTGACGATTTGGAGCGGCAGCGTATGGCACAAGCGGGGGTCACTGTGTTTCCGATCAATATGATCGACAAGCTCGGGATGGGCGCGGTAATTGAGCAGGCCATCCAGATCGCCGGAGAGGGCACCGATGGCATCCACCTCAGCTTTGATGTGGATGCCATCACTCCGGAGGCTGTGCCGGGCACGGGAGTGATTGTTTACAACGGCCTGACCCCCCGTGAAGCCTTTCTGGCGGCAGAGGCCATTGCGGAGAGCAGGAAGCTGATCTCCATGGACATGGTGGAGGTCAATCCCTTCCTGGATACCGCCAATAAGAGCGGCATTCTTGCCTCTGAGCTGATCCAGTCGGCTCTGGGAAAAAGCGTATATTGAGCACGGAGGGAGACCTGTGGAGGAACCTTTGGAACAGACCATTTCCGCACGCCAGCTTGGGGCTGCCTTTTCGGGGTGTTTTCTGGGGGCCGGCTATGTCTCCGGCAGGGAGATGTGGCAGTTTTTCGGCCGGTTTGGCCCGGTGGGCTGGCTGGGGCTGTGCCTGAGCATCGCGCTGCTGGGTGGGGCGGGGCTGCTTCTGCTTACCATGGTCCGGCGGACCGGCCGGCATGAGTTGTCCTTCCTGATGGTCCCCTGGCAATGCCCGGCGCTCAGACATCTCCTGGCTCTTTTCTCTGTCCTGCTCCTGTTCGGGGTGGTAACCATCATGACAGCGGGGACGGGGGCGGCGCTTCATCAGGCCTTTGGACTGCCCCCCTGGCTATGCGGATTGCTCTTTGCTCTGTTGATCGCAGCCCTCTCTCTGTCGGGGCTGCGGGGGATGATCTCTATCTTTTCCTTTGCGGCCCCCGCGCTGGTTCTCTGTACGGTGGGGTTAGGGGCGGGGGCCCTGCTCCTGCTGCCTGCCTGTCCGCCGCCTGCGTTCCAGGGCGGTGTTGGGTGGCTTCCCTCCGCTATGGCATTTTCGGCCTATAACATGTTCAGCGCTGTGGCAATCCTGGCCCCCCTGGGGCGGCAGGTCCCACCAAGGTGCACTCCAAGGGGAATTGGCCTGGGCTGTACCATGCTTTTCATGGTGGCCGCGCCGATTCTGCTTGTCCTGAACCACTATCCCGGGGCGGCCGAGACGGAATTTCCCATGCTGACGGTGGTCACAGCCATCTCCCCAGGACTCGGCATTCCCTATCTTTTGCTCCTGCTGATCGCCATGGTGGTCACCGCCTTTTCCTGCTTTCTGGCTGGTATGGAGCGGCTCTCCGCCGGAACAGAGCTGCACGGCCGGGAGAGGGTCCTCCGGTTTTTCGCTGTCTCCCTGGTGGCCTGGGGCGCGTCTCTGCTGGGCTTCGGTGAACTCATCAGTCTGATCTACCCGGTGTTCGGCGCAGTCAGTGCGGTTTTCCTAACAGGTATGGCTGTCCATTTTTGCAGGGTGAACTGGGGGAATCCGAATGAAAAAGCAGACGGAAAGTGACCTGGTGGCAGAGGCGGTCGCCTACATGAGGCTCCATTTCGCCAGACCACTCAAACTGACAAAGGTTGCAAGGCACGTGGGCTGCTCTCCCGCCTACTTGAGCAGGAAATTTCAGGCCGAACGCTCCTGCACGTTTACTTACTGTCTGAACCAGATCCGGGTAGAACAGAGCAAGCCGCTTCTCCTCAACCCTGCCCTCACGGTAGGGGATGTGGGCTACCTGGTGGGATTTTGTGAGCAGAGTTATTTTGTTAAGGTATTTCGCAGATATACCGGTATGACACCGAGGCAGTACCAGCAGTCGGAAAAGCGGGGTCTTTCGCCCTGAAAGGAGCGCAGTACGATGTATTTTTGCAGACCAGGGCTGGACACAGCGCTGCTTCCCGGATCATTCAAACAGACGATCAGGGGGGAAACGCCGGTTGGCGTTTCCCCCCTGTGTTGCTCTCCGCGCCTCTGCGTCATAGTCTAAGGCAGGGCCATTGCGCCCAATCCAGTATGGAGTGTACCCTTATGAACTATTATGGATGTTATTACACAGGAAGGGGCTGCCCCTGCTCCTGTGATACCTCAGATGACGAACTGTTTCAGCGCGGGCCGCAGGGCCCCCAGGGAATCCCCGGTGAGCGGGGTCCGCAGGGCCCACGTGGTCCAAAGGGCGATCCAGGCTGTCCTGGGCCTGTCGGGCCCCGCGGTATGGCCGGGCTGCCCGGCACCCGCGGACCGCAGGGCGTGCGGGGCGACGCCGGGCCGAAAGGAGATCCGGGGCCCATGGGTCCCCAGGGAATCCGTGGAGTTCCAGGCCCTATGGGCCCGCAAGGCGACCGCGGTCCGGTTGGTCCGAAGGGTGATCCCGGTCCGGCCGGCCCCATGGGTCCAAAAGGGGAACAGGGTGATCCCGGAGCCCGCGGTCCGGTTGGTGAACAAGGTCCTATGGGAGAACAGGGTCTACAGGGTGAAACCGGCCCACAGGGTCCTCAGGGAGAGCGCGGCTGCCCCGGTCCTATGGGGGAGCAGGGACCAATGGGACCAACCGGCCCTGCCGGAGAAGTCGGCCCCACCGGCCCCCAAGGGTTGACCGGTCTTACCGGGCCGACCGGGCCGACTGGACCTCAAGGCATCCAGGGCGTCACCGGGCCGACTGGACCGACTGGACCGACTGGACCTCAAGGCATCCAGGGTGTCACTGGGCCGACCGGACCTCAGGGTATCCAGGGCGTCACCGGGCCGACCGGACCTCAGGGCATCCAAGGTGTCACCGGGCCGACTGGACCGACTGGACCTCAAGGCATCCAGGGTGTCACTGGGCCGACTGGGCCAACTGGACCTCAGGGCAGCCAGGGTGTCACCGGGCCGACCGGACCTCAGGGCATCCAGGGCGTCACCGGGCCGACCGGACCTCAGGGCAGCCAGGGTGTCACCGGGCCGACCGGAACCACCCCATCCGTCACGGTGCGGAATGTAACCTCGGGCTCTACCGCCGCTGTCACCGCCACCCCCTCCGACACCGGCGTGGCGCTGGACTTTGTGCTGCCCCAGGGGCCAACCGGACCGACGGGAAGTGCCGGCGTCAAGGGTGACATCGGCGCTACCGGCCCCGCGCCCACCATCACGGTGGAGGAGAGTTCCCCCACCGCTTACCGTGTGCGCTTCCACGGCAGCGGGGCCGACGTGGTTTCCCCCAACCTGCGCGCGAGCCCCGAAGTCTATAACATGAGTTTGTCATCTACGGGGAGCGCCAGGGAAATCACCCTGGGCAAGCTGATTCTCAATGTGCAGAACGCCGGTACCAGCGCCATTCGTCTGAGCCTCCGGGCAGCGGACACTGCGGCCCCCGTACTGGTGGACCTCCGGCGAACCACGATCTACGACGGGAGCACCATTGAATCTCAGACCTGGAACAGCGTATCCTTTTCCACTGCTCAGATAATCGACGATATTCTCTACGACAACTCCCAGGAAACTCACTGGATGCGGCTCCGCCAGCAGGACCCCGCCACCAAGCTCTGGTCCATGTGCCAGATCACTACCTTTGCCTCGGCGGCAGGCGCCCGCGTTTCGGTCATCATCGACTGGTATTACACCGGCGTAACCTTTGCCGCCCCATCCGGCTCCTAAAAAGGAAACAGGCGCACGCCCTCATTCTGGGCGTGCGCCTGGATTTTTTGCGGGCAGCTGCTGCCCTGGCCTCTTAACCGCCGACTCCGTTCTCCAGCTCCACCGTGGCCAGAGGCAGGTCGAAGAGCTCCGAGAGATCGCTTGCACCCTCCAGCACAAAGGCGTCGGGGGACAGATCCCGGCCGCTCCAGTCCTCCTCAAAGTCCAGAGCCACCGCCACCGGATCCAGCAGATCGGGCCGTTCTCCGGCATCGCAGGCATCCTGGAGGGCGGCGTAATAGTCGTCCATGGGCTGATCGGTCTCCGGCACCACCAGATAGCGCGTGCCATTCTGATCCATCCAGCGATCCACGCACCAGATGCCCCTCTCCCCCTGGGTCGCGGGCTGGGAGAGCACCAAGGTGTAGACCGTGTCCGCCACTTCTTCATAGCCGGACAGGCCGTAATAGGGCCGGTAGCTCACCCGCAGATGCTCCCCGTGCGGATAGGAGAGCACCCCGTTCACCCGCTGGTAGAAGGTGTCCTCCTCCATAGGGGTGAGCCCGGCGCCGCCGGCCAGCCCCTCCAGCCACGCCATCAGGGCCGCCCCTGTGTCATGGTAGTCGCCGTAGTGGTCGGGGTCAAAATTCACATCGGTGGGGCTGTGGTAGGCGTAGTACCAGTCCCCGCTCCGGCCGAGGTAGGCCCAGCCGCCGGTCAGCTCCCAGCTGTAATAGGACTGCTCAAAGCCCACCTGGCTGTAGCGCCCCACCTGGAGGAGCAGTCCACCCCATTCGGTGTTGTAGTCCGGCGCGTAATAATAGGTAGCCAGGATGCCGGAGCTATAGGACTTGAGGTCGTTTTTCTCCACCACCACGACCTTGTCCGCCAGCTCCGCCGGCAGGGCGGCCAGCCCGCTCTCCAGGGGAACCTTCTCCTCCGTCTGAACAGCCAGGTTGGACACGAACTGCCAGCCCTCCCCGCGCTCCCGCAGGGTGACCTGCTTATATCCGTCGCCCATAAAGGTGTCGTCGTAGGTGAGGCGCACCAGCTCGCCACGCCGCTCCCCGCCGGTGAAGGTGACGGAGCCGCGGTAATTGGTGTCGCCGTGGTAGTAGAAATACACATCGAAGTCGGGCAGATAGGTAAAGTGTTCCAACCCCACCTGGCCGGTCTCCGCCAGGGTGAGGCCCAGATACTCCTCCAACACCTTGTCCATCTGGGCGGTGGTCAGGATGGTGGCCGGGCAGTCGGGGGCATCGCCGCCCTCGGCGGCCAGCATGGCCGCCTCCAGGGCCACCGGGTCGACGCCGTCCGGCGGGGCGGCGTAGTCGGCGTCCCCGTCGCCGCAGTAGAAGAGCTGGAACAGGTCGATCTCCTCCGGCGCGGCATAGGTGGAGCTGAGGAACTGGTTGCGGATGTTCAGGTAGTCCCCATTGAAAAAGCCGTCTCCGTTGAAGTAGGCCAGCTCCTCCTCTGAGAGCGGCTCCCAGGCGTCGCTCCGCCCGCCGGTGAAGGTGCACCCCACCGCCAGCCCCGCCAGGAGGACCACCGCTACCAGGACGGCGGCCAGGGTTTTGGGCTTCCTTGCAATCATGGCAATCCGCTCCTTTAAGCTCGATGTTCCGGCGGTCATAGTGGTGGCGCAGCACAGCAGCTCGCCCGCCGACGGCCGGGCCGTCACCAGCCGGATTAGAGTACGGCCGTAGGCCGCCCGCTCCCGGTCGTCCGCCCCCTGGAGGGCCCCCTCGTCGCAGGCCAGCTCCCCGTCCCGCCTGGACAGAACGGCGGCCAGCCAGACCAGGGGGTTGTACCAGTGGAGGGCCAGGGCCGCCGCCCGCAGCACCGCCCAGATGTGGTCGCCGTGGCGGCGGTGGGTCAGCTCATGGCGCAGGACGTGGCCCAGCAGCTCCGGTTCGCCGGCCGCCGCCGGGGTCAGATAGACCGCGGGCCGGGGAAAGCCATACAGGCAGGGGGAGGGCAGCCCGCGGGCCACATAGACCGGCACGGCTATCCCCGGGATGGGGTGGGCCCGCCGCATCCGCCGCAGGCGCAGATAAAAGCGCAGGTTGCACGCCAGCAGGGCGGCGGCCAGCACCCCCGCGCCGCCCAGCCACACCGCGGTCAGGACGCCCCTCCAGTCCGCCGCCCCGGCGGGAGCGGAGTCCGGCGCGGCCGCCGGGCCGGAGGGCCGGGGTTCCGCCTCCCCCTCCGGCCGGACGGGCATGGGCTCCGCCTCCGGGGCGGAGGGACTCCCGCCGGACTGGGACGGCTGGGCCTGCACCGCGGCCGTCTGGGGCAGGGGCACATAGTTCAGCACGCTCAATCCGGTCTGGAACACCGTGCCCGGCACCAGAAGGCGCAGGAGCACCAGCAGCCACAGGGCGTACCGCAGCCGCAGGCCCATCCGCCCCCGGAACAGGGCCCGCACGGCCAGCACAATCACGATCAGCAGGGACGACATCAGAATCCACTCAGCCATGCTCCTTCTCCTCCAGTCCCTTCAAAACGTCGTAGAGGGCGTCGATCTCCTCCCGGCTCAGGCGCTCCGGCTCCGCCGCGGCGTTTGTGAGCATGCTCACGCTCTCCCGGCAGATACGCCGGAGGAAGCTGCGGGTCTCGCTCACCACCGCGGCCCGGCGCTCCACCGCCGGGGCGTACCACTTGGCCCGCTCCCCCTGCTGGCAGGTGAGCAACCCCTTTTCGGTCATCCGCTTGAGCACGGTGGTGGTGGTGCCCTTGGCCCACCCCTCACGCCCGGCCAGGGTGTGGGCCAGTTGGGTCATGGTCTGGGGGGACGCCTCCCAGAGGCAGTCCAGCACCGCCCACTCGGTTCCCGTCAGGCGCACCAGTTCTCCGTCCATTTCATCACCTCCATCTGATAGACATTGTCTACCTGTAACATAACACAGCAGGTAGACAATGTCAACCTTTTATTTTTCCACCTCCTGCTCTATAATAGTGGAAAAAGGAGGCTTTGCCATGCAGACAACCGACAAGCTGATGGAATATATTCAGGACAGCCCCAGCCCCTATCACGCGGCCGCCGCTGCGGCCGCCCGGTTGGAGGCGGCGGGCTTTACCCGCCTGGAGGAGAGCGCCCCCTGGGCGCTCTCCTCCGGCCAGTGCTGCTACACCACCCGCAACCAGAGCAGCCTGATCGCCTTCCGCCTGCCCGGCGGCACCCCGGAGGGCTGGCGCATGACCGCCGCCCACAGCGACTCGCCCACCTTCTATGTGAAAAACGACGCGCTGGAGGGGGACAAGCGCTACGTCCGCCTGGCGGTGGAGGGATACGGCGGCATGAACTGCGCCAGCTGGCTGGACCGGCCCCTCACCGTGGCGGGCCGGGCGGTGGTGCGCACCCCGGCAGGGGTGGAGGGGCGTCTGGTCTATCTGGACCGGGATCTGCTCACCATCCCCAGCCTGGCCATCCACCAGCAGCGGGACGTGAACCGGGGCCACGACTACAACGCCCAGAAGGACATGCAGCCCCTCTACGCCCTGGGCGGCGGCCCCTCCCTCACCGCCCTGCTGGCGGAGGAGCTGGGGGTGGACGTGGGGGACATCCTGGCCACCGACCTGGTGCTCTGCCCCCGGCAGGCGCCGGTGCGCATCGGGCCGGAGGGCGAATTCTTCCAGGCCCCCCGCATTGACGATCTGGGCTGCGCCTACGCCACCCTGGAGGGGTTCCTGAGCGCGAAGGGCACGGAGCGCTTCGGACAGCTCTACTGCCTCTTCGACAACGAGGAGGTGGGCAGCGGCACCCGCCAGGGGGCCATGAGCTCCTTCCTCCCCGACGTGCTCACCCGCATCGGGGAGGCGCTGGGCCTCTCCGCCCAGGCCCGCCGCCAGGCCCTGGCGGGCAGCCTGCTCCTCTCCGCCGACAACGGCCACGCCGTCCACCCCAACTTCCCCGAGAAGGCCGATCCGGCCAACAAGGTCTACCCCAACGGCGGCGTGGTGATCAAGTACTCGGCCAACCAGAAGTACACCACCACCGGCCTCACCGCCGGGCTCTTCCAGGCCATCTGCCAGAAGGCCGGGGTGCCGGTGCAGGTGTTCGCCAACCGGGCCGACGAGCCGGGCGGCTCCACCCTGGGCAACCTGCTGGGCCACCAGGTCAGCATTCCCATGGTGGACATCGGCATGGCCCAGCTTGCCATGCACTCCGCCGTGGAGACGGCGGGCAGCCGGGATCCGGAGTACATGGCCCGGGCCTGCGCCGCCTTCTTCCAGGCGGAGTTTACCCAGACCGCCGACGGCGTGTATCAATTCTGATTTCAGCTGTCCTCACCGGAAAAGGCCGGCCCGTCTTATGACGGGCCGGCCTCAGCCTGTCGAAACCTCTTTTCGACAGGCTGCTGAACTTTTTGAAACTCTAAACGAGTTTCAAAAAGTTGTTTGATCCCACGCGAAAGGGAACCCTGACGGTTCCCTTTCACACTATCCTTCCCTTCGAAAACCTTAGCAGGAAGGCTTATTAACCGCCTAAAGGCCGGCCCGTCTTATGACGGGCCGGCCTTTTCCATTAAGGGCTTCCGCTCTGCAAAGTGGGCGCGAATATGGTCGAACAACTGTGCGGCGGCAAAGGAGTGATAGCCCTGTCTCCTGCGGATGATGGCAATATCCCACACGATGCGCGGCTCCAGGGGCACGGTGACAAGCTTGTCGCACATCCCGTGGAGGATCAGCGGCAGGGGCAGCAAGGCGATGCACTGCTGCATGGCCACCATCTTGAAACTGAAGCCAGGCATCAGGCTTTTATAGGCAATGCGGGGGGCAAAGCCCTGCTCGCCGCACATCTGAATAAAGGTGTCGTGCAGGGTGGCCGTTTCACTGAAGGTCAGAATGGTCTCCCCTCTCAGCTCACGGATATGTACGCCGGGCATCTGGGCAAAGGGATGCTCCCGGCTCACCACAAGCTGACACACATCGCTGACCAGAAGGTGGCTTTCAAAGCGGGACGGCTCCTCCACCGGGAGCATGACCAGTCCCAGATCCGCCTTTCCCAATCCCACCGAGGCGGCGGTGAGCTTGGAGCCCTCCTCCACCAGACTGATGTCGATGCCGGGGTATTGCCGGTGAAAGCTGGCAAACAGCTCGGGAAAATACATGTCCAGCAGCACCCCGGGAATACTCAGCCGTACCTCTCCGGTCTTGACCGAGCGCACGTCCGCCATGGTCTGGAAGATCGCCTCATACTGCATGAGAAACTCCTGGGCCCGCTCGTACAGGATCCGTCCCGCATCGGTCAGGTGAAAGCTCTTGCTGGTGCGTTCAATGAGCAGAACATTCAGCGATTCCTCCAGTTGTTTGATGGAACGGGTCAGCATGGGCTGTGTCACAAAAAGCTGGGCGGCTGCGCGGGTAAAGCTCTCCTGCCGGACCACTTCAACAAAATATTTCAAGTGCTGAATATCCATAGCTACCTCCACGTCCTCGGTGATGCTGTCCCTATCATAATCGAAGAATAAAAAAATTTCCAGAAAAAGTCGCACAAAGTTTCTACTGTGAAATTGTTAAAAATGAAGCACAGCATTCCCCCCGCGCATTCGTCCATACGCAAAAGGCATGATACTGTGGATATGCCACAAATATAGCGCTAAAAGTTCTACAATAATGTGCAATCTATTCCGATTTTGGAATGCAGCCTATCAAATTGTTCATTTTACAGATGTACTTCCTATGCCGTATACTTTCTGCAACGGCGCGGGCCGCAGACCAGCCGAACCCGTGCCGCCTCCTTCCGGGGAGGAATGGTGAGCGGAAAGGGAGTGCAGATATGCCCAAAATCCTGTCGGCGCACGATGCCGTGCGCCAGTACATCCACGACGGAGACACCGTCACCTTCGGCGGCTTCGCCAGCGGCCTGATGCATCCGGAGTCCATTCTCAGAGCGCTGGAGGAGCGGGCGCGAAACGGCGAGGGGCCCCACGGCCTGACCGCCTTGTACGCCGCCGGTCAGGGCGACAGCGACAGCCGCGGCCTGAACCACCTGGGGGTGGAGGGCCTTTGCCGCAGGGTGATCGGCGGCCACTGGGGGCTCTCCCCCAAGCTGGGCCGGCTGTGCGCGGAAAACAAGCTGGCCGGCTACAACCTGCCCCAGGGGGTGATCGCCCAGCTTTTCCGGGACATTGCCGCGGGAAAGCCCGGCGTAATTACCCATGTGGGCCTGGGCACCTTTGTAGACCCCCGCCTGGAGGGGGGCAAGCTCAACGACGCCGCCCGGGCGGCCGGGGACGTGGTAAAGCTCATTGAGCTGGAGGGGGAGGAAAAGCTGTTCTACCCTGCCATTCCCATTCAGGTGGCTATTCTCCGGGCCAGCTATGCCGATACCAGGGGCAACTGCACCTTCCAGCGGGAGGGCGTATACGCCGAGGCCCTGGCCCAGGCACAGGCCGCCCGGAATTCCGGCGGAACGGTCATCGTCCAGGTGGAGCGCATTGTGGAATACGGCTCCCTGGACACCCGCCTGGTGCGCCTGCCCGGCATCTACGTGGACGTGCTGGTGGAGGCCCCGCCGGAGGAACATATGCAGACCTTCGGCACCCGTTATAACCCGGCCTTCTCCGGCGAGGTGCGCGTGCCTCTGCACTCCCTGCCCCCGCTGCCCATGGGAGAGCGGAAAATCATCGCCCGCCGGGCCGCCATGGAGCTGCTCCCCCACGCAGTCACCAACCTGGGCATCGGCATGCCGGAGGGGGTGGCCGCCGTGGCGGCGGAGGAGGGCCTGGAGGGGCTTGTGCTGACCACCGAGGTAGGGGCCATCGGCGGCATCCCCGCCGGCGGCAAGGACTTCGGCGCAGCCATCAACGCCGACTGCATTCTGGACCAGCCCGCCCAGTTCGATTTCTATGACGGCGGCGGGCTGGACGTGGCCTTCCTGGGCCTGGCCCAGATGGACGCCGCAGGAAACATCAATGTCTCCAAATTCGGCCCCAAGATCGCCGGCTGCGGCGGCTTCATCAACATCACCCAGAACGCCAAACGAGTGGTGTACTGCGGCACCTTCACCGCCGGCGGGCTGGACGTGGCGGTGGAGGACGGCAGGCTGGCCATCCGCCGCGAGGGGTCCGTGCGCAAGCTGCTGCGCCAGGTGGAGCAGATCACCTTCTCCGGCGCCTATGCGGCCAGACGCGGCCAGCACGTGCTCTACGTCACGGAGCGGGCCGTCTTCGCCCTCACTCCGGAGGGGGTGGAGCTGAAAGAGATCGCCCCCGGCGTGGACCTACAGCGGGATATTCTGGACCAGATGGACTTCCAGCCCATCATCCGCAAGGTCCGGGCGATGGATCCCCGCATCTTCCGCCCGGAACCTATGGGGCTCACCCTGCCTTGATCTGAGAGGGGACGTTTATTCTGTATCTGTAGAGGAGGAATCCAAATGTCACTATCCCTGTTCGGCATTATTTTGGGCCTGGTCCTGCTGATGTTCCTGGCCTACAAGGGCTATTCCATCATCTGGGTCGCCCCTGTCTGCGCCGTGGTGGTGGCCGTGCTCAGCGGCTATGCCATCCTGGACGCCTACATTGGCGACTATATGAAGGGCATGGCCGACTACGTGCTCCAATGGTTCCCCGCCTTCTTCCTGGGGGCGGTGTACGGCAAGGTCATGGATCTGACCGGCTCCGCCCGCAGCCTGGGCAACGCCCTGGTCAAGCTGATCGGCCCCCGCTTCGCGGTGGCAGCAGTGGTTATCCCCTGCCTGCTGATGACCTATGGCGGCATCTCCCTGTTCGTCGTGGTGTTCGTCATCTATCCCATGGGCTATTCCATCTACCGGGCCGCCGACCTGCCCCGCACCCTTCTGCCCGGCGCCATTGCCACCGGCGCCTTCGGCATCACCATGACCGCCGTGCCCGGCACCCCCCAGATTCAGAACCTGATCCCCACCGACTACTACGGCACCACCACCATGGCGGCTCCGCTCCTGTCCCTTGTGGCCTGCGCCGTTATGCTGCTGCCCGCCTATATCTACCTGGAGTGGCGGGTGCGCCAGTCCCGCCGCAAGGGCCTGCACTTTGTCCCCGACCCCAAGCACAAGGAAGTGGATCACGACTCCAAGGCTCTGCCCTCCTGGCACTGGGTCACCGGCATCGTCCCCCTGGTGGTGGTTGTGCTCATGCTCAACCTGTTCCCCTGGCTGCTCAATCGCTTTGCCGGCATTGAGCTGGCCTCCAACTACGCCATCGTCATCGCCCTGGTGGGCGGCATTCTGGTGGCCTGCCTGCTGAACCTGAACCAGGCCAAGACCCTGCTGCCCGCCATCAACGAGGGCGCCAACGGCTCCATGGGCGCCATCATGAACACCGCCTGCGCCGTTGGCTTCGGCTCCGTGGTCAAGGTGGTCCCCGGCTTTGCCTCCCTCACCAGCATCGCCCTGAACATGCCCGGCTCCATCCTCTTCTCCGAGGCGGTGGCCGTCAATCTGCTGGCCGGCGCCACCGGCTCGGCCTCCGGCGGCATGTCCATCGCCCTGTCCGCCCTGGGCCCCAAGTACGCCGAAATGGCTGCGGGCAACACTGGCGTTCTGGAGGCCCTGCACCGCATCGCCTCCATCTCCTCCGGCGGCCTGGACACCCTGCCCCACAACGGCGCGGTGCTCACCCTGCTGGCCGTGTCCAACTGTACCCACAAGGAGTCCTACATCGACATCTGTATCACGACCTGTATCATTCCGCTGGTATCCTCTCTGGGGCTGGCCCTGATCTGGGGCCTGTTCCTCTGATCCCCGTCAGCGCATACAAGAAGGAGGCCGCATCATGACCATTCAGCAATTGAAGCTGGGCGACAGCGCCAGCCACTCCAAGACCATCAGCGAGACCGACGTGTACCTCTTCGCCGGTATCACCGGCGATCTGAACCCCGCCCATGTCAACGAGTCCGTGGCCAGTGCCTCCCGGTTCGGCGGACGGATTGCCCACGGCATCCTCAGCGCCGGCCTCATTTCCGCCGTCCTGGCCATGCAGCTGCCCGGCCCCGGCACCATCTACCTGGGCCAGGAGCTGAAGTTTACCAAACCCGTCCGCTTCGGGGATACCGTCACCGCCACCTGTACGGTGAGCGAAATCCGCGCGGAGAAGAACATCGTCAAGCTGGATACGACCTGTACCAACCAGCATGGCGAGGTGGTTCTACAGGGCATGGCCACGGTCATGCCGCCCCAACAGTAGCGTTTTCTTCCCATACCTCCCCTTTCTCATGCAGAGCCCCCGGATGCCATTGGCGTCCGGGGGCTCTGCGCGCTCACAGGGGCAGGCGGAGGACGGCCAGGACGCCCCGCGCCGCCCGGTGCAGCTCCAGTGCGCCGCCATGGGCCCTGGCGATCTGCTCCACCAGCCTGAGGCCGGTGCCGTGGGCGGCCCCGCCGTCCGGGGCCAGTCCGACCTCCGCCAGTCCGACCGGCAGACCACCGCCCCCGTCGTCCTCCACCCTCAGGGTGCATACTTCCCCCTCGGCTGCCGCAGTCAGGGTGATGGCGCAGCCCTCCGGGTTGTGGCGCACGCAGTTGTTCACCAGGTTAAGCAGGGCCCGCCGCAGCAGGGACGCGTCCCCCTCCAACGTAAGGGTTTCGGCCTCCGGCGGCACCTCCACCGCCAGGGCGTACCGCTCCTCCAGCCCGCCGTTGAGCACGTCGGCCGCCACCTGCCGCACCAGGGCGGCGGGGTGGAGGCTCCCCCGCCGCAGGGGCTGCATGGCGTAGTCCAGGCGCATGGTCAGGTTGAGGTCATTGATCAGATCCCGGATGGTCTGGCTCTGGCGGCGGATGATGGCGGCCTGGGCCCTCCGCCGGGGCGGGAGGACCGGGTCCGCCTCCAACTGCCCGGCGTAGCCCATGACCATGGACAGAGGGGTGCGGATGTCATGGGAGATGCCGTTGATCCAGTCGGAGCGGGCAAAGTCCCGCTCCTGCTGTTCCCGCCGGAACTGGCGGCCCAGCACCAGGGCGGTGAGGCCCAGCACCCCCAGCAGGGCCAGCAGAAACAGCCCCGCGAACCAGAAAGGGATGGTCTTCAGCACATCCATATCCAAGACGAAGGGGTGCTTCCAGGTGCTCCCCTTCGGGCCGCCCGCCACCAGCAGACCGTCCTCCCGTACCCGTACCTGTACCGGGTAGTCGCTCAGATACCAGCGGGTAAAGGCGGCCACATCGGTAAGGGAGTAGCGGTCGGGCACATCGGCAGGTTTGCCCTGCTGCCACACCACGGCGCCGCCCTCGTCCACCAGCATGGCCCACAGCTCCTTCTCCGCCAGGTACTCCCCGCCGGTAAAGGCATAGCCCCCCTCCGTCCGCACCAGGGCGGCGGAGAGCTCGTCCATGGAGGCGTTCCACGAGCTGCCCGCCCCGGCAGAGGTGACAATAAAGGCCAGCAGCCCCGCCACCGCCAGAACCAGCACCAGCACCGCCGAGGCCGCCACCAGGCCGGCCGCCACCAGGGTACGGCGGAGATTGCGCCCCCTCACGGCCGCTCCTCCTGGGCCAGGCGGTAGCCCAGCCCCCGGACGGTGAGCAGGTACTGCGGGTGGGAGGGGTCGGTCTCCAGTTTCTCCCGCAGGCGGCGTATATGAACCATGAGGGTGTTCTCATAGCCCACCATGGGCCCCTCCCACAGGGCCTGGCACAGGGCGTCGATGGTGACGATGTTTCCCCGGTTGGCCGCCAGCTTTTTGAGCAGGGCGTACTCCTTGGCGGTGAGGGCAGCCTCACCGCCGCCGGGGCGGCGCACCGTGCCGGTGCCCCAGTGCACCTCCGCTGCCCCGAGGCGCAGCACCTCCCCCGCCCCAGCGCCGTACACCCGGCGGAGCACCGCCGCCAGGCGCAGCAGCAGCTCCTGAGGCAGGAAGGGCTTGGTGATGTAGTCGTCCGCCCCCAGGCCCAGCCCCCGCAGGCGAGCCTCATCCTCGTCCCGTGCGGAGAGGAACAGCACCGGCACGCAGTTCTCCACCCGCCGCAGCTCCTCCAGCAGGGAAAACCCGTCCCCATCGGGGAGCATCACGTCCAGCAGCGCCGCGTCGGGCTGCGACTCTGTCCACGCCCGGCGGGCCTGGGCGCAGTCGGCTGCCAGGGTGACGGCATAGCCCGCCCCCTCCAGCAGCTCTCCCACCATGCGCCGCAGCTCCGGCGCGTCGTCCACCAGTAAAATGTGATAGGCCATCCTTGCTTCCCAGTCCTTTCTGATCGGAGCAAATGCCCCGTAGGGACGACCCTCGTGGTCGCCCGCGGGCGGCCAGAAGGGCCGCCCCTGCCGACTTGCGCAGGGCAGAAAGCACATGGCCCCGCGCCCTGTTCCCGCTGTTTTTCTATTATACAACAACTGGCTTCCCCTTTGCACGCCCCGGCCGGAAAACGTAAGGTAAGCGTAAGGATGGCTTCATCGGGATGTAAGGGAGGGGCGCTATCCTTGCGGTGTAACAAGGAGGTGTCCTCACATGAACGCTGTTGTGGAAACCCGCGGGCTGTGCAAACAGTACGGCCCGGCTCTGCGGGTCAACCATCTGGATCTCACCGTGCCGGAGGGGGCGGTCTATGGATTTCTGGGCCCCAACGGGGCGGGCAAATCCACCACCCTCAAGCTGCTTCTGGGGCTGGCCAGGCCCACGGCAGGGGAGATCGCCGTCTTTGGGCGGCCCATGGGTCCCCGCACCCGCATGGAGACTCTCAGTCAGGTGGGCAGCCTGATCGAGAGCCCCAGCTACTACGGCCACCTGACCGGCGCGGAGAACCTGCACATCGTCCAAACCCTGCGCGGGGCGCCGGAGCGGGACATCGGGGAGGTGCTGCGCATCGTCCGGCTGGACGGCCAGAAGGGCAAGCGGACGGCCCACTACTCCCTGGGCATGAAGCAGCGGCTGGGCCTGGCCGCCGCCCTGCTGGGCTTCCCCAGGCTGCTGATCCTGGACGAGCCCACCAACGGCCTGGATCCGGCGGGCATCCAGGAGATGCGGGAGCTCATCCGCTCCCTGCCCGGCCGGTTCGGCATGACGGTGGTGGTGTCCAGCCACCTGCTCAGCGAGATCGACCAGATGGCCGACCACGTGGGCATCATCCGGGAGGGGAGGCTGGTGTTTCAGGACACCCTGTCCGCGCTCCACGCCCGCAGTTGCCCCCGCCTGGCCCTGCGCACCACCGACAACGCCGGGGCGGCCCGCCTGCTGGGGGAGAACCGTGTCCCCTGCACCCTGGAGGACGGCTGGCTCACCCTTCCCCTGCTCTCCGACGCCGATGCAGCCAGTCTCTCCCGCTTTCTGGCCTCCCACCGGGTGGATCTTCTGCGCATGGAGGAGCGGCAGAAGAGCCTGGAAGACCTCTTTCTGGAGCTCACCGGAAGGGAGGAGAGCCTGTGAAGCTGCTGGCCCTGGAGTTCTGCAAGTGCCGCCGGCGCAAGCTCACCCTGGTCTGCGCCGGCCTGCTGGCCGCCCAGCTCCTGTGGTTCGGGGTCTACCTGACCCGGCAGGATGCGGAGGCGCTGGCTCAGGGGTGGATGCTTCTGCTCTACAACCTGGCAATGGTGGACGCCATTATGCTCCCTATCGGCGTGGCGGTGATTGCCAGCCGGAGCTGTGAGCTGGAGCACAGGGGGCATACCCTCAAGCTGCTGGAGACTGCCGTCACCCCCGGTCGTCTCTACGCCGCCAAGCTGGCCTGGGGCGCCCTGGTGCTGGCCGGCCTGCTCCTGGTGCGCGGCGCCCTCTTTCTGGCCCTGGGCCTTGCCATGGGCCTCCCCGGCGGGACGCCCTGGGGGCGGTTCGTGGTTTTTACCGCCCTGTCCTGGGCGGTGTCCATGACCCTCTACGCCCTCCAGCAGGGGCTGTCCCTCCGCTTCGCCAACCAGGCCGTGGCTCTGGTATGCGGCATCTTCGGCAGCTTCGTGGGACTCATGGCCCTGCTCTTCCCCGTGTGGGTACAGCGGTGCGTCCCCTGGGGGTATTACGGCCTGCTCTCTCTGGTGCGGATGGAATGGGATGAGGCCACCCGCTGGACCGCTTTCTTTTGGCGGCGGCCGGAGCCCCTGGATCTGGCCCTCCTGTGCCTGTGGGCGGCCCTCTTTCTCACTGTGGGACGGACTCTGTTCGTCCGAAAGGAGGTATGAGGCATGGTACTGCGCTGTCTCCGGGCGGAGCTGATGAAGTGCCGCCGCGCCCCGGTGTGGCTGGCCTTCCTGGTACTCCCCCTCTTTCCCGCGGTGCTGGGCACCTTCAACTACCTGGGCAACCTGGAGGTGCTGGACGCCGGCTGGTACAGCCTGTGGACCCAGCACACCCTGTTTGCCTCCATGTTCTTCCTCCCCGCCCAGTTCGGCGTGTTCTGCGCCTGGCAGTGGCGGCTGGAGCACGCCGACCACAACTGGAACGCCGCCCTCACCGCCCCGGTACCAGTGCGTGCGCTCTACCTGGGCAAGCTGCTGCTGGACGTGGGGGTGTCCGCCCTGGCCATGGCCCTCATCGGCCTGCTCTTTCTCCTCAGCGGCAGGCTGGCAGGTATCTCCGCCCCTCTGCCCCCGGAGCTGCCCGGCTGGCTAGCCTTCGGCGCCCTGGGCTGTACGGCGGTGTGCGCCGTACAGCTCTACCTCAGTCTGGCCATCCGCGCCTTCGCCCCGCCGGTAGCCATCGCCCTGGTGGGTGGAATCTTCGGCCTGCTCCTTACCAGCCAGGGCTTCGGCGCCGCCTTTCCCTACTCCCTGCTCTGCCTGGGTATGCGGGCCAACAACCCCCAGATGGCCCTGCCCCTCCCCTCCTTTCTGGCGGGCTGCGGGTTCTACCTTCTGCTCTTCTCTCTGCTGGCCGTACGGCGGCTCTCCCGCCGGGATGCCGTCACCGGGTAAAACATACCCCCGCGTGCCATAGCACGCGGGGGTATGTTTTACCGCCTATCGAAAAGGTCCTTTCGACGGCAGGAGGGTTTATAGTTGGAATTGACACAAAAAATGAATTATTCTGCGTCAAAAATGATGCTTTCTGATTTCCAAAGTACGAAATTCCTTTAATGTGATGCAATACCGTGAAATAAGCTGACAACGGTTAAAGGGTATTTTGAAGGGTCAAAACTGTGGGCCCACACCACCCCCGCCGCCTCTGGTGTTCACAGCACCGGGGGCGGTCTTTTTTATCAGTCACTTGCAAAGTCAATACCGTTGACCTCGTGCCGGGGGCGCGTCCGAATTTCGGACGCGCTATTGACCACTGGGCCCATAATTGGGCGCAGTATGAACCGTACCACTTGGGGGCCACCAGGAGGAGAGCCCAACTTTGGGATTTCCTCTTTTTGGAAAGCTCAATTTTGAGCTCACCCCCCGAGCGGGCGAAGAGCTGTTTTCAGATTTCTACCCTCGGTTGCAATAATTTCAAAAGTTGCAAAAGGTCGGTCTTGCTCATGGAATAGGGGGCTTTTGCAACTATTGAATATTTTGCAACTGGGGGTTGATGCTCAAAAACGCGAAGTTACCCATAGTTACCTCGTGGCCCACACCCTTGCACCTGTGGGCCTCCCTGCTCCAGGGATACCGCCGTGAAGTGCGATGCAAGGGGGAGGTGAAACGCCGCACCCCGCCAGCTATCCCCCCTCTGTGGCCTCACCGGCGGCCCCAGGAGCCGCGTTATCCCGCTCCATAGTCTCGTCTATGGCCCGGTTAATAAAGCCCGTGGTGCTCTCTCCCTGGGCCTCTGCGTGGGCTTGGACGGCACTGCGCCGCTCCGGGGTCATTCTGACCTTGATTTCCACAAACTTCTCCATGTACTTTCTCTTTGCTCTTTTTTGCGCTTCTGTTGTGCGAGGCTTTTCTTCGCTCACTTTCCTTCCTCCTTTCCGGGGGTGCGGGAAATTTCCGGCACCCCTCCCATCATGCCAGCATTATAGCACAAAAAACAATATCCGACCAGATATAAAACAAACAAATATACGACCCTATATTTGTTAAGTATGCGCATTGATATATCCGACCCCATATGTTATAATTCATACTGTCAAGAGGGACAGGGCCCCGGGAGCCCGCCACGCCGTTGAAATAGACGAAACCGCCGCAGTACCGGGGCCAACACCTCAGACACGAACCTTGACAACCGAATATCCGACACCGTATAATCAGGACAAGGGGTGATAAAGATGGTAGACAAGGAGCTGCTGGAGGCCATCGGCCAGATGATGGACGAAAAGCTCAAACCGATCCGCGAAGACATATCCGCCATGCAGGAGGACATAGCCACTATCAAGGACGATCTGGCCGAGTTGAAGGAGGCCCACGAGATTACCCGCGACGGGGTGAACACCCTTCTCGACTGGGCGGACAATGTGGCGATTGAGGTCAAGATTCCGTTGAAGCCCGCGCAGTAAGTACATAGACACAGCCAGACGGTGCCGGATATTCGGTGCCGTCTGTTTTTGCCCCTGTGAGCCCGCTGGAGGCCCGCAGGGGCGTTTTTACGACAATAGCCGAGGGATTACTCCCCCGGCTGTTTTTCTGAGTTGTCCCGCTCCATCGTTTCATCAATGGCGCGGTTGATAAAGCCGTTCACAGATTCACCACAGCTTTCTGCGTGGGCTTTGATAATGTCTTTTTTCCCCTTCTTCACCTGTAGGCGCACATCATCATATGCCTTTTTTGCGTAATCGTTTTTTATCTGCGCAGTTGTTTTAGTTTTTGGTCTCGCCATATGAAAATCACCTCCGACCGGAGTATATCATACTTAAAAATCAATGTACATGTATAAAATGTACAATCAGTGTACATGTATTTTATGCAATATACCAATTTACATACATGTACATGTATGCTATAATGCATAATGTCAAGAGGGACAGGGCCCCGGCGAAGGTGGATACCAAGACCACCACATAAGAGCGGGACGGGATATGGTAAGTCACCCCCGGGAGGGTGCACATAAAGCCCACCGCCGCCGGAGCAGCCCCCAATAAATACAGGAGGTAAACACCATGAGCACCAACGAACTGGAAATGAAGATCCGGGAGCTGCGCCAGCTCCAGCAGTTGATTGAGGAGGCCCAGGCAGAGGCCGAGGGCATCCGGGATGTTATCAAGGCCCACATGGGCGAGCGGGAGGAGCTGCGGGCCGGGGAGTATAAAATCACCTGGAAGCCCGTCACATCCTCCAGGCTGGACGCTGCGGCCCTGAGAAAGGCCCTGCCGGAGGTGGCGGCCTGCTTCACCCGCACCAGCACCGCCCGCCGCTTCTGCGTGGCATAGAGGGGGCGTTTGCTCCCAGTTGGAAATTTTGCAAAAGGGGGGTTGACTTGTTGCCCGTAACACGCTATAATGTTGCCCGTAACAAGGAGGTGATGGGTTGCCACCCGAAAGCCGGGCCGAGTATTTCAAAGATCGTCGGGCTAAATTCAAGTCTTTTACTGTGGAAGTCGAACGCGAAAAAATGGAGGCGTTCGAGCGGAAGTTACAAGAAAGACAGGAATCCAAAAAGGAATGGCTCGACAAAAAGATTGATGAAGAACTCGGCCAATAAAAATCCCCCGCGCTGCTCTAGTTTGGCGACCGGACAGCACGGAGGATGCACACCAAACACCCAGGGGCTTTTCTACCCTCTGGAGGCTGGCTAAATCTATTATAGCTGTCCTCCGGGTGAAAATCAAGGAGGAAACAGCATGAGAACCACAGCAACCATATACACCCGGCGCTTTCCGGTCACAATCCGGGACGAGCGCACCGGGGCCGAAATGCAGGACTATATCACCCTGGACAAGGCCCAGATTCAGGCGGCCCAGCTTGTGGGTCTGAGCTCTAAGGAGCTTATCTTAGATCACTACAACCGCCACGGATTCCGGGTACTGGACATCGGCAAGGCCGAGAAAGGGCGGATTGAAGTGGAGCTTTCCGGGGGAGGTGTGGGCCATAATGGAACGTGAACACTGCGCGGCGTGGCCGCAGGAACTCAAAGAGGCGGAGCAGCGGCGCTACCGGGCCGCCTGCCGGGTGAAGATGCTGGAGGCACAGCTTGACCGCATCGGCCCCGAGGAGTTCGACCAGCTCATGGAGCAGATCGAGGCGGCACAGGCGGAGGTCTACGAGGCCGGGGGCGATGTGCTGCGGTTGAAAATAAAATTCTATAGCTAAAAAGGCCCCTTGCATCAACGCCGACCAAAGCCAGATGCAAGAGGCCCACACACAGGCCCAGGGGGCCCGGTATCTGTAGTGTACCACGGGCCCCTCCAGAAATCAAGATGGAGGAGATACCAATGGAGACAATACACACCGGGGCGGCCGCGATTACCTTCCCCACCACGCCGGAGGCGTTTATAGCCTACCAGGAGCAGCTTGCCGGCCGAAAGTTGGCAGAGCACGAGCGGGAGGTCACAGCCGCCTGGGTGGAGGTATTCAATCATGCTCATACGAAGGGGCTGTGCCGGGACAGTGGGGCGCTTGACGATTCCCTCTCGGCCCTGGACGAGCTGGCCGGACAGCAGGAGGCCGGTTCTGCCGTACATAGGTTTCTCCGGACGGCCCATCTGTGGATTTTTGTCGCCTGGAAACAAGGAGCAGAAAGGAGCATTTCAAAATGACTGACATTATAACCGCATTATACCACGCCACCAGTAGCGAGGAGCCGGACACGATGGACGGCCCCAGCCTGTGCGACTACTACCGGCGCACAGAGGAGGCCAACCAGGGGCGCCGCGCCCTCGTTGATGCTGTGGGCGACGAGGTGGACGTGGACAGCTACGGGGTAGCTATGGAGTGCCAGGGCTTTGTAAACGGCTTCAAGCTGGCCCTGGGGCTGTGTGTGGAGGTGTGCTACTGTGGATAGCCTGCTGGTCATGTTTGAGGCTTGCACCGACAGCCCCGCTTATATGCGCCTGGACAGCGAACAGGAGGCCGCCGCCGCGGTGCTCTCCATCATGGGGGATAACCCGGAGCTGGAGGAGCTGGTCAACGCCCACACCTACACGGCGAAACAGGAGGGGTTCGTCAACGGCTGGGCCTGGGCACAGGCTACAGCGAGGGAGTGCTTGGCCCTTCGGGAATTGCCTGTGCTGGTAGAGAACTACGGCCCTGGCCGAAGGTGCGGAACTTGCGGGTGGTTCGTGCAGCACTACCGATATACCGGGGCCTACCCCTGGTTTGCTGTGGTGGGGTGTGGGCATTGTACCGACCCGGAGACAAAAAAGAGCCTCACACGTAATCCGGTTTGGCGTGGGTGTGAGCATTGGAGGCCCAGCGGCTGAGTGCTGCCGGGCTCTCCTTTTATGGCCTTGGATTTCTCTCTGTTCGCTCGTTGTTCGTTTCTTTTAGGGTCTCCCCAATCTCCCAATTTTCTCAGGCTTCGCTCTTGGTTCGTGCCCTCTTATAGAGGTCGGATTCTCCCGGCTTTCTCCCGGCTTCACCGATACTCCCGCAGCACTTGGGATACCCTGGGATGCCGCAGCACCCGCAGGGCTGCCGCCTCCAGCTTGCGAACCTCCTTCTCCGGTACGCCGGTGGCTGTGGCTATCTCCGCCACGGTCTGGCCCCGGTAGTAGCGCCGCCGCACCACCTCCCGCTGCTCCGCCGGGAGTGCGCCCAGGGCGTGGCCGAGGATGCCGTGGAGCTGCTGGTGGTCACTGTGGGCCTCTGCCTCCTCGATAGCTGCGGCCCCCGCCGGATCTTCCACTACGGCCTCCAGGGTGTCCGCGTCCGGGTCGTCGCTCAGTGGCGCGTCCAGACTGAGGGCCCGGTCGAGCGGGTCAAGGCGGTCGCGCTGTGTCCGTTGCCCTGTGGCCTCTGTAAATGCCGCCTTGAGCCGCAGGGCGTATACGGAGAGCAGGGGCCCGTCCGCCTCTCTCCACCGCTCCAGCGCGTCCAGGAGGGCTATAAACGCCTCTTGCTCCAGGTCGTCCACCGTGACACCCCGCCCGAACGCTGCCCACCTCCGGGCCCGCCAGAGGGCAAAGCGCCGCACCTGGGCCCACAGCTCTGTAATTCTGCCCCGCTCTCCCGCTCGGATCTGCAGGGCCAGCTCCTCGTTGGTCATTGTCTTGCTGCCCCTTTTGTGGTAAAATGTGGGTGACGGCTTCACACTCCACCACACCGGGGGCCGCTCTTAGATTGTAACAGATGATACAATCTTGGGGCGGTTCTTTTTTAGGGCATTACAAATCTCACCATACACGCCGTCTTTTTAGGGTCTCGGAAATCTCGGGATGCTCATGGTTCACTCTAGCTTCACTCGGGGCTTTCTTCCCTGTTCGCTCTCTGTTCAGCCCTGCTTGGCCGCCAGCCGGTAGATGTCACCTTCGGGGATGAAAAGCATTTCAATAGTCTTATCCGGGGACTGCGGATGGGGTATGCCCCGTTTCAGGGCACACTTACAGTGGCGGTCAATGGCGTTCTGGGGTTTCGAATATCCCAGCTCCTTCGCTACGGTCAGAAACTCCGGCCCCCGCTCGATGGTCAGCCAGATATCCCGATCACCCCACATGGTTTCTACTGGTACGAAGTCCATAGTGCTTTTCACCTCCTCCCGCATTTTTAGGGCCTCCAGAATCTCCGGATAGAACACAAGTTTTCACAAGCGCTTGGGAATTTGAAACGGGGGGCAAACACCCATTTCTAAACTTTTTCGTGCTCAGAGGCCGCCTGTCGGTCTTGCGTGTCCGCCCATAAAAGGAGAGAGGGGGCCGGGGGGATAAATTAGCCCCCATCTGTAGGGGAACGAAATTGGCTCCCCCCTTTGGGCCTGATGCCAGCCGTCCGGAAACCGGACGGTTGCGGACGCTTTTGTTTGTGACTGTTGCGCTGGTGGCGCGTCCGAAAAACGGACGCACCGGCACACCTGGGGCCGCCCTTCTCTCAACACCCTTCCGCCATACAGAAGCCACGCGCGGCCAGCGCGGCGGGGATATCATCCGGGACAGGAAGCCCCTGGTCGGAAAAGCACTCCTCCAGGAATCCCGGCGCGGCGTAAAGTATCGCTATTCCGCCGTCCCCCAGGGGTTCACATATGGAACTCAGCCGGTAGCCCTGCCGGGCCAGATCCTCCCGAAAGAGCCGTACCAAGTCCCTATCAGTCACCCCACGGGGAACATATTGCAGAGCCGCATGGTGGAGATCTGCCCCGCTCGAATCCTTGTAGTCCAGCAGCAGATACCGACGTTTGGGGGCGTAATCCCCCAGCGGTTCAAGTAAGCAGCTCATTACTTTGTCAAAATCTGAAAGACGTTTATCCATTGTGTGCAGCTCCTTTCGTTTTGCAACCCTCCCCCTATGGAACAATAGAACAGGAACAGAGGGGGGCTATATATATTATTCAATTTGGAGAATTTGGAGAATTTGGAGATCCGCCTATTCCGTATCTCTCCAAATTCTCCTATTTCGTATCTCTATATATATCTTTGTTCTATTCGTTCCATTGTTCCATAACCTACAGAGAATCCGGAGGGAAGCCGGTGTTGTAGAACCCACGTTGCCGCCCATGCGGCCCAAAGTATTTCAAACGTGTGAGACGCTCCCACCCCGGGGTGTTCTCCAGGATTGTGTTGATAGCCCTGGATTTTTCCGATGTGAGTTCTTTGGATTGACCGTCGAGCAGTTCACACCAGATTTCCATCGCACACACCCTTTTCCTGGGTACGAGCTCCAGATCTCCAACCGCTCCGCCGTTCCAAAACATTCTCCGCTGTACCAAGCCCCAGTCTTTCCAATCCGTGGGGATGGGCTTCTCCAAAAAGCTCCGGATCATGTCCTCCCACGGGTGCGCTTCTCGGGCGAACTCCTGGAGCTCCTTTGCTTCCTCCGCTGCTTTCCCGTCCAAGACTAGGCGCTCACCCGCTTTCCACCGCGCTACGGCCTCCGCCCATGCTTGGTCGCGCTCTTGTGGGAGATCTAAAAGCGCCGACTTGCTCGGTTTCCTATCCCATGCGTAAACCGGCCAGAACCGCCGTCCCCCGGTGGGGTCTTTCAAAAAGTGGCGCAGGTTTGTCGTTCCGAAGAAAACGCACGTCCTCATGTGGGTCACCGCCCTGCGTCCATAGGCGGCCCGGAATCGGTCACCCCGCGCGGAGATGAACTGCTTGATCCGCTCCACCCCTGACTTCTCAAAGGCGTGCAGCTCCGCGATCTCCACAAGCCACGCGCCCTGAAGCATTTCAGCGGCTTCTTTCCCCTCGAAGCTCTTGATGGAATCTGTGAACCAGATACCGCCCATGACATCCAACAATGTACTTTTCCCTCCCCCCGTTGGGCCAGACAGGACGGGCATTGTGTCATACTTCACCCCCGGATCATACGCTCTCGCCACGGCGGCCACGAAAGATTTCCGGGTTACGGCCCGGGTGTACGGGGTATCGTCCGCCCCCAGGTAGTCGATGAAAAGGGTGTCCAGCCGGGGTATACCATCCCAGGCCAGCCCGTTCAGGTAATTTGTCACCGGGTTGAAGGCTTGGCGGGCCATGCAATCAGACAACACGCTTTTGAATACCGCCGGAGCTCGGAATCCCAAGACCCGCTCCAGGTAAATCCCCAGGCCATCGTCGTCCGCGTCCCTCCACTCAAACACACCGTTTTCCTGTTGATGCCGCCCCCAGGGGAGAGGGGAGACCCCGAGCATTTGCTCCGCAAAACTGTCATAGTAAAGCCGGCCTTTCAGCATTGGATCATTTTCCAAGACGTGGGCAACGTTGGCCGATGTGTGCTCGAAGCCCCCCTTGCTGTTCCGTTTGAGGCCATGCAGCCATGAAGCGTCTACGGGCGCGCCTCCCACGGGTGAAAACGCCTCCGCGATTTCCGCCTGTTTCTCCTGGTCGAGCAAAGCTGACACAGCTTCATCCGCCACGGCCAGCTCACACATAGCGACCCAGCTCGGCAATCTATTCCCCCGTGCTCCTGGGGCCGCCTCATCGTCCAGCCCCTCAAACCTGTGCAGCCGCACCAGGTCGAAGGCGTTGACCAGCTTCCCGCCGCAGGGGTCGGTGGCGTGGTGGGAGTACAGGAACTTCCCCCCGTCGTAGAGCACCGCGCCGCCGGTGGTGGAGCCGCCGGTGAAGGTGTAGCGCCCCGGGGTGTCCGTCTCTTCGTAGACGCCGGGCAGGAACTTGTCCATGACCGCCGGCACGTCGTAGACCCGGCAGAAGGCACCCACAACGCCGTGTTTGGCCTCCGGGTCTCCCTGCTTGGCTGCCAGTCGTGCGGGGGTCTGTTCCTGCGGGAATCTCGGCCAGGAGGCCACATCTCGCCAGTCTTTGAGCCGGGAGAGCAGCGCACGGGTGTCCAGGAGGGGCTTGTCCCCCACATAGTACACCGGGTCGATGTCCTGGCAGTGGGCGGGATAGTACATCATGCGGGACGGCTCGGCGGTGGTGGGGTCAAACCACGTCATTTCCGGCTGGATCATCTGGCAGAGCAGGCGGGTAACGGGTTCGTGCTCGTCGGCGGGTATGTCCTCCGAGAATGGGATCACTATCCGCAGCCGGGGCGCGCCCGTGCTGTGCTTGGCGGTGGAGTAAATGCAGTAGCAGCAGCCCAATGTCTCCACCCGTTGCGCGACGTTCTCCGTCTCTCCTGGCCCCAGGTTGTCCGCATCCAGCACAGCGGCACACCTGGAGAGCACGGCCCCGGCCTTCCTCCGGCCTCCGCGCAGCTCCCCCAGGACGAACCCGCCCACATCCTTCAAATCGTCCTGCTTGCTCTTAGGGAGGGCCTTGTAAGCGTCATGGTCGAACGGGATCGCCTGGGAGCTGCGCAGCCGCTCAAAGAATTGCCCAATATCCTGGGGCGCTGACTGGTAGACATTGGCCCGCCGGGTGTTGGTCGTGTAAACGGCCAGAGGCCGGTTAAATGTCATGACTTTACCACCCCGGCCTCTTTCTTCACCCACTCCCGCAGGCCCTCGGTAGAAACCAGCAGGCGGTGGCCCACACGTACCACGGGGAAATCCGCCCGCTGCACCAGCTTATACGCCGTCGGTCTGGAGATCCCCAGCACCTTCCCGGCCTCCTCTACGGTCATTGTCAGCTTTTCCATATAGTTCACCTCGTTTAATAGATTTGCTAATATAATAATAGCAACTCACATATTTGTCAATAGTCTATTGACAAATAATAGTTTTGATACTATTATAACGGAGAGGAGGCGAACCAGATTGAACAGAATTGCACAACTGCGAAAGGAAAAGGACTGGAGCCAGCAAGAACTCGCCGATATGCTCGAAGTTCACCAGACTGCTGTGAGCCAGTGGGAAAATGAGCGTACAACCCCAAACTTTGAAGCACTCATGGAACTGTGTGGCCTATTCGATGTTCGGCCTGAGTACCTTATGGGAAACAGCAACGAGCGGGGGCGCTTCAATCCTACAGAGGAGGAAATGGACGGCTTGGGCGAGGATGAGGCAGAGGCGGCCACACTCAGGGCCTTAGATTCCAACCTGCGCCGGTATTATGCGGGACTCAATCTGGAAGGGAAAAAGAAAGCGGTGGAGTTCCTGGCTATTCTGGCCGGGAATGTAGATTTCAGAGCATAGCAAGCCGTTTGATTCATCGGAATTTATTGTATTAAATGTATTTAATGAACGATAGTAGCGCATAAAAATTGCCGCCCCCGGTGCTGGAACACCGAGGACGGCCACATAGGAGCAGTAAACTTGTATGGCCTACTGCCCCTTCATCATATCACATTCACGGAGGGATTTTCAATGCCTAGAAAGAGCAACACAAGAGCGGCCCAGGGGGCCGGGACAATCCGCCAGCGAAAGGATGGGCGGTGGGAGGCCCGATATACTGTAGGCCGAGATCCGGGTACCGGGAAGCAGGTGCAGCGGTCAGTCTACGGAGCCACACAGCAGGAGGTGAGAAAGAAGCTGGCCCAGCTCACCGCCGCGCTGGATGCCGGTACATACAAGGAGCCCTGCAAGATGACTGTGGGTCAATGGCTGGATATATGGGCGGCGGACTACCTGGGCGGCGTGAAGCCCTTTACCGTAGTCTCATATACGGGCCACATTAAAAACCACATCAAGCCCGCCCTGGGTTCTGTGAAGCTGGAGGCACTGAACGCCCACACCATCCAAGCGTTTTACAACAGCCTGGGAGCCGAGCGGGAGGGAAAGCCCGGCCTCTCCCCTAAAACAGTGAAGAATGTCCACGGTGTGCTCCATAAGGCGCTCCAGCAGGCAGTTAAAATCGGGTATCTTCGATTTAATCCGGCGGATGCCTGTGAGCTCCCCCGAGCAGTGCGGAAGGAACTAAAGCCCCTGGACGAAGAACAGAGCAAAGCCTTTTTGAAGGCCATCCAGGGCCACCGCTATGAAATGCTGTATACTGTCACCTTGTTTACAGGTATGCGGGAGGGGGAGGCCCTGGGGCTCATGTGGGAGTGTGTGGATTTCAAAAAGGGGACTATTCTAATCAATAAGCAGATGCAGCGGGAGAAAAAGAAAAACGGCCAGTATCTTCTTGTCCCAACCAAAAACGGGAAAAGCCGCACCATCACCCCCGCCCCCTGGGTGCTGAAGCTATTACGCACACAGCGGGCCAAGCAGGCAGAGCAGCAGCTCCGAGCGGGCCCCATATGGGAGGATTCCGGCCTTGTGTTCACCAATGAGCTGGGGCACCATTTGGCTATCCACACAGTCTACAAGGACTTCAAGCAGATCGCCGCCTCTATCGGTTGCCCTGACGCCCGCTTCCACGACCTGCGCCACAGTTACGCCGTGGCCGCTATCCGCTCCGGGGATGATATAAAAACTGTCCAGGACAATCTAGGCCACGCCACCGCAGCCTTTACCCTGGACGTATATGGGCACGTCACCGACCAAATGAAGCGGGAGAGCGCCGCCCGCATGGAATCCTATATCAAGGACGTTCTGAACCTGTAAAGGGTCAATCAAAGGGTATTCAGCCTCGAAAAGGCAAAAGAAAAAGCCTGAAACCATTGCGGTTCTAGGCTTTTTCGTTGACGCAGAAGGAGGGTTTATAGACATCCTCCTGTGTCATCCGATTCAGTCCTCCCTGGAACAGATGACGGCAGTCGCCTTCATGGAGGGGATGAAGACGATGGCGGCGGTGATGTAGGCCACCACAAAGATGGCGGGCACCTTGGTGATCCAGAAGCCGAAGAAGCCCGCGCCCATGGCGAAGCCGATCTCGCAGAACATCAGCAGGAAGCTCATGAGCAGCACAATCACGAACACGATGGCCAGCAGGCGCAGGAAGTAGGCGGCGGGGCCTTCCATCTTCTTGACGCCCAAGGCGCGGACGAACTTGTTGCCCATGGCGGGCAGATCGATGATGGTCTCCAGGGTCATGTTGAGGCAGAAGCCCTGAATCATACCGATGATAAAGCTCTCCGGGGTGAGCGCGCCCTCGCCGGCCTTGACGAAGATGGTCACCACCAAAGTGATGAAGAAGGCCAGGAAAATGTTAAATACCAGAGGGAATTTGCTCTTCTTGCACATGACGGCTCCTCCTTACCAGTTGTCCTTGTTCTCGGCGTAGACCTGAGGCAGGATGGCGGCCAGGTGGCCGAACTCCTTCAGGTTGTGGGCGAACAGGCCCATGGGTACCTCCTCCGGGACGGACACGCCGTCGGGCACCAGCTTGACCAGCCTGCCGTCCACCAGGCCGTAGCCGATCCAGAAGTGGGAGCGCAGCTCGATGCCGCCGGGGATCTCGCGGACGAAGTGGGTCATGATGGCCGCCACGCCCTGGCCGGGGACGGGGCCGTGGCCGTTGGCGCAGATGAGGGCGGCGCAGGCGTCGGTGCCCACCTTCTCCTCCTCATAGCCCAGCTCGTGGGGATAGCGGAACTCCAAAACCAGCTCGTCGGGGCCGGGGCCGATATCCTCCAGCACATGGTGGACGGTGCCCCAGGTGCGCTCCCGCATGGGCAGGCTCTGGTCCAGGGTCTTCTCCCGCATCTGCTGGCGGGCATAGTAGTGATCCTCCGGGTCCCAGATGCGGTAGCGGAGATCCTCCAGGCTGTGCCAGGCGAACCACCACTCGAACATCTCAGGAGTCACGCCGGGCATCTCGGTGCGGTTGGCCAGGAAGCCGGTGCCGTTGGGCATGACGCAGTAACCGATCTCGCAGGGCAGATAGCCGGGCTTGAACAGGTCGTTGCGGTCCTCGATCTTCAGCGCCAGGCTGGGATCGATGGGGCCAGCCGCCAGCACGGCCAGCTTCTCCTCCGGAATGGGGGTGATAGGCAGGTCGTAAAACTTAGCGTAGGGCAGGGCGCGCTCAGCAGCGGTCAGTTCGGGTCTCTTGCTCATGATAAACACTCCTTCTGTGTTTTGTATTCACGTCTATTTTCATGAGCAATTCCCGTGCCAAATGCGCCGCACGGCCCGGAACCCCCGCCCCACAGGGGACTTCTGCCCTCCTTCTCCCCCCATTCCGCCCGGCTGTCTTGTCTTTTTTCCGTACATATTGTATAATAGTGTTCAGATTATGAACAGGTGGTGAGGACATGCAGACTTTGCACATCAGCCGCCAGGAGCTGCACACCCGGGGCGGCGTCCTGGACCGGATGCTGGACAGCCTGTTCGACACCGCCATTCTGGTGGACACCGACTGCCGCATCCTCTACATCAGCGCCAGCTCCTTCCCCGACCCGTCCCAGCGGGCAGCGGTGGTGGGGCAGCATATCTCAGTGCTGGACCAGCTCTCCCCCTTCGAGGAGGTACTGCGCACCGGCCAACCCCGGCCCGACCTCTTTCTGGAGCTCCATGGCCGGCCCTGTATCTCCAGCCTGTTTCCCGTCCTGGACGGGGAGCGGGTCATCGGCGTGGTGGGCACCATCACGGTGCGCAACCTGGGCCGGTTGAAAAAGGTGCTCTCCCAGCTCAGCGACCAGGCCGCCGGCTTCCGGGGCCTCTACCAGGATCTGGCCCGGGTGGACAGCGGCTACCGCCTGGAGGATTTTGTAGGGGAGAGCCCCCGGGTGGCCGACCTGCTGGACAAGGCCCGGAAAGCCGCTCACAGCGGTGAGAGCGTACTCATTCTGGGGGAGACCGGCACCGGCAAGGAGATCATCGCCAGCGGCATCCATGCCGAGCGCCACGGGGGCCGCCCCCTCCCCTATGTGACCATCAACTGTACCGCCATCCCAGAGCAGCTCCTGGAATCCGAACTCTTCGGCCACGAGAAGGGGGCTTTCACCGGCGCCACCGAGGCCCGGATGGGCAAGTTTCAACTGGCGGGGGACGGGGATCTCCTGCTGGACGAGATCGGGGACATGGATCTGCAGATGCAGTCCAAGCTGCTGCGGGTGCTGGAGTCCCGGGAGTTTGAGCGGGTGGGCGGTCGTGAGATCATCCCCCTGCGTGCGGGGATCATCGCCTCGACCAACCAAAACCTGCTGGCCATGAGCGAGCGGCGGGCTTTCCGGGCGGATCTCTACTACCGCCTGTCCACCATCGAACTCTACCTGCCGCCCCTGCGGGCCCGGCCGGAGGACATTCCCCTGCTCATCGACCGCCTCTGCGCCCAAAAGGGCGGGCGGCTCCGCCTCACCCACCAGGCCATGGAGTACCTTCAGCGGTACACCTGGCCGGGTAACGTCCGCCAGCTCAAGAATCTGGTGGGCCGCTGGCTGGTGTTCTACGACGGGGTGCAGATCACCGGACGGCACGTGGTGGACGAGCTGACCATCGGCCAGCGCAGCTACAACGAGGCCTTCGGCGTCACCGACCCCCTGGCGGGGACGGCGTCGCCGTCCGGCCCCGCCTCCGCGCCGCCCCCCACCCTGGCCGACCAGGAGCGCGCCGCCCTGGAGCAGGCCCTGGCCTATGCCGGGGGCAACCGGGCGCTGGCCGCCCGGTTGCTGGGCATCTCCCGCACCGCCCTCTATCAGAAGCTGGAGCGTTTCCGCCTGTCCTGAATTAAAACGCGGGCCGCGTATCCCTTGGATACGCGGCCCGCGTTTTGCATGCTATCTGGTCTGCTCCCCTTCGGGGATCATGCCGAAGTTTTGGAAGGGCAGCAGGACGCACACCGCCCGCCCCAGCACATACCGCTCGTCCACGGTGCCCAGGGTCACGTCCCGGCTGTCACTGGAGTGGTTGCGGTTGTCGCCCATGACGAAGATGGAGCCCTCCGGCACCTCAATATGGGTCTGGTTCTCATAGGTGGGACACAGCATGGCCTCATGGATGTAGGGCTCGTCCAGCACCTGTCCGTCCACTGCGACGGTGCCCGCGTCGTAGTCGATGTCCACCGTCTGTCCGCCCACGGCGATGACCCGCTTGACGATGGGCCCGTCCACATCGCGGAAGGCCTTGGTGAGCACCACCACATCCCCCTGCTTGGGCTCATAGCCGACGCTCTGGAGCAGCAGCATGTCCCCGTGGTGCAGCGTGGGATACATGGAGCTGCCGTCCACGCCGATGATGCGCCCCACGAAGGTGAAGAGAAGGATCAGCGCCACCAGGGCCAGCACCAGGGCCTGGAGCCAGAAGTAGAGATCCAGCTTGAGGGAGTCGCCGCTGGAGAGCTCCTCCTGCTCCTCCCCGTCTTGTGTTTGCTTCTTTGCCAAAGGTATCAGCTCCATCCGAATGGGAAAAAAGATCGTTCTATTATACCCCGCCCTGCTCACGATTGCAAGCGCAGAACGGCGGCCCCCTCCCGGCCCTCCGCCAGCCGCGCCTCCCGGCTGTGGCAGGTGAACAGGAGGATCTGCCGCTCCTCTCCCAGCCGGGCCAGGGCCTCCAGGGCCAGGGCGCAGCGGCCGTCATCGAAGTTGGCCAGGGCGTCGTCCAGCACCAGGGGACAGGGCTCCTCCGCAGGGAGCACCAGCTCACACACCGCCAGACGCACCGCCAGGTAGAGCTGGTCGGCGGTGCCCTGGGAGAGGGTCAGCGCCCGCCGGGGCTGGAGGCCGTCGTGCTCCTCCGCCAGGGCCTCAAACTGCTGGGTAAGGGCCACCTTGTCGTATTTCCCGCCGGTGAGCTCCGCCAGCAGCTCCCCCGCCCGGCGGTTGAGGGCCGGGGAGAACCGGGCCTGGAGCCCGCTGTGGGCCTGCTCCAGGGCGGCCAGGGCCGCTCCCAGGGCGTCGTACTCCGCCCGGCGGCGGTCCAGCTCCTCCTGGATGGCCTCCCGCCGGGTCTGAAGGGCCTCCCGGTCGCCCAGGGTATTCAGCTCCCCCTGGGCCATGGCCAGGCCGCTGCGCAGCCGGGAGAGCTCTCCCTCCGCCGCGCTCAGGCGGGCCGCGGTCTCGGCAGGGTCAAAGCGGGGCTCCACGTCCGTCCCGCCGGAGACCTCCTCGGGCCGGGGCAGGCTGTCGGCCAGGGTTCTGGCCCCCTCCAGCTTTACCCGGGCGGTGGACAGGCGCTCGTCCAGGTTCAGCGCCCGGGAGAGGGCGGCGGATACGCCGAAGGTGTCCGTCACCGTGGGGGCGAAGGGGTGCACCAGCTCCAGCAGCCTCCGGCGGGTCTCCTCGTCCCGGGCGATGTGCCCGGCCAGGGCCTGCTCCACCGCCTCCCGCTTTTTGGCCGCCTCCGCCGCCACCACACACGCCTCCCGGTAGGCGCTGGCCCGGCCCAGAATATCCTCGGGCCGCTCCGCCCCGTAGCGTGCCAGCAGCTCTGCCGCTCCGGCGGCAAATCGTCTTTTCCACAGCCCGGCGGCGATCAGCAGGGCTGCCCCCCCGATAGCCAGAGCAGCGGACACCCCGGCCGTCGTCAAAACGGCCGGAAGGCTCCCCCCCAGGGGCAAGGGCAGCGTCCCGCAGAGGGTGGCTATGAGCCCCACCGCGCCCACTGCCAGCAGCAGGATGCCGCCCGCGTACAGCCCCGCTGTTTTGGGCCGGCTGCCCGCCGCCTCCGCGTCGGCGCCGGCCCGCTCCCAGGCCTCGTCGGGGGTCAGGCCGGGGAACAGGGGATCCTCTGCGGAGGCCCGGGCCTCCGCCTCCGCCGCCCGGGCCTCCTCCAGCTGGCTCTCCGCCAGCTTGCGGTTGGCGTGGAGGGTATTGAGGGCGTTGAGCTCCTCCTGGGCCCTTTTCAGGGTATCCCGGTCGGGAGGCGCGCCGTGGCGGGTACGCTCGGCCTCCAGGCCGTCCACCTGGGCCTGGGCCTCGGCAAGGGCGGCCTGGGCCGCCTCCCACCGGGCCCTGCGCTGGGCCATGGCCCGGCTGAGGTGGGCGTCCCGCTCGGACTCCAGAAGTCTGTGCTCGGCCTGGAGCCGCTCCAGCTCCCGCCTGGCCTCCTGGGCCAGACGGAAGGCCTTGGACTGGCGGGCCAGGGTCTCCTCCACGTCGGCCAGCTCCTCCTCCAGCCGGGGGATCAGGCCGGTCTTGTTGTGCTTCCGGCGGTTGAGCCAGTCCCGCAGGCGGCGCTCTACCTGGGAGTAGGACACATCCTCCTCCCCGCTGGAGGCCAGGGCGGCGATGCGGGCCTCCAGGGCGGGGGCGCCGTCGATGGCCGCGCCCCCCTGGCCCACGAAGGCGGAGCGCTCGAATACCTCCCGGGGCACGCCGGTGAGGGTCTCCCCCGCGTTGTCCCCGGTGAGGCCGGGCACCAGCTCCGCCGTGCCGGTATACACCGCCTCAAAGCGGCCAAAGGGGGTGCTCCCCTTGGGCCCCCGGCGGAGGGTGACGGACCGCCCCTGCCAGAGCAGCTCCACGCTCCCCTCCATGGCCGCGCCGCTCCAGGGCTGGTAGCGGTTCTTCTCCGCAAGGTAGCCCTGACGGTCCCGCTCCTTGGTGTTGATCCCGTAGAGCATGGCCCGCAGGAAGGCCGACCAGGTGGACTTGCCCCCCTCGTTGGGGGCCTCAATGACATTCAGCCCCTCCCCCAGCGCCAGCTCCGCGCTCTGGAGCTTGCCGAAGGTGGCGCGCATCTTCAAAATCTTCATAGGCAGGGATCCTCCCCATTCTCCAGGGCCGCCAGCCCGAAGCGGGCGGCCAGCTCCAGCCCGTCCCCCTCCAGCGCCCCGCTCCGCAGGGTGCGCAGGAAGAGGCCGGTGAGGCTGTCCTCCCCCGACCGGGCCCACAGCGCCCGCCGCTCCCGGGTCTGATCCCGGAGGGTCACGCTGTAAAAGCGGGGCTCGGCCAGGGCGGCGAGGGCGGCCAGCTCCGGCGGCTCCTCCCCCCGCTCTCCGGTGAGCACGATGCGATAGCAGTCCTCCCCGGCGTCCGCGGGCAGGGCCGCCGCCAGGGCGGCGGCCGGGCTCTCCGCCCCGGTCACGTCCACGGTCAGGATCTCATAGCGCCGCCGGGCCAGGGGGACGAACTCGGCGGACACGGCCCCGCCGTCGTCCACCGTCACCACCAGCACGCCCTTGTCGCCCAGCTCGTCAAAGCCCCGGCCCTCGGGACAGCCGGGGTAGGCCCAGTACGTGTCCCCCGCCTTTTGCAGCCCGGAGCAGGCGTGGATGTGTCCCAGGGCCAGGTAGGTCAGGCCGCTGGCGGCGATGTCCTCCAGGGCGATGGGGCCGTAGCGTCCCTTCCCCTCCACGTCCCCATGGAGGGCCATCAGGTGGATGCGCCCGTCCCGTGGGGCGGCAAAGCCCATCAGGGGAGAGCGGTCGGCCTGGGGGGTGGTAAAGGCCGCGCCGTGCACCACGCAGTTGAGGCCGGGCAGCTCCACCCCCTCCACCGCCACGGTGGAAAAGATATGTACGTTGTCCGGCCACGCCGTGCCGGCGTACACCGAACGGGGGCCGTAGCAGTCATGGTTGCCCGGGGCGATGAACACCGGGGCGGGGATGCCCCCCAGGGTCCGGGCCAGGGCCTGTACGGTCTCCTGGTAGGTCTGGCCGCCATCCAGCAAGTCTCCGGAGAGCAGCACCACGTCCGCCCGCCGCTCCTCCGCCAGCCCGGCCAGCCGGTCCAGCAGCTCCCGCTGCTCGGCCCGGCGGGCCCTGGCCTTGTCCGGGGGCAGGGCGGCAAACGGGGCGTCCAGGTGGAAATCCGCCCCGTGGATGATTGTCAGCATAGATGTCTCGGTTCCTTTCTCGCAGGGGATATTACGCGCGGATGTCCACCCGCTCGACGCTCACGCACCGCCGCTGGTCGGTGTCGATGGAGAAGAGTACGCTCTCCAGCTTACAGGGGCCCGGGGCGGGCTCAAAGCGGCGGGGCAGCCCGCCCAGAAAGCGGTTGACGGCCTGCTCCGGCCGGATGCCCAGCACGCTCTCGGCCGGGCCGGTCATACCCAGGTCGGTGACAAAGCCCAGCCCCTTGGGGAGAATTTGCCCGTCGGCGGTGGGGACATGGGTGTGGGTGCCCCACACGGCCTGAGCCCGGCCGTCCAGGTAATACCCCATGGCCCCCTTCTCGCTGGTGGCCTCGGCGTGGAAGTCCACCAGCACCACATCGGTCCCCTCCATCCGCCTGAGCACCCGGTCGGCGGTGGTGAAGGGGTTGTCGAAGTTGCTGTCCATCTCGCACCGGCCAATCAGGTTCATGACGCCGATGCGCACGCCGCCGGGGCCGTCGTACACGCCCCAGCCCCGGCCGGGCACCCGGCTGGTGTAGTTGGCGGGGCGGAGGGTATACCGGTCATCCTCCAGAAAGTCGGCGATCTGGATGCGGTTCCAGGTGTGGTTGCCCAGGGTGACCACATCCGCACCGGCGTCAAAGATCTCCCGGGCCTGCCGGGGCAGAATCCCCACGCCGGACGCGTTCTCCCCGTTGACCACCGTGAAATGCACGCCCTTGAGCTTCTTCAGCCCCCGGAGATGGCGGGACAGGTACTCCACGCCGCTGTCCCCCACGACGTCGCCTACGGCCAGCACGTTCAGAATCATAACTTGCCTCCCTCTCATAATCAGCAGCCTCTATTATATGTGATTTTTTGCAAAAGGGCAATCGTAGTTTCTTGTAACCGGATTGAAACCGCCCCCGTAACCCTTTTTTCCGTCCCCTATGGTATGATAGGAGACGCCAAGGAGGATTTTTTTATGAAACTGCGCCTTTTTTCCGGCCTGGCCGCCCTGGCCCTGGCCGCGCTGCTGGCCGCCTGCGCCCCGGCCGCCCCCGCTGAGCCCGCCCCTTCTCCCGGCGCGGCCAGCCCCGCCCCCACCGCCGAGCTGCCCACCCCGGTCACGGAGGAGGAACTGCCCGCCCTCTATGAGGCCGAGGGCTATACGGTGACGGAGGTACGCGGCTATCTGGACGACTTTGTGGTGGAATACACCTACGGCGGCAGTGAACCCCGCCTTCTGGACTGGGTGTTCGGGGAAACCGGCCGCCGGGTGTACCTGACGGGTCTGGACGCCGATGCTTCCTATCAGATCACCGGCCCCGGCGAGGTGCGCTTTACCACCGGCGGTGTCAGCTCCTCCACCCCCTGGAAAGGGCTGCCCGAGTCGGGTACCGTGCGGGTGCTGGTGGACGCCTACGGCCGGGTGCCGGAGGACGCCGTTCAGACCACCCTGGATACTGTGGAAACCTGGCTGGACCCGGTGGAGCCCTTCTACATGGGCTGGTGGGAGAACGGCCGCCCCGATACTGAAAGCACCCGGTTTGAGCAGGTGTACGACGCCCGCATCGACGCCGACGGCCTCTCCTTCTCCTTCATCCCCAACGGAGACAGTAAGGAGCTGTTTGAGGGGTTCTTCCCGGCGGCCACCACCATCCCCAGCTTCGAGACCAGCTTTGATCCAGACCGCCGGGTGTTCACCCTCCGCCTCCACAACACCTGCCTGGAGAGCGGCGGCGCGGAAACTGATGAGATAGACGAATGGATCGGTGAGGGGACATATCCAAAGAACCTCTATCCCTATTCCTTCCCGGCGGGCTCCCTGGGCCGGGACAGCCACTTCCTGCGGGATGTCACCATCGCCGAGGACGGGGAGGACGTGGTGGTGACCGCCGTCCTGACGGAGCGCGCCTACCGCTTCACAGTGGAGACCTCCAACCTGGGCTTCGACAACATCCCCTCCTTCCGCATCGTATTCCGGGAGAAGAATCCTGACTTAGATGGGCGGGATTGATATGAAACGGTATTTGACGCTCGTTCTGCTGCTGGCCCTCTGTCTGACCGCATGCACACCGGAGGCCCCGGCGGAGACCGCCCCGCCGCCGGAGGCCGGTTCGGTCCGGTCGGAGACGCCCGCCCCGGTGTGGGGCGAGCAGGTCTTTCAGCGGGACTATGCCGGCGAGGAATCCAACGCGGACGCGCCGGAGGGGGTGGTGGTCTCCCTGCGCTTTGTCATGCCCTGCATCGAAAACGCCGGGGAGAACCCCGTCTGGCAGAGTCTAAACGAAGACTTCTCCATACTGGGAGAGGGGTGGCTGGAAAAGGGCCGGGAGTACTGGAGCACTCCAGGCCTGGAGCCCGGCGGGGACTATTCCGTGGAGAGCGTCTACACCATCCAGCGGTGCGACCGCTTCCTGAGCGTCCGCTACCAGCGCACCGAGGCGCTGGCGGGTGAGCCCGCGGTCACTGTCTCCGGCAGCCTCTTTGACCTGTCCACCGGCAAAGCCCTTACCCTGGACTCCTTACTGCGGGTTCCGGCCGAGAAGGGGATGGACGCTCTTCTGGATGCTCTGGACGGTCTGGAGGACGGCCCGTACGGCCGGGCATATTATGAGAGCTACTGGGATGTCAACGCCTTCTACCTTACGGAAGACCACCTTGTGCTCCTCTTCCCGGTCTATGCGGACGGCGCCACCTCCCCCACCGCCACCCTGGAGCGCCCCATCCCCCTGGATCGCCTCCGGGGGCTGCTCAGCAGCGCCTTCCTGGAGCTCTGTCCGGCTGACCCTGCTCCCCAGCCATCCGCCCCGGCGGCGGAGCCGCACGCATTCACCCCGGAGGAGATCGGCCGGGTCAACGGGACGGCGCGTCCTGGCACATCCGCTCCCACCGAATTGTAAACAATCCTTGAACCCTCTTGCAATTTTTCATGCGAAGGATTATGATAGCGTTAGCACTCAGAAAGTTCGAGTGCTAACGCTCTTTGTTTACAAAACCGTTTGAGATACAGGAGGCATTGTCATGGCAAAGAAACAGTTCAAGGCCGAGTCCAAGCGGCTGCTGGATCTGATGATCAATTCCATCTACACCCACAAGGAGATTTTCCTGCGGGAGCTGATCTCCAACGCCAGCGACGCGGTGGACAAGCTGGCCTACAAGGCCCTCACCGACGACCAGGTGGGGCTGAACCGCTCCGACTTCAAGATCACCCTCACCCCCGACCAGCTCGCCCGCACCCTGACCATCTCCGACAACGGCATCGGCATGACGAAGGAGGAGCTGGAGCAGAACCTGGGCACCATCGCCCGCAGCGGCTCCCTCCAGTTCAAGCAGGAGCTGGCCAAGCAGGAGAACGGCGGGGAGCACACCACCGACATCATCGGCCAGTTCGGCGTGGGCTTCTACTCCGCCTTCATGGTGGCCGACCACGTCACCGTCACCTCCAGGGCCTACGGCTCCGACGAGGCGTGGCAGTGGGCCTCCGACGGCGCGGACGGGTACACCCTCACTCCCTGCGAGAAGGAGAGCGCCGGCACCGACATCGTGCTCCACATCAAGCAAAACACCGAGGACGACCACTACGACGAGTACCTGGAGCAGTACCGCCTGGCCGATCTGGTCAAAAAATACTCCGACTACATCCACTACCCCATCGTCATGCTCATGCACAAGTCCCGCCAGAAGCCCCGCCCCGAGGATGCCGGCGACGACTATAAGCCCGAGTGGGAGGACTTCGACGAGTGGGAGACCCTCAACTCCATGGTACCCCTGTGGCAGCGGCCCAAGAGCGAGGTCACCGCGGAGGAGTACAACCAGTTCTATAAGGAGAAGTACGGCGACTGGGAGGACCCCCTGAGCGTGGTGCACGTGTCCGCTGAGGGCGCGGTGGAGTACAAGGCCATGCTCTATATCCCGGCCCACGCCCCCTATGACTTCCACTCCCGGGAGTACCAGAAGGGCCTCCAGCTCTACTCCTCCGGCGTGCTCATCATGGACAAGTGCGCCGATCTGCTGCCCGAGCACTTCCGCTTTGTCAAGGGCGTGGTGGACTCCCAGGACTTCTCCCTCAACATCTCCCGTGAGATGCTCCAGCACACCCGCCAGCTCAAGGTGATCGCGGGCAACCTGGAGAAGAAGATCAAGGCCGAGCTGCTGCGGCTTCAAAAGGACGACCGGGAGAAGTACGAGACCTTCTGGAAGGCCTTCGGCACCCAGATCAAGGTGGGCGTGGTGAGCGACTACGGCGCCCATAAGGAGCTTTTGAAGGATCTGCTGCTCTTCTTCTCCTCCAAGGAGGGCAAGCTCACCTCCCTGGCCGAGTACAGGGCCCGCATGCCGGAGGAGCAGAAGTACATCTACTACGCCTGCGGCGAGGACGCCGGGCAGCTTGCCAAGCTCCCCCAGGCCGAACGCATCCGGGACAAGGGCTATGAGATCCTCTACCTCACCGACGAGCCCGATCAGTTCGTCATCGACGCCCTGGGCGCGGTGGACGAGGTGGCCTTCAAGTCGGTGGACGACGCCGACGCCCTCCCCGAGACCGACGAGGAGAAGGCCGCCCTGGAGCAGAAGGCCGAGGAGAGCAAGCCCGTGCTGGACTTCCTCAAGGAGACCCTGGGCGACGCCATCAAGGAGGCCCGGGTGTCCAAAATCCTGAAGAGCGGCGCGGTGTGCCTCACCGCCGACGGCCCCATCACCCTGGAGATGGAGAAGTATTTCCAGCGGGTGGACCCGGAGAACGCCAAAAACATGAAGGCCCAGCGGGTGCTGGAGCTCAACCCCGACTCGGCGGCCTTCGCCGCCCTCAGCCGGGCGGTGGAGAGCGACCGGGACAAGGCCGCCCGGTACGCGAAGCTCCTCTACGCCCAGGCTCAGCTCATCGCCGGCCTGCCTCTGGAGGACCCCGCCGGCTACACTGAGCTGGTGTGCTCGCTGATGAACTGACGACAGGAGGACACGCCGTGGTTGTGCAGAAGAAAGTCCCTTCGGTGGAGGCGCTGGAGCGTCTTCACCGCCTGGCCTACTCCGTTCCTGACGAGGTTCAGGTCCGCTCCCTGGACGGCGCCATCGCTATCGACGCCAAATCGTCCATGGGCCTGTTCGCTCTGGACTTTTCCCAGCCGGTAGAAATCCTCACCGACTCCCCGGCGGTGCTGGCCGAGTTGGAGTGCTGGTGAGTCCGCCGCGCCAGGCTTTGCTTTGCCCGGGACCGGATAGCGGCGGCGTTCCGCCGGATACACTGCAAGACCGCCTCCGCCTATGAGCGGAGGCGGTCTTGTTTGCCTGCGCGGTTCTCCTCTAGAAATAAGTTCCGGGGCCCGGCACATGTGCCGGGCCCCGGAATGGGATCTTCTCTCATTGGGGCGTCAGGATGCCGTCTCAGACCTCCATGGCCGCGTCATAGCCCTCGCGGACCGCCTCCAGGATCTGGCGGGGCCGCTTGCAGTCGCCCACCATGCGGAACTCGCTGGAGACCGGCTCCAGGGCCAGGGCCTCCGCCCGGAGGGGCACCATGCCGGCGGCCAGGATGACGGTGTCGGCGTCAAGCGTGAGCTCCTTGCCGTCCGCGTCTCTGCACACAATGCCGTGGTCATGGATCCCGGTACAGGTGGTCCTGCACAGGATTGTGACCTGCTCGGCGTGATCCTTGAGCTCCATCATCAGGGCGGGCTTGTGGATGGAGTTGGCGTCGCGGGCCACGTCAATGCCCATCTCCACCAGGGTCACCTGCTTGCCCTGCATGGCCAGCTCCAGAGCGGCCTCGGTGCCAGCCAGGCCGCCGCCGACGATGACCACCTTCTGCCCGACCTGTACCTTGCCGTCATACATGTCCATGATGGGATGGGCCTTCTCCACACCGGGGATGGGGGGAATCAGGGCCTTGGAGCCCACGGCGGCAATGCAGAAGTCGGGGGCGATGACCTTTACCAGCTCGGGGGTGACCTCGGTGTTCAGCCGGATATCCACGCCCATGCGGACGGCCTTGGCAATCATATAATCCACATACTGCTGGGTCTCCCGCTTGAAGGGCACCTTCCGGGCGTAGCGGAGCAGGCCGCCCAGCGTGCCGGTTTTCTCGCAGAGGATGACCTCATGCCCCCGATCCTTGGCGACAATGGCCGCCTCCAGTCCGGCGGGGCCTCCGCCGGCGATGAGCACCCGCTTGGGCGTGGTGGGCAGGAAGGGGAACACCTCGTCCTCCGGCCGGTCCAGGGTGGGGTTGATGGCGCACTTGGTGATGCGGGTCTGGTAGTTGGCGATGCAGGCGTTGCAGCGCAGGCAGGGGCGGATCTCCTCCTCCTGATTCCTCTTGAGCTTGTTGACAAACTGGGGGTCGGCGTTGACCGCGCGGCAGACGGCGATCATGTCCACCTTCCCGGCGGCCAGGATATCCTCGATCTTCTTGGGATCCCGGTGGGCGCCCACGCTCACCACATGGGAGTGCTTCACGTGCTTCTTGATCTCCTCGGCCAGGTAGAGATTGTGGCCCTCCTCCTTGAACATGCCGGGCACCATCAGGCACTCGGTCTCGGGGAAGTAGAAGTTGCAGGCGGAGACATGCAGCAGATCGGCCTTGCCGTCCATCAGCTTGGCAAACTCCACGCCCTCCTTCAGGGTGTAGCCGCCCTCCACGTACTCGGTGCCGCTGAAGCGCACCTCGATGAGGAAGTCCTCGCCGCAGTACTGGCGGATGCGGTCGATGATCATGAGCAGCAGGCGGGCCCGGTTCTCCAGGCTGCCGCCGAAGCGGTCGGTGCGGTGGTTGGTCAGCGGGGAGAGGAACTGGTGGATGAGCCAGCCGTGGCCGGCGTGGATCATGGCCATCTCGAAACCGCAGGTCTTGGCCTGCTCGGCGGCGCGGCCGAAGGCGTCCACCACGGTCTCGATCATCTCCTCGGTCATGAAGAGCACCTCGCCCTTGCGGTAGACCGGCTCATCGGAGGCGGACTGGTCGGACAGGGGGGCGATGGTCTTGGTCTCGTCAAAGTTGATGTAGTCAGGGCCCCAGGCCTGGACGCCCGCGCTGGCCCGCAGCATGCCGGCGTGGTTGAGCTCAATGCTGGCAACGGCGCCGTAGCGGTGGATCTCGTCGGCGATGCGGGTCAGGAAGGGCAGGTTGTCCTCGTGCCCCGCCAGGATCTTTGGGGAGGCCAGCTTGCCGGAGTCCTCGCCGCTGGGGTCGACAATACAGTCGCCCAAGGTGACTACGGCGGCGCCGCCCATGGCCCGCATGCGGAAGAACTGCATATCCCGCTCGGAGGGGTGGCGCTCCGGGGTGGTATCCAGGTCGAACACGGAGATGGGCGCGATCTCAATGCGGTTTTTCAGGGTGATTCCCCGGATGGTCAGAGGGGTAAATATGTGCTGATATGTTCTGTCCATACAATAAGAACTCCTTCTGAATAAAATAGACGATCCCTGCATTACAGCTTTTCATAGCTCTTGACGGGCTTGACGGCGCCGCTTCTGTAGCGGAGCTGGGCGAAGAGAATCCCCACAATGGTGATGATGACCAGAATGACCGCCTGGGGCATGCTCATCTGGAAGAAGAGCACCAGCACCATGACCACGCAGGATACGCCGCCCAGAATGGACTTCAGGTAGAGCTTGCTCTTGCTGCAGCGGAAGGCGGAGACCTCCCACAGCTCCGGCATGCGCTGGGGGATAAATACGGTGCCGAAGCAGATGAAGGCGAACAGAATGTTGCTGAGCACCACGGCGGTGTCGGCGATCATGCTGATCTGCAGGCCGGTCAGGATGGGAATGAGGCCCACGATGTAGAAGCCCACCAGGATAATGACGGGGGTCTTGAACTTGGGGTGAATGTAGCCGATCTTATGGGGCAGCCAGCCGTCGTTGCAGGCCTGTAGGATGGGCTTGGTGATCCATGCGAAGGTGGCGTTCAGAGTCGTAGTCAGGGCCAACAGGGCGCCGCCGATGACGAAGAACAGGAACACGGGAGTGGGCATGATCGCCCTGGCCACCAGGTCCAGAGGCTGGTTGGCCGTCTCGGAGACGGGGAGCACGCCGCCGGCCACCATGGCAATCAGGGCATAGAAGATTGCGATGGCAATGGTAGCCACCAGGATGACCTGGGGCAGATCCTTGGTGGGGTTCTTGGCCTCTGCACTCAGGTTGACCATGTCAATGCCGCCGGCGGTGGCCCAGGTCAGCAGCACAGCGCAGGTGATGATGCCCATGGGGCCGGCGGGGGCAAAGTCCACTGTAAACAGGGTGCTGTAGTCCACCTTGGGCAGTCCGAACACGATGAAGCAGGTCATGGCCAGAGCCAGCACGATATCCATGACGATCTCCAGCTTGGCCGCGCCCTCAATGCCCAGCAGGTTGGTAATGAAGAATACGGTCAGGCAGGCCACCGCCACGGGGACAATGGGCACCTGCGGCAGCACGCCCTGGAGATACTGGGCGAAGCTGATGGCGTACATGGCCAGGGAGACGTTGGAGGCAAAGAAGATGACGATGTAGAAGCCGGCGAACTTGGGACCCCACAGGGTGCCCATCATGGAGTAATAGCCGCCGCGGAAGCGGGCGGTACCCGCCATCACGATGAAGGGCAGGGCCTGGAGCAGAATGAAGACGGCGGAGAGCAGAATCCCGATCCACGCCGACTTGCCCGTGTACCCGATGCCGATTCCGATCAGCGAAAACACGCCGGAGCCGATCACATGGCCGAAGGCGATGGAGTACAGCTCCTTTTTCCCCAGCGTCCGGTTCAGATCCTCTGTTGTCAGCATTTTCTTTTCTTTGTTTTCCATGGACAATCCTCCTCTACTTATTGGTCGGCCTGTGCCGACCGTTCCCTGTCCGGGACTCCGCCTGCACACAAACCGGAGTCCCTCCTCCGACCTGCGGGGACCGGAAACGCCACAGGCCTTTCGTTCAAGCCGCAGGACGGCAGTGCCCCCGCAGCCTCAAGCGCATATTCGAAATCCATGGGTTACATCTGTTTTCCTTCTCCCTCGGCAAAAGGCTCCTTTCCCTTTAAACTAGACCAGACTCGACCTGTTTTTTATTCCGATTGCAATCTTCATATGTTAAGTATAGAAAACTTGATACAGAAAAATAGCCCCTTCCCTGCGGATATTTTGGGGGTTTTGCTAAAATAAAACCGGCTGCATCCCGGAAAAATACAACAAAAAGTACAGCCAACTGACGACCAGTTGGCTGTACTTCTGTTTATATTGTATAGGTTTTCAAACGAGGAAAATCACTGGAATTTTTCAATCAAATGTGATGAAAACCCACAATTTTTGCTATAAAAAGAATTCCACAGGATTAGGACGGGCAATCCGAAAACGTATAGTTTTTCAAAGCACAGCAGCAGGATCTCAAAGGGGGCCAGCTTGAGGGTCAGATGGTAGGCGCCGTCCAGCTCCAGAAGATTCAGGGACATTTCAGGGGCCAGTGTTCCGTTGAGTACCCGCAGCGTCTCTGCGGAAAGTCTATCCGCCGGCGGCAGGGGGAAATCCCGGTACCTGGATGCGTATTCCTCAGAGGTAAGCCGGTACTTCCGGATGGCGAACCGCCCCGTCATGCCCCGGACGCTCAGTGTGACCTCCCGGTTGTAGTCGTGATCCTTCATCAACTCCACAAAGGGGGCCTGTTCCTCGACCCGGGAGCCACCCTCGAACAGCGTGTCGAAGCACGCGTCATAGTGGTAGAGCAGCACCTGGATGTCCTCCCTCCCGGACTGCCTGGCGGCCAGGTACATATCGCCCTGGGCGATTACCGTGTCGCCCAACTGCTCCAGCAGGGAGAGCAGGTGGTAGACCGGGCGCTTGAGCCCCTCCGGGGTCAGCAGGGCCACACCCGAATCCCCGTCCAGCAGCGTGAGCCGGGGCATACGGCTCCCCCGGCTTGAAGCCATGGTGTGGAGGAGGTAGCCCGGCATATAGCCGGAGCCATACAGCGCATTGGCTTCCGGCCGGTGCTCTGCCCCGGTGACGCGCACCGGAAGCCGGAAGGCGGACAGGGCCTCCGCCAGAGTCCTGGCCCGCTCCTCCTCCCCGGGAGCCGCCGGAACGATCACCTCCAGTTCACCGCCGGGCCGCAGAAAACGCTCCCGCAGGGGCTCCAACTCCTCCCTCAGCCCCCGGAGCGGCTCCCCCGGCGGCACACACACCCGCAGCCTCATTCTCAGCGACCACAGATCATTCAGGATATAGTTCAGCACTCTGGGGCTGTTCCGGTAACGGCGCAGAAAGTCCAGATCAAGCGCAACGGTGTCCAGCCCCAGCTCCTCCCGCAGCCGCCGCAGCTCCGGAAAGCAGGTGATGTGGTCGTAGGCGGCACCCGCCAGGCTGACGCACCGGGGCCTCCGGAGGGGCTTCTCCTCATACCGTCCGCCCCAGTCCAGCGAGATCTCCTCCGACTTCCGGCAGAATTTTTGCAGCAGGAGCTCCAGCTCCTGCCCCTCCAGTGCCCTGCAGCTATATGCCTGCACCGCAATGGTGCGGCTCTGGTACCTGCGCCGGTACTGCTGTGGCGTGGTGCGAAAGCTCTTTTCAAAGCTGTCGCTGAAATATTTGTACTTGGAAAAGCCGCATTCGTAGGCGATGGTCTGGAGCCCCTTGCCCCCCTCCAGCAGCATGGCCGCCGACTTCTCCACACGGGCCATGTTCAGGAAGGTCCGGAAGCCCACGCCGCAGCCATTCTTGAGAATGTTGGTCAGGTGGTTGGCGCTGATGTGCTCCATGGCCGCCACATCCTCAATGCGGATAGGCTTGTTGTAGTTGCGGTAGATGTAGTCCGTGATCCGGCGGATGCGCCGGAGCTGGAGCTCGTTTCCCTTGTAGGCGTTGTTGAACTCGGGAAAGCCGCTGCCCAGATAATAGCACTGGAACTCCTTGATGAGAGTGTTGAGAATCTTCTCCCCCACCTCCCTGTAGGCAGCCGTCTCCGTCCCCGTCCGGTCCAGCAGCCTGGGGAGCTGCTTTTTCAGATAGCTGCCCAGCATTTGGATTCCCGCGGTATTGTTCTCCAGGGCACTGTTGGCAAACTGGTAGGTCCGCAGGTCCGGAAACTCCGCCCGGTATGCCTCCACATTGATGTGCAGCAGCATCACCGTCCCCCGGGTGTGGGGATAGGCGCAGAGCCGGTGCAGCTCCCGCGGACAGCTCACGTAAATATCCCCGGCCTTCATGTCCAGCACGTTGTTGACCACTGTGAGCTCAAAGGAGCCCTCCAGGGCAAACATGATCTCCAGAACGTCGTCGTGCATATGAAAGGGGTATTCCTCCACCTCCACGATACTGCACTGCAGCGGCGCATTGTCGGGAAACGCGATTGTCTCATACAGCATGTCCCTTCCGTCCTTTCCGTTGTGCTCCGGCTCCGCGGGTGTCACGGCCAGCCCTTTGGGGGATATTTTACCGTATTTTCAAACTGCTTTCCAGCAAAATCTGGATTTCACTCTGTTTCTCTCTCCGCATGCTTTTGACAGCAGGCCATTGTAAAATATATACAAGAAATTGCATCTACACCTTTCCTATATTGACGTTTTTTCCACCCCATGCTATCCTATTGTCATAGTACTGTTACAGGAAGGGGGATCGATTCCGGTGCAGCAACAGCAGTAAGATTTCTTCCATGGAGGAAGCTTGAGAACCACATTTCATGAAGGAGGCCTCGACCATGACCATGCGTATCCACCGCGCAGTCCGGACCCTCTCCCTTCTCCTGGCTCTGAGCATGCTGCTTTCCGTCAGCGCCATTTCCTCCGCGGCCGAAACGCCCGCCCCTTCCGTACTCACCGTTTCGGATTCTACGCTCGCTTTGGTTGACCGGGATCAAGCCTTTACCGCCACCCTCACCGTAGACGCCTCGGTACTGGGGGACGCCTCTCCCGATGCCTGGGCCGCCGGCCTTACCTGGTACCTCACCCGGGAGGAGGGCTTCCAGGACGGGACGCTCTATCCCTATTACTACCCAGGCGACCGCCTGGACCGCTGGCAGGTCTGGAACAACGGCGAAGGAGGCGACGCACTGTTCACCCTGGGCGATGCAGCCGCGTCGTCCAGCGGCGGCAAGGTCACCGTGACCCTGCCCTTTACCGCCGGTTCCTTTACCGGCATCAACGGCGACTCCTCCAAAAACCGGAACGCCTGGCCCAGCTTTATCGGCACGTACACCCTGTCCGCCCGGAGCGGTGATACCGTAGTGGCGGAGACGGACATGACGGTGAATGCCTATGACAGCTACGTCCGCTACGACGACATTGACGAGTCCATCCAGGACATCATCGACGAGGCGCTCCCCGGCCGGTACATCACCGTCACCACCTTCGGCCAGAGCGAGGGCGGCCGGGACCAGTATTACGTCACCCTGTCCGACAGCAAGGCGTCAGTGGACGCCTTCCAGGCCATGAACGCCATCGCCGAGGCCGACCCCGCCTCCCTCCAGGACAAGCTGGAGAAGGGCTCCATGGGCGACTACCGCGTGCCCTTCTTCCTCAACAACGTCCACCCCGACGAGGACCCCGGCGTGGACGCCCAGCTCAACGTCCTGCGCGCCCTGGCTACACAGGAGACCGTTACCTACAACACCCTCACCGGCTTCAAGGACAAGAGTGTGGACATCTCGGAGATGTTCGCCCCCGACGTGCTGGACCTGGGCATCACCGGCCTGGGCTCCCAGAAGTTTACCAGGGATGCGGAGGGCAACATTCAGGACAACACCGGCGTCAACGATGCCAGTGAGCTCTATACCATCAGCGGCGACATCACGCTGAAGGTGGACGACATTCTGGACGACATCATCTTTGTCATCTGCCCCAATGAGAACCCGGACGGGCGCACCTACAATACCCGCCGCAACGACAACGGCTTTGATCTGAACCGGGACGCCTCCAACCAGACCCAGAACGAGACTACCAATCTGGTCCAGGTGATCAACGACTGGAACCCGGTGGTATTCGCCGAGCTGCACGGCTACATGACCGAATTCCTGGTGGAGCCCTGTACCCCGCCCCACGAGCCCAACCTGGAATACGACCTGCTGGTGAAGAACTTTGCGCTGGGCTCCGAGGCCTTCGGCACGGCTGCCCTGGGCACCATGTCGGCCACCCGGGAGGAGCATCCCGACACCCTGTACTGGTCCTATTACATGCCTCTGCGGGATGACTACGACCCCTCCACCATGCACTGGTCCGCTTGGGACGACCTGTGTACCAACTACGGCCCCAGCTACGCCATGCTCAACTGCGGCTCCCTGGGCTACACCATTGAGACCCCCTATAACAACGAGGCATCCACCGACCTGTTCGAGTATGGCGTCTACGGCCTGATCGACTACGTCATGGAGCACAAGGACGACATCTACCACAACCAACTGGAGTTCTTCCGCCGGGGCATCGAGAACGAAGATCACCGGGACAGCATGGAAAAGTGGTATGTGGATGTGAACAACAAGCAGTTGCAGTCCGATACCTGGCGCGTCCCCTACGAGGAGAACGACAATTATTTCCCCGAGTACTATGTCATCCCCGTGGACGCCGCCTCCCAGCGCGATCCCGCCGACGCCTATGCGATGGGCCGGTTCCTGCTGCGCAACGGCGTAAGGGTATCCTCGCTGGACACGGACACCGCCGTGGGCGGCGTCACCTACAGGGCCGGTTCCCTGGTGGTGGACATGCATCAGGCCAAGCGGAACTACGCCAACGCCGTCCTGTGGGAGGGCGCCGACGCCTCCGCCTCCGGCTTCCCCGATCTGTACTCCGAGTCGGTTACCAACTTCCCCGCCATGCGCGGCTTTGACTGCATCCCCATCGCCGCAGAGGGCGCCTTTGACGGCAAGCTCACCGAGGTGAGCACGGTGACCGGCAGATCCCAGCTCACCGGCACGGCGGGCGACGTGGTCATCCTCTCCAACAACGGCAGCGAGGCGGTCCGCGCGGTCAACGCCCTGCTGGATGCCGGCCGCACCGTAAGCCTCATCACCTCCGGCGACCACAAGGGCGACTTTGCTCTCTCCCTTGCCAGCTACGAGACGGTTGCGGACGACTTTGTGCTCTCCGCCACCCGGACGGCCGAGTCCCCCGCGGCCAGCGCCATCCGGAAGCCCACGCTCTTCCTCGCAGGCCGCTATGACGCATTCTCCGGTGCCAAGCTCACGGAGGGCTACTTCGCCCAGTGGTTCCGCGACGGCTACGGCTTCCGGAACTACCGCAACGTCTACAGCAACGGCACCTCCAACTACGACATAGAGACCTACATCGACCAGCTGGGCTTCACCGTCACCGACGATCCCGCCAAGGCGGACATCATCGTGGGCAACGTAGCCCTGGATCAGGGGGAGAAGGGCGCGGCCGCCGTGGCCGCTGTCAAGGCCGGCACCCCCTACATCGCCACCGGCTCCGACCCGCTGGAGTACATCTCCAAAAACCTGGTCACCGACCTGACCTACACCACCCTGGGCATGGAGGCCCTCCATACCGTCACCTATCCCACCGACAGCCTGATCACCGCCAGCTACGCCGCCGACGGCGACCATGTGCTGTATACCTATAGCTGCGGCGTGCTCACCTCCGTCCCCGCCGGGGCCACGGTGCTCATCCAGGCCGCGGAGCAGGACAGCTTTATCGCCGGTTGCTGCCTCAACGAGAACGGGACTCCCATTGACGGCTTTGTGGAGGCCATCGCCCTGGAGCGGGACGGCATGGATCTCACCATCTTTGCCAACTCCGTCAACAACCGCGCCCACCAGCAGGACGACTACCGCTATGTGACCAATGCCATCTACGCCAAAATGAGCACCGGCGGCACCGGGTTCACCGATGTCCCCGCAAGCCATTGGGCCGCCGGCGGCATTGCCTATGCGGTGGAGAACGGCCTCATGACCGGCACCTCCCGCACCACATTTGCCCCCGCCGCCCCAACCACCCGGGGTATGATGATGACCATCCTGGCCCGCCAGGACGGCGTGAGCACCTCCGGCGGCGGCACCTGGTACGAAAAGGGCATGGCCTGGGCCAAGGAAAACGGCATCTCCGACGGAAGCGCCCCCAACGGCTCCATCACCCGCGAGCAGCTGGCCGTCATGCTCTACCGCGCGTCCGGCGCTGACGCCGGCTCTGCGGAGCTGAGCGCCTTTGCCGACAGCAAGGCGGTCTCCTCCTGGGCTGCGGAGGCCATGAGCTGGGCCGTGGAGCAGGGCGTCATCACCGGCAAGAAGGGGAACCTTCTGGACCCCGGCGGCACTGCCTCCCGGGCTGAGGTCGCCGTCATGCTCCAAAGATACCTCGGTTGAGCTTCCCTTCCAAAAATGACTGCGCGCGCCGCCTGAGAGACAGGCGGCGCGCGCAGTCTGTTTTTTCCGTTTCTCCCCGGCAGCCCTCGTTTTTGGCCCCTGTCGCGCATAGGATAGAATGGCGGAAGCCGGACGGTTCCCGCCGCCAAATCAAACCGGCGCTGTCCGCCGCCGGGGGAGGAGAGCATATGGATCAGATCCGAATCGGTATCGTGGGCTACGGCAACCTGGGGCGCGGCGTGGAATACGCGCTGCGGCAGAACCCGGACATGGCGCTGGTGGGCGTGTTTACCCGACGCCCGCCCTCCAGCCTCACACTCCAGACGCCCGGCGTACCCGTGTATCCGCTGGACGCCCTGGACGGGATGGAGGGCGCCGTCGACGTGCTGCTGCTCTGCGGCGGCAGCGCCGCCGACCTTCCGGAGCAGAGCCCCAGGTACGCCGGACGCTTTCACCTGGTGGACAGCTTCGACACCCACGCGAACATTCCCGCCCACTTTGCCGCCGTGGACGCCGCGGCCAGGGCCGGCGGGAAGACGGCCATCATCTCCGCGGGGTGGGACCCCGGCCTCTTTTCCCTGGTGCGGGCCCTGGCCGCGGCGGTGCTGCCCTGCGGGGAGAGCTACACCTTCTGGGGCCGGGGGGTCAGCCAGGGCCACTCCGACGCCGTCCGCCGCATCCCCGGCGTCCGGGACGCGCGGCAGTACACCATCCCGGTCCCCGCCGCCCTGGATGCGGTGCGCAGCGGCGCCAATCCGGCGCTGACCACCCGGCAGAAGCACATGCGGGAGTGCTTTGTGGTGGCGGAGGAGGGGGCCGACCGGGCCCGCATCGAGCAGGCGATCATCACCATGCCCCACTACTTTGCCGACTACGACACCACGGTGCACTTTCTCTCTGAGGAGGAGCTGCTCCGGGACCACGGCGGCCTGCCCCACGGCGGCTTTGTCTTCCGCGGCGGCCGCACGGGCCGGCAGGAACAGAACCGGGCCCTGGTGGAATTCAAACTGACGCTGGACTCCAACCCGGAGTTCACCGCCTGTGTCCTGACCGCCTTTGCCCGAGCCGCCTTTCGCCTGGGCCGGGCGGGACAGGCGGGCTGTAAAACCGTGTTTGACATTCCCCCGGCTGCCCTCTCTCCCCTGTCGCCGGAGGAGCTGCGCCGACAGCTTCTGTAGGGGGCGTTTCAGCGAACGCGGTTGCGCAGCGCCTCCCCCGCCAGATAGCGGCGCAGGTTGTCCAGCGCGATGCGGGCGATGCGGCGCTCGGTGTCCGCCAGGTGGTTTCCTCCGGCGGTGTGGGGCGTGATGAGCGCCCTGGGCTGCCGCCACAGCGGATGCTCCGGCGGAAGGGGCTCCGGGTCAGTGACATCCAGGCCCGCGCCCCACAGGCGGCCATCCGCCAGCACCTCCGCCAGGGCCTGGCCGTCCACGCAGCTCCCCCGGCCGCCGTTGAGGAGGATGGCGTCCCCCTTCATGCGCAGCAGCCGCGCCTTGTCAAAGAGACGGACGGTGCCGGGGGTTTGAGGCAGCGTGAGGGCCACCACGTCCGCCGCGGGGAGCAGCGTATCCAGCGCTTCGAAGCCGTACATGCGCTCGATGCCCGCGGCGGGCTTGGCCGGGTCCCGCCGCACGCCGCTAGTGCTGGCCCCCAGGGTCTGGCACAACCGGGCGAAGGAGCTGCCCAGGTCGCCGGTGCCCACCACCAGCACCTGAGCGCCCAGCAGAGTCTTGACAGGGCCCAGGTCCCTCCAAAGCGCCCTGTTCTGCTGGTCCCGGTAACTGGGCAGGCGCTTCATCAGCGCCAGCAGCAGTGCGAACAGGTGTTCTGACACCGAATGGCCATAAGCCCCGGTGGAGCAGGTCAGCGCCGCCTCCGAGGGCAGGACGCCGGGGGCGGTATAGGGGTCCACCCCGGCACTGCGGGTGTGGAGCCAGCGCAGGGCGGTGCTCCCCCGCAGGCACTCCGGCGGCGGGTTGCCCAGAATTACCTGGGCGGACTGCCAGTCCTCCACCGTCAGTCCGGCCCCGTCGGGGTGGAACCGCTGGGGGGCCAGGACGGCAAAGGCCGCCCGCTCCTCCCCGGTCAGGTTAAGCAGATTTAAAATGATGGATTCCATGAACCTTCTCCTCCCTCAGAGGCGTTTTTCACCGCGCAAGACGCAGCGGCGGATACTTACACATCATAGGACCATCCCTCGCCGCGTCCCGCAGCTTCATAAAATTGAACCGCTCGGCAGAAAGGCTAAGTCAATGGCCTGAACATCCTCCCATGTCAGGAATTCACCCCGGCACGCAGCTGGGGAGAATCCCCGAAAAAGGCGTTAGGCCTGGGCGCTCTGCACGTAGCGCATGAGGATGGCGGACACCTCAGCGCGGCTGGCCGTGCCGCCGGGGTCCAGCCGGCCGCCCGATTTACCGGTGATCAGGCCCTGTGCCACCGCCCAGTTCATGGCCTCTCTGGCCCAGGCGCTGACGCCGGCTCCGTCGGCATAGCTGCCCAACTGGTCCGCGTCCGCCTGTCCGCCGGCGTAGCGGAAGAGAATGGCGGCCAGAGATTCGCGGGTGAGGGCGGCGTCGGGAGAGAAGCCCTTGCCGGTGCCGGTGACGATGCCCTCGGAGGCCGCCCAGCGCACCGCCTCGGTGTACCACTGGTCCTCGTCCACGTCGTCAAAGTCCATGGCATAGTTCACCACGGGGGAGCCCGCCTCCCGCCACAGGGCGGTGACCAGCATGGCGCGGGTCATGGGCTGCCCGGGGGCGAAGGTGGAGGCGCCGGTGCCCTGCAGCAGCCCCTGGCTGGAGACGAACGCCACGGCCCCGGCCGCCCAATGGGTGGCCGGCACATCGGTGAAGGTTCCGCCGGCGGCAGGCTGGAAGGTATCGGTCAGATTGTCAGCCAGTTGAATCTCACTGGACTGGTCCAGGGTCACAGTGTAGGTAGCGCCGGACTGAAGCTGGGCCAGCAGAGCCTCGGCCTCCTCCCGGCTGTCCAGGCGCTCGGTACGGAGGATCTCAAACCAATTGTCATGGACGCTCTCAATGGGTCCTCCGGCGCAGCTTCCATCATAGCCGTCGCTGACGCGGGCGCCCACCTGGACATACCAGGCGTCGGGATCGTGGGTAAAGGAATCCTTCAGGATGAAGATGCCGTCGCCCACGTCCTGGCCCTGGGCGTTTTCCACGCCGGAGAGCTTGTCGGTCTGGTTCATATAGCGGTTAAAGCCCTGGATGATCTTGCCGCCGTCGGTGAGGGTAATCTGGTAGGTGCCTCCCTCGCGGCGGTAGGGGCCTGCAGCCTCAATGGTCTGGAGCTCTGCGTCGGTGACGGTAATTTCCGTGCCAAACTCGTCCTTGGGATCTGCCTTCCAGTTCTGGTAGTAATCCTCGTAGGTGATAACCGCCTGGCGCTTTTCCAGGAAGTTTACCCACTCATAGCTGCCGCTGTTCACGGCCTCCAGGAAGGGAATGCCCTTCTCCTCGGCGGCCTTGTTGATCTCCAGCATGGGGTACTGGTTGGTGTGCTGGGGCAGCATGTAGTCCGGCTCCACGGTCTGCTGCAGGTAGCGCAGGCCGTACTGGAAGGCCAGGCGCAGGTAGCCCCGGCCGGTGGGGTCGTTGTCGGGATCGTACTTGGTATTGCCGTTAACCCCGTAGCCGCCCAGGTAGGAGATAGTGAGCGTCTCGTTGGTGGCAGGGTCGGTCAGCTCGAAGATAAATGAGTCAGTACCGTTGGTGTGGCCGGCGGTAAGAACGGGTTTGATGCGCACGCTGCCGTCAAACTCCATCCACGTATCATTGATGTAGAACTTGTCCACGGCGTTGAGTACCGGGGTATCCTTAATGATACCGGTGATCTCAGGGAAGCCGTAGATATCGTAACCGTAGGTGTCCTCGTAGCACTCGTAAACCACGGGGTCTCCACCGGCGTTTTTGATCATGGTGTCCAGCTCGGCGCCGGTGCCGTACTGATCGCCGTGGCCGTGAGTCAGGAGGATATAGTCAATGTCTCTGGGGTCGAAGCCCATGGCCTCTATGTTCCGCCAGTACTGGTACCCACTGGCGGGCCAGCCCGCGTCCAGGAGGATGAGGGTACCGTCGTCGGCCTGGGTCAGATAGATGGCCACCTCGTTGTCGCCCACGTAGTACAGCCGGTCAGGGATGATGGCGAAGGACTCCGTGGCGGTGAGCCATGCGGCCGCCGTGGGCTTGGCCACAGTTTTGCCGTCGTTCTCGGTCATAAAGCTGTCGATGGGCATGTGGTCAGCGGGGTACAGGTACTTCTCGTCAATGGTGGGCTGGGGGGTGATGTAGTACAGTTCCACCACCTCGGCCTGGTCAGCGTTGCGGTAGTTCTGGTCAAAGACCACCATAACCTGCTGACGGTTGGCGGTCTTGTAGAATTCGCCGTCGGTTTTCTGAGTGACGGGTACGTCGCTGAGCCGCCTAGCCGTGAGGGTGCTGGTGTCGGTGTTGAACTCGTAGACCTTCACGTCCGGGGCCAGGGTGTAGGTCTCGTCAAAGAGATCCAGGTCGCCCACGGTGATCTGATTGCCCGACTTGGCGGTGAGCCAGCCGGTGGCCAGCATGGCGCCGGGTTCGCCGTTCACCGGGGAGAGCTCGGCGCCGTACTTCATGGTATCGAAATAGACGGTGCCCAGGTCGGACATGTACGCCGAGTAGATATTTTTGATGTTGATCAGCTCACCCTGTTCGTTGTAGCACAGTTCAATGGTGGAGCCGGCAGCCACCGGATTGTCCGCCACCGTAATGAGCGCCACGTCGGTCTCGGTCATGCCGGTGGGGGTGACCCTCTCGCGCCGGACGCCCTCGCTGTCGGCGTAGGCCACGTCCAGCGTAATGGTACCGTCGTTGTTCCTGACCGGGTCGGAGACCGCAAAAGCAAGGCGAGTACTGGCAAACTCGGTGCTCACTGGCCCGTGCTCCATCTCCGTCCTGCCGGGGGCCTTGACCCGTCCGGGTTCTGCGGCCAGCGCGCCGGGCAGAGCCGACAGGCATATGCATGCGGCCAGCGCCGAGGCGGCGGCTCTCATTTGAATGCGGTGCTTCATACAGAGATTCCTCCTTTTTTCTTGTGGATGGCGTTCGGTCGTGAAGCTAAAACAGCGGAAACACCAGCAGCATATTTGGATCTTACCACCAAACTATCCGGCACTCAAATTTGTTTTTTAATCACTTTAACAGAAAAAGCGGATAAGCGCGCCTGTGGTGGGGTTTGATGCCGCAGGGACAGCAGGATTAGAAACACTATGGCAAAATATCAAAATAAATTAGTTTTCCTAATTGAGCGATCAGTTTAATCCGTTTGCCTTCTTGGGAGGGCCGTGATAAAATGCAGCCACAGTGTCAGGAATGTATTCTGTCCTGAAGGGAGGGCCGGGCCGCTCACTACCGAGGCGTATCCGCCAACTCACCTGAATTGGAACAAAGGAGTGCATTGTAATGGCCAATACCCCCAAAGTGGCCGCCATGGAGGTCTATCCTGTGGCCGGCAAGGACTGTATGGAGCTCAACCTCTCCGGCGCCCACGCCCCCTACTTCACCCGCAACATTGTGGTGCTCACTGACGACCGGGGCAATACCGGCATTGGCGAGGTCCCCGGCGGCCAGAAAATCACCCGCGCCCTGGAGAACGTGAAGCACCTGGTGGAGGGCACCAGCGTGGCCGACTACAAGATGACCCTGCGGAGGCTCAACGAGTGGCTCACGGCCAATATTAAGGACGACGTGCGGGGCCAGCAGACCTTTGACCTGCGCACCGGCGTGCACGTGGTCACCGCGGTGGAGACTCCCCTGCTGGACCTGCTGGGCCAGTATCTGGAGGTACCCATGGCCGCCCTGCTGGGCGACGGCATCCAGAGGGACAGGGTCCGCTTTCTGAGCTATCTGTTCTACGTGGGCGACCGCAAAAAGACCGATCTGCCCTACCACTCCGAGCCCGACTCCGACTGCGACTGGTACCGCCTGCGCCATGAGGAGGCGCTGACCCCCGACGCCATCGTGGCGCTGGCCAGGGCCACCTATGAGAAGTACGGTTTCGAGGACTTCAAGCTCAAGGGCGGCGTGCTGGAGGGCAGGGAGGAGCTGAAGGCCGTCCAGGCTCTGAAGGAGGCCTTCCCCAAGGCCCGCATCACCCTGGACCCCAACGGCGGCTGGCTGCTGAAGGACGCGCTGGCCCTTGCCCCTGAGCTGAAGAAGGTTCTGGCCTACTGTGAGGACCCCTGCGGCGCCGAAGGCCGCTTCTCCGGCCGCGAAATTATGGCGGAGTTCCGCCAGGAGAGCGGCATGCCCACCGCCACCAACATGATTGACACCGACTGGCGGGAGATGCGCCACTGCATCGCCCTGCGCAGTGTGGATATCCCCCTGGCCGACCCTCACTTCTGGACCATGGCGGGCTCCGTCCGGGTGGGCCAGATGTGCAATGATTTCGGCCTGATGTGGGGCTGCCACTCCAACAACCACTTCGATATCTCCCTGGCCATGATGACCCAGTGCGCCGCGGCGGTGCCCGGCAAGCTCAACGGCATCGACACCCACTGGATCTGGCAGGAGGGGCTGGAGCGCCTGACCAGGGCACCGCTGCAGATCGTGGACGGCTGCATCAATCTGCCGGAGCGGCCCGGCCTGGGCGTGGAGCTGGACCGGGAGCAGCTCCAGAAAGCCCACCAGCTCTACCTGGACAACTGTCTGGGCGGCCGGGACGACGCCGTTGGCATGCAGTACCTGATCCCCGGCTGGACCTTCGATCCCAAGCGCCCCTGCCTGGTCCGCTGATTTCCGGTTTCCCTGCGATTCCACATATCGTTTCAGAGACACGGCGCGGCCGGGACGGATTTTCTCTGTCCCGGCCGCGCCGTTTGATTTCATGCCAAAGGGAACCCTGGCAGCTCCCTTCACACGCTCCTTCTCTCTGAACCCTCTGGCATGAGATTTTTCAGCCGCGCCATCTCCCGCTTTACAATCTTTACAACCGGCCTTTCCTTGGGGTAAGATGAGAACGAAGCAGAAGGAGGAATCGACATGGCGAGATTTGCGCTCCTGCTCCCCCGTGAGGAGATGGTGGAGCCCGCCGGGCGGATCGCCCGGGAGCTGGAGATGGATGTGGTGCTCAACCAGTCCGTCCCCACCGAGCGGATTCTAGACCTCATGGAGGATTGTCGGCGCGCAGGCGCCGACATCCTGGTGGCCCGAGGCCGCCAGGCGTCCATTCTCAAGGAGCACACCGACTTCCCGGTGGTGGAGATCCAGCTCACCGGCCTGGAGATCGCCCGGCTGCTCCACCGGGCCCGCAGCCTGGTCTCCCATCTGGAGCGGCCGAAGATCGGTGTGGTGACCATCCCCAACATGGTGGGCAATATTCAGGGCTTTGAGGAGATTTTCGACATAGAGCTGCACACCTATTTTATCTCCGGCCTGTCGGAGATGGAGCGCGGGGCGGAGCAGGCGGTGGCCGACGGGATGGATGTCATTCTGGGCGGCGACTTTGTCAATGCCTACTGCCGCCGGCTGGGCAAGCGCACCCTCTTTTTCGACGGGACGGAGGACTCCCTGCGCACCAGCCTGCTCCACGCCCGCAACGTGGGGCAGGTCGCCGACGCCGAGCGCCGCAACACGGCCCACCTGCAAGTTCTGCTGGACTACTCCTTCAACGGGATTCTGGAGCTGGACGCCCGGGGAATCATCGTCCAGAGCAACGACGTGGCCTGTAAGATCCTGGAGCAGGAGCGGGAGAAGCTGGTGGGACTCCCTCTTTCCACGCTGATGCCCCGGGAGGACGCCGAGTTCTGGGCCGACGCGCTGGCCCAGCGGCGGGAGCTCTACTTCTCCGTGCTCAACGTGGCGGGGGTGCACGTGGTGGCCAATGCCGCCCCCGTGGCGGACTGGGACGCCGGGGAGGGCATGGTATTTTCCTTCTATGAGATGCAGAAGATGGAGCGCCAGGGAGAGCGGGCTCTGCGGGAACGCTACCGGCTTCAGCGCTATCTGGCTCACGGCCGGTTTGAAGACGTGAACCACACCAGCCGGGAGATGTCCCGCCTGGTAAAGCTGGCCCGCACCTTTGCCGAAACCGGGCAGCCCATCCTGGTCTACGGCGAGGTGGGCAGCGGCAAGTCCCTCTTTGCCCAGAGCATCCACAACGCCAGCCCCTGCTCCAAGGGCCCCTTCGTGACCTTCGACTGCGCGGCCCACTCCCCTGAGCAGGAAGCCGCCCTGTCCCGGGCGGGCAAGGCGGCGGACACCGGAACGCTCTATCTGGACAACCTGGACCAGCTCACGCCCGGCGGGCAGCGGGTGCTCTGCCGTCTGCTCCGCGAGGGCGTGGTGCATGTGCAGGGCGAGAACACCCCCACCCCGGTGGCGGCGCGGGTCATCGGTTCCCTGACCGGGGACCTGGCCCCCAAGCTGGAGGCCGGCGTCTTTCAGCCCGAGCTCTACTATCTGCTCACCCCCCTGCGGCTGAGCCTGCCGCCCCTGCGCACCCGCCCGGACGATCTGAACCAGGCCATCGACATGTGCCTGGACGACTGCGTGGTGAAGTTCAACCGCTATGTGGTGCTCACCAGGGAGGCCCGGCGGCTGCTCATGGACTACCCCTGGCCGGGCAACTATATCCAGCTCCGCGCCTTTCTGGAGCGCATGGTGCTCACCGCCCCCGCCCGCACGGTAAACGACGGCTATGTGCGCTCCCTGCTGGAGGAGCTCTATCCCCTCCCGGTGGTCCGCGCCCAGGGGCAGGCCCTCCCCGCCGCCGTCTCCCCCGAGGCCGCCCGGCTGGCGGAGGTGCTCTCCCGCAACGGCGGCAGCCGGGCCGCGGCCGCCGCCGAGCTTGGCATCAGCAAAACCACCCTCTGGCGGCGGATGAAGCAGTATGGCATCCGCGACCGATTCGAGGGCTGACCGAACAGCAGACAGGGTGCGCCCCCCGGTATCGCCGGGGGGCGCACCCTGTCTGCTCTTTGCTTTGCAAAAGCATAGCAAAATTGGCCATGTGCCGCTTTCAGCGGCACGGCCATGAAATCAAAGCGCATGGGCCTGGACGGCCCATATGCGCATAAACTTCATGCGCCACAAGCCTTTGCCCGTTTTCGTGGTGCACTCTTGGCGCATGAAGTTTTATACCAGGGCGTCCGAGGCCTTGAGAATTCCGTCCAGCTCGGGGAGAAAATCCACCTCGGCCACGGCGGCGCTCGGCGGGACGCGGCTGGATACCTTCTGGCCCAGGATACGGTTGGTGACAAAGACATGGAGGCGGTCTCCCTGGACGCAGACGGCCAGGGGCTTGTCGGTGGCGGCGGACAGCCGGCGCAGGGCGGCGAGGAAGGCGTCACCGGGCACGTCGGGTTTGCCCTCCGGCCGGAGGGCAAACCAGGTGCCGTCCTCCATCCAGCCGGGGCCGAAGCCCACCACCCGCCGCAGCCCGCTCTCCCGGCGCAGCATGGCGTCCCGGGACGGCTTCATCATCACCCGCTCGTGGATGAGCCGCCAGTCCAGCCCGGTGTCCTTCCCCAGCTCCACCGTCACCCAGGTGCCCACCACGAACTCGTGGTGGGTTTTCCCCTCCATGGAGAAGGAATGGGTAAACCCGGCGTCACCCAGGCGCACACGGCGGCCGTGGTAGGTACCGGAGCCGCCCTCCCGCACCAGGACGGAGCCCTTGCCGTCGTTGGCGGCGACCAGGCGGGCGCGGCGCAGCTCCCCCTCCTCCAAGGTGGGCGCTTCGGTGTGGCGGGCGTCCTGGAGGCGCCGGGCCAGGGTACACTGGCCGCAGGCGTGGACAAAGGCCCGCTGGTAGGCCTTCCCCGCCCTCCGTACCACCACCAGGTGGTAGACCAGGCTGGCCGCCACCAGCGCCAGGGTAACGCGCTTGTCCACAAAGAAGAAGACCAGCGCCAGGACGGCCGCTGCCAGATAACCCAGGTAGAGCAGGCGCAGGCGGCGGTATTGGCGGATGAGGCCGCTTACCAGCTCCGCAGATTCTGATTTCATGGTGTGACACTCCTTTTGACCAGAACGGTACAAAAACTTTGTATTCATGTTCAGTGTAACAGAGATTTTTGTTCCGCACAAGGAGCAGCAGGCGGAGGGTGAACCGCGCCCGCCCTTATCTGTTTTGCACAAATTTTACTTGTTTTTTTCTGACAAACTATAAAAATCAACCGATGTTTTCTATAAATTTACAGTTCAAAGCGAAACAAATATTCCATATTTGAAACGCAGAACGGGTATTTTTGAAATCTTAAATTCATTTTTCTGAAACCCACACAGAGTTTACAAATTTACTCTCCCATTTCATTGCCTTTTGCGAATGGAAAACCCGCGCCGCGGCCTGCTATCATAGTGCCACGGTAGTGAAGCGCCCCCATCCCCCGCAAGCAAGCACGGAACATCCCCAGTGAATGAACCGAACGAAAGGAAGGAATTGAACAATGAAGTTCAGGAAATTGACGGCTCTGCTCCTTTCCGCCTCCATGGCAGTCGGCCTGCTGGCCGGCTGCGGCGGCACCCCCTCTAACACGGAAACCGGCACCCCCTCCACCGGCGATCCCGGCACCGAGGCGACCGGCAGCGCCGCCTCCGGCGAGAGCAGCCTGAAGGGCAAGCGTGTCCGCGTGGTCATCGGCTCCACCTCCACCGGCGGCGACTCCTACATGATCGCCGACATGGTCACCCGCTATCTGGGCGAGGAGATGGGCTTCAACGGCAAGGTGGACGCCATCGGCAACGCCCAGGCGCTGGACACCATCTCCAAGGCCAAGGGCGACGGCACCACCATCATGATGTTCCACGACATGGCGTTCCTGAGCGTACTCTTCGGCGCGGTCAGTGAGGACTACGCCCTGGAGAACCTGACCGTCGGCCCCCGCATCGGCGTCAACCCTGGCGGCTGCTTTGTGGCCAAGGCCGACGCCCCCTACAACAACCTGAATGAGGCCGCCCAGTGGCTGGCCGATAACCCCGGCGAGGAGCTGCGGGTGAACATTGAGTCCGGCTCCGCCTCCCACCTGGACTTTGTGGTGTGGTATATGTGGGTTCAGGAGCAGTACGGCGACGAGGTGGCCAGCCGCATCAAGGCCCTGGTGGGCGGCACCACCGACGAGAAGAAGCAGCGCCTCTGGGACGGCAACACCGACATCATCTACGCCGACTACTCCTCCTGCGTGGAGTTCACCAAGGAGGGCGTGGACGCCCAGCTGGCCATGAAGCTCTTTGACACCTGCGGCAACCTGGAGGGCAGCGGCGTTATCTCCATGGCCGACGACGGCATCACCTTCAACGGCGAGCCCTTCGACTTCAACAAGGACTTCTTCATGCTCTTCCCCAAGGACATGGACGAGGGCATTCTGAATGAGATCGCCGCCGCCATGCAGAAGGTCTGTGAGAACCCCGATTTCCAGGCTGAGATGGCCGGCCTGCTCTACAGCGCCGTCACCGCCGAGGAGGCGGATCTGGAGGCCTCCCGCCAGTTCATCAGCGACAAGCGGGACATCGGCCAGGAGATCATCGACGTGGCCCCCGGCCTGGACGAGCTGACCTAATATCTGTTGGAGTGTCACCCCGTTGAAGCCCAGCCGGCGGTTGGCGCTTCAGCGGGGTGATATTCTGTGATACCACCCTGCGAAAGAGAGGTAATAAGATGCGTATCAATGTGGAGTATTCAACCCAGCACTGGATTTTCCCCATCATCACCATTGGAATTCTGGTGATTCTGGGCGTCCTGCTGATCGCCCTGGAGGGGCGGGCCCGGATCAAGGCGGGCAAGGGCTTTTTTGTCAAGCCCGGCCGCTTCTTCGTGGAACACTACGACAAGTTCAAATTCTGGGGTACGATCGCCCTGATGGTGGTCTACTTCTTCCTGCTGGACAAGCTGGGCTTTACCTTCTGGTCCATCATCTGCCTGTTCCTGTTCAACACCCTGTTTGCCAACAAGGCGCAGTTGAAAAACCCCAGGTACCACATCACCAGCCTGATCATCTCCGTGGTGGCCTGCCTGATTATCAGCGTTGTGTTCGGCACCGCGTTCGCCATCACCCTGCCCTCCGGTCTCCTCACCATTGAGATTCCGTCCCTGGGCTTCATTCTCTACTAAAGAAAGGCTGGTGTGATTCATGGGATTTGAACTGCCCTTCGTGATCGGCCCGGAGTACATCGCCGTGGCCCTGTTCGGCGTCGTCATCGGCATCATCTTCGGCGCCATCCCCGGTATGACGGCCACCATGGCCGTGGCCGTGTTCCTCCCCCTGACCTACGCCTACTCCATGGAGATGGCCCTCTATCTGCTGCTGGGCCTCTATGTGGGCGGCATCTCCGGCGGCCTGGTCCCCGCCATCCTCATCAACATTCCCGGCACCCCGTCGTCGGTGTGTACGACCTTCGACGGACACCCAATGGCCTTGCGGGGCGAGGGAGAACGCGCCCTGAAAATCGGCGTCACCTCCTCCTTCATGGGCGGCATGATCTCCCTGGTGGTGCTGGCCCTCTTCACCCCCATCCTGGCCGGCTGGGCCATCAAGTTCTCCGCTGTGGAGAAGTTCCTCATCATCCTCTTCGCCCTCACCGTCATCGCCGCCCTGTCCCGGGGCCAGATGCTCCGCGGCCTGTGGATCGGTATGCTGGGCGTGCTGGTAGCCATGATGAACCAGTTCTCCGTCAACAATGAATACCGCATGGTCCCTGAGTTCCTGGAGAGCCAGATGCAGAGCGGCTTCCAGCTCTTCCCCGTGCTCATCGGCCTGTTCGCCGTCTCCGAGATGCTCCAGCAGTGTGAGACTGGCATGCACGCCTCCTACAGCAAGGATGATACGCTGGAGGTCAAGAACAACGTCAAGTTCAGCCTTCTCCACGACTTCAAGGGGCAGATCATCAATGTGTTCCGCTCCGCCCTGCTGGGCACCTTCATGGGCATCCTGCCCGGTGTGGGCGGCTCCGCGGCCTCCCTGATCGCCTACTCCCAGGCCAAGAGCTGGTCCAAGCACCCCGAGCTGCTGGGCACCGGCGTGCCCGAGGGCCTGATCGCCTCTGAGACTTCCAACAACGGCCTGACCGGCGGCGCCCTGGTGCCCCTGCTGAGCCTGGGTATTCCCGGCGACTCCACCACCGCCGTCCTGATCGGCGCCTTCATGCTCCAGGGCATTCAGGTGGGCCCCCTGTTCATCACCAACAATCCGGTGATCTGGAACACCATTCTGGTGGCCCTGCTGTGCTGCAATATCCTGATGTACCTGGTCATGTTCTTCCCGGTGAAGCTGCTGGCGAAGATCGTCCTCATTCCCCAGGAGCGCCTGTACCCCGTGGTGCTCATGATGTGCACCGTGGGCGCCTACGCCACCCTCAACGGCCGCATGTTCGACGTGTGGTGCCTGCTGCTCTTCGGCATTGTGGGCCTTCTGATCAAGAAGTTCCACTTCCCCGTGTCCTGCTTCCTCATCGGCTTCATTCTGGGCGGCGACCTGGAGGACTATTTCATTCAGGTGCTCACCGCTTATAACGGCTCCCTGACCGGCCTGTTCGTGCGCCCCATGAGCTGGGTTATCTGGGCGCTGATCATCCTGTCCGTGGTCTACGCCGTTCTGGACAACCGCAAAGCCAAGCGCCAGGAGAAGGAGCTCTCCGGCAAGCAGTAATCATCATAACGCCTCGATGTCATTCCGTCCGGCGCGCCCCGCGCCCGGTGGAATAACATCGAGTCAAAAGGGAGTATTCGTCTATGAGTGCACCACTTTACATCAAGGTCAAGGACGCGGATAACGTGGCCATCGCGGTCCACGATATCCCCCGCGGCACCGAGATCATGCCCGGCGTCGTCACCCGGGAGGACATCCCCCAGGCCCACAAGATCGCCCTGACTGACATCCCCAAGGGGGGCGAGGTGGTCCGCTACGGCGTGGTGCTGGGCTACGCCAAGGCTCCCATCCCCGTGGGGGCCTGGATCAACGAGCACATGCTGGACCTGCCTCAGTCCCCCGGCCTGGACGACATGCCCTACGGGACCAGCCTCGTCCCCATGGAAGAGCTGCCCGATCCGCCCCGCAGAACCTGGATGGGCTACCGCAACAAAACCGGCCCCGCCGGCACCCGCAACCTGCTGGGCATTGTCACCACCGTCCAGTGCGCCGCCGGTGTGGTCAACGTGGCGGTGGAGCGCATCAAGCGGGAGCTGCTGCCCAAGTACCCCAATGTGGACGGCGTGGTGGCAGTGAACCACCCCTACGGCTGCGGCGTGGCCATTAAGGCCCGGGAGGCCCACATCCCCATCCGGGCGGTCACCAACCTCATCCGCCACCCCAACTTCGGCGGCGAATTGATGGTGGTGGGCCTGGGCTGTGAAAAGCTCACCTACGACATGGTGCTCCCCCCGGAGGACATCACCCCGGAGAACACCCTCACCCTCCAGAACTACCGGGGCCACGACGCCATGATGCAGGCCCTGATGGAGATGGCCGAGCGGAAGCTGAAACGGCTCAACGAGCGCCGCCGGGAGGAGCTGCCCCTCAGCGAGCTGCTCATCGGCATGCAGTGCGGCGGCTCTGACGCCTTCTCCGGCCTCACCGCCAACCCCAGCGCCGGCTACGCCGCCGACATGCTGGTGAAGGGCGGCGCCACCGTGCTGTTCAGCGAGGTCACCGAGGTGCGCGACGGAGTGCATCTGCTGGCCGCCCGCTGCCGCGACGCGGCCGCCCGGGACAAGCTGGCCGCCGAGATGAAGTGGTACGACGACTACCTGGACGCCGGCGGCGTGGACCGGGACGCCAACCCCACCCCCGGCAACAAGAAGGGCGGCCTGGCCAACATCGTAGAGAAGGCCATGGGCTCCATCGCCAAGTCGGGCACCGCCCCCATCGAGGAGGTGCTCTCCCCGGCAGAGAAGCCCCATAAGCACGGCCTGATCTACGCCGCCACTCCCGCCAGCGACATCGTCTGCGGGCCCTGCCAGTTGGCCAGCGGCATCGGGCTTCAGGTCTTTATGACCGGCCGGGGCACCCCCTACGGGCTGGCCGCCGCCCCGGTCATCAAGGTCTGCTCCCGCAACGAGATGAAGGAGCACTGGTTTGACCTCATCGACGTCAACGCCGGCCCCATCGCCACCGGCGAGAAGACCATCGCCGACGTGGGCGCCGAGCTGTTCCACCTGATTCTGGACGTGGCCAGCGGCGTGAAGAAGCCCTACTCCGACCAGTACGGCTTCTACAACGACCTGTGCATCTTCAATCCCGCGCCTATTACCTGACAAGAGAAAGGTCGGTTTGGTATGGAAATCAAACAGGGGGGCGTCGTCTCCCGTCTGCTGGCCGACGTGCCCATTCCCCGCATGTTCCGCGCCGAGCAGCTCTTCCCCCGGGAGCGCATTGCCCCCGCAGACATCCCCGCTGCCGTGGCGGGGGAGCTGTCCCGGGAGCCCTTCCGCTCCAAAATCCGGCCCGGCATGTCCATCGCCATCACGGCGGGCAGCCGGGGCATCGCCAACGTGGACCTCATCACCCGGTCCATCGTGGACTTTGTAAAGGCCAGGGGCGCCGTCCCCTTCATTGTGCCCGCCATGGGCAGCCACGGCGGCGCCACTGCCGAGGGGCAGCTGGAGGTGCTGGCCAGCTACGGCATCACCCCGGAGGCCATGGGCTGTGAGATCCGCAGCAGCATGGAGGTGGTGGAGCTGGGCACCTCCGACACCGGCCTGCCGGTGTACCTGGACAAAAACGCCTATGAGGCCGACGGTATCATCGTCTCCTGCCGCCTCAAGCCCCACAACGCCTTCCGCGGCCCCTACGAGAGCGGGCCCTGCAAGATGCTCGCCGTGGGCCTGGGCAAGCAGAAGGGGGCCGAGCGGGTCCACTCCGACGGCATGGGCAAGATCGGGGCCAACATCCCCTCCATCGCCAAGGTCATTCTGGCCAGGGCCCCCATCCTCTTTGCCCTGCCCTGCATCGAGAACGCCTATGACGAGACCTGCCGCATCGAGGCCATCGACAGGGACGACATTCTCGCCCGGGAGCCGGAGCTGCTCCAGTACGCCTTTGAGCGGATGCCCTCCCTGCTGGTGGGCGCCTGCGACGTGCTGGTGGTGGACGAGACGGGCAAGAACTACTCGGGCACCGGCGTGGACCCCAACATCACCGGCACCTTTTCCACCGAGTACGCCCACGGCGGGGTGGAGGTGCAGCGCACCTGCTTTCTCGATCTGAGCGCGGCCAGCCACGGCAACGCCCTGGGCGTGGGCCTGGCCAACGTGATCACAAAGCGGTTCTTTGACAAAATCGACACGGAAAAGATGTACCCCAACTGTCTCACCTCTACCGTCCTCACCTCCGCCCGCATCCCCTGCGTGGTGGCCAACGACAGGGAGGCTATTCAGATGTGTATCCGCACCTGCACCGGCATCGACCGCAGCCGCGCCCGGATTATCCGCATCCCAAACAGCCTCCACATCGGTCGCATCATGCTCAGCGAGGCCTATTACAGGGACGTGAAGGCGGGTAAATGGCCCGGCGTGGCGGCCTGCTCTGAGCCCCAGCCGCTGGAATTTGACGGGGACGGGGCCCTTCTCACCCCCATCGAGGGGTAGTATGGACAGCTTTTTCAAGATGGTGGACGTGCAGACCGTCCTCTTCATCTACATGGCGGTGGGCTTCTTCTGCCGCAAGAAGGGCATATTCAATGACGCGGCCCGGGATAAGCTGACCGACTTTGTGGTGCTCATCACCCTGCCCTGCATGATCTTTGAGTCCTTCCACATGGAGTTCAGCCTAGAGTCCCTCAAGCAGGGGGGCGTGGCCGTCCTCATCGCCACCGTCATGGCCGCGGCGGCCCTGCTGCTGGGCAAGGTGCTCTACAACCGCTTTCCCTATGGGGAGAAGAGCATCCTCCAGTACGGCACCCTGGTCACCAACTCCGGCTTTGCCGGACTGCCCGTGGTCAGCGGCGCCTACGGCGACGAGGGCCTCTTTCTGGGCTCCCTGTTCATCATCCCCACCCGCATCCTCATGTGGAGCGCCGGCATCTCCCTGTTTACCAAGGCCGACGCCAAGCAGGCCGTCCGGAAGGTGCTGCTCAACCCCGGCATCATCGCCGTGGAGGTGGGGCTGGTATGGATGCTCTTCCAGCTCCCCCTGCCCCACTTTGTGGACGCCGCGGTGGACAACCTGGGGGCCTGTACCTCCCCCATGGCCATGGCCCTGGTGGGGGCCATCCTGGCCGACGTGCCCCTCAAGACCGTGTTCGACCCCAAGTGCTTCTATCTGGTGGCGGTGCGCCAGCTCCTGCTGCCCGCCGTGTGCCTCGTGGCCCTGCGGCTGCTGGGGGTAGATCCCCTCACCGCCGGGGTAAGCGTGGTGCTCACCGGCATGCCCATCGGCTCCACCACCGCCATCCTGGCCCAGAAATACGGGGCGGACGCCCAGTTCGCCTCCAAGTGTGTGTTTATCTCGACGCTGACCAGCCTGGTCACCGTCCCCATTCTGACCCTGTTCCTTTGATGGAGAAAGGAGCTATCCCTATGCAGCAGTCCTATGATGTCGTCATCATCGGCGGCGGGGTGGTGGGCAGCGCCATCGCCCGGGAGCTCTCCCGGTACAAGCTGCGCATCGCCGTGCTGGAGAAGGAGAGCGACGTCTGTACCCAGACCAGCGGGCGCAACACCGGCATGCTCCACGCCGGGTTCCTCTATAAGACCGGCTCTCTCAAGGCCATCTGCGCCGTGGAGGGCAACCAGGAGTTCGACCAGGTAGCCCGCGAGCTGGATGTCCCCTTTAAGCGCACCGGCAAGCTCATCGTGGGCTTCACCGATGAGCACCGGCAGCGGCTGGAGCAATTCATGGCCCGGGGCGAGGCCAACGGCGTGAAGGGCCTGGAGCTCATCGACCGCAAGCGGATGGATGAGCTTGACCCCAGCGCTGGCGGAAATTTCGCCATGTGGTGCCCGGCCAGCGGTATCCTGGATCCCTTCCTCTACACCATTGCCCTGGCGGAGAACGCGGTTCACAACGGGGCGGAGTACCACCTCAACTGCGCTTTCACCGGCGAGACCCGGCAGGCCGACGGCACCCACCTGCTCCACACCACCAGGGGCGACTTTCACACCCGCTGGGTGGTGAACAGCGCGGGGCTCAACTCCGCCGTAGTCAGCGGGCATCTGGGCATTCCCGGCTATGTCATTAAGCCGGTCAAAGGCGAATACTTCGTTCTTGACAAGCTGGCGGGCCAGTTTGCCAGGATTCCCGTCTATCCCGCCCCCAATCCGGACAATACGTTTGACACCCATGCCACGCCCACCGTGGACGGAAATGTACTGGTGGGGCCCGACAGCCAATTGGCGCGGGACTTCCAGGACTACGAGTCCACCCAGGCCGCCATGGACGGCCTCATTGAGAGCGGTTCGCGGATGTTCAAGCACATGGACCGCGCCTACTTCATCCGCAATTTTGCCGGCATCCGGCCCAAGCGCATCGACCCCGCCACCGGCGCGGTACAGGACTTCGTACTGGAGTGCCGGGACGAGGCGCCCGGCGTGGTCAACCTGGTGGGCATCGAGTCCCCCGGCGTCACCTCCGCCCTCCCGCTGGCCCGCCGGGCCGTGGCCCTCATCGCCCGGCAGGAGGCGCTGGAGCCCAATCCCGACTTTGATCCCATCCGGCACGGCATCCGCCGTTTTGCCGATATGGCCGACGAGGAGCGGGCCGCCGCCATCGCGGAGAACCCGGACTACGGCGAGATCTTCTGCCGCTGCGAGAAGGTCACCAAGGCCGAAATTCTCCAGGCCATCCACAACCCCCTGGGCGTCCACACCGTCAACGGTATCAAGGTGCGCACCCGTGCCACCATGGGCCGCTGCCAGGGCGGCTACTGCGAGACCCGCATCACCGAGGCCCTCCGCCGGGAGCTGGGAGAGGACTTCAGGGACATCCACCTGGGGCCGGAGGGCTCCTGGATGTTCACCGGGTCAGTGAAAGGAGGGGAGCCGGCATGAACGTGGAACGCCATCAGGCGGTAATCATCGGCGGCGGGCCCGCCGGCCTGGCCGCCGCCATCCGGCTCAGGCAGAAGGGCGTCGACGACGTGGTGGTGCTGGAGCGGGAGCACCGCCCCGGCGGCATCCTCCGTCAGTGCATCCACGACGGCTTCGGCCTCACCCGCTTCGGCGAGACCCTCTCCGGCCCCGAGTACGCCCAGCGGTTCGTGGCCCAGGCGGAGGAGCTGGGCATCACCTGCCTTACCGACACCACCGTTCTCTCCCTGGAGGCCGACCGCACCGTCACCGCCTCCGGCCCCGCCGGGCTCAAACAGCTCCGGGGCGACGCGGTGATTCTCACCATGGGCTGCCGGGAGCGTACCCGGGGCGCCCTGGCCATTCCGGGCAGCCGCCCGGCGGGCATCTATACCGCCGGCGTGGCCCAGGAGTACATTAACCTGCGCAACCTCATGGTGGGCCGGGAGGTGGTCATTCTGGGCAGCGGCGACATCGGCATGATCATGGCCCGCCGCATGACTCTGGAGGGGGCCCATGTGAAGGCCGTCTATGAGGTGCAGTCCTATCCCAGCGGCCTGCCCCGCAACATCGAGCAATGCCTCAACGACTATGGCATCCCCCTGTACCTGAGCCATACCGTCACCGATATTCACGGCCGGGCGCGTCTGGAGGCCGTTACGGTCTCCCAGGTCGACGAACGCCTCCGCCCCATCCCCGGCACGGAGGAGCGGGTGGAGTGCGACACGCTGATTCTCTCGGTGGGCCTCATCCCCGCCGGGGACATCGCCAACGGCTCCGGCCTGGCGGTGGACGGGCGCACCAAGGGCGCCTTTGTGGATGAGCACTACCAGACCAGCATTCCCGGCGTCTTTGCCGCGGGCAACGTGCTCCATGTCCACGATCTGGTGGACTTCGTCTCCCTGGAGGCGGAGGCCCTGGCCTCGTCGGCGGCGGAGTACCTGAAAAACCATGCTCTTCCCCCCTGTCCCCTGGAGGTCAGGGCGGGCGGCAACGTGGGCCACGTCATCCCCCAGCGCATCAGCGGCAGCCGGGATTTCACCCTCTCCCTGCGGGTGTCCCGGCCCATGAAGGCCGTCACCCTGACCGTGACGCAGGACGGCCGCGAGGTGCTGCGGCGCAGGCTGCCCAAGGCACTCCCTGCCGAGATGCTTCAGCTTCCCATCCGCGCCGCGGCGCTGGAGCAGTCCGGTGATTTGGAGGTGAGCGTACAGTGACGCGGAGTTTTACCTGTATTATCTGCCCCAATGGCTGTGAGATCACAGCCGAATATGAGGGGGACACGGTGTACGCCGTCCAGGGTGCCGCCTGTCCCAAGGGAGACGCCTATGTCCGCCAGGAGCTGACCGACCCCCAGCGCAACATCGCCACCAGCGTACTAGTGGAGGGCGGCGAACTGCCCTTGGCCAGCGTGCGGCTCAGCCACCCCATCCCCAAGAAGGAGATCTTTCGGGTGATGGAGGTCATCAACACCGTCCGGCTCCAGGCCCCCACCGCCGTCGGGCAGGTGGCCCTGGCCGACGTGTGCGGCCTGGGCGCCGATGTGATTGTCACCAAAAACGTGGCCCGCGCCAACGCGTGAGTCCCGCTTTTATAGTTCCTATCCACCCCAATCTGTGCTATTATTTTAAGGAGGAAATGTATTATGAAAATCGGACTGATCGGTCTTGGCATTATGGGCAAGCCCATGGCGAAGAACCTGCTCAAGGCGGGCTATGACCTCACGGTCAGCGATCTGAACCAGGCCAGCGTGGACGAAATCGTAGCCGCCGGGGCCAAGGCCGCCACCAACGCAGAGATCGGCGAGACCTGCGACGTGGTGCTGACCATGGTGCCCAACAGCCCCCAGGTGAAGGCTGTCATGCTGGGGGAGGACGGCGTGGCCGCCCACATGAAGCCGGGCAGCGTGTTCATCGACATGAGCTCCATCAACCCCGTGGCCTCCAAGGAGATCGCGGCGGAGCTGGCCAAGCGCGGCATCGAGATGCTGGACGCCCCCGTCTCCGGCGGCGAGCCCAAGGCCATCGACGGCACCCTGTCCTTCATGGTGGGCGGCAAGCAGGAGATCTTTGACCAGTACAAGGAGCTGCTGGGCGCCATGGGCGCCTCTGTGGTGCGCTGCGGCGACGTGGGCGCGGGCAACACCACCAAGCTGGCCAACCAGATTATCGTGGCCTGCAACATCCAGGCCCTGTCCGAGGCCCTGACCCTGGCCAAGATGGCGGGCGTGGACCCCGAGCTGGTGTTCCAGGCCATCCGCGGCGGTCTGGCCGGCTCTACCGTCATGAACGCCAAGGCCCCCATGATGATCGAGGGCAACGACAAGCCCGGCTTCAAGATTGACCTGCACATCAAGGATCTGAACAACGCCCTGGACTGCGCCCACACCGTGGGCTCCCCCCTGCCCATGACCACCGCGGTGCAGGAGATCTTCCAGTGGCTGCACAACAACGGCTGCGGCCAGGACGATCACAGCTCCATTATCAAGTACTACAAGAAGCTCACCGGCATCGAGTCCCTGTAAGGCCGCCCGACACGAGTGCGAGGTGATCGATCATGAATACGGATTTTATCAAGGGCGTCGTGGTGCCCATACTCACCCCCATCGACGGGGAGGAGCGCATTGACGAGGCCAGGCTCCGCGACCAGGTGGACTACGTCATCAAGGGCGGCGTGTCCGGTATTCTGGCCTTTGGCAGCAACGGCGAGTTCTATATGGTAGAAGAGGACGAGATGGAGCGGGGCCTGAAGATTATGGTGGATCAGGCCGCTGGCCGCGTCCCCGTCTACTTCGGCATTGGCGCCATCCGCACCCAGAAGTGCTGCCGTCTGGCCAAAATGGCCGTGGCCAACGGCGCCGCCGGCGTCAGTGTGCTACAGCCCATGTTCCTCAAGCCCACCTATGACGAGCTGTTCCAGCACTTCAAGACCATCGCCGAAAGCGTCCCCGGCGCGCCCATGCTGCTCTACAACAACCCCGGGCGGGTGGGGTACACCCTCACCGCCGATCTCGTGGATGCCCTGGCCCATCAGGTGGAAAACATTGTGGGCATGAAGGACACCAGCGGCGACATCACCCTCACCGCCGAGTTCATCCGCCGTACCCGCGACGTGGGCTTCAAGGTGTTCGGCGGCAAGGATACCCTGCTCTACGCCAGCCTGTGCCACGGCGCGGTGGGCGGCGTGTGCACCGCGGCCAACTTCATGCCCGAGCTGATCACCGACGTCTACAACAAGTTTGCCGCCGGGGATCTCCAGGGCAGCCTGGAGGCCCAGTTCAAGCTCAACCCCGTCCGTCTGGCCATGGACCCCGCCAGCTTCCCTGTGGCCGCCAAGGATATGGCCGCGCTCCGCGGCCGGGATGTGGGCGTGCCCTACCGGCCCAGCCTCCCCACCCCGGAGGGCCCCGCCAAGGAGGGCTTCCGCCGCACCATGTCTGAGGCTGGCCTGATTTAAGCCTCTCCGCGAGGCGACCATGGAGGAACGCATGAAACTGAGAAACGACTGTGATCAGATTGTCCGCCGGGCTCTCGCCGCTGTCCAGCCCGACGCGGCGGTTCGCCGCGCCCTGGAGGGGAACCCCTTTCAGGGCGGCCGGGTGGTGCTGGTGGCCGTGGGCAAGGCCGCCTGGTCCATGGCCCGCGCCGCCTGCGACTGCGTGGGGGGGCGGCTGGACGGCGGCATCATCATCACCAAGCACGGCCATGCCCAGGGCCCCATCGGCTCCCTGCTCATCCGGGAGGCGGGGCATCCCGTCCCCGACCAGGACACCTTTTCCGCCACGGAGGAGGCGCTGGCCCTCACGGACGGCCTGACGGCGGAGGACACCGTCCTCTTTCTCCTCTCCGGCGGCGGCTCCGCCCTCTTCGAGGCGCCGCTGGTCCCCCAGGAGGAGCTCCAGTCCATCACCCAGAGCCTTCTGGCCAGCGGGGCGGACATCGTGGAGATGAACACCATCCGCAAGCGGCTCTCCGCCGTCAAGGGCGGGCGGTTTGCCCAGCACTGCGCCCCGGCAAAGGTATTCTCCATCGTCCTGTCGGACATCATCGGCGATCCGCTGGACATGATCGCCTCCGGCCCGGCCTACCCCGACTCCTCCACCTGTGCCGATGCCCGCCGCATCGCGGAGCAGTACGGCCTGCGCCTGTCGCCTGAGGCCTCCCAGTGCCTGGAGCGGGAGACGCCCAAGGTCCTGGACAATGTGGAGACCCTTATCACCGGCAGCGTGCGGGAGCTGTGCGCCGCCGCATCCGCGGCCTGCCGGGAGCTGGGCTATGAGCCGGTGCTGCTCACCGACAGCCTGGACTGCGAGGCCCGGGAGGCGGGGGCCTTCCTGGCCGCCGTGGCCCGCGCCCACCAGGATACGGAGCGCTCCCTGGCCTTCCTGGCCGGGGGGGAGACCGTGGTGCACCTGACCGGCTCCGGCCTGGGCGGGCGCAACCAGGAGCTGGCCCTCTCCGCCGCCGCCGGCATCGCCGGGCTGGAGGACACGGCCGTGTTCTCTCTGGGCAGCGACGGCACCGACGGCCCCACTGACGCCGCCGGCGGCTTCGTGGACGGCGGGACAAAGGAGCGGCTGGCCAGGCAGGGTGTGCGCATCTTTGAGGTTTTGAAGAACAACGACGCCTACCACGCCCTGGCCGCCTGCGGCGGCCTGCTCCACACGGGGGCGACGGGCACCAATGTCAACGACGTGGCGGTGCTTCTCATCCGCCGCTGAGTGGTTCCTTTCCCCCGCTGCGCCCCCGACCTTCCCACGCGGAGCCGGGGGCGCGCCCTTTTACCGGCAAGGAGTGATCGGCCATGGACGTCAAACAGATGACCTATATTCTCACCATCGCCCAGGAGGGCGGCATCAGCAAGGCCGCGGCCAAGCTGTTCATCACCCAGTCCGCCCTGGATCAGCAGCTTCTGAAGCTGGAGCATGAGCTGGGCACCCGCCTCTTTTTCCGCTCCCGTAGCAGCTTTGCCCTCACTGAGGCCGGCAGGGTCTACGTGGACTACGCCCGCCGGATGCTGGAGCTGAAAAATGAGGCCTACCGCATCATCCACGACATCGCCGGCCGGAGGCGGGGCACCCTCTCCCTTGCCTTCGCCCCGGAGCGGGGCATGGAGATGTTCATGGCCGTGTACCCACGGTTCTATCAGAGCTATCCCGAGGTGACAGTGACCCCCCGGGAGATCAGCGTCCGGCGGCAGTTGGAGATGCTGGCCGGGGACGAGCTGGATCTGGGCTTCATCTCCAGGCCGGAGGGGGAGGTTCCGGGGCTGACCTGCGTCCCTCTCCTGCGGGAGGAGTTCCTGCTCATCACGCCCCGCAGCCATCCGCTGGCGGCCAGGGCCGCGCCGCCGGGCGCGCCCCTGACGGTGCTGGACACGGAGTGCCTCTGGGACCTGACCTTCTGCCTCATCTACCGCTCCTCCACCCAGCGGGAGGTCATCGACCCCCTGTTTGAGCGGGCGGGGCGAAAGCCCAACCTCTTTCTGGAGACCGCCAGCAACCGGGCCAATGTCTCCATGGTACAGAAGGGGCTGAGCTGCTCCATCGTCCCCGCCTACTACGTCCAGGGGGTGGAGGACGTGGCCTGCTTCCGCCTGTCTGCCCATCCCGCCTGGACCGTGTCTGCCTGCTACCGGCGCAATCGCTACCTGTCCAAATCCGCCCAGTATTTCATCGCCCTGGCCGCCGCCTATTTCCGTCCCGAGTGCGCCGCGCAAGAAAAGGAGTTGCCGCAATGAGCCGCATCTATGAGATCTTTGGCACCAATGCCCACGCCATGACCCGCGCCCTGATGGAGTCCGCCGGCGCAGCGTGCAAAATCCCCTCCGGGGCCTCGGTGGCCCTCAAGCCCAACCTGGTGGTGGCCGCCTCCCCCGAAACCGGCGCCACCACCCACGCCGGCGTCCTGTCCGGCGCCATCGAGTATCTGCGTGACCATGGCTTCCGGGATATCTCCATCATCGAGGGCTCCTGGGTGGGGGACGACACCGGCCGGGCCTTCCGGGCGGCGGGATACGAGGCGGTGGGGAAGAAGTACGGCGTGCCCCTCTTCGACCTCAAGCGGGACAAGACCCGCCGGGTGGACACCCCCCTGCGGCCCATGGACATCTGCTGCCGCGCCCTGGACGCGGACTACCTCATCAACCTGCCCGTGCTCAAGGGCCACTGCCAGACCGCCATGACCTGCGCCCTAAAAAACTGCAAGGGCTGCCTGCCCGACCGGGAGAAGCGGCGCTTCCACTCCGAGGGGCTGATGCGCCCCATCGCTGCCCTGGCCGCCGCCCTGCGGCCGGAGCTGACCATCGTGGACAGCCTCTGCGGGGATCTGGATTTTGAGGAGGGGGGCAACCCCGTCCCCACGGGCCGGATGCTGCTGGGTGAGGACCCCGTGCAGCTGGACGCCTACGGCTGCCGCCTTATGGGCCTGGCCCTGGAGCAGGCGCCCTATATCCAGATGGCCGAGGCCTGGGGGGCCGGCTCCACCCGGCTGGAGGAGGGAGATGTGGTGCGCCTCAACGAGCCCTCCGCGGCGGCGGACTACCCCGCCCCCTCCGGCGCCGTGGCCGCCCTCACCCGCACCGTCCAGGCCAGAAGCGCCTGCTCGGCCTGCTACGCAAGCCTGGTGCGCGCCCTCCACACCAGCGGCGTACAAGGCCTACCCATAGCCATCGGCCAGGGCTGGCGGGGGATTCCCTTCGACGGCCTTGGAATCGGCGCCTGCTGCAACTACGCCAAAGAGCGCGTCCCGGGCTGCCCGCCCCCGGCAGAGGACATCCTGCGCGTCCTCTCCGCCCGCTGCTGAGCCCCACGGGGAATGCGCACCTGATTTCCCTCCGAAGTCAGGTGCGTTTCTGCGTACAGGCGGCGAACCCCCTCCAAATCCGGTATTTACACCGGCTCCTTTCTCCCGTACAATAGAGGTGATTTCCCGGCCCGCCCGGAGAGGAGCACCGCTATGGATCTTCTGCAATGTCTCATGGATTCCTCATCCCATGCCATTTTCACCCTGGATCGGGATGGCATCATCACCCATATCAACCAGCAGGCCAAGGTGAGGTTCGGCCTCTACCACAACAGCCAGCACCCCCACCCCGCCGGGCGGTTGGAGCCGGGCGACCTGGTGCTGATCGCCGACACAGCCATCGGCGCGGACGACGGGGCGCTGCGGCCGGAGGATCTCGCCCGTATCGGCATCCGGGAGCCCAGGCTCCGCGTCAACGACCGGCTGGTGGCGGCAGGCGTCTTCGACATGCCCGGCCGGCGGCCCGTCTACAAGTTCCTGCCAGACCAGGACGCGGACAGCCTCTGTCTGGAGACCGTCTGTGAGGGGATCCCGATCCGCCTGTCCATCGAGCGCCGCAGCGTCACCGTTACGGTAAGGGACACCGTCTACACCATCGGGTATTTCCGCTGCATTGGACAGATGGTGGTTCTGGACGGGGCGACTGGCCGGGTGAAGTTCTGGCAGGAGAAGGGCTACTCCGCCCGCAGGGAGGGCATCGGCCACCTGCTCCGGGGCGGCTCCTACAGCGAAAAACGGGCCGGGCTGTCCCTCCAGGTGGAGGGCTATCACTTCCGCGACTTCTTTGAGGGGGCGCAGTTTGAGCGGGATCTCGCCCGGGTGCTCAACGGACAGGCGCCGAGGCTTGAGGACCGGGAGTACGAGATCAACGGCTTTGAGCTGGTGGCCACCCTTCTCCCCGTGCCCGGGGCGGAGGGCGGACGCCCGGACGGAGTGATCGTCAAGTTCCGGAACATTGAGGATATCCATGTGACCATCCTGGAGCGCAACAATGCCATCAAGATGGCCGAGCGGACCTACCGGGAGACCGCCCGCAAGGACGCGCCCCAGGAGGCGTCCTTTGCGGAGCGCTTCGGCTTCGACACCCTGCCGGCCTCCGTCCGGCACCGGGTCTACAAGCTGTCCCAGCTGGACTGCGGCATCCTGATCACCGGCGAGAACGGCACCGGAAAGTCCTTCCTCGCCCAGGCCATCCGTCAGGCCCAGCCCCGCCGCGGCCCCTTCGTCACGGTGGACTGCGCCACCATCTCCCCCACCCTGTTTGAAAGCGAGATGTTCGGCTATGTGGGGGGCGCCTTCACAGGGGCGAACCCCCAGGGCAAGGCGGGCTTTTTTGAGTCGGCCGACGGCGGCACCATCTTCCTGGACGAGATTGGCGAGATCCCCCTCCAGATCCAGGCCAAGTTGCTCAGTGTAATCCAGAACAAGGTGGTCTGCCGGGTGGGCTCCACCCGGTCCGTGCCGGTGGATGTGCGCATCCTGGCGGCCACCAACCGGGATCTGAGGGCGGAGGTGGCCGCCGGGCGCTTCCGCCAGGATCTCTACTACCGGCTCAGCGCCTTCTCTGTGGAGCTGCCTCCCCTGCGCAGTTGTCCCGAGGACGTGTGCTTCCTCATCGACCGGCTGATGGAGAAGATTCCCCAGAAGTACGGCGTCCCGCCCAGGAGCCTGTCCGGCGAGGCCTTTGGCAAGCTGCTGGCCTACAACTGGCCGGGCAACATCCGGGAGCTGGAAAACGTACTGGAGAACGCCGTGGCCCTCTCCGAGTCGGAGCTTATCTATGCCGAGCACATCCACCTGGAGGGCACAGCGCCCGCCCCGCTCACGCTGAAGGAACGGCTCAAGCGGGAGGAAAGGCAGATTCTCCGGCAGACCCTGGCCCAGTGCGGCGGCAGCCGTGTGAAGGCCATGGAGCTGCTGGGCCTGTCCAAGACCGTGTTTTACGGCAAGCTGAAGGAATACCAACTGGACTAAACGCGTCCTGTTTTTGGGAAAGGGAGTTCGAAAATCCGAACTCCCTTTCCCGTTTTTTTCACCCAGGTTCCGGGTATGCTGGATCTTGCGCCCCATGTTTTGCGGATTCTGTCTGAATTTGACGGCCATATTTTGTTGGAACCGCTGAACTTCGCCCCCCTTGGCCGCCTGGCATGCAGCTTGCATAGGCAATGAGACAAGGAGCACGTTTAACGGGAGGGAGCCTTCGATGCAGTTTTGGAAAATGAACGGCGCAGGCAACGACTTTATTATCCTCAACAATCTACAGGAGGGGCTGTCGGCGGATTGCTTTCCCGCCCTGGCCCGGCGGCTGTGCGAGCGCCGCCTGTCCATTGGGGCGGACGGTCTGATGGTGGTGGAGCGGCCGCAGTCCGGCGGGGACTACCGAATGCTGTTTTACAACTCCGACGGCAGCGCGGGCGAGATGTGCGGCAACGGGGCCCGGTGCATCTGCCGCTATGGCTATGAGATCGGGCTGGCCGGAGAGCTCCAGAGGGTGGAGACCACCGCTGGCCTGGTCACCGGCCGGCGCATCACCCGGCGGCAGTATAAAATCGAACTCAACCGGCCCACCACCCTCCGGCTGGACTACCCCGTGGAGGTGGACGGCAAGACCTATCCCTGCTCCTATGTGGAGCTGGGAGATCCCGGTCTGCCCCACGCAGTGGTTCCGATTCCGGGACTGCGCGGCCGGCCGGAGGCGGAGCTGTTCGCCCTGGGGCGGAAGCTGCGGGCCCACCCCGCCTTCCCCAAGGGCGCAAATGTCAATTTCTTCGATGTGGAGGGACCGGGGCGGATCTGGGAGCGCACCTTTGAGCGGGGCGTGGAGGGCTTCACCTACGCCTGCGGCACGGGCACCGGCTCGGTGGCCGCCGTGCTGACCCTCCAGGGCGCGGTCAGCGGCCGGGCGGTGGCCGTCCAGATGACGGGGGGCGAGCTGGTGGTGGATGTGGAGCGCCGCAGCTCCACGGTGGAACACCTCTTTCTGACCGGGCCCACCAATATGGTTGCAAAAGGGGAGCTCACCGACGAGGAACTGCCCCTTTGAGTGATAGAGCGGCCGCCGGTGCGGTACACTGAGAGAGGAGGTGACGCCGCATACCCCACCGGCAGTTCTGTGTGTTAGAAGAAAGAGAGGTATTGTTATGGACAAATCCACAGTTATGAAGAACTACCGCTTCCTGGCCCTGATGCTGTTTGCCATGGTAGCCGGCTGCGTGGCCGGCTGGTTCTTTCCTGAATTTGGTCACTTTATCAAGCCCGCCGGCACCGTGTTCATCAATATGATGTTCTGCGTGGTGGTGCCGCTGGTGTTCGCCTCCATCTCCAACTCCGTGGCCAGCGTACGCAGCCGGAAACGGGCAGGCAAGATCATGGGCACCACCGTGCTCACCTTCGTGGTCACCGGCGCCGTTGCCGCCGTCATCATGTTCATTGTCATGAAGCTGGTTCCCCCGGTGCTGGAGCCCTGGACCGACATGGCCACCGAGGCCATCGGCGAGCACGCCTCCCTCGCCGACATGATCGTGAACTTCTTCACCACCGACGACTTTGTGGGCCTGCTGAGCCGCAGCGCCATGCTGCCGCTGATCGTCTTTTCCATCCTGTTCGGCTTTGCCACCAATCTGGTGGGCGGCCCCGACCACGTCATCGGCAAGTTCCTCGACGGCCTGACCGAAGTGATGATGGCCTTTGTGAAGATCATCACCTATTACGCCCCCATCGCCTTCTTCGCCCTGTTTGCGGATCTGGTAGCCACCTACGGCTCCAGCGTGGCCTCCGCCTATGGCCGGGCCATGGTGGTGTACTATCCCCTGTGCTTTATCTACATCTTCACCGCCTTTCCCCTCTTCGCCTATATCGGCGGCGGCAGGCACGGCATCAAGACTATGTTCCAGCACATCGCAAGGCCCGCCATCATGTCGCTGGGCACCTGCTCCTCCTCCGCCACCATCCCCACCAACCTGCGTGAGGCGGAGGACACCGGCATCCCCAAGGATGTGGCCGATATGGTCGTGCCCATGGGCGCCACCATGCATATGGACGGCTCCTGCTTCTCCTGCGTGCTGAAAATCGCCTTTGTCCTGGGGGCCATGGGCGTGGATATGCCCTGGACCATGCTCCCGGCGGTGGTGGCTGTGGCGGTGCTCTCCTCGGTGGGCATGTCCGGCGTGCCCGGCGGAGGCTACATCGGTGAGTACATCATCTGCTCCATCTTCTTCCCCCAGCAGATTGAGGTTGCCTTCCCCATCCTGGTGGCCATCGGCAACCTGGTAGATCCCCCGGCCACAATGATCAACTCCGCCGGCGACTATGTGGTGTGCTACATCGTCGCCCGCGTCACCGACGGCAAGGACTGGCTGGACAGGGCCATTGCGGCCAGACACGCCAAATAGCATCCCCCCGGGGCCCCCTGCGGGGCGGGATATCTTCCAGAGAAACAGAAAGGAAATGAGACATGATCTGCGACAACCTTACCGTCTCTAACGGGCGCCTGCTCTTTGCCGGTCAGGACACCGTGGAGCTGGCCCGGCAGTACGGCACCCCCCTCTACCTGATGGACGAGGACCGGATCCGCGCCAACTGCCGGGTGTATACCGAGGCGTTCCGCAGGCACTTCGGCCCCGGCGCCCGGCCCCTGTACGCCAGCAAGGCCAACTCCTTCCAGCGCATCTATGAGATCATGCGGGAGGAGGGCATGGGCATTGACGTGGTGTCCTCCGGCGAAATTTACACCGCCCTCCGGGCGGGCTACGACTTGGGCCAGGCCTACTTTCACAGCAACAACAAGACCGATGAGGACATCCGCTACAGTATGGATCACGGTATCGGCTATTTTGTGGCGGATAACGTGGAGGAGATCAAGGCCATTGAGGCGGAGGCCGCCCGGCGGGGCATTAAGCAGCGGGTGCTGCTCCGCCTGACCCCCGGCATCGACCCCCACACCTATGAGGCCATCGCCACCGGCAAGGTGGACTCCAAATTCGGCAGCGCCATCGAGACCGGCCAGGCCGAGGAGATCACCCTCTTCACCCTCCGCCAGCCCCATGTGGAGCTGGTGGGCTTCCACTGCCACGTGGGCTCCCAGGTCTTTGCCGAGGACGTATTTGAACGGGCCGCAGTGATCATGCTGGAGTTCGCCGCCCACATGGAGAAAGCCCATGGCTACCAGACCCGGCAGCTTGACCTGGGCGGCGGCTACGGCGTGCGCTACGTCGAGTGCGACCCCGTTCTGGACGTGGACGCCAAGGTGGCCCAGGTGGCCGCCGCGGCCAAGGGCGCCTGCGCCCGCCTGGGCATCGCCCTGCCCGAGATTCACATGGAGCCCGGACGCAGCATCGTGGGAGACGCGGGACTGACCCTCTACACCGTGGGCACGGTCAAGGAGATCCCCGGCTATAAAAACTACGTCTCGGTGGACGGCGGCATGCCCGACAACCCCCGCTTCGCCCTCTACGGGGCCAGCTACACCTGCCTGCTGGCCAACAAGCTGGACCAGCCCGCCGAATTTCCCTGCTCGGTGGTGGGCCGCTGCTGCGAGAGCGGCGACGTCATCCAGGAGCACGTCCTGCTGCCCGGGAGCGTGGGCCGGGGAGACCTTCTGGCGGTATGCACCACCGGCGCCTACAACTACTCCATGGCCTCCAATTACAACCGCCTGCCCCGGCCCCCCATCGTCATGCTCCGGGGCGGCAGCGAGTCCTATGTGGCGGTCCGCCGGGAGTCCCTGGAGGATCTGTGCCGCAACGACCTGTAAAAACGCACAAGGGAGCGGCCCCATCAGGCGCCGCTCCCTTCCTGTCTGTCGAAAACACATTTTCGACAGGCTGCCGGACTTTTGGAGCCTTTTGAACGGCTCCAAAAGTCGTTTGATCCGGCGTGAAAGACAACCCGGACGGTTTTCTTTCACACGTTCTTTCCCTTCAAAGTCTTTTGCGGGGAGGGTTTATTGGCAGCTACTCGCATCCACTCAGTTGAGCACCTGCTCCAGCTCCAGGGTGACGGTGCCGTCCTCCCGCACGAAGCAGGGGATGCCCAGGGAGCCCTTGGCCTTGGGGCCTTCGAAGACGGGGCTGCTCTCCCGCAGGGCCAAATAGGCCTTCAGGTCGGGCAGGCTGGCGGACAGGTTCTGGAAGGTGATATCCGCCTTGGCCTCAACCAGCTTGTTGAGGGCGTACAGGGTATCCGGGCACAGGTGGCTGCCGATCACGGTCACTTTCATCTTGTCTCCTCCTTACTTTACGGCAATGGCTTCAATCTCGCACAGGGCGCCCTTGGGCAGAGCCTTCACCGCCACGCAGGAGCGGGCGGGCTTGGAGGTGAAGTACCTGGCGTACACCTCGTTGAAGGCGGCAAAGTCGGCGATGTCGGCCAGGAAGCAGGTGGTCTTCACCACCTTGTCAAAGCCGGAGCCGGCGGCCTCCAGAATGGCGCCCACGTTCTTACAGCTCCACTCGGTCTGGGCGGCGATGCCCTCGGGCATGGCGCCGTCGGCGGGGTTCACCGGAAGCTGGCCGGAGGTGATGACAAGGCCGTTGGTCTCGTAGGCCTGGGAATAGGGGCCGATGGCGCCGGGGGCGTTCTTGGTGTCGATGATAGTCATGGCAAATTCTCCTTTTATCAATGAATCAATGGATGGAACAGACAGAGGTGAATGGAGCTCAGACCCGGCTCTTTTTGGCGGCCGCGGCCTTGGCCAGCCACTCCTTGCCCTCCACCAGGCGGGTGACCAGCATGGAGGCGATGGTGTCGCCGGAGGCGTTCAGGCAGGTGGCGGCGGGGTCGAACAGGAAGCCCAGGGTGGCGATGATGGGGAAGGCCTCGGCGGGGAAGTTGAACATGGAGACGATCAGCATTTCGCCCACCAGGCCGCCTCCGGGGGCGCCGGAGAGGACGAAGGCGGACAGGATGGCCACCACGATGGCCATGCCGTAGGTGCCCGCGCCGGAGAAGTCCATGCCGAACACGCCGTAGAGGAAAGCGATCTTGGTGATGGAGCTGAGTACGGAGCCGTCCATGTGCATGGTGCAGCCCATGGGCAGCACCAGATCGCTGACGTCCTTGGGCACGCCGATGCTGTCACAGGCCTCCTTGTTCACGGGGATGGTGGCGGCGGAGGACTGGGTGGCAAAGGCGGTGACGGCGGGGCGCAGGATGTTTTTGACCATGGCCGCCACACCGTGCCGGCCGCCGGCCAGGAAGGCGTAGAGGGGGAAGAAGATCACCCCATAGAGGGCGCACAGGGGGTAGTAGACCAGCATGGAGCGGCCGTAGTCGCCGATGATCTCGGGGCCGTAGGTGGCCACCAGGTTGGCGAAGTAGGCGCCCAGGCCGATGGGGGCCACCAGCATGATGATGCCCACGAACTTCATAATGATGTCGTTCAGGTTGGCCAGCAGCTTACCCATAGGGCTCTGCTCGCCGCCGCAGGCGGAGACGCAGAAGCCGAAGAGGATGGCGAAGATGATGAGGGGCAGCATGTTGGACTTGTCCCACAGGTCGGAGAAGTCGGACACGGTGAGGGAGCTGACCAGCAGCTCGCCGGCGGTCTGTGCCTCGCCCACCTCGCTGGCCACCAGCTCGATGGTGGTGCCCGCCGAGGGGCTGAACAGGTTGACCCACACCAGCACGCAGACGCCGGCGATGGCGCCGGTGAAGATGAAGGTGCCGATGGTGCCGCCCAGAATCCGGCCTAGGCGCTTCATGTTGGCCATGCTGCCCACGGCGGAGGCGATGGACACGAACACCAGGGGGACCACGATGGTGAACAGCAGGTTCAAGAAAATGTCGCCGATGGGCTTGATGGTGGTGCCGAAGTTGGGGGCGACCACGCCGATGAGGGCGCCGATCAGGATGCCGCTGAGGATGAGAATCAGGTTGCCGTACTGCTGCCAGAAGCTCTTCTTTTGCAGGTTCACCATAGGGAATTTACCTCCTTTTACCAGTCCTGTGTGGGCTCAAAGGGCCTTGACCGCCGCTTCGAGCTGCTTCATCGCCCGCTCCAGCACGCTGCGGGGGCAGGCGGCGTTGAGACGCATGTAGCCGTTCAGGCTGCGGCTGAAGGAGCAGCCGTCGTTGAGGCCCAGGCCCGCCTGCTCGATCATGAAGCGGCGCAGGGCGTCGTTGTCCAGCCCCAGCGCCCGGCAGTCCAGCCACATGAGGTAGGTGGCGTCGGGGGCGCAGGTCTTGATCTGGGGAATGTGCTCCCGGCAGTAGTCCGCCACAAAGTCGAAGTTGGCGGACAGGTAGGGCAGCAGTTGCTCCAGCCACTCCTCGCCGTGGTTGAAGGCGGCCTCCATGGCGGTGAGGGAGAAGGCGTTGTTGCGGTGGATGTCCATGTTCATCCAGAACTGGTCAAAGACCTGCTTCATGTGGGCGTTGGGGAACACCACAGTGGAGGCCTGCAGGCCGGCCAGGTTGAAGGTCTTGGTACCGGAGATGCCGGTGACCACATACCGGGCGGCCTCGTCGGAGACGGAGGCGGTGGGGGTGTGGCGCTTGCCGTGGAAGATCAGGTCGGAGTGAATCTCGTCGGAGAACAGGACCACCCGGTGTTTGATGCACAGCTCCACCATACGGCGCAGCTCCTCCGGCGTCCACACGATGCCCAGGGGGTTGTGGGGGCTGCACAGGAGGAAGAGGTCGGCCTCGGCCAGCTTGGCCTCGAAGTCGGCCCAGTCCATCTCCCACCGGCCGTCCTTTTCCACGAAGGGATTCTCCAGCACCCTGCGGTTCCACGCCTCGGTCATGTCGTAGAACTCGGAGTACACCGGGGTCTGGATGAGCACGCTGCCCCCCTCGGGGGTAAAGAGCTTGACCATGGCGCTGATGGACTGCACCACACCCAGGCTGAAGCTCATCAGGCTCGGGTCGATGTCCCAGCCGTTGCGGCGCTTCTGCCAGCCCCGGATGGCCTCAAAATAGGAGTCCGGGCGGCTGGTATAGCCCCAGATGCCCTCCTGGGCCCGGGCGGTGAGGGCGTCGACGATGGGCTGGGCGGTCTTGAAGTCCATGTCCGCGATCCACAGAGGGATCACCTGGTCGGTGCCGAACTTCTTCATCCGCTCGTCGTATTTGGCGGAGCGGTTGCCGCCGCGGTCCACCACGGTGTCGAAATCATACTTCATAGGGGATCATCCTTCTTTCTCTCCTGGCCTGGGCTTCCCGGCCCTGTATTCTGTCCGACCATAAAAGCAATCTATGTGCCGAATCGCTCCGGGCGGCAAAACATTGTTAAATAAGCTTAAAATTTAGTCTGCTGTTTTATGCATAACAGAAAGAAACCCGCCGGGCAGTCCAGGACCACCCGGCGGAGAAATGCAGCAGGGCGCGTTTAAACTGGTCAAAGAAAGAAAAAACGGTCAAATTGGTCAAACCATTTCCGCTCCGCCCTCCACCGCCTGCCGGCGGCACAGGGCCCGCCCGGCCGGGGTGAGGCGGGTGCCGCCCCGGCCGCGGCTCACCCGCACCAGGCCCGCCCGGTCCAGCCCGGCCAGGATGCGCCGCACCTCCTGCTGGGAGCAGGGGAGCCCCGCCTCCCGGGCGGCGGCGAGGATGGCCTCCCGCCCCAGGCTGCGGCCCGCCTGGTCGGCCTCGTAGAGCTGCTCCAGCACGAAGCGGGCGTCCTCCCGGGGGCAGTCGGCCAGGGCGGGCAGCTCCGCCGGGGGCGCGGCGGCGGGGAGGTAGCGGAAGGTGGGGGGCAGCTCCTCCACCCCCACCACAGTATGTCCCAGGTAGCTGAAATACTCTACCACATTGCGCAGCTCCCGGATGTTGCCCCGCCACTGGTGGGCCAGCAGGAGCCGCTCCAGCTCGGGCGAGAGGGTGAAGGAGGCCCCAATGTTGCGGCAGAAGTGGTCGATGAGCAGCAGCAGATCCCCCTCCCGCTCCCGCAGGGGCGGGATGAGGACGGGCAGGGTGTTGAGCCGGTAATAGAGGTCCCGGCGGAAGCTGCCCTTCTCCACCCGGCGCTCCAGATCCTCATTGGTAGCGGCCACGATGCGCACGTCCACCGAGATAATGCGGTTGCCCCCCACCCGCATGATCTCCCGCTCCTGTAGTACCCGCAGCAGCTTGCACTGGAGGGCGGTACTCATGCCCTCCACCTCGTCCAGGAAGAGGGTGCCCCCGTGGGCAAACTCAAACAGCCCCGGCTTGCCCCCCTTCCGGGCGCCGGTGAAGGCCCCCTCCTCGTAGCCGAACAGCTCGCTCTCCAGCAGGTTTTCCGGCATGGCGGCGCAGTTGATGGCCACGAAGGCCCCGCCGGCGCGTGGGGAGGCGTTGTGCACCGCGTGGGCAAACAGCTCCTTGCCGGTGCCCGTCTCGCCGATGAGGAGCACCGGCAGGGGGGTGAGACTCATCTTTTTTAATATGGTGATGCACCGCAGCAGGGCGGGAGACTGTCCCACCACGTCGTCAAAGGTATACTTGGCCCGGTAGCCCTTGTGGAGAAGCTGGCTGCGCAGCTCGTTCTGCCGGTTCTCCGCATCGTTGAACCGCTGCACCGTGGCGAAGGCGCCGATGCAGGCGTCCCCCCGCAGCACCGGGGCCACGGCCACGTTGATGTTGACTCCCCCGGCGCTCACCACCCGGGCGGGCTGGGGGGCCTTCTCCTTCAGGCAGCGGGCAAAGGGCAGGAAGGGATACACCGCGCCGGCGGGGCGGTGCAGAGCCTCGCCGCAGGGGATGCCGGTGATCTCCTCCAGCTTGCGGTTGCAGGCAAAGACCTCCCCCCGCTCGTTGACCCCCACGATCCCCTCATCCAGAATCTCCATGAGCATCTCAAACTGGCTCTCCAGCCGCAGGCCCCGGGCGAACACCCGGTCAAAGCTGTAGGTATTGGTGGCCACCTCCCGCTGGTACTGCTCAAACCGCTCGCTCTCCAGCAGCTCCTCCAGCCCCAGGCGGAGGGCCGCCTCGATCATGGTGGAGCTGTCGCACACCCGCTGGCCGATGTCGATGATCTCCTTCGCCCCGGCGGGGACGTAGCGGGTCTCCTGGGGGGTGATGACGAAGTCATACTGGCCCATGTCCGGCTCCGGCGCGCCGGGGTGGTAGAGGTCGAATGCCAATTGGTTGACCCCCAGTTGGTTGAGGCGGGTCACCGCCTCCCGGCACATCTTGTCGCTCAGGTTGACGAAGAGGGCCCGCTTGCCCGCCGGCAGGCTCTGGAGGCGGCGCACCACGTCCCACCGGAGGGTGACGTGGATCTCCATCATCTCCCCGTCGATGGGGACGTACTGGTGGAGATCTCCCAGGGAGTCGAAGGCGTCGGTGGTGACCATATAGAGGTCGTACCGGCGGGGCATGTGCTCGATGGAACCGTCCCGCACGCTGTAGGAGCAGACGGTGATCCGCTCGCCGAACAGCTCCTGGACCTGCTGGGCGTAAAACTGCCCGGCGTAGGCGTCCAGAGAGATGACCGCCACATCCTGTTTCATGGGGTTCTCCCCTCCTTTTTGGCCATTTACTTTAACCAGTTTAACCGATTTAACAGTATTCTGCGGGATTTCCCGCCCCATGTCAAGCCGATCCCCGCTTTTTTTCGCGGATTTTTGGCTTTGGCGGCAAAAAATGCAGTTGGCATGCCGGTTGCATGATAAAATAGGCAGAAGACTTGGCCGCCCCACGGGGCCGGCGGAAAAGGAGCGATGAACGATGCAACTGAACAAGGAAGAGATGCTGACCCTGCTGCACCAGGAGGTGGTTCCCGCCCTGGGGTGCACCGAGCCCGTGTGCGTGGCCCTCTGCGCCGCCGACGCCTACCACGCCATCGGCGGACAGGTGGTGTCCATCAAGATGGAGGTCAACCCCGGCATCTACAAGAACGGCATGAGCGTGGGCATCCCCGGCTTCCAGCGGGTGGGCCTGAAGTACGCCGCCGCCCTGGGTGCCTGCCTGGGCAACCCGGAGAAGGGGCTGGAGCTGCTGGAGGAGATCAACAGCATCGTCAGCAAGGAGGCCATCCGTCTGGTGGAGGACAAGCAGGTGAGCGTGACCATCGCCGAGGGGGAGAGCCAGCTCTACGCCCACGCCGAGATCATCACCACCCGGGGCATCGGCATCAGCACCATCCGGGACACCCACTCCAACATCATCTACACCAGCGCCAACAACGAGGTGCTCTTTGAGAAGGAGTACACCGCCGGCGGCGAGGACGCGCTTCACGCCAAGCTCAAGTCCATGACCGTCGCCCAGCTCCGGGAGCTGGCGGACTCCGCCGGCGAGGAGGATCTGGCCTTTATGCTGGAGGGCGCGGAGATGAACGAGACCCTCTCCGACTACGGCCTGGAGCACCGCCTGGGCATCGGCATCGCCGACACCCTCAAGGCCCACCTGTCCACCGACATCATGGGCAGCAGCCTGATGGCCCGCACCATGGTGCGGGTGGCCTCCAGCGCCGAGGGGCGCATGTCCGGCTGCCCCTACGCGGTGATGAGCAGCGCCGGCAGCGGCAACCACGGCATCACCGCCATCATCCCCGTGGTGGAGATGGCCAGGCACCTGGGCTCCAGCCGGGAGGCCACCGTGAAGGCCCTGGCCTTCTCCCACCTGCTCAACGTCTACATCAAGCTGTTCACCGGCAAGCTCAGCGCCACCTGCGGCTGCGGCGTGTCCGCCGCCACCGCCGCCTCCGCCGCCATGGTGTGGCTCCTGGGGGGCGACGACAAGCAGATCGGCGCCGCCATCATCAACATGAGCGCCAACCTGACCGGCATGATCTGCGACGGCGGCAAGATCGGCTGCGCCCTCAAGCTGGCCACCGCCGCCTCCGCCGCCATCATGAGCGCCTACCTGGCCGTCGGCGGCGTGGTGGTCAGCCCCAGCGACGGCATCTGCGCCGCCACCCCGGAGCAGGTCATCCGCAACATGGGCCGCATCAGCACCCCCGGCATGGTGGAGACCGACCGCACCATCCTCAGCATCATGATGGAAAAGGACCAGGGCTGAGCCCCGGCCCTCCAGGCAAAAAGGGGCCCGGCCGAATCGCACGATTCGGCCGGGCCCCTTCTGCATGACGCGGGGCGGCTCAGCCCCGGTGGACCGGCGTCCACCACACCACGCCGCTGCGGTATTTCACGTTTGCGCACCAGCTCCCGTCCGGCCTCTGGGTGAAATGGCGGCACAGGATGGCCCTGGCGGTCTCCCCGTCCACCGCGCCGGGGGCGCAGCGGGCGCACTCCCCCCGCACCAGGGCGCCGGTGTCCGGGTAGGACAGTTCCTTCTCAAAGGGGAGCACCATCACATTGGCGTCAATGCCCATCTGGTAGAGCACCCCCACGAAGTACATGTAGTCCTTCCACTCCCAGCTCACCCGACCTCCCGCCGCGTCCAGCTCATGGAGCCAGGCGGGGGCCAGGCCGGTGTTCATGCCCGCCACGCACAGCTTGTCCGCCGCCCGGTCCATCCGCCGGAAGCAGTCGGCCAGATCCGCCTGCCGGTAGAAGCAGTTATAGCCGAAGACCAGATCGTACCGCCGCTCCGGCGTGAACTCCTCCCACTTGGCATGGAAGGCGGTGATATTGTCCCGGCCGCGCTCCGCCCCGGCCCGGAGGACGAAGTCCAGTACGTCCCGGGAGAGATCCACGCAGGCCACCTCCCGGCACAGCTCCGCCAGGGTCAGGGTATAGCTGCCCCAGCCGGGCCCCACCTCCAGGGCGGTCTCCACCCCGCGGGCCCGCAGCAGGGGGCGCAGGCGCTCCAGCACCTGGAGGGCGGAGGGCTCCGGGGCATAGGTCTTGCGTGTCATGAAGGCGTGCCAGAAGTCCCGCTCCGCCTGGTCGTCGGTCATCCGGGGGGAGGCGCTGGCCGCCACGTGCTCCGCCCACTGCCGGGCGAAGTCGGTCATGGGCACCCGCTCCCTCATGTCTCCCCGCCTCCCTCCCAGTGGGTGTAGGAGTAGAGCAACTCCCTGGTGTAGGGGTGGACAGGGGCCTCCATCACCTGGTCCCGGCTCCCCACCTCCACCAGCCGCCCCCTCTGCATGACGCCGATGGTGTGGCTGATCCACCCCAGCAACTCGATGTCGTGGGTGATGTAGAGGTACGTCAGCCCCAGCCGCTCCTGGAGCTCCCGCAGCAGATTCATGATGCTGGCCTGTACCGACACGTCCAGCATGGAGGTGGGCTCGTCCAGCAGCAGCACCTCCGGCTCCAGCAGCAGGGCCCGGCAGATCACCAGCCGCTGGCCCTCGCCCCCGCTGATCTGGTGGGGGTAGCGGGAGAGCAGGTAGTCGGGCAGGCCCACCTGCCCCAGCGCGGCCCGGATCTTCTCCATCCGCTCCTCCCGGCTCTCCCCCAGCCGGTGGATGGCCATGGCCTCCAGCAGACTGTCCCGGATGCGCATGGAGGGGTCCAGGGAGGCCTCCGGATTCTGGAAGATGATCTGCACCCGCCGGTGGTACGCCCGGCTCCCCTTCCGGTCCAGGCGTGCGATGTCCTCCCCCTCGAAGCGGATGCGCCCCCCGGAGGGCTTGAGGACGCGGGTGATCATGCGGGAGAGGGTGGTCTTGCCGCAGCCGCTGTTGCCCACCAGCCCGAAGGTTTTCCCCCGCTCCAGGGCGAAGCTCACCCGGTCCACCGCCCGGACGGTGTGGGTGCGGAATACGCCGCTGGAGAACGTCCGGCTGACCTCCTCCAGCTCCAGCACCTTATTCATAAAGGAAGCACCTCACCTTCCCGCCCGTGGGCAGCGCGACCTCCCCCGGCGCCTCCCGGCCGCAGCGCTCCATGGCCCTGGGGCAGCGGGGGTAGAAGGGGCAGCCGGTGTGCTCCAGCCGTCCGGGGTCCGGGGGTGGTATGGGCACCATGCCCCGGCTGGGCAGGGAATGGATCAGGCCGGCGGTATAGGGGTGGCGGGGCCGCTCCATGACCTCCTCCGCCGTGCCCTGCTCGATGATCCGGCCCATGTAGAGCACCCGGATGTCGTCGCACAGCCGGCGGGCCAGGGCCAGATCGTGGGTGATGACGAGCATGCTGCAGTGGTGCTCGGTGTAGATCTGGCGCAGGACGGAGTACACCTGGTTGCGGATCACTGCATCCAGGCCCTTGGTGGGCTCGTCGGCGATCACCCACCCCGGCCGGCAGGCCAGCCCCAGGGCGGACACCAGCCGCTGGTTCATGCCGCCGCTCATCTGGAAGGAATACTGGTTCAGGATGCGCTCCGGCTCCTCGAAGCCGAAGCGGCGGAGCAGCTCGGCGGCCTGGGCCTCCGCCTCCCTCCGCTTCCAGCGCCCGTGGGTGGTGATGGCCTCGGTGAGCTGGCGGCGGAGCTTCATCACCGGGTCCAGGGAGGCGCCGGGGTTCTGGGGGATGAGGCCGATGGCCGCCCCCCGCAGCCTGCGCAGCCGCCGCAGGGGCATGGAGTAGAGCTCGTCTTCTCCGAAGAAGCACTTCCCCGTCACCCGGGCCGTATTGGGCAGCAGACGCAGCAGGGACATACCCATGACGCTCTTGCCGCTGCCGCTCTCCCCGATGACGCCGGAGATACGCCCCGCCCGGAAGGTGGTGGACAGGTCGTTGACCGCGTACACCGGCCCCTGGGCGGTGTCGAAGCATACCGACAGGTGCTGAATTTCAATGTCCGGTACCATGCTCACAGCTCCTTCACCGCGTCCTGCTTCACGTCCAGCCGGTCCCGCAGCAGATCGCCCAGCAGGTTGATGGACAGGGTCAGCAGGATAATGCAGATGCCCGGCGCCCACAGCAGATGGGGGGCGCTGCGGAAGTACCGGCGGGCGGTGCCGCTGACCATCTCCCCCCAGTCGGGGGTGGGGGGCTCGATGCCCAGGCCCAGATAGCTCAGGCCCGCCACCGACAGCACCACCCGCCCCACCCGGGTGGTAAACTGGAGGATCACGTTGGTGCGGATGTTGGGCAGCACGTGGCGGAGGACGATACGCAGGTGCCCCGCCCCCAGGCAGCGCATGCCCTCGACGTACATCTCGCTCTTGACCTTCATGACCTCCCCCCGCACCAGGCGGGAAAAGCCCACCCACGAGGTGATGACCAGGGCCAGGATGATGCTCCGGGTGCCCCGCTCCAGGACGCCCACCAGGGCGATCATCAGCACCATGCCGGGCAGGCCCTGGAACACGTTGGAGACGGCGGTGATCACGCCGTCCACAATCCCCCCGCAGTAGCCGGCGGCCACGCCGATCACCAGCCCCACGGCCATGGAGCAGGCCGTGGCCGCCACCGCCAGCAGCAGGGAGGCCCGGCCGCCGTAGATCACCCTGCTGAGCACGTCCCGCCCCAGGGCGTCGGTGCCCAGGGGATGGGCCCGGCAGGGGTCCAGCAGGCGCAGCTCCATGTTCACCTCCAGGGGGTCATAGGGGGCCAGCCAGGGGGCGAAGATGGTCATGAGGACAATGGCCCCCAGGATGGCGCACACGAGGGCCAGCTTGATGTTCTGTTTCCGGCGTCTTGTCATGCCTCTCCCCCCTGCAGGCGAATTTTCGGGTTGACCGCAATGTAGAGCAGGTCGATGGCCAGCGTAACGAGCACGAAGGTGGTGCCGGTGATGAGCACATAGCCCTGGATCACGGGGTAGTCCCGGTTCTGGATGGCGGAGAGGACATAGCTGCCTAGGCCGGGGATGGCAAAGATGTTCTCGATGATGGTGCTCCCGCCCAGGATACCGCCGAAGTAGTTGCCGATGAGGGTGATGATGGGCACCAGGGAGTTGCGGAAGGCGTGCCCCACCATCACCGCCCGCTGGGACAGGCCCTTGGCGTTGGCCACCACGATGTACTGCTCCCCCAGTTGGGCCAGGATGTTGCCCCGGGTGAAGCGGGAGGTGGAGCCCACGTTGGCGGCGGAGAGAGCCACGGCGGGCAGCACCAGGGAGGCCAGCCCCCGGTCCAGGCCGCTGGTGGGCAGCAGGTGAAGCCACTCGGCGAACACCGTGATGAGAAACAGGGCCAGCCAGAAGCCAGGCACCGACAGCAGCAGGGTGGACAGCCCCTTGAGCACCGTATCCAGCCATGTGCCGTGGCAGGCCGCCATGAGCACGCCGCCTCCCACGCCGAACACCACCGCCGCCAGCATGGCGGCCAGGGAGACCTTGAGGGTGATGGGCAGCCGGGTCATCAGCTCCTGGGCGATGTCCTTGTTGCCGATGTAGGAGCGGCCCAGATCCCCCCGGAGGGCGTCCCCCAGCCAGTCCAGGTACTGCACCGGCAGAGGCCGGTCCAGGCCCAGCTCGGCGCGCATGTCCGCCCGGTCCTCCTCCGTGGGAAATTCAATGCCGATGCAGAACAGCGCATCGTCCACCGGGTCGCCGGGGGCGATGCGCCCCAGCAGGAAGGCCGCCAGGGAGATGCCCAGCAGCACCGGGATGAGCACCAGCAGCCTGCGGCCGATGTACTTGAGAATTGCCATGATCCACCGCCTTCGGAGACAGAATACAAACGGAAAATAAGCCCCCGCCTCGCGGGGGCTTATTTTCACACACGGTCCTTACTCGGCCCAGCAGACCTGGGTGAAGCCGGTCAGGCCGTACACCGTAGCCTGATAGCCGGTGATGTCGCTGGAGGAGGCCACCACCTCCTGGGAGTACAGCACGGGGATGTTGGGGAAGTCCACGGCGGAGATCTCCTGGAGCTCCGTGTAAATCTCGGTCAGGCGGCCGGCGTCCAGGCAGGCGGCCGCCTCCTCGATCAGCTCGTCCACGTGGTCATTGTGGTAGCCCAGGCCGTAGCTGATGTTGGTGCCGCCCTCGGTGTGCATAAAGCCCTTGAACAGGGAGAAGGGGTTGGCGGAGGGCAGGCCCTGGATCTTGAGGCACAGGTTGTAGTTGCCCGCCTCCATCTCCTCCTTGCAGGGGCCCCAGTCCATCTGCTGGATGCTGACCTTGATGTGAGTGCCCTCGATGTTCTCCAGCAGGGACTGGATGTATTCGGCCTCCTCCTGGTAGGGATAGCGGTTGGCGTCCACGCCGGGCAGCAGGAACAGCAGCTCCACCTCCTGGTCTCCCACCACCTCGCGGATCAGCTCGGCGCCCCGCTCCGGGTCGTGCTGCACGGGCTGCTCGCGGTAGAAGGCGGAGGTGTAGTTCAGGAAGCCGCCGGCGGCGAGGCCGTAGCCGTTGTAGAAGCTGTCGATGATGGTCTGGCGGTCCAGCAGCAGGGACAGGCCCTCCCGCATGCGCACGTCGTTGAAGGGGAAGGCGCCGCCGTTGACGTTGAGGAAGTGGGTGATGCCGGAGTCGCCCACGGACACGTTGTAGGCCGGATCGCCGTCGATCTCCGCGGCCTGGGAGGGGGAGATGGCGCCCAGATCGCACAGGCCCTGGACCTCGCCGGCCCGCAGGGCGGTGTAGCGGGTCTCGGCGTCGGGGATGACCTTGAAGCGGAAGGTCTTGGCGATGCCGGGGGTGCCCCAGTAGTTATCGTTGCGCTCGATGACGCAGTACTGGCCCAGCACGTTCTCGGTCACCACGTAGGGGCCGGTGCCGATGGGGAAGCCGGCGAAGGTGCCGTCCTCGGCGAAGCAGGAGGGCTCGAAGATGGCGGAGCCGTAGTTGACCATGGTGTAGTCCAGCAGGGGCTGGCCCTCGGAGAGCGTGAGCACCACGGTGTAATCGTCGGTCTTCTCGTAAGAGACCAGGCCGGGGTAGATGGTGTCGATGTCCATGCCGTAGAAGGAGGACTCGAAGGGCCCCTTCTTCATGCGGTCGAAGTTGGCCAGCACGCTGTCGGCGTTGAAGGGAGTACCGTTGGAGAAGGTGACTCCCTCCCGCAGATGGAAGGTCCACACGGTGGAGTCCTCATTGTGCTCCCACTCGGTGGCCAGGGCGGGGGCGGGCTTGCCGCTCTCGTCCTTGGTGATCAGGGGCTCCCACACGCCCAGGGACATGGAGGCGTAGTAGGCGTCCTGCTCGCCGGGGCACTGGTCGCGGGAGGCGGCAAAGACGATCTCGCGGGTCTGGTCCACGGCGGCAGGGGTTTCGCTGCCCGCCGGGGCGGAGGTCTGGGCATCCGGCGCGGGCGCGCCGCCGCAGCCCGACAGGGACAGGGCACAGGCAACGGCAAGCAGCAGAGACAGGGTGCGCTTTTTCATGTTCATGCTCCTCTCAAATTGACTGACGCATGAATCCATGCACAAAAAAACTCCCCCCTGTTTTCCAGAGAGGAGCCGCAATCGGATGACAGGCCGGCAGACCGGCGCTGCACAGCTTTCCCCACCGAAAGAACGTGCACACACCGCAGGCGGCTGGTCTCCTGGCTTGGACTCATCCTCACGCCCGCCTTCCCATCCGGCGTACCGGACAGTGACATATCTGGGCGCTTGTCATCCTTACAGTAGAGAGGGCTGCTGCGGATTCTCACCGCATTCCCAATGAAAGCAATCGCTACCGTCTGCTGATTCACTTGTCGGCGTTCATTATAGCCGCGCGCCCCCCCGCCTGTCAAGATGGCGGAGGCAGAATATCACAATTTTCTCTCCTATCCCAGCCATAAGTTCCAAATTACGGTTGACAGAAGGGCGGGTTTTTTATATAATATCGTATACAATCGAAAGGTCAGGTTATGCCGGGTGTAGCAAACCTGCCGTACTCCACTTCCGGGTGGGAGTGGGTTTGACTTCAGATGCGTGGAGAGCATCTTGAGGCGTTTTTGTGCGCTTCAAGATGCTCTTTTTTGTAAAACGGGAGGACAGGCGTATGGGTGTGACCAGGATGGGCAAGACCACCATTTTCCTGGCTGATGACGATGAGGGCGTCCGCCGTACCTTGCGCACTTTTTTTGAGGGGCTCCCCGGATATCGGGTGGTGGGCGAGGCCTGTGACGGGATGGAGGCGGTGGAGGGCTGCCGGGCGTCGGCCCCTGACGTGGCGCTGCTGGACATCCAGATGCCGCTGCTGGACGGCGTGAGCGTGGCCAGACAGGTTCTGGCGGACCGGGCCGCCAAATGTGTCATTATCCTGACGGCGTTCAGCGACCGGGAGCACATCGAGCGCGTACAGGCGTGCGGGGCGGCGGGGTACCTCACCAAGCCTTTTGAGGCGGAGAAGATTCTGCCTACCATCGAGCTGTGTATTGCGCGCAGCAAGGAGTACTACCTGCTGAACAAGGAGTATCAGCACCTGAGCCGGCGCTGTCAGAACCGGGAGCCCATCGACCAGGCCAAGCTCCTGCTGATGGAGACCAGGGGGATGCGCGAGGACGAGGCCTACCAGTACATTCGGGAGCTCAGCCGCCGCAAGGGCATGTCTATGGCCCGGGTCGCCAGCTATCTGCTGGCCCAGCAGGAGGAGCGGCATGATTAGCGCCACGCGGATGCTCTGTCAGAAATACACGGATCTCACGGACGCGGAGATCTCCTACCTGGAATCCTATGGCGCCCTGCTCCCCGCCCTGGCCAACGCCGAGCAGGCGGATGTCTTCATCGACTGCCGGACCGTCAGCGGGCGCTCTGCCATCGTGGTCTGTGAGGCGAAGCCCCAAACCGTCCCCTCCAACTACCGCAGCTCCATCCTGGGTATGCTGATCCACTGGCGGGACGAGCCGGCGGTGGACCGCTCCTTCCGTCTGGCGGTTCCCACCTCCGGGGTGCGGGCGGTCTCCATGCCGGAGGACCGCCGGATCGTCCAGTCGGTGGAACCCCTCTTTTATGAGGGGCGGCTGATCGGCGTCCTCATCTATGAGCGGCCCGCTCTGGCCGCCGAGGAGCCGCCGCCCGCTGGGGAGCGGGAGGCGGAGCAGGCGTCCGGGGCTCTGGACTGGGCTGCGGTATCCCCCTGTCTGGACGACGCCGTTCTTTTCCTTGATGAGGAGGACCGGGTCTGCGGCTTCAACCCGGCGGCCACAGCCCTCTACCGCCGGATGGGTTACATCGGCACTCTGGCCGGGATGCCCGTCAACAACATTCAGCCCGCCGCCCTCAGCGAGTGCGACCAGGACAGGCACGAGACGGCCCTGGCCAACCGGGTACTCCAGTACCAGCGCCTCCCTCTCTCCTCCGGGCAGGCACGGGCGGCGCTCATCATCCACGACCTCACCCGCCAGCGGCAGCTAGAGGAGGAGCTGGCCCTGCAGCGGACGGCACTTCAGGAGCTGCGGCACCGCATGAAAAACAACCTTCAGATGCTCGCCAACCTCACCCGGAGCCGGGGCTGTGATCCGGCCGAGTCCCCGCCGGTGCAGACCGCCCTTCTGGATACAGCCAACCGGCTGCTCTCCCTGGCCGCCACGCTGGACGGCATCGTACAGGTCTCCCGGGAGAAGGTCTCCCTCCTTCAGATTCTGGAGCAGATCCGCCGGTACATGCTCCAGACTCTTCTGCCCTCCGCCCGCCGTGTCACCATCCACGTGGGCGGCGAGGACGTCATTGTGTCCGCGGACTGCGCCTCCTCGGTGGCCCTGGTGGTCAACGAGCTGGTGCAGAACGCCCTGAAATACGCCTTTCCCTCCGGCCAGGCGGGAAGGATCGGCATCGAGCTCCACAGCGGGCGCCCCCTCTGCCAGCTCACCGTCTGGGACAACGGCGTGGGCTTCCAGGCGGACCGCCCTCGCCCCGGAGGCGCCGGTCTGGAGCTGGCCTCCACGATCGTGCGGGAGAAGCTCACCGGCGAGTGGAGCGTGGAGAGCGGTCCCGGCGGGACGCGGATCTCCTTCGACTTTCTGGAGCAGTAAAACCAAATCGTGCGCCGACCTGAGGCTATGGCGGCGCGTACAAGAGCACGGGCGATGCAGCCCAGGGACAGCGCAGGCGCTGCCCCTGGGCTGTTTTGCATAAACAGCCAAATTTGACAAGCTTGAAACGGGCGCCGAGGGGGCGTCCGGCGCAAAGGAGAGGTGCAGCAGAATGAAATTGAAAACCACACTGAACGGCCAGACCTTCGCCTTCCGCGACATCAGGGATGTCCTGGCCAAGGCCAACGAGCCCAAGGCCGCCGACCGGCTTCAGGGCGTGGCCGCCGAAACCGTGACGGAGCGGGTGGCGGCCAAGATCGTCCTGTCCGAGCTGACGGTGGGCGAGCTGACCGAGAACCCCACCGTCCCCTATGAAAAGGACGAGGTGACCCGGGTCAATCTCGACGGACTCAACCAGCCCACCTACCAGCGCTTCAAGGGCATGACCATCGGCGAGCTGCGGGAGTGGATTCTGGACCACAAAACTACGGGGGACGACCTGGTACGCAGCTGCCGGGCCTTCACCGGCGAGGTAGCGGCGGCCGTGGCCAAGCTCATGTCCGCCATGGATCTGGTCTACGGCGCCAGCAAAATTCACCACATCACCCGCTGCAACACCACCATCGGCCAGCCGGGCGTGCTGGCCTTCCGCAACCAGCCCAACAGCCCCACCGACGACCCCGAGGAGATCCTGATTCAGATGATGGAGGGCGTCTCCTACGGCTGCGGCGACGCCTGCATGGGTATCAACCCTGTGGAAAACAATGTGGAGAGCACCCGGCGTATCGCGGATGCGGTCTACAGCTTTATCTGCCGCAACGACATCCGCACCCAACTGGTGGTTCTCTCCCACATGACCACCCAGATGGATGCCATTCGGAAGGGCGCGCCTTTGAGCATGATTTTCCAGTCCATCGCCGGCACAGAGGCCGCCAACAACGACTTCGGCGTGAGCCGCCAGCTCTGTACGGAGGCCTATGAACTGGCCTGCCAGCACGCCCTGAGCACCGGCCCCAACCTGCTCTATTTTGAGACCGGCCAGGGCTCCGAGGTGTCCATCGGCGCCGACTGCGGGGTGGACGAGATGACCCTGGAGGCCCGTACCTACGGCTTTGGCCGCTTTTTCCGCCCCTTCATGGTGAACAACGTGTCCGGCTTCATCGGGCCGGAAACCCTCTACGACGGCAAGGAGATGATCCGGGCCAGCCTGGAGGATCACTTCATGGGCAAGCTGATGGGCCTGCCCATGGGCATGGCCCCCTGCTACACCAACCACACCTCCATTACCCAGGACGAGCAGGAGATGGCCACCATGCTGCTCAACGCCGCGGGGGCCAACTACTACATCGGGGTGCCGGTCAACGATGACATCATGCTCTCCTACCAGGACACCAGCTACCACGACAACGCTACCCTGCGGGAGCTCTCCGGCCGTCTGCCCGCGCCGGAGTTCCACCAGTGGATGATGAAGCGGGGCCTGATTGACGAAAAGGGTGTCCTGACCGAGCTGGCCGGCGACGCCTCCATTTTCCTACAGTGAGAGGGAGGGAACTGACATGAATGAAACCCAACTGAGAGAGCTCATCCTGAAAGCCATCTCCGAGGTAGTGGGCGATACCGCCGGCGCGCAGTCCGCCGCTCCCGTCCCCCCGGCCTCCGGCGCGGTGGAGAGCGGAGAGGTCCGCGACCTGTCCGCCGTAGATTTCCGCCAGATTATCGACGTGCCCACCCCCGCCAACCCGGAGGAGTTCCGCCGCATGCGCTCCAAAACGGTGGCCCGCATCGGCGTGTGGCGAGCCGGGCCCCGTTGCCGCACCAACACCTACCTGCGGTTCCGGGCGGATCACGCGGCCGCCATGGACGCCGTGTTTACCGACGTACCGGAGCGTCTGCTGGAAGAGATGGGCCTGTTCACCGTGCAGACCCTCTGTGAGACCAAGGACATGTACCTCACCCGGCCGGATCTGGGCCGCCGCTTCTCTCAGGAGACTCTGGCCGAGCTCCAGCAGCGCTGCAAGCGCAATCCCGACGTGCAGCTCGTGGTGTCCGACGGCCTGTCCAGCACCTCAGTGTCCGCCAACCTCCGGGACATCCTGCCCGCCATCCTTCAAGGGCTGAGCAGCACGGGGGTCAGTGTGGGCACCCCCTTCTTCATCAAGTACGGCCGTGTGGGAGCCATGGATGCCGTCACCGAGGCCCTGGGCTCCAAGGTCACCGTGATCCTCCTGGGCGAGCGCCCCGGCCTGGCTACCGGCGAGTCCATGAGCGCCTACATGACCTACGGCGGCTATGTGGGCATCCCTGAGGCCAGCCGCACCGTAGTCTCCAACATCCACCGCGGCGGCACCAACCCTGCCGAGGCGGGCGCGTTCATTGCCGAGCTGTGCGGGCGCATGCTGAAGGAGAAGGCCTCCGGCCTAGCTCTCAAACTGTAAACGCGGCCCGGCGCATTCCCTAAATTTAGTACAAACAGAACGTATCACACATAGCTCCCGGATGAAAATATCCAGGGGCACAACATCCACCTGCTTGGTATGGAGGAGTTTCCCATCTCGCGGATAATGCTGGAGATGTTCCAGAGCCGGGAAAGCCGCTCTGAACTCATCAAGTACCAGGCCGACTCCGGGCGGCTTCTCCTCGTCACCCTCTCCTCTGTCTACAGCCCGGACGGACGACTCCCGCGGCGCGGTGGGCAACGCACGGGACATGACCGAGCTGATGCAGCTCCGCCAGCAGATGGACATCACCTATCTGGACTACGACCAGCGAGATTGCCGCCACTCTCGGCATTGATCTGTCGACTCTGGTTCGCAAGATCAAAAAGTACAACCTGCCAAAGCGCCACAACCGTGGAAAATAAAACTGTGAGAGAATCATGTCATAAAAATGCAGGGATGTACCCCAGGAGAGATGGGCTTGCGGCAGGGGCAGCCCAAACCATTCCCTGCTTAGAGGGGGGAGGCTGATGCCTCCCCCCTGTCACCCCCATTTGGATTCGGCTGAACGGTTCTCCTCCGTACTCTACCACCACTTTCACCCGCTTTAAGACAGCCTGTCCGCCCGCACACGGTCTTTGAATTGTCTGCATGCCTCCCTGCAATTCTCCAGAAGGCATTGGATCTCACTGCCATCCGCGTGGTCAATGTGGATGCCGACCGCTACACTGACATTGCATTTCAGCTCGGTAGCCAGATACTTTGCCGCCCACCGTGCCGCCTCGTCGTCTCTGTGTCCGAACACACACAGCACACTGACGGTAGCGCCGCGCATTTTGTGTCCCACTGTTCCGGATTCGTCGCACCCCAGCGCCGCAGCTCCCACATGATGACGGCCCCCACCGCAGATTGTGACACTATAATCCCTGCCACACTGGACGGCACAGAGTTCAATTTCATATTTGCTTTGCTCTGCAATTGTAATACGATACTCCTCCATAGCGCCCCATCCTTATCCCTGAATTTTTATTTATTATACAACAATACTATAAGGAAATCCATCATTAGATTGTGCATCTTAGAGGCAGCTCCACGCTCTGTCGTCCAAAGCGTGGTATAAATTGTTGCCGATAGGACACCGCAATATTATGCTTCTCATTTCAAAAATGAGGCTTGGCTGTGCTTTCTCACGGTATTTGCAGCAACATTTCTGCCTCTCAATGCATCTGCCCGAGACTTTAAGGCACAAAACAAATGGTCGGGAACGCAGAGAAAAGGCACTGTATTTCTACGAAATACAGTGCCTTTTCAAACGCTGCGCCGGTCTGAATCGTTCCGCCGTACGGTGTTGAGCATCGACCCAGCGGTATTTCTCCGCTATTTTGTGAGCAGTCCCATTCCGTCTGCGCTCCCCATGACCGGTATCAGCGCTGTACCCGGCCGGAGCCGTCTCCACCGGCCAGCTTTTCGACCTCCGCCACGGTAATGCGGTTAAAATCTCCCTCAATTGAGTGCTTGAGGGCGGAGGCCGCTACGGCAAATTCAATGGCCGCCTGGCTGTCCTTTCCAGCCAGCAGGGCGTAAATCAATCCGCCGCCAAAGCTGTCTCCGCCGCCCACCCGGTCCACGATGCGCAGGTGATACTCCTTGGAGAAGCAGTAGTGTTCCCCATCGTACAGCATGCCGGCCCAGTCGTTGTCGCTGGCGGAAATGGAGCTGCGCAGGGTGATGGCCACCCGCTCAAAGCCGAACTGGTCAGCCAACTGCCTGGCCACACTCTTGTAGCCTTCCTTATTTAACTTGCCGCCAGTGATGTCGGTCTCCGCAGCCTCAATACCGAACACGTCCTTGGCGTCTTCCTCATTGGAGATGCACACGTCCACATACCGGCACAGCTCACTCATGGCCGCCCGGGCCTGCTCCCGGGTCCACAGCTTGCCCCGGTAGTTCAGATCGCAGGAGATCTTGACTCCCCTGGCCTTGGCCGCCCGGCAGGCGTCCTTGCAGATCTCCACCACATTGGGGCCCAGAGCGGGCGTGATGCCGGTAAAGTGGAACCAGTCCGCCCCGGCAAAAATTGCGTCCCAGTCAAAGTCGGCAGACTGGGCCTCCTGGATGGCGGAGTGGGCCCGGTCGTAGATGCACACGCTCCCCCGCTGGGAGGCCCCCTTCTCCAGGAAATAGATGCCCACCCGGTCTCCGCCCCGGACGATATGGGAGGTATCAACGCCAAAGCTGCGCAGGGCGTTGACCGCCGCCTGGCCGATGGCGTGGCCGGGCAGCTTGGTAACATAGACGGAATCCAGCCCGTAGTTGGCCAGAGAGACGGCTACATTGGCCTCCCCGCCGCCGAAGGTGGCCTGCAACTGGTCGTTCTGGAAGAACCTATAATATCCATTGGGGGCCAAACGGAGCATGATCTCGCCAAAAGTTACAACGCGCTTGTTCATGGTACGTCCCTCCTTATTTCTGCACCAGGTGGATAGCAAAGCCCCCAAAGTCTCCCTCCAGGTAGACCGCCTTTGCCCGCCCCTTGGCATCGGTCTTACAGGTGGCGTGGTCAATCGCCACCCCGCGGCGCTCCAGATGATAGATGGCCCGCTCCACACTGTTGGTACCGATGGCGATGTGTCCGTGGACGCCGGGGCCGGGGGCCTTGGTGCACTCCACCGCCGTCCCCGCGTGGTTGGAGCTGTTCCCCGCCCGGAAGGGCAGGCCGAACAGGCCGCAGATGGTCCTGGCCGTGCGCTCGGACGCCTGGGCGTCCAAGCAGTTGATGCCCACATGGGCCAGGCTGAAGCCCAGCATGGTATCCACCGCCTCCCGGGTCAAGCGGGTGATTTCGGCCCAGTTCTCCGCCTCAATGAGGTCTTTTTTCACCATCCAGGTGCCGCCGCAGGCCACAACCTGGTCAAAGGACAGATAATCCATCAGATTTTTGGCGCTGACACCGCCGGTCGGCATCCATTTCAGAGCCTTATAGGGTCCGGCGATGGCTTTGAGCTTGGCCACACCGCCGTTTTGCTCGGCGGGGAAAAACTTGACCGCCTCCAGCCCAAAAGCCATGGCCTGTTCCATCTCGCCTGGGGTAGCGGTACCGGGCAGGATCAGCCCCCCCTTGGCCTTTACATAGCGCACGGTATCGGGGTTGAAGCCGGGACTGACAATAAATTTGGCCCCGGCCGCCAGGGCCCGGTCCACCTGTTCATGGTTTAAAACGGTACCCGCACCCAGAAGCATCTCGGGCACCTCAGCCGCAATCGCCCGCATGGCCTCCTCGGCGGCACAGGTGCGGAAGGTCACCTCTGCCGCAGGCAGCCCTCCCTCCACCAGGGAGCGGGCTAGGGGGACGGCCTTCTTCGCATCGTCAATGGCGATAACCGGGATGATGCCAATGCGGCAAATCTGTTCCAAAATGGGATTCATACTCCATATCCTTTCCCGTCCGGCTACACAGCCGCGGCGCCGTTTTGTCCATTACGCTGAATGTTATTCTTCTGAATCGCTTCCCACAGGCCGTTCAGATAGCTGGCGCCCAGGGCCCGGTCATACAGGCCGTAGCCCGCCCGCCCCTTTTCGTCCCAGATCATGCGTCCGTGGTCGGGGCGTATGTAGCCCTCGAAGCCCACATCGTAATAGGCCTTCATAATTTCGTACAGATCCAGGCTTCCGTCGCCGGAGAGGTGGGCCGCCTCCTCAAACCGGCCGGGGCCGGTGAACTTAATGTTGCGCACATGGGCAAAGTGGATATGTCCCTCTCCGCCGAACTCCCGTACCAGGGCAGGAATGTCGTTACAGGGGCTGGAGCCCAGAGAGCCTGAGCACAAGGTCAGCCCGTTATAGGGGCTGTCCACCAGCTCCACGATGCGGCGCATATTCTCCCGGCAGGTGTAAATGCGGGGCAGGCCGAAGATATCCCAGGGGGGATCGTCGGGGTGGATGGCCATCTTCACATCGTACTGCTCGCAGACGGGAATCACTGCCTCCAGGAAATACTTCAGGTTGCGGAACAGGTCCTCATGGGAGACATTCCGGTATTGGGCAAACAGGCGCTTGAGCTCCGCCATGCGTTCCGGTTCCCAGCCCGCCATCTCAAACTCCCCTGCCCCCTGTTGGATCTGATCCGCGAAGGCCTGTGGGTCGGTGATGCGGTCAATGACTGCCTGATCATAGGCCAGGACTGTGGAGCCGTCGGGCCGCGGCTTGGCCAGATCAGTGCGGGTCCAGTCAAAAACCGGCATAAAGTTGTAGCAGATCACCTTTACACCCGCCTGGCCCAGCCGCCGCACCGTCTCCCGGTAGTTGTCGATATACGCGTCCCGTCCGGGCAGGCCCAGCTTGATGTCCTCATGGACATTGACGCTCTCAATGACCTCCATCTCCAGGCCAGCGGCATTGACTTCCTCTTTGAGGGCTGAGATGCGCTCCGTGGGCCAGAGCGCGCCGGCGGGCAGATCCATCAGGGAGGTGACCACGCCGCTCATGTTGGGGATTTGCTTGATGTATCGCAGCGGTATGGGATCCAGTTGGCTCCCATACCAGCGAAATGTCATCTTCAAGGCTGTTTCCTCCTTACGCTTCCCGCCCTGCTGCCGTCTGAAGGGCGGAACAGAATCCTCTATTTCTGTTATGGCTGTTTACATGCACAATTGCGGTGCAGGGTGGCCCGCACCGCCCCCGGGCCGGCCAGCATGTCCCGGAACATCTCTTCTGTCCTCTCCCCCAGGCCTGCTGCATACAGATCAACCCCAAAGAGGGCTGCATTGGACAGGATGGGGCGGAGCTGTCCTGCCAGGGAATCGGGCCGGCCCACTTCAATTCCCTTCAGGTGGGCCTGGAGCTGGGGCAACATGGGGTCCGGGCTGACAGGCATGGCGTTTCCCCTGTCATCCACCCCCAGCAGGTAGCGGCACCAGCCGGCGAACACCAGGGGGGCGAACTCCAGTCCGGCCAATGCCTGCTCCGACTGCCGTGCATAGCGCCTGAGGGTACCGCCGTAACGGACGGGCAGCTTCTGTGAGGTGTCGGCTGCGATACGCTGCGGTGTATCCGGGATGGCGGGATTGGGGAATCGCTCATGGAGCACCTCGTCAATGAATGCCCTGGGGCTGAGGATACCGGGATCTTCCACCACGGGCAGACTCTCGGCGGCAATATGCTCCACCAGGGCCTTGAGATCTGCATCCCCCATTTCGGCGGCGATGGAGGTATACCCCAGCAGGCAGCCGTACACCGCCAGAGCGGTGTGCAGGGGGTTTAGGCAAGTGCCCACCTTCATCTTTTCCGCCTTCTCCACGGTGGTCCGGTCCGTGAGATACACCCCCGCCCCTTCCAGGGCGGGGCGTCCGTTGGGGAAAGCGTCCTCCAGCACCAGGTACTCCGTGATCTCCGCGTTGACAAAGGGGGCGATAAGGGTGCCCGTGTTGGTGCGGGCAATGGCCATGTCCGCCACACCCAGGCGCCCCAGCTCCTCCTGCACCCGCTCGGAGGGGTGGGGGGTAATTTTGTCGATCATGGACCAGGGGAAGCTCACCCGGCCCTCGTCCTCCAGCCAGTCCAGGAAAGCGGACTCTACCAGCCCCCGCTCCGCCCAGTCCCGGGCCATGGACAGCACCCCGGCGCGGAGCTTCTCCCCGTTGCGGGCACAGTTGTCCATGCTCACCATGGCAATGGGCGCGCCTCCGGCCTGGAAACGGCGGTACAGCAGAGCCGCCGCGATAGACATAGTGTGACGGGGCCCCTCCGGCCCGGCGGCCAGATCCCGCTCCACCACCGGCAGGGGCTTTTTCTCCAGATCGGTTAGGGCGTAGCCCTTCTCGGTAATGGTGAAGCTGGCCATCTGGAGAGTCGGGCTGCAAAACACCCGGGTCAGCCTGGCCCAGTCAGGGCCGGCGCAGTCGGCCTTGAGGCCGCCGGCCACGCTGGCAATCACCTCCCGCTCCTCGCTGCCGTCGGCGCGCATGCGCACCAGCAGGCTCAGGGCGTCATAGGGGCTATAGACCTGGTCAATGATCTGAAAGTCAAAGGATTCGGCGGCCAGGATGCCTGTGTCGGCCCTGCCGGTATTCAAAAGAGTCTGCTGGGCCGCGGCCAGGAACCCCCGGAAGATGTTGCCCGCGCCAAAGTGGAGCCACACCGGCGCCTCCCAGGTGCGGGCCCGTACGGCAGCCACATCGTAGCGGGGCAGCCGGATACCGGCTTGCGCCCAAGCCGCCCGGTCCTGCAGACCTTGCATATTCAAATGTAACATGTTTGCGCCTCTCTCATCACACTCTGGTATCCACCAGATGCTTGCCCAGCTTTTTCTCCAGCATGCCCTGAATTTGGGTCAGGACCGTGCTGAAAATCAGGTAGACAAAGGCGGCCTCGATATACAGCAGCAGCGGCTGGAACTTGACCGCGTTGATGGCCTGGGCAGTCTGGAAGATCTCATGAACGGTAATGGTCGCCACCAGGGAGGTGTCCTTCAGCAGGCTGATGAAGGAGTTACCCAGGGAGGGCACGGCCACCAGGGCGGCCTGGGGGACGATGATCCGGCTCATGGTCTGCCACTTGTTCAGACCCAGAGCCCTGCACGCCTCATTCTGGCCCTTGGGGATGGAGCCCAGGGCTGCACGGATGACCTCGGAGTTATAGGCGCCCTGGCTGATAGTCAGGGCCAAGATGGCCGCCGGGATGGGATCAAGGATGATGCCCACATAGGCCAGGCCAAAAAAGATGATGAAGATTTGTACGATCAGCGGCGTACCGCGGATGACCCAGACATAGAACCAGGAAATGGCTTTTAAGGGCTTCCATTTGGACATCCGCATCAGCGCCACCGCGAAGGCCACGACCAGTCCCAGGATAAACGAAACGAGCATCAGAGGTACCGAAATGGTAAGACCGGCCTTAAAGAGCGGCCAGAACGAATCGATGAGCAACTGAAGGGTATTATCCACAGCGGCCCGCCTCCTTTAGAAATAGTGTTCATAGGGCCGGGGGACCGCCTGCGGCGGCCCCCCGGCGGAAAAGTGCTGGGGTCAGCTTACTTCTGATAGATGCTGGTGCTGTCGGCCACGGACTGGCCAAAGTACTGAACGGTCAGGTCGTAGCAGGTGCCGTCATCGATCATCTCCTGCAGGATCTCGTTGACTTTCTCGGTCAGGGTGTCGGCGCCCTTCTGGAAGGCCACTGCGGACTGGATGATCCACTCCTCGCCCTCCTCGGGCTCATAGATAGCGGCAATCTTCACGTTCATGTCGGGGCGCTCCTTCATGTACTCCTCTACGGCGGCCACATTGTTGACGGTGGCATCGGCGCGGCCGGAGACAATCAGATCCATGGCGGCGGTGAGGGATGCGTCGGACAGCTCCGCGCCCGCCTTGCGGGCCAGATCACCGGCGGTGGAGTTCAGGGCGTTGGCGCAGCTCCTGCCGGCCAGGTCGGCAAAGCTGGTAATCTCCTCGTTGTCACCGGCCACCACCAGGCAGAAGGGGTTCTCGGCGTAAGCAATGGACATGTTGTACTTCTCCTGGCGCTCGGGCTTGGGGTTCACGCCGCAGATGATGCAGTCATAGCGTCCGGAGTCCATGCCGGCCTCCACAGGATCCCAACTGCTAGAGATCTGGAAGTCGGGCTCCACGCCCAGGCGGGAGCAGATCTCCTTGGCGATATCCACCTCAAAGCCGGTAAGCTCGCCGGTGCCATCCTCGTTGTAAACGTAGGGCACCCAGTTGCCCTCAGCGGCGATGGTCAGCTTGCCCGCGTCCAGAACCTTCTGGAGGGAGTCGTCGGCCGCGGGAGCCTCCGTGCCGGGGACAGCCGAACCGGTAGCGGGAGGATTGGTGTCAGGGGGCGTGGAGCCGGAGGGCTCACTGGGGCTGCCGCAGGCGGCCAGAGAGAGGACCAGTGCAAGAGAGAGGGCCGCAGGTACGAGTTTCTTCAGCTTCATTTGATTCACCTTTTCCTTTTCTGATTTTTATTGACCGGCGGAGACATCTGCCGGAAAATAACGTCAATCGTCCTCCACAAACCGCTCCAGAACCCGAAGATTCCGGCGGTCGGCGGCATAGGGATCGGAAAAATAGTGCTCGTCGGCCACCTCCTGCACCAGATATCCGGTATAGTGGTGGTCGTTCATGGTCTGAATCTGCTGGGCCAGGGCGGTGTTGCCATCCCCCCAGACGTTATGCAGCCAGGGATCTCCATCCAAAAAGTGCATGTGGATCAGCTCGGCTCCAAAGGCCCGGAACCAGTCCCCGAGAGTCTCACCCGCCGCGCCGGTGGCAATGTTGTCCACCATCATCTTCAGGCTGGGGTGTCCCACCTCCCGGTGCATCCGGCGGGCCCGCTCCAGGTTGCAGACCAGGTTGCTCTCGTCGTCCCGGAGGGACTCCATGACCAGTGTCACTCCACAGGGCTGGGCCACCTGACACAGCCGGCCCAGGTGATCCCGGCAGCGGTTCCACATGGCGGACTCGTCCTCTCCCTGGTAGCCCCAACCGGAGTTCACCACCACCCGGTCGGCCCCCAGCTCGGCGGCCAGATGGATGGCGTTGGAAAAATATCGAAAGGAGTACTCCAGGTGGGCGGGCTCCTGGGCGGCATACTGGTACTGGTAGGCAATGCTGGGGGCGGTGACCGACACCACCCGCACGCCGTGGGCCCTCAGCTTGGCCCTGAGGGCAGAGATATCGTCATAGCCGGTGTGATCCAGCCAGAAGTGGGCGGCGCCGCACCACAGCTCAATCTGCCCGATACCCAGGCGCTGCTGGCAATCCAGGAAGAAGTCCATGGAAAAGCGGCGGTAGTGCTGGTTCATGTTGACCAGCTGACTGCGTTTGATGCCTCTCATTCCGCCCCTCCTCTCAGGACCTCCAGGGCCCGCTCCTCCGGCCAGGAGGGCCGGCCGGCATAGCGCTCCCCCGGCAGCAGCAGGGACACCGGGCCGGCATAGCCCGCCGCCTCCAGCTCCGCCCGGTAGCGCTCCATGGGCAGCACACCCTCGCCCCAGGCCCGCCAGCCGTGGTAGTTTCCGTCGCACAGGCGCACCAGGCCGGTGTGCTCCCCCAACCGCTCGAACCACCGGGGGATGCTGTCGCCCCAGGTGCTCATAACGTTGGTGTCCAGGCACACCCCCAGGGCAGGGCTGTCCACCCGGCGGAGCAGCTCGGAGAGCTCCTCCAGCCTGCCCAGCACAGGAGACTCTGCAATAAGCGGGGTCTCCGGCCCCATGACCGGAGCCAGCAGCAGGCGCACACCTGCGGCCTCCGCCTGAGGACACAGCGCGGAAAGCAGTCCGGCGGCATTCCGCCGCAGAGCCTCCGGCTCTATATCCCAGCAGGCCCCCGCCGCCCCCAGCACCAGCCGTCCGGCCCCCAGCTCGGCGGCCAGGGCGATGCATACCCGGTAGTAGTCCAAGGTGGCCTCCCGCTGCCGCCCCGGCGGAGCGGTGAGGGAGTAGCGGTAGGGGGGCGGCGTGAGCACCCGGACAGGAAGCCCCGCCTCCGCCAAGGCGGCCCTGAGGGGAGCGGCGGACTCATGTCCCGTGTGGCTGCACCAGAAGTGGGGCGTCTGTGGCACGAAATCCACGCCGTCCAGGCCAAGCCGTACCTCCGCCTCCAAAAACGCGGCAAGCGGGACGCGGCTGTACGGGCCGTTGGAGCCCAAAAGGGGCCAGGTCGCCCTCATGGCTTACTTAATCTCGCCGGGATACCCGTTCTCACACAGTTCAAACCACACATAGGCGAACCGCTCGCCCTCGGCGCACTCGCTGCCGTGGTGGGAGCCGTGGGGGGTGAATGTGATGTCGCCGCCCTCCACGTGGATCTTTTCATCCTCAGCGGTGTAGGTGAAGGAGGCTCCGGGGAGCATGATGTACCACTGCTCCAGCTCGTTGTGGATATGCTGGCCGATGTAGTTAGGGCCGGTGCCGAAGTTGGCGCCCATGGACAGGCGGCCCAGGTTGCGGTGCTCGATCATCATCATCTGCTGGATGTCGGCGCCGGTAAAGTCCTCCTTGTAGTGCCACGCCTGGGACACGCCCCGGAACCGGGGCAGGGTCAGGTGGGCCTCCTTCAGGCAGGTCTTGTCGTAGTCGTTGAGCTCGGTGACGAAATGGACGATCTCCATGCACTCCTTGGCATCGGCCGCACAGTGGAAGGTGAACTGCTCCTTGTCAAAGTCGGGCACAAACACAGAGACCTCCGTGATGTTGAACACGCGGCGGGGGGTGACGATGTAGCCCTTGCCGGCGGTGATCAGAAACACCTGGTTGTGCTCCGTCTTGGAATAGAGGGCGGGCGAGAGCTCCGCGCCGGGCTGAAGGGAGATGCGCTCCACTGCCGCATCCTTGTAGGCGCCCTCCAGAACAGGCACCCGGGACACCCCATCGGTATACTCGTGGCGGATGTCGGCGCCCTTCGAAATTTTAACCAAAGCCATGGTACATTCCCCTTTACAATAAATTAAGCCTTTGAGTCAATGTGAATTGGCTTACTTGATCTCGCCGGGATAACCGTCGATGCACATTTCAAACCAGATGTAGTCGCACTGCCTGCCGGCCTCCACCTTGCTTCCGTGCCAGAAGCCGGTGGGGGTGAAGGACAGGTCGCCGCCGGTCATCTTTACTTCCTCGCCGCCGGCGGTATAGATGAACTCGGAGCCGGGCAGGGGGAAATACCACTGGGCCAGCTCGTTGTGGATGTGCTGGCCGATCTCGATGGGGCCGGTGCCGCGGACGCAGCCCATAGACAGACGGCCCAGGTTGCGGTGCTCCAGCAGCATAATGGAGGTGGTGGTGTCGTTATCCTTGAAATCCTCGTCGTAGGTCCAGCCCTCAGAGATACCGCGGAACCGGGGCAGAACCATGCGGGACTCCACCAGGCAGGTCTTGTCGTAGTCGCTCAGCTCGGTGATGATGTGGAGAAACTCCAGGGGCTGCTTGCTGTCCGCAGAGCAGGTGATGGTGAAGCGCTCCGCGTCAAACTCAGGGACGAATACGCCGGGCTCCCTGATGTTCCACGCCTGACGGGGGGTGGTCACATAGCCCTTGCCCTTGGTGAAGATAAAGAGCTGGTTGTGCTCGGTGACGGAGTAGACCTCCGGTGTGATGGAGCAGCCGGGCTGCAGGGCGCAGTGGGCGAAGTGGGCCTGGTCAAACTCCCCCTCCAGCACCGGCACACGGGCATAGCCGTCCACGAATTCGTACTTGACGCCGCTGTAGCGGGCCACCTTGATCTGAGACATGTTTGCTTCCTCCTTGAATGGTTTGAATCAGAGCATCTTGCTCAGGAAATCCTGAAGACGCTTGTTCTTGGGATGGGCGAAGAACTCCTCGGGCTCGCTGTCCTCCACAATGCGGCCGCCGTCGATGAAAATCACCCGGTCGGCCGCCTCGCGGGCAAAGCCCATCTCGTGGGTCACTACCAACATGGTCATACCATCGGCGGCCAGCTTCTTCATCACGTCCAGCACCTCGCCCACCATCTCGGGATCCAGGGCGGAGGTTGGCTCGTCAAAAAGCATGACCTCGGGCCTCATGGCGAGGGCCCGGGCGATGGCGATGCGCTGCTGCTGTCCGCCGGAGAGCTGGTTGGGGTAGGCGTCCCGCTTATCCTCCAGACCCACGGTCTTCAGCAGCTCCATGGCCTGGCTCTCGCACTCCTTCTTATCCCGCTTTTTAACCAGGGCGGGGGCCAGCATGATGTTGTCCAGCACCGTCAGGTGGGGAAAGAGGTTAAACTGCTGGAACACCATGCCCATGCCCAGGAGCACCTTGTTGGCGCTCCTGGCGTCGGCGCTGACCAGATCCACATCGTGGTAGAGGATCTGTCCCCCTGTGGGCTTTTCCAGCAGGTTCAGGCAGCGCAGAAAGGTGGACTTGCCGCAGCCGGAGGGGCCCACAATGGCCACCACCTCGCCGGGCTGGATCTCGATGTCGATGCCCTTGAGCACCTCGTGCTTGCCAAAGCTCTTCTGAAGCCCTTTGACGCTGATCATACTCATACCGTATCTGCCCCCCGTAAGTGATACTGCTCGAAACCGAAGTAGTGGATGCTGTTGCGATAGGATATCCCGGCCACCAGCCGCTCCAATGCGGCGGGGTCATCGGGGAATTCGCCGTCCTCCACCCACCGGCCGATAAGGTTGCAGAGGATGCGTCGAAAGTACTCGTGCCGGGTGTAGGACAGGAAGCTGCGGGAATCGGTGAGCATCCCGATAAAGTTGCCCAGCAAGCCGCCTGCGGCCAAGGTGGTAAGCTGGGCCTCCATCCCCGGCTTGTGGTCGTTGAACCACCAGGCGGAGCCGTGCTGTAGCCTCCCCGCAGTACCGGGCCCCTGGAAGCAGCCCATCAGGGCCACCAGCGCGGCGTTGTCACTGGGCTCCAGGGAATAGAGGATGGTGCGGGGCAGCTCCCCCGTCTCATCCAGCCCGTCCAGGAAAGCAGCCAGTGCCGGCAGGTTCACCCCAGGGCCGATGCTGTCGTAGCCGGTGTCCGGCCCCAGCAGGCGGTGCATACGGTGGTTGTTGTCCCGCTGGGCGGCGAAGTGAAGCTGCATGGCCCAGTCCCGCTTGGCGTAGCCCCGTGCCAGGTGGGTCAGCAGCGCCCACTTATACTGCCGCACCTCCTCTTCCGTCACGGTTTCTCCCGCCAGGCGGTGCCTGACCACGCTATCCAGTTCCTCCGGGCGGGCCGGGGCGTACCGCAGGTTGTCCAAGCCGTGGTCGGACACCTTGCAGCCGTGCTGTGCGAAGAAGTCCATCCGGTTATCCAGGGCGGCCAGCAGGCTCCCCCATCCGTTGATGTCCACCCCTGCGGCGGCGGAGAGCCGGGCCAGATAGTCTGGGAAGTCCTCCTTCTCCACGTTAACCGCCTTGTCCGGCCGGAATGCGGGGAGCACTTTGGTTTCCAGGGTATGGTCGGCAGCCAGCCTCTGGTGCCATTCCAGGGTGTCCGCCGGATCATCGGTGGTGCACAAAAGGGTCACATTGGATTTACGCAGGATCTCACGCACACTCAGGCCCCCGCCGATGACGGCGCTGCAGTGCTCCCACACCTGGCGGGCGTTGGCCGCCGTCAGGTGTCCCGTGTAACCGAAGTAGCGCCGCAACTCCAGATGGCTCCAGTGGTACAGGGGATTGCCCACCGCCTGCTCCACGGCGCCGGCCCAAGCCTCAAACTTCTCATAATCCCCGGCATCGCCGGTGATATACCGTTCGTCCACACCATTGGCCCGCATCAGCCGCCATTTGTAATGGTCCCCCTCCAGCCAGAGCTGGGTCAGGTTGTGGAAGATCCGGTCCTCCGCGATCTCCCGCGGGCTCACGTGGCAGTGGTAGTCCAATATGGGCAGACGTTCCGCCACCTGATGGTATAGATACCTCGCCGTATCACTGGTCAACAGAAAATCCTCATCCAGGAATGGTCTCATGGCTTTCCATCCTTCCTAGTCCGCCGTTTCCCGATGCGCGGGCCCGCCGGCCGCCCTGCTTTCCGCAGGAGTCCAATCTGTTTTATAATATATTTGTGATATATCTCTAGCCCAAAATGTAGCACAGTTCCCTCCATCCGTCAAGACATAAACCGATAATTTTGCCAAGATAGCCATTTCCCATCCTTAAATTTTGTAAATAAAGCACAAAAATTATCCATTTTTCCCCACTTTAAAGCCTTGACCCCTGGAAAAGATGCTGGTATAATGACACCAACGATGTTGTAAGTACAGCCATTTTTCTATGTGTCTGTCATATATCACATAGAGTATCAGGAGGATATGCCAATGGCGGCAGTGGTGGATAAACGGCGGGATAGTCTGTCGCAGGTCGCGTATGACCAGATCAAGACGATGATTCTGCAAAAAGATTTGACCCCGGGACAATTCATCAATGAGGCGCAGCTCCAGGCGCTGCTGGGGCTTGGACGTACTCCCGTCCGGGAGGCGGTTCTTGCCCTGGCTCAGGACAAGCTGGTTCATATACATCCCCGCAAAGGGATTGAAATCAGCCGCCCCACGCTCAAGGACATCCATGATATCTTTGAAATTCGCTCCCTGCTGGAACCTCTGATTCTCCATCAGTGCTTTCACCAGGTGGATCTCCAGTGGGCGGTGGACATGCGCACGCTGCTGCTCCAGCATCAGGACGACGAGGCCGGAAACGCGGGCCAGACGGCTGCGCCGCTTATTGAACTGGACAACGAATTTCACCTGAAGCTGGTTGACACACTTCACAACCAATATGCCTCCCAGCTCATGCGCAGCCTCACGGAATATCTCAACCTCATCCGCATCACAGCCTGGCGTCCAAGCCGTTATCAGGTCAGTAACCGGGAGCATATTGATATCCTGAATGCCATTTTAGAGCGCCGCCCGGAAGATGCCTGCCGGTTGCTGTCCGAGCACATTCAGCTCTCCTATCAGGAGGCCATCAATACCATGATTCACTGTTCCTTTTAGTGCGCAAAAATCCCCGCCGCAGATTCTCTGCGGCGGGGATTTTTATCTGCTCCCATATCGGTTAAAGAGTAACGCCGTCCTTCCAGATGGCGATCTCCCGATAGCCTGCGGCCTCAGCACGGGTGGGGGCGCCGGAGGCCGTGTCCAGCACCAGTTGGAGCAGCGCCTGAATGTGGGGCTCCCAAGCGTCCCCCTGGGCCAGGCCGCCTGCGTCGTAGTCGATCCAGCCGGCCTTGCGGCTGGCCAGGGCGGTGTTGGTGGCCAGCTTCAGGGTTGGCACCGGCGCGCCGAAGGGAGTGCCCCGCCCGGTGGTAAAGAGGATCAGGTGGGCCCCCGCCGCTGCCAGCCCGGTGGCGGACACCAAGTCATTGCCCGGTGTCTGGAGCACCGTCAGCCCCCGGCGGCGCACAGTTTCCCCGTAGTGGAGCACATCCGCTATGGGTGTGTTTCCCCCTTTCTGGACACAGCCCAGGGACTTCTCCTCCAGGGTGGTGATCCCACCCGCCTTGTTGCCCGGCGAGGGGTTCTCATAGACCACCTGCCCGTGGCGGGTGAAGTAGTCCTTGAACTCCTCCACCAGCGCGGGCAGGGCCCGGGTCACCCCCTCGTCGGCGCAGCGCCGGAACAGCACCCCCTCCGCCCCGAACATCTCCGGCACCTCCGCCAGCAGGGCGGAGCCGCCCATGGCGATCACCCGGTCGGTCACCCGGCCCGCCAGGGGATTGGCCGTGATGCCGGAAAGGCCGTCGGAGCCGCCGCATTTCAGCCCCACCACCAGCTCATCGGCCCCCACCGGCTCCCGCCGGTCCGCTGCCGCCCGGTCGGCCAGCTCCCGCAGCAGACGCTCCCCCTCGGCCAGCTCATCCTCCACGGCCTGGCACTCCAGGAAAGCCACCCGCTGGCTGTCCCAGCGGCCCAGCCGCTCTTGCAGCACGGCAATGCTGCTGTTCTCACACCCCAGCCCCAGCACCAGTACACCCCCGGCATTGGGGTGGCGGATCAGGCCGCAGAGGATGGCCCTGGTGTGCTCCTGATCCTCCCCCATCTGAGAGCAGCCGTAGGGGTGGAACCAGACGTGTACTCCGTCCACCCGCCCCCTAGCATAGTCCTCCACCCGCCGGGCCATGGACCGGGCCACGCCGTTAACGCAGCCCACGGTGGGCACGATCCAAATCTCGTTGCGGATTCCCACCCGGCCGTCCGCCCGGCGGTAGCCCTGAAAGGAGCGGGGCCGCAGGGGGGCCGGGGCCCCACCCCCCACCTGAGCCTGGGGAGCGCCCGCCCCATCCAGCCGGGTAGCCAGGTTGTGGGTGTGCACCCACTGGCCCGGCTGGATCTCCGTCCTGGCCCGTCCGATGGGATAGCCGTACTTGATCACATCCGCCCCAGCGGGGATGGCGGTCAGTGCGAGCTTGTGCCCCTGGGGAATGTCCTCCCGGGTGGTAACGGAAGCCCCCTCCACCGCCACGCGGATCCCCGCCGCCACCGGCTCCAGGGCCACGGCCACGTTGTCTGTTGGCGCAATACGCAGGCAGCGGCTCATTTCAGCGCCTCCTTCCCGCAGGCCTCCAGCGCCGCGGCCATGCCATCGGCCCGGATGCGGGCCATGGCCCGCCCCGCGGCGGGGACGAAGCCGGGCAGCTCTGTCAGATCCCGGCCCCAGAAGTCCACCCTGGCGGCAAAGGCGGCGACCAGCGCCTCCGGTCCGTCCGCCTGGCGCCGGGCGAAGAAATCCAGCACAGCCGGCTCGTCCCGCACTGGGCACCCCTCCCCCTCTCCCCGGCTGTAGAGGGCGCAGAGGGCCGCAAAAGAAAATACCAGCCGGAGGGGCAGCGCCCCCTGCCGGCGGTGGAAGGCCTCCACGCTGGGCAGCACCCGCGCCCGCCACTTGGAGACGGAATTGAGGGCAATGTCCACCAGGCGGTGGTCCACGTAGGGGTTGTCAAACCGCTCCTCCACCGCCAGGGCGAAGTCCTCGCACTCCGCCCGGGGGAGGGAGAGTGTGGGGATAATCTCCTGAAACAGCGCCCCATCCAGGAAGTTCCTCAGCCCCCGGTCCGCCATGCAGGTGCGCACCAGCGTGTGCCCGGAGAGGAGGGCCGCCGGGGTCAGGACAGTGTGGCCCCCGTTGAGAATGCGCACCTTCCGCTCCCGGTAGGGGCGGTGATCGGCCACAAAGCGCACGGGCAGACCGGCCTGCTCCGCCGGGAACTCCCCCTGCACCCACTCCGGAGCCTCAATAATCCACTGGGCGAAGGGCTCCGCCACATCCAGCAGCTTGTCCTCCAGGCCTGTGGCCTCCGCCACCGCCCCGGCCTGCTCCGGGGAATAGCCGGTAACAATGCGGTCCACCAAAGTGCTGCAAAAGGCGTTCTCCTCCTCCAGCCAGCGGAAAAAGCCCGCCTCCAGCCCCCAGTCCCGGGCGTGGCGCAGTACGCAGTCCCGCAGCGTCCCGCCGTTGTCCGCAATGAGCTCACAGGGAAAAATGATGTACCCCGGCAGTCCGGTCTGGTAGCGTTCCCACAGCAGCCGTGCGAGCTTGGCCGGGAACCCTGCGGGGGGGCGGTCGTCCATCCGGCTGGACGGCTCGTAGACGATTCCTGCCTCGGTGGTATTGGAGAGGATAAAGCGCATATTCGGATTATGGGCCGTGCGGAGAAAGGCGTCATACTCCTCAAACACGTCCACCGCCCGGCTGATACAACTCACTATCCGGCACTGATCCACCGTCTCCCCGTTGCGCCGCCCCCGCAGGCAGAGCTGGTAGAGCCCCTCCTGATCGTTGATGCGGCCGGTCTTTCCGGCAGAGGCGGGGGGAACCACCACTACCTTACCCTGAAAGTCTGTACGCTCGTTCATCACGTCAATGAAATGTTCTGCGAATCCCCGCAGGAAGTTTCCTTCACCGAATTGGAGTACCCGCTCAGGGGCCTGCCGCAGCAGGTATCCGTCATATCTCCCCTGTTCCAGCGCCGTATAAGTGAGACGTTCCACAAAAACCCTCCCTATTATCCAGATGTCCCCTATGATAATATAGGCACTTCTGTTTGTAAAGAGCCCCACCACTAATGGGGGTCTGAAAAGCGTCTACACGCTCCAAACGTCCATAAGCCGCTCATCAAAAAAAGCAGTTGACTGGGTGGACACCAGGAACGCAATCCGGGACGCAGGGGCACTTGTCAGCGTGGCTCCCCCCAGGCGCCTGCACCAACGCGGCCACCACCTCCCAGCGCCATGCGGCCGGGGAATGAGGGGCGTCCGCTCTCGGTTAGCTCCGGAATCCTGTAGGGTTCACGGTTTGGGGTAGTGCCAGAATGCAAAGAAAGCCAGTGAATAAATTTAAAATCTGACAGAAGCAGCCGGAACACACACATCCCGGCTGCTTCTCTCTGGTTTCAAATATAGAGTATTTATAACTTTGACTTCCGTACAAGTAAGAGCCATCTGTCAAATGGAGCATCTGTGGAGGCTGTCCTATACAAGCAGATGATAAAGAAACAAATTTACCATTTGCCTTCCTCGGTCAGATCTGCTTTCCCCAGGGAGCGCCGATATCCTGGACACAGAGCTTTCCGCCGCTGACCTCGATTGCGGCGCCGGTGATGAATGCCGCAGCATCGGACGCCAGAAAGGTGTAAACACGAGATACATCAGAGGGGACTCCGAAGCGCTGTAGCGCAATCTGGGCACACAGCTTTTCCCGGTTGGCAGCGATACGCTCGGCCGCAATTGGCGTCTGAATCAGGCCGGGCACCACACAGTTGACCCGGATACCCAAGGGGGCCAGCTCACCGGCAGTCGTCTTGGTCATGTTCACAATGCCCGCCTTGGTAGCTGCGTAGGCAATCTTCTGTGTGGCAGGAATAAGCGCCATGTAGGATGAGGTATTGAGAATGACGCCGCCGCCAGTCCGTCTCATGTAGTCGACTGCCACATGGGTACCCCAAAATACGGAAGTCATGTTGGTGCTGATAACAAAGTTCCAGTCCTCCACCGTGAGCTCCAGGAAGGGCTTGGTGATATTCCCTCCGGCGTTGTTGATCCACACGTCGATACGGCCAAACTGCTGAAAGACCTTCTCGCCCAGGGCGCTGATATCTTCCGGCTTGGATACGTCCACGACTTGGGTGTGGACCTGAAAGCCCTCGACCTCGAACCGCCCGGCGGCTTCCGCCAGCTTTTTCTCACTGCGTGAGGCGATGGTCACCTCGCAGCCCTCCCGGGCAAACTCCATGGCGGTTTCCTCCCCGATACCGCTGGAGCCGCCGGTAACAACGACGACTTTTCCGTTCAGATTGAGCTCCATAACAATATAGACTCCTTTCTGCAAATGTTCAAATCCATTTTTTCTAAATCCACTAAACAGCAGGCAGAATACCCAGTTGGAGCAGTACAGCACAGGCACAGGTTGTGACGATGGGAATGACCAGACAGACCATGGCATAAGAGGGGTAAGACTGGCGGTGATTCAGGCGGCACACCTGAAGGTTATTGACAAAGCCGCTGACGTGGGGCATGGAGTCCAGTCCGCCGGAGGACATGGCGCCAATGCGGTGAATGACATTGGGAGACAAGCCGAGCCCCAGGAAGTAATCCTGCATGTTTTCCAGAGCGATGGAAAGGCCGCCGGAGGAGGAACCGGTGAGGCCGGCCGCCACGTTCACGGCAATAATCAGCTTGAAAATGGCCGGGCCCGGGATACTGGTCAGAGAGCCCAGGATCAGTTGATAGCCGGAGACCGCAGCCACCACGCCTCCAAAGCCCACTACAGCACATGTGGTACCGATGGTGGAAATGGAATTCACCGCGCCGGCTGCCAGAGTGGCCTTGAGGTTATCCAGGCGGCGCAGGATCAGGCCGAACAGGATCAGACATACCAGAATGCCGCAGGAGAGCGCGATAACCGCATGCAGCTTGCAGACATTGAGCACCAGAAGCAGGACAACCGGAGGAATCAGGGCCAGCAGCAGAGGTATGCCGACCTGGCTTTCTCCTGCGGCGGCTTTCTTTTCATCCTCATCCCGGTAGGCGGCCTTGACTGCTTCGCCGGAGGGGCGGAAGCCCTCACCCCGGGCGCGGGCACGCTTGAGTATAAAGGCTGCCCAGAGAACACACAGTAAAATCTGGATAGCAGCGCCGGTCAGGCCGATGGCGGCCCCCGCCATTGGCGTAGTGCCCAGATACTGCGTGGGAATAATGTTCTGAAGCGCTGCCGTACCGGGGAGCATGGTCATGGTAAAGGTAGCTGAACCGATGCCGTGGAAGGTAAGGTAGTGCCGCCAGGGGATGTCCAGCTCCTCAAAGAGCTTGCGGCCGATGGAGATCAGGGTGAAGATGACGACAAACAGGCTGACGCCGCCATAGGTCAGAACCGCTACAATGGCGGTGATCATCAGACCGCCGACCAACTGCTTGGTTCGCTGGCTGTGAACGTGGTTGACCACGCGCAGCATGGAGTAGGCGATGGTGTCGGCCGCTCCGGAATCGCCCATGAGCTTTCCAAAGACGGCACTAAGCAGAAAGATCATAAAATTATTTTTTGCAAAGTCAGCGAACTTGGTCATATAGGAGTCTATAATCAGCGGCAGAATGTCGGTGCCGGCAAAAACGGCCACAACCAGTGCGGCGATAACAGAAACGATAATGACATTATAGCCTTTGAATGCCAGGAAAACCAAGATGACCATGCCCAACAGGATACCGATCAGGCTGATAACGCTGGGGGACATACAATCACTCCTTCCGTGGTAATGCGCTCCTTCATTCTCTTTGCTTTTGCTTCTCCGCAGGCCTCACATGACGGTGGTCTGCCCATAAAGATCGCCCAGGGTATAGCCCTCCGAACGTACCGCGCCGACGATCCGCTTGACCGGCAGACTGCCCAGAGCCTGTGCCACATGGTACTGGGTGGGCATATCCTCCCAGGTGGGTATATGCCAGCGCACCTGACCGCCCATATAGGTCAGCTGATCCGCCGGATACTTCTTTACGTCGTCAGGCAGCTTGGCTGCTTTAGGATTCAGGCAGACATATTCCGCATCCGCCTGAGTGAAGCCGCCGCCGGTACGTGGAATGTACTTATAGTGCATGATGCCCTGACTATCCGGGTTATTCAGCACCCGTTTCAGCTCCTCCAGATTCTCCGGCTGGCGGTTGGCATCAAACTCCAGCTCCAGAAAGCGGAATCCCCAGGAGGTCAGCTCCGTCTTTGATACCCCCCCGTACGTATGGATGTCGTCGATGGAGGCAAATATCTTGCTGTAACCGAGCTGCTCCCGGCCGGTAATAATGGGGTCGGCATGGTTTTCCCACATAACCAGAAGCAGGTTGCCTTCCACCACCCCCTTTTCTCCATGGAAACGGGTGGGCACAGAGACGCCGGTAAGGTTGTATCCGTGTCCAGCCAGCCAAGCCACGTCCCGCAGCATGTTCATATTGATGATGACGTAGGGGGCAGCCAGCTCGAACCGCTGGGGCAGGACAGCGGACAGGGCCTCCGGATCACTTTCGTAGACAATAGTATGCTTGGTCAGTCGCGTAGCCTGGTCATAGATAAAGCGCTTCCCTTCTTTGTTCTGTCGGGGAGTTACGCAGGGCCCGAAATGAACCGGCATTTGGTACATCAGGCTGTCGTTGCGGACGTAGGACATAGGTTTTCCTCCTTTTTGTCTCTTTCTTATTGCAACTCCGGCAGGACAAACAGAGCCAGGTTGCCGAATTCCGCTCTACGGCGGCCCTCCTCTATATCAGTAATTATCTTCACTACCAGGTCGTTGAACGGGGTGGGAACACCGTACTTGCGGCCCATGGCGCTGACATAGCCGTTAATCATCTGGATCTCCGTCTTTTTGCCCCGCTCCAGATCCTGCAGCATGCTGGCCTTGGCGGTGCGCAGGGGATAGTAGTTGCGGTAGATGTAGCCCTTGGAGCGCTCCAGCTCCTCCGCCGTCTGAAAGTCGGCGATCTCTGCGGTATTCAGTCCGTTGGTATCCGTTAGCTGGAAGCCCGCGGCCCGCGCTGCATGGACCACCTCAGCCGCAAGATAGGAGGTGCAGGCCAGCGCCTTTTCACTGGAGATTACCGACTCAAAGGTACAGCCCAAGGCCGAGGACAGGCCACTCATGCAGCAGTTGAGCATCAGCTTGAGCCACCGGGCCCCCATCAGGTTGTCGGTAATCTCCACCTTGCCGTTGTCCATATGGCCCAAAACCTCGGCCACCGCTCGGATGCGGTCGGTAATACGTCCGTCGATCTCCCCGATCTCAAACAGAACCGTGCGGGCGGAGAGGGCGTTGGTCAGCTCGGAGATACCGGGCTCCACAAACGTGGCCCCCCAACGGCAGGCTCCGCCTACTGTGCGGTTCCGGCCGACGAACTCGGCCACAGCTAATTCCGGCACTCCGTTCTGCAAGGTACATACCGTACTGTTCTCTCCCAAATGGGGCAACAGCGCCCGAAGGCTCGCCTCATTGTTGGTCTGCTTGACCATCAGAAACACCAGGTCATAGACCCCTTCCATCTGCTCCGGCAGCAGTGCACGGACCGGGACAGTCAGCTCTGCACAGCCAACAACGCCGGCCCCTTTTTCGTTGAGTGCATCCACCTGGGCCGGATAGGAGTCGATTAGATCCACCGGGAACCCGTTTCTGGTAAGAAAGGCACCCAAGACGGTTCCCATTGCTCCAGCGCCCATAATTGCCGCTTTCATCAATTGCAGTCCTCCTTCTCCTTGCTAAAATCGTGTGACAGGACATAGGTCGTGTCTGACCACCTTAGGAAGCAAACCGGATGCCAGCCCGTATCCCCCTGTTTTTCGCCCCTGTTTCGGCCACTTCTCGAGGCAAATTCACGACTTCCCGCCGGAATTGCACATTCAGGGCATGACAATGCAATTTTTGTGCAAATGCTCACTCAGGAATCCTTGTATTTCAATGTGCAGTTCCAATTTCGCCTGTGCAACTCACTACAATTGTGGTTGATTTTTTGCCCTCCATTTGATAGTTTTAAAGGGGAAACGCATAGGAGCAGAACGCATAAGGAGGGCTGGAAGCTATGGCAAGCAATCTGCCCGGGCTGGAAAACATCCTGGATAATCTGGATGTTGGAATTATCATCTTTGATAACAAAGGGACATACCTGTTTGTCAATAAGACGCTCCTGCAATACACAGGGCGAACCCGTCAGGACTACTTAAATCACACGGTATATGACTTCATCGCAAGCGGACTCTACAAGGAGAGCGTCGTAGACAAGGTCTACCACGAGAAGCGGGCTGTCACGCAGATTCATGTTACAGTTTCTGCCGACGGGAAACAGGTGGGCCGTCTGGTAACCGTGTCCCCTATTTTCAACGCGCAGGGTGAAATTGTATACGCCATCTCCTGCCAGATCCAGGTTGATGCCATGAACCAGAAATACAGCCACGCCAAGGCCATCAACGCCATTGCTACAGGAATACGCGGCAATTGGGACGACCGCAGAGAGGTGATTGCCAAAAGTCCCTCCATGGTGGGCGTTCTGAGGCAGGCCGCACGTGCGGCGCAGAGCGACGCTTCCGTGCTCCTTCTGGGAGAATCCGGAACCGGGAAGGAGATCGTGGCCCAGTATATCCACCAGCACAGCCCCTACAGAAAAAAGCAGATGGTGGCTATCAACTGCACCTCTCTCCCCGAATCCCTATTGGAGGCGGAGCTCTTCGGCTATGAGAAGGGTGCGTTCACCGGGGCCGCCTCCGGCGGAAAGATCGGCCTGATTGAAGCCGCCGCCAACAACACCCTCCTTCTTGATGAGGTAAACTCCATGCCGCTGTCTCTCCAGGCCAAGCTGCTGCGGGTTCTGGAAACCAAAGCGGTTATTCCGGTAGGCTCAGTCAAACCGCGGGCCGTGAATTTCCGGCTGATCTGCGCCTCTAATGTGGCTCTCGCTCAGTGTGTCAAGGAGGGAACGTTCCGCATGGATCTGTATTACCGTCTTAACGTCATTCCCATCACCATTCCGCCTCTCCGAGAGCGCCGGGAGGACATTACTCCCCTGGCCGACTACTTTTTAGACCACTTCTGTCAGAAATACGGTCTTCAAAAGGAATTTTCAAGCCGCGTCTATCAAATCCTGAATCACTACAAATGGCCGGGAAACATCCGCGAACTGCGCAACCTTGTAGAGCACATGGTGGTTATGAGCGAGTCATCCGTGGTCAAAATCAACCAGATTCCCACAGGTATGCTTCAGCTGGAGCCTCCCTCCCCGGAATCCGGCCCGGAATGCCTCAATGAGGAGTATCTCCGCATTCAAATGGCACTCCGTCTGCACGGCGGACACCGCGAAAAAACCGCCCAATACCTTGGTATCTCCCGTCGAACATTGCAGTACAAGCTCAAAAAATATGGCCTGCTGTAAAATTGCACCCGCTCAGAATTTCTGAGCGGGTGCAATTTGGCATATATTTTGCATACAGACAACAACAGATACCACATCTGTTTTGCAGACAAACCAAGCTTGAAAGGATTTGAGAAACACCATGGTAGAACTTCTAATCCGCCCCACGCTTCACCGCTTTGAGACCTGTCTGGACTTTGTAAAGGAATTTCATCCGGGAGAACGGGATCTGGTTCTGACTAATAAATACATCTACGAGCCCTACCTCGGCCAGATGGGACTTCCGGTTCACACCATCTATCAGGAGGAATACGGCGCCGGAGAACCCACCGATGTGATGGTAGACGCCATTCTGGCCGACGCGGCCAGAATGGGCTGTACCCGTGTCATTGCCATTGGCGGCGGCACAGTGCTCGACATCGCCAAGATCCTGGCAGTCTCCAGCGGCGAGGGGGTAGACACCCTGTTTGACAGGGCCCCCGCCCTGGATAAGCGGCGGGAGCTGGTGCTCATCCCCACCACCTGCGGCACGGGCAGCGAGGTGACCAACCTCTCCATCATCGCCCGCACCCGTCTGGGCACCAAGCTGGGTCTGGTGAGCCCGGCCATGTATGCCGACCACGCGGTGCTCATTCCCCAACTGCTGGAGGGGCTGCCCTTCGGCGTGTTTGCCGCCAGCTCCATTGATGCCCTGGTGCATGCGGTGGAATCCTCCCTGTCCCCCAGGGCTACCCCCTACACCAAGCTGTTCGGATACAAAGCCATCGAAATGATTCTCCATGGCTACCAGCGCCTCGTGTCCGAGGGCCGTGAGGCCCTGCATATCCTGCTGGATGATTTCCTGGTGGCATCCAACTTCGCCGGCATTGCCTTCGGCACCGCCGGCTGCGCGGCGGTACACGCAATGAGCTATCCGCTGGGTGGAAAATACCATGTGGCCCACGGCGAGAGCAACTACGCCATGTTCACCGGTGTGCTGAAAAACTATCTGGAGCTCCGCCAAGATGGAGAAATTGCCGTAATGAATGAATTTCTCGCCCGCCTTCTGGGCTGCGGCACCCAAGCCGTATATGACCGCCTAGAAGAGCTGCTCAACCAGCTTCTTCCAAAACGGTCCCTCCACGAGTATGGCGTCACCAGGCAGGACCTCCGGGACTTTACCCATAGCGTCATCACTGGCCAGGGCCGCCTGATGGACAACAGCTTCGTCCCCCTGGACGAGACTCGTGTGCTCAAAATCTATACCGAGCTGTTTTGAGCAGCGGACACCGACGGGCAACCGCGCCATATACGCTCCGGGTGTCCCTGCGCTTAGAACTTCAGTCTCCAGCCCAGCCCCATACAAACCGAAAGACCTCCGCCGGTGGCTTCTGTTATGCTCCCAAACCGGAACGCACCGTGCTGGTAAAGGAGTAAAGCGGACGGCCCAGCATCTTTTCCAGATTGCGGCCGAGAGCGTAGAGCCTCTCCTGATCCACGCCGGTATGGATACCCATGCCATTGACCATAGTGATAAAGTCTTCGGTGGATACCAAGCCGGTGCGGCAGGTGTCAAAGTAGTAATCCCCCGCGCCCTTAACCGGCACACCATCCAAAAAGTTTGCCACCTGGCCGCCGATGCCGCCCACGGTGCAGTCAAAGGTGCGGATACCAGCCAGCATGGCTGCGTAGTACCCGGCGATGCCCATGCCGCGAATATCATGGATATGGAAGGAGTGCCGTGCGGGGTCTGGGTGCTTTTCCAAAATGACTTGGAAGTAGTCTGCAATGTCCCTGGGTGTAGCGATACCGTCGGAATCGGAGTGCTCTACCTCGTCAAAGCCGATATCAAACATACGATCCACAAATTCGTAGGCCCGTTCGATGGATACCTTCCCCTGGATCGGGCAGCCGAACACAGTGCCGATGTTGCCAGCCACCCTCTTGATGCCCATATCGTGGAGGGCCTTCACGTTCTTCTCTGCCTCGTCAAAGAGCTGCTGGTGGGTACGGCGCATGTTCTTCATGGCGTATGCTTCGCTGGTGGCAATCTGGCCTGTGAGCACCCGGTCGATCTTGGCCCCCCGATCCAGCAGGCCGCCCACCCGCTCGATGGCCTTGGGGGTGAGGGCCAGAACGGTATACTCCACATCCACGTCCTTGGGAAGCTTGAGCAGCAGCTCGTCTACGTCCTTAAACTGCGGCACATAGGCCACATGGCTGATGGAGCCCACCTCCAGGCGCTTAAAGCCGGCCTTGATCAGCCTGTCAGCCAGATAGAGTTTGGCCTCCAGGGGCACATAGTGTTCCTCATTCTGAAGCCCGTCCCGCATGGTGATGTCGATAACGTCAATCTGTTCAGGCAATTTTAGTTCCATGATATAACTCCTTATGAGATGGGATAGAGCACGGTCCCCAGGGCAATGGAGAGAAACATGCCGGCCAGGGTAAAGACAACCGTGGGGAAGAAAATGTACTTATAGCTCTCCTTGTGACTTTGGCCGCAGATAGTCAGCAGGGTGATTACCGCGCCGTTATGGGGCAGACTGTCCAGGCCAACGGAGGCGGCGGAGCCCACCCGGTGCAGGATCTCCGGGGCCAGGCCCAGGGAGATGTATTTGTCCGCCATGGCGGACAGGGCGATACCCAAACCGCCGGAGCCGGAGCCGCAGGCGCCGGCCAGAATGGTGGTCATCAGGCCGAAGGCCAGCAGGGGCGGGATATTTTCCAGACTGGTGGCGAAATCCAGCAGCTTCTGAAATCCCTGAGAGGCCTGCACAACCGAGCCGAAGCCCACCACCACCGCAGTGTTGATGATGGCGATGGCCGAATTTTCGGCAGAGTAAGAGAACATGTCCAGCACACCGTGGACATTCCGAAAGAACAGCACCACGCACAGAAGGATGCCGCCCAGCATGGCCACGACCACATGCTGCTTGAACACGTTGAGCAGGATCAGGATGAGCACAATGGGCAGGATGGCGATGATCGGGCTGGGCAGCCGCACCATGGATGCCGCCTTGACCAGGCTCTGGGTAGTGGCCTCGTCCTCCACAAAGCAGTCCCCCCGGGCCCGGGCCCGACTTGCCTCCCACAGGAAGTAAACACACACCATGAGCATGACAGCAATTCCGGTGATCACGCCCACCAGAGGGGCCGCCATGGTGTTGGTCCCCAGATAGGTGGTGGGGATCACATTGACCAGATTGGGCGTGCCGGGAAAGTTTGCGCAGGCAAAGGTAAAGCAACCACCGGCAATCGCGCCGGGCAGCAGATAGCGGGGCAGGTTGGCCTTCTTGAACAGGGAGAGGGCAATGGGATACAGGCTGAACACCACCACCAGAGTGGTGACACCGCCATAGACCAGCACTGCGCCGGAGAAAATGACGCCCAGGATGGCAAACTTCTCCCCCAACAGCTCAGCCAAGAATTTGGCAATGGAGGCAGCCGCCCCTGTCTCCTCCATGACCTTTCCGAACAGGACGCTGAAAAAGAAGAGCAGGAAGTTGTCCCTCACAAATTGGGCGGCCCCTGTCATATAGGTATCGGTCACTGCGGTCACCACCGGCTGACCGGATAGGAGGGCCATGACTGCGGCGGCGGCAATGCCCACCACCACGATGTTGATCTTACGGAAGGTGAGAACGATCAGCAGTGCCAGGGACACCAGAATGGCTAACATACGCGCGCCTCCCTCCGGTTACTTCTGATACTGTTTGACCAGCTCCTGGGCGTACTCCAGCCGGACATTTTTTTCAGATACCATCTGCTTTACAATTTTCTCCAGCAGCTCTCCGGTGGCGCCGGCGGTGGCGGCCAGGTTGCGGGCGTGGAGGGACATGTGGCCCCGCTGAATGCCCTCGGTGGCCAAAGCCCGCATGGCGGCCATGTTCTGAGCCAGGCCCACGGCAGCAATGATCTGGGCCAGCTCCCCGGCGGTCTTGACGCCCAGCATCTTCACTGCCACCTTGGCGGCGGGGTGAATTTTGGTGGCGCCGCCCACGAGGCCCACGGCCATCGGCATCTCGATGGAGCCCACCAGATCGCCGTCGGCGTTCTTCTCCCAGGTTGCGAAGGGGGAGTACTGTCCGCTGCGGGCGGCGTAGGCGTGGGCACCGGACTCGATAGCGCGGGTGTCGTTGCCGGTGGCAATGACCACGGGGATGATGCCGTTCATGATGCCCTTGTTGTTGGTGGCCGCCCGGTAGGGATCTGCGGCGGCAAAGGCATAGGCGGCGATCATTTTATCGACAACCTTTTCCCCGCCAATGGCGTCCTTCTTAAAGACGGCGCGGGCGCGGGCGATTCGGTGGTCTGCCAGGTTGGAGAGGATACGCAGCTCGGTGCGGCCGCCGGTGAGCTCCTCCAGGAAGGGTGCCACGGCCTCGGCCATAGTGTTCACCGCGTTGGCGCCCATGGCGTCCCCGGTGTCCACCAGCAGGTGAACCACCACCATTGGCCCCACCAGGGAGTCCAGCACCCGGACCTCCACGTCCTTCACGCCGCCGCCCAGCTTCACCAGCATGGGGTCCTTGGCGTTGCAGATCTCGGCGATCTTCTCCTTATTCTCCAGGATCTTCCCCTTGGCGTAGAAGGGGGCAGGCACGTCCAGCAGTTGGATCTGGGAAATCATGACACTGCCGGTATAGTCGGTAGTGAAGCCGCCGCCAGGCCGGGCCATCTTGGCTGCATTGGAGCAGGCCGCTACCACGGATGGCTCCTCCGTAACCATGGGGATGACGTAATCCTTGCCGTTGATTACGAAATTGATTCCCACGCCCATGGGGAGCGTAAAGCGGCCAATTACATTCTCAATCATGTGGTCGGCCTTGTCCATGTCCAGGGAATCAGCCTCCTTCAGGATGGCCTGCTCCTCCAGCGTCAGTGCACAGAACTCGGCCACTTCCTTCATGCGCTCCTCAACAGAGAGTTTGAAAAATCCGGAATAGCTGCTGCTCTTCATGGATGTTTTTGCCCCTTTCTTTTAAATAAAATGTGTGAAGGCTTGTGTTTGTTTGGACACTCACAAAAAAGCAACTTGCGTGCCAACTCCTGACCAACTTCCACTTTCCCTTGGGCCCCTAGGAAAACAGGCGGGGTAGTCCTGCGTATGATACGCAGGACTACCCCGCCTGTCAGCTTGTCAAAGAACGCCAGTTCTCAAAACACGAGGACTGGCGTTTTATCATTAAACGGAGCAAAAATCATGATATAGGAAGCAAAATCAGAAGCATTCCACTTCCAAATAGCAATCTTTTTGAGATTCATGGCAGCATATTTAAGCCTCACCCAAGCAGAAACCCGGGCCAGACCTCGGTGGTGCGTATAACGCATGGCGTGCTTTTCTTTTGCATCAGCAAAAACACGCTCTATGGTCTCTTTTCTCATGGCATAGAGTTCCTTGCCACGTTCGGTTTTTCTCAAATGTTCGACCAAATCGAGATATTCCTGCCAGATATGAGTTGTGAGCATCCGCTGTCCGCTTTCATTTGCGCCACAAGCAGTTCTGCAGGGACAGTCTTTGCAGATTTTGGGTGAGCTGCGGTAAGTCCGTTTCCCTTCTTTGCTTGTGGTCGTATGCCGCAGTTCATGTCCTCTGGGACAGGTAAAACTGTCTGTTGATGCATCATAAGTAAAATCCCAAGGCTTAAATTTATCTTTCTTTCCCTTGTATCGGGTATAGGGAAGGATGGGAATTCTGCTGTGTTCCAGAACTTTCTTTGCAATCCAAGGTGTTTTGTATCCGGCATCCATCGTCACGAATTCGACTTCGGAAAATTTTTCTGTTACTTGGTCGTATACCGCATCCCATGCCACACTGTCACTGACATTTCCGGCGGTTACTTCCACGCCCAATACAATCCCGTGTTTGTCGCAGGCTGTATGTGCTTCGTACGCAAACTGCCGCTCATGTGCCCCCTTTACAAACATTCCGCAGTCCGGGTCGGTTTTGGACACCGTTTTCTCAACCGTTCCTCCTCCGGAACTTCCCTTATTTTCGTCATCATCGTCATCGTTGACCTTCTTACCCAGTTTTTCTCGTTCCTCGGATACCTCTTTGCGAAGTTGTTCCTCGTACACCTTCGCGGCTTTGGCGACCTGTTCCTTCTGGAACTTCTTTTTATTCGCGGATGCTTTAATATGGGTTCCGTCGATAAAAATCATGCTTGGGTCTACCATCCGGTTGTTCAGTGCTTTGTTCAAAATATGTGCAAAAATTTCTTCACTCAGCTCCGGGGAAAAGCGTTTGCAAAAGGCATAACTTACCGTTGCAAAGTGAGGAATCTCTTCCAGCAAGCTATATCCGAGAAACCAACGGTATGCTACGTTTACTTGTATATCCCGGTACGTCTGACGTAAAGACGAGATCCCAAACAAATGCTGAATTAGAACCATCTTGATCAACACTACAGGATCCGTTCCTGGACGCCCGTTGTCTGCGCAATAATATGGACTTAACCGCTCATATAGCCAGTCATAATCCATGACTCTTTCTACTTTTCGGAGCAGATGGTCCGGGGGGACTAATGCATCCACATCCACCATAACAATGTCTTTTCGGGAATCCTTTTTCCAGTTCTCCATATTCAATCCCCCTTTTCTTTATTATACCAGAAGAACCCCGCCGCTGGCGAGGTTCTTTGACAGACT